>Ga0315902_10000168_pt1 | contig 109038 bp, 100 predicted proteins | sample LakEriMetagenome_9_FD_203523 | JGI IMG/M metagenome (GOLD analysis project Ga0315902, IMG submission 203523) | Freshwater fungal communities from buoy surface, Lake Erie, Ohio, United States - Buoy 12 MA117 | ecosystem: Environmental > Aquatic > Freshwater > Lake > Lake biofilm | place: USA...
TCGGATTGATTTTTGCATTGATTACGTTTTTAGTTATTCGGAGGATGAAAAAAGGATATTGGTTTTTGTTGATGATCGTTGCGCTCAGTGCGAATGCACAGCAGCCGGATAGATTCGGCCTGGATTCAGTGCAAACAAAGTTGGTAGATAATAAGGGAAAGGGATACGATTCGCTAAGTGGATTGCGCAATGTGCGGGTGGTACTCAAGAACCTGGTATATCGCGGAGGTAACAATAATCCGATCTCCGTTCAAAATCCATTGACCTTACCCACTTTACACACGCTGAATGAGCTGGGCTTCAATGATGTGATCTACCTCTACAGTAAGAATTACACACAATACTTCCCGAAAGAGCGACTTGATTCGTTGAAAGAAACAGGAATGAATTACGCGTGCATGCCGAAACTTGACTCCATTGCAACACGTAAATTTCTGACGAAAGTTTGGCAGAAAGCAAACAATGAAAATGACTCCTTGATCTATATACACTGTTGGAACGGATGGCACCAAAGCGGGTGGTTGTCAGCAATGACCTTGATGCAGTTTTGTGACCTGGATAAAGAAATGGCGTTGAAATACTGGGCCAATAATACGGACCGGAATTATGTGGGCTACACGCATGTCAAAGAGGGGATCCTTTCATTCAAGCCCTACCCGGATCTTCAATTCACTCCACAGCAAAAACTGGATCATTGCCCGTGTATGGATACCTTGAAGCTGGATCAATTGTATGATCTGGACGAGCTGCTCGGTAAAAAGAAAAGTTCGCAAGCACAGGAAAAACCCAAACCAGCGCCATCTGATAACGCCGTGAATAAGTCAGAATATTATGTAGTACGTTCGGGAGATACGCTTTCGGAGATCGCTCGCAGGGAGCGCACAACCGTGAACGAGATCTGTCGCTTGTCAGGTATCTCTTCTTCAGCGATCATCCGACCGGGTCAACGCCTAAAAGTTCGTTAAGAGCGGGTTGTTTAATTGCCTATTCAAGTTAATTCAACTTGTATTTCTGTATGACTCCCATGATCGAGTTCGTCCAACGTTCGGCATTTCCGGCGTAACCGGCTGAAGCGATGGATTCGACCCATTTCTTACAATCTTTTGTATTGGCTGATTTGAGACCGGCGTAGTACTTTTTGGATGAAACCAGACGACAGAATCCATTGTACGACTCGTTGACACTTGGGTAATATTTGTACTTCGACTGGATCTTGTGCGTCTCCATCAAATTGTTACTTCCCTTGATCCCAAAGTGGTTGTTCAAAAGGGTTGCCACCTGACTTTTTCCAGCTCCCGATTCGTGAAAAGCAACCGCAAGGATCACCGCTGAAGGGATACCGTATACACTTTCCAAACTATCTGCGACGGGTTGGTACTTCTGAAAATAGGCATGCTGTGCATTCGCTAAAACACTCAGGAGAGAGAACAAAATAGCGACCATCCAAACATTTAATTTTCTCATAATCTTCATATTAGGACGGCTAAAATAAGCCTTTCATTTTAAAAAGTCGCATTTTTCAACAAATTGACCCGGAACCATTCATACAAAAAACCAGAACAACGCGATTGAAAAACAACAATTCAAAGACGTCTAGCAACCCACTAATGAGGAAAACAAGAGTTGAAATTGGATAATCAATTCTCTGAAATCGGTGTTGCATCACTTTTTTGTCCGAAAAGATAATTCATCAGCTTCGTTCGCTCCTTTTCTTTCCGTTCCAAAGCCAATTTCAATGTCCATTGCTCAGGATAATTGACATGTTGCTCCCGCACGATTTGGTACTGACTTTTTCCGTAAACAGTCAGCTTCTTCGGATAATGCTCATTTCCAATGGATCGGTTGTATTTGCTCTCCAGTATCATGAGATTACCCAACGAATTGATCTCGATGCCCCATTCCTGCCATACGTTCTCCCGCTTATTTCCATCTTTGTCATGGTAAGACTGAATGTGTTCCACATCAATATCCTGATCGAAGAGCTTATCCACGATCTCCTGAACCAATTGCGGATCTTCCGTCTGATAATCTTCGCTCAACAACGCCGACAACCGACAAACCAAGTTCTTCCGTTTTGCGTTTTCGGTCAGATCATCTGTTAAAAAATAATTCAGGTTGTAATAGCCGGTTGTATGTGTGGATCCGTTGCCGATCTTCTCGTTGATATGTCCCATCAACGCATCGTATTTTCCCTGCTGTAGAAGTTTAATGACCTCGTGCATGAAGGTGTAATAGGCCTCATTTTTGATCCGCTGAAAACGAATACTGTAGATCAAAAACACTTTCCCAAGCTGTCGTACAAAGTCCTTCATTTTATTCCAACTCTCAGGATCTTCGTGGAAACTGAACATGAACACAAAAATGAGATCCCAGTAATTGCTATACCTCGACCATCGGATCAGTCGGATCATGGCCGCATCTTCTGCTGAAAAACCCACTTTTCCTTTCCATTTTTCCGCCCAACGAAAGCGAATATCGATCAAACGGTCCAACTCTTCGATCGACAACTCAATATCCTTGACATTGCCACTGAAATGTTGCCATTGATTGTCGTTGAACAAAGTATCGAACAATCGCTCATAAAAAGTGTCTACTCCCAAATGGTGTAAGGTGTCGGGAAGTCGGTGCTTTGAGATCAAAATATACTGATATTGCTTCAAGATTCCGCGGATATCAGTTACCGTCTGACCTGACTGCTTGTTCAAGTTGTCAATCTTCTCATAGAGTTTACTGATGTCGTTGAAGACCGATTTATCCGCTTTTTTGTATTGTGTCAGGTATTGAAACATTCGGATCTTGAAAATATCACCACTGTTCAGGTCCAGTCCGGTGGTATTAATGGTATTGAAGATTTGCAGCGTTTTAGACAATTGTGCTTTCGTCTCTATGACCACAAAGTAAACCCGAGAAGTCAGATAGTCAAAAAAATCATTCACATCGAACTCGACCTCTTCGTCGGTCATTGATATCTGTTCATCAAAGAGTTCACTGATGATCTTTAAATTTTTTAAGTATGGATTTAATCCTGCCTGAATATCGTCAAGACCAAGTGAAAGCATTTCATTCAGGTAGGCTTGTTGTGTGCCACTGCTGACATCGGTTTTCAGCCAATCAAATCGAATTTGGGCCAAGGATCTTGCCTCAGGGAACTTATCCTTCAACATGCGAAAGAGCAATAAAAAGGTAGTCATCCTTTGCTGACCATCAATTATTTCCTGCAGACCAAGCTCATTCGGATAAGATAGTTGCATGGTACCGATGAACATTGGTTCTTTGATCACCACGCCGTCATTACCGCGGTAGGCTTTGAAAATATCGCTTATAAACTTGTTCAGCTGTGCATGATCCCATGAATACGGTCTTTGAAAAATTGGGATGAGGTAAGTTTTTTTGTTGCCCAGCAGGATCTTATTTCCTTCCTGTTCATTCCTCAACAAGGTGCATGATTTCGCATTGATTGCGAAATTCGGCGAAGAATCACTCATTTTTTTTCTTTTTCTAAAGATAAGCTTCCCGTGCTCAATTTTGAGTACACCGACCATTGAAATTACAGACTTTATTCAGGGAGTAACTGCGAATTATGTGTTTGAACTTGTACGAAAGTGTTATATTCAGTTATTTTGAACAACACAGCGCGTATTCCTATTGTCAAAAATCTACATCTGCAATGCCACGACATATCCTTTCCAAATCCACGTTCATGTACGGTGCTCAGTGCGCGAAGCGCTTGTACCTTCACAAATTTTTTCCAGAGCTGCGCAATCCTCAGGATGAATTTCAACAAGCGATCTTCTCGGCGGGAACCAATGCGGGATTACTCGCTCAGGAGCTGTTTGTCGGGGGTGTGAACGCAGAACCCGATACCCCTTACGAATTTCAGGTTTCGGTTCAAAAAACAGCAGATTTTCTTGCTGCCGGACACACCGTGATCTACGAGGCGGCATTTCAATACAATGGCGTGCTTTGTGCGATCGATCTACTCGTAAAACTGGAAGATGGCTGGCACGCTCTGGAGGTAAAAAGCACGAACAGCGTGAAAGAACAACATATACGTGATGCAGCGCTGCAGTATTTCGTGATCACTAACAGCGGCCTGAACTTGGAGAACATAGCGATCGTTCATTTCAATCCCGAATACATACGTCGGGGAGAACTTAACGTGCATGATTTGTTCAAGCGGACCTCAGTATTGACACCTGTCCTGGAACTACAAGAAGCCGTAACAGCCAAAGTAGGCGAGTTAAAAGAAATTGTCTTGAACAGGATCGAACCGCAGATCGGACCAGGAGACCATTGTTTTCAGCCCTACGATTGTGATTTCACCAACCATTGCGGAAGTGCTTTTCCAAAGCAGCTCCCGATTCCGGAGGAAGAACGGTTCGATCCGGATGGGCTTTCTGAAATGCTCGGTGAGCTCGAATTCCCACTTTACTTTTTTGACTTCGAAACAATCATGTACGGCGTGCCGGAGTTCGACGAATCACGGCCATATCAGCAGATCCCTTGTCAATATTCTTTGCATACACTCGAGACCCCTGAGAGCGAATTCCTGCATGCCGCATTTTTGGGAGACGGGTACATTGATCCCCGACCTGCATTGATCGAACATATGCAAGAGCACATTGGGCCTGTCGGTACGATCATCGTGTGGAACAAGTCCTTTGAATCAGGTGTCCTAGGGAAGCTGGCTATCGATTTCCCCGGGCATGCAAAATTTCTGCTTAGCATGCAGAGTCGACTTTTCGATCTTATGCTCCCTTTCAAACGAAAGTATTACAGGCATCCTGATTTTGGCGGAAGCAGTTCGATCAAACGAGTGCTTCCCGTTCTCATTCCGGAATTGAGCTACCAAAACCTGAACATTCAGGAGGGTGGAACAGCCAGTTTTACCTATGGACAGTTGCAATACATGGACGAGGCCACGCGCCAACAGAAGATCCTTGATCTGCTCGAATACTGCAAGCAGGATACCTGGGCAATGGTAAAGATCTGGCAGTGGATCAATGAAAAGATCGATCAGTAATTTCACCACATATCAACAATATCATGAGCAACCTTTCCAATTTGATCAAGATCGGTCTTTCTGTGATCCTTTTACTCTGTTTGCTGGATTGGCCCTACTCCTACTATCAATTCGTGCGCTTCAGCTGTATGGCGGGGTTCCTCTACCTGGCCTATGACGCCTATCGGCATGAACAAACGGGTGCAGTCGTGATCTTCATAGCGTTGGCATTGCTCTTTCAACCATTTGAAAAAATACTGCTGGGTCGAATGATTTGGAATCTTGTCGATGTTTTGGTGGCGATCGGTTTGCTATTGTCGCTGATCGCGTCAAAAAAGGATTGACCATTTTTTTTCGCATAAATACATTTATAGCAACCCTTCCGACCTTCATCTGAGCACCCATTTACCGCTGATCCGATGCACTGTGCCACGTTCATCTTTGACGTATGCCTCGCAGTACATGGTCTCGCCCGGAGCTGCGTTGCGAACCTTTATGTGCACTTCCTCCGTTAGGCAAGACCCTGAAATGTGTGTGATCTTTCCATCAAAAGCCAGCTCAAGCGACTGAACTAAAAACTTTTCATTGATCGGCACGTCAGTTGGGAATTTTGCATAAAAACATGTCATTCCTCTGAATGTGACATCTCCCGGGGAGTTCGTGCCCCAATAAAGGACCGGTTCATATTTCTTAGCGGAACAGGAATCCCCAGTAGACACGATGGTATTGGCGTTGTTGCCTACCGGGATCCGGCAAGAACCGGATCCCAGAGCTGTCAAGTTTACCAAAAAGATGAAGGAGCATCCCAAATAGAGTGAGATCAAAGCGCGCATGGTATTCATTTGTTTAATAATTCAACGTTGGTGACGCGGTAGTAAACTCCATCATGTTCGAGCGTGCAGCGCAGCTTACCGGGCACATCCACGTGCATGGTCGTAAATTCATCGGTTACTTTTTCACCGTCTTCGCTGAAGGAGATGTTGGTATGGTTCACTTTCGTCAACGCACTGACTTCACCTATCCAATCCAGGCACGCAAGCGTCATGTTCTTGTCGATCTTTAATTTTCCTTTTCGATCGAAAAAGAGCGTGTTATCATCGCCGAGCAATTCTTTCAATGCCTTTTCATCGGAAATGCGTATCGCGGCGATCACCCCTTTAACATAGGCGTCTGCATATTGTCGGTTTGCCTGTGCGATGAAATGCTTCATCAGATCAGTTTGTCCTCCCCTGAAAACAACCGTTTTAATCTCCAGTTGATCATCGATCGTAATCTCCAGCGGATTTATTGCCTCCGTCAATGGCACCAAGAAGAACGTACTATCCCCATCATAATGTCCGGAACCGACATTCTTCGAGGTGAACGATCTTACTGTACCTTTCAGTTCGTCCGTATAGACCAGATCTGCGACTCCAGAAGGATACTGTAAAACAGTAACCTTGTGTTTACCGGGAAGTGCTAACCTGAAATTCTTGCCGGCGAACTGACGAGCAGCGATGTTCAATGCTACCGGATCTGCACCGTCCTGCAGAGGAAGAATAACAGGAGTTGACAGGAATTTTGCCTGCGTAAAGGATTCAGAAAGCAACTGATGTTCTGCGTTGTCCGGAAAATGTGAACCGATCATCACCAACGGATCCACATCGATCCAACGCATATCTAAAGTTTCACCATCATCGGCCCATGTGACGTCATAAAGTCTACTTTCACCAGCCACCTCAGCCATGTTCCAGGCGTGATAACCTCCCAGATTCCCCAATTCACCAAATCCTTGCTTGGTGTGCCCGTTGATAGTTTCAACCTTTATTCCGGCCATTTCACAAAGCGAAGTGAACGTGTGCGCATAACCGGCACATACCGCCAATCTCTTGCGACCGGCGAGTATACTTTTCACATCCGATTGCGCATTGGCATATTTGTTCGCACGCAGACCCTCGTGATCATATTCCACACTCTCGGCGATCAATTGGATGAGTGACATCACCTTTTCCTCCTCGTTTCGTTTGCCGGTCAGTATGAAATCTAAAAGACGCTGAAGATCAAGCTGCTCTGCGGATTCACTGTTGTTGACCACCTCGTTTTTGTTCAGGCAAATAAAGAAAGGTTTGAAGAACTTCTGATCACTGGTCCTTTTGAATACTTCATTCTTTTTTCGCATCTTCATATCGAGCAGATTCGTATAAAGTTTCCCGTTGAAGAAGAAAGAACCGTAGCGGAACTTGCCTGAAAAATCCTTTTCCTTCGGTGTATTGAAATGGATCTTCATTTTCCGAATTTCAAAAGTCCCCAGGTTACGCTGTACCTCCTCCTTACCACTCGATTTTTGGGTGTACTTCAAGTGCTCAAAGGTACCGTCATCGTAAAGCCTCAGTAGCTCTGTAGATTTAGCGGATGATTCAATGGCAAAAACATGCTGGAGAACACCATCCGTGTAAATCCATTCTTTTTTCTCTCGCGCAATGGCGTGCAGTCCGAACACTGTCAGTACTGCAAACAGGATCACTTTTTTCATTGTACTGGTTTTTGGTGAATAAAATGTAGTGTTGAACCATACAGAGTATCTTAAGTATATGCTAAGAACGCAAAGGGAAAAGAAATATAACAGGGTAAAAGAGAACCCTGTTGATTTTTTACGCATTCTTTAACATGGAAATGTTGACCTGGTGCAGGAAATAATTTAGAAGGAGGAAGCATCAAAAAAGATCGTACAATTCTTAATGGTGGGCAAGAAAATATACGAGATGATCCAATTGATTAAAGAAAAACACCGTTAACCGCCTCTGAGGCAAGATCAATTCTTCTGACCATGCCTTCGCCAATATCGATAAATTGAACCGAAAGCCTAAAAATTGCCTGCCTTGGCCGCTTTATCTTTCACCGCTTTGAAGTTCGGGCAAGCCTCAGCGTCCGCTCTATTAAAATTTTTGTCCTTGGCCGACTTTTCAATTTCATTGATCTTGTTCTCTAACAATTGCAGCCTTTTACGGGAATCGTCAGACAGTTCCAACTTCTCTTTTCCATCCTTAGTTTCAATCACGGCATCCATGATCTGCTCCACCGCTTCCAAATGTTCACAGGGCGTTTCCAGTTCGGAGACATTGATCTCTTCCGGTTTGGAAGAGCAGGCCGAAAGCCAAAGCAGGCCTAACAAACAGATTGTAGTTTTCATAGAGAAGTTTTGTCGAATATAACAAATGTATCGTTTGTGTTCCAAAATAAGTGAAAACCGAAGATTTTTGTTGACTAAAGCAGCCAACGATGTTAAACAGTAATGAACTGCAGGCCTTAATTCTAAAGGAGTTGTGTCGAAACTGAAGCAACGATTCGAATTAACTATTCGCAATGACCATTAAGCCAAGGATCAGGGCACCGAGAAAAACAAGTGCAAGAACGTACCTCCCGAACTGTTTGAACCTGTATTGCCTCAGTTGTCCTCTGAATTCGGCTGCGGCCTCGTGCATCCCTTTCATTTCCATCAGTAAGATCCCATGCTTCGCCTTCGTAAGCAATGCTGATCTTTTACTTGAGCTTTGTATACCAATCGTGCGGGTATTCAATTGTGCAACAAAATCACTGACCTGATTGAACAAAGCCATGGGATCATCGGAGAAATCTTCGTCAAGTATGCGATTAGTTCTCGCTGCTTCTTCGGAATCAAATGCTGATATATCTTGTAATGAACTGACATTCCGCTCACCCGTGTTATTACCTGAAGATCCAGACGATGTATCCCGTGTTACAGTTACATCGTGCGAATAAGGAGTACTCCATCCACGGCCAAAAATCTTATTGCTGGCCCATTTCCCGGTATTTTTTCCGGTTTCCCGCCAGAAGCTGCTCCAAAATCCCATGCTACTAATTCTTTGTGCTAAAAATAGTGAGAAGATGCCTAACGTTCAACGGGGCAAAACAATTTACCACCCTTTACTAAGCGGTCAACAAACAAAAAAGGCCGGAGAGAAACTGCCGACCTTATTTGATTTTTGAGTCTAAAACTCAATTTTAAAACCATTCCGGATGCGTTTCCAAAACATTACTTGCTCCATTTTCTGCAGCCCAACGATTCAGTGCAGCTAGGGTCAGATTATTATGTTCGTCAAGCGAACGATAATTCCTTCCGTTTTTTACATACTTAATCTCAATGGGGGAACCAAAAGCATTTTTGTAGCGAGTTTCAAAAGTACCAACATTCATGTTTCCCGTTGTTGCCAGTTCAGAGGCATCTTTCTTCGCACGAACTGTTGAATGATTTACACTCCAGTCACCTTGACCTTTACCATCAGCGTCAAAGAATCCCAAATAAAGGTAAGGGAACTTCGTGCACCACTCTCTGTTGATCGACTTCAGTTTTTTGTTTCCTGTAAACGTAATATCTGCCATAACGCTTTTATTATTTTAAAATCACCTACTCTATTCTAGCTTTTCGGTATCCGCTTATTTTTTTTCAATGCTTTTTGTTATCGAAAACTCGATCCTTCTATTCTTTTCTCTGTTTTCCTCTGTATCATTTTCAGCAATATTCTCAGTAGAACCCATTCCGATGGTTGTCATACGGTCTGCACTGATCCCTTTGGAAACAAGCCAATTCTTAACCGCATCGGCTCTTTTTTGGGACAGGGTCATGTTGTGCCCCTCGTTGCCCTCGCTGCTGGTATGGCCGCTTATCTCAATCGTCAGTTCCGGGAGCTCCTGTAATAGCCCAAGGGCAATATCCAGGTCTGCAGCCGAATTCTCTTTGATCTTGTCACTGTCGAATTCAAAGAAGATATCGCTAAAGGTGATCACACGATTTTCAACATTCTTTCCGGCCTTCACGTCTTCTTTCAATTGTTCAACGGCATCTTTCGGGGCTTCAACCTTCTTCACGACAACAACAGGTTCCTCCTTGACTTCTTTTGAACCTTCAACTACCGGTGCCTCCTTTCCACCAGACATCACGAGGTAGGCAGCGGCACCACCTATTAAGGCCAATAAAAGAAGTATTATCCATACCATGGATTTCTTCTTAGGAGGATTGGTTATGGCACCAAAGGCAACCGGATCAATTATTTCCAAGGAGTATCCTCCTTTCTTGAATGGCTTCTCTTTGACGAATTCAACCACGCGCACACCATATTGCTCGACATGGTTGATCAAGGTTTGAAGGTCATGCTGACCCGTTTCAGTATCGGAGGACTCCCATGTTTTGGACACCAATATTTCAACACCGTCCGCAGACCTAAAGATTTCTGACTCTTCGGTAAAATGCGAAGCATTGATATCCAGTTCCTGCTCCTGACATTCCTGTCGGATACTTCCGGGTTGAATTACACCATATAAGCGTTCAGTGTATGGCTTGAACAAGGATCGATAATTCTTAGGGGCAGCAGGATTCAGAGTGTCCGGCATCATTTCTTTTAACTCAGCGAAAGTAGCCTTCGGATAAAGTTGGATCATCGCATCAACAATTCCCAGTGCTGTTCGGTTCATGTGACGGCCTGAGACCTCAATTACACCTTTTTTTAATGCTTGCCTTTCTGATTCCGAAAGTTTACTGATAACGCGCAGTGACATAGGTTTATATTTAGAACACGAATGTATAAAAAAATGATAAAATCGAAAAAAGTCAACATTTTTTTTTCGTTGCGACCTTTTCAGTTTGAATTAAATTGTGTATTTCAAAGAGGAAATAATTGAGGTTGAATCTAACTGATCCACGTCTTTAGGAACTCACATTTGCCTTTGAGAGTTTTGGAATTTTTTTAAATCGTATTTTCGCCATCCAAAACCATTCATCATGAACATTACTTCGCAATTGCCTAAAAATTTCGAAAAAACGATCAACGATTTGGCCCGTGCCCGTGAGAAGGCCGCGAAGCAAAAATACCTGCTGGATCTGGGTGAGAGTTTGGTCATGCACCTTTGCTCATTTGTGCTTGGTGAGTACAAAAACCATGGAGAGACATCGATCGAACTGGAGAAGTCCTTTCTGAAAAACAACAAGAATGTCAGTTTTGGTATTTACCTGGGTTGGCTCCGAGAGTCATCAAAGTTCCTTAATCAGGAAAAAGCACCGTCGAAAATACATCAACTGCTTCATGGAAGCAACGAATTTAACGAACTCTCCCGGTTTACAAAAATGTTTGAAACGCTTAAATCCCAGATCGATAATGGGAATTCAGAGGATTTAAATTCTCCCGTTGAAAAAGCGTTGCAAAACAATTTAGGTAAGACCAATTTTCTTCAATTCTTCGATAGCTTCATTCAACTCCGAAACCGTGTGGCACATCCTCACAAGGAAGTCAAAGGAGTGGTAGTCACCTGGCCTTTTTCTGAAGCCTATTTCGATGTTACAAATCCTTTTCTGGAAGATGCCTTAACCAGAGCAATCAACGAATTGCGACAGATCTGGGAATATCGGCAGTATGTTGTAGAGAGTAACGATGATGGAGTACTCACCCTTCTTGATGAAAATACCGGTGCGCTTGAGGAGTTAAACATCAAAACCAATTTTGACGGGGGCGTAAAAGTCTTTTCGAACGAAGAGAAATCCATTTTGCTTTCTGATTGGAAGGTCTTGCTGAAAGCTGGAGAAAAAGCCATTCAGGCCATTCAGAAAGAGGAGGAGGATCTCCGTAATAAAGCTACGATCGCAGAATTGAAAGAATCGATCAAAGCTGCATTGGACGATCAACAGATCAGTTTGGATGAGCTCAACTTTTTTGAATCACTCGGAAAAACAAAGATGAACCTGTCTAAGCAGGAAATTAAAGAGGTGATCCTGGAAGTTGCCAAGGAAATGGAAATCGATGATCCGTTCCCGGATGTGGACAAACGTTATATCGAATTGATCGACAATGCTATACAGAACAAGACCTTCAACGAATTCTTACTCAAATTAACAGGTCAACAATACGGAGTTGACGCGCACGACTTCGAAAAGATCTTCCAGGAACGTGCTTTTGCACTGAACGTAGACCCGGAGGTCGTGCGTCAGAACAGAATTCTTCAATTTACCCGAGATGAATTCAACGAATTCCAGGGTTTGATGAGAGCTCAGCAATGGTTGATGCACATCGGATTATTCAATCGAAACAACAAGGAAAGTCAATACAAAATCACCGGAGACTTCAGCGTCTTCGGTACGAAGGAGTATTTTCACCGGTCTTCCTTCCATCAGGTTGAACATTTTGTAAAAAGCAAGATAAAACAACTTTCACTTACAGATGATGTAAATTGGGAAACCAATCAGAACAATTGGCAAATCGGCACCATGACCAGCTACGCATGGTGTTCTGTGTTTCCTAAAAATGCACCGTCAAAGAAAATTTTAGCATTGAACTTGACCATCCACAACGATGCGCTGTTCACCGGTTTTCTTCCTGACTGGAAAGATTATAAAAGTATAGAAAGCTATGGTCTTTTGTTGAATATTTTCATAGAACATCTGAAGGATTTCACAGCAGAATATAGCTCAGACCTCAAAAAATATCCACAACTGAAAGTGTGGGACAGTCTGAATAATTACGGGCAGTTTTCCCTATTTGAGTTAAGCCAAAATTCTCCATGGTATTTGGACTATTGGTACGGTTTCGATATGCTGCAATTCGTCATTAAGAATGAAGAAATATTATCCAATCCAATGCTCATTTCGGAATATTTCGATATTGGCTTCAATCTTTTTAGTGGTCTTTTCGAAGGAGTGAACAGGGATTACCTCAACCGATTGGGGAGTCACTATCTGATACAAGAAAACGAGAGTAAAATTCGCGAAGTACTGTTGGCTGTTAATCCCATACTGAGCAAGTACGGTTTACTTTCGACTGAAAAAGTGGCTGATGACGAGGCAACTGAACTGCCTGAAGAGTCCAGCGAAAATCTCTCGGGAAGTGTTCAGCTTGGATTCTTCAAAGTAGGTTACCGGGAAAAGGTAAAAGGTTATCCGCTTGTACTTCAGTTTGTGATCAAACAGGATTATCTGAATGACAAGCTTTCGTTCCAGATTCAGGTTTGTACGGCAGGCTATTTGGAAGAAGAGGTACATCGTCCGATTGAAATTGTCTTGGAGAAAATGCAGAATTTTGAATGGGAAAACTCAACCGTTCACTGGATTCGCAGCAAATGGCTTCTTGTGCACGAGATCGATTCGATCGCAAATTTTGATGCTTCAGTACTTGCAGAAAAATTCCTGCATGAATTCTCTCAACGGTGCGCTGTCGCACACGCAGATTTCAAAGGCCTTCGCTTTGTAGAACCCGCGATAGAAAAGCAACTGCTAACTGGCTCAGAACTGCTCGATAACATCACTGTTTCTTTTTCTTCGGTTTTCTCCAATCAGATCTACAAAGAAAGAAACATGATGAAAGGCTGCAGGTACATCGATTACGTGTATTCCAATAAAAAAGTAACCCATTGGCTTGGCTGGGGACTAGAGTATAATGAGTCGCAACTGAATGCTATTGTGCTGTTCTCTGTTTCCGATACCATAAAAGGTGCTCATCTTGTTGATATTGCCGACCTATTTATCAAAGAAAACCCGGATTGGAAGCAATCCATACCCGATGATCAAAGTACAGTAGAACCTTTATGGATCTTCAACTCATTACCGGAACAAAACCTGAAATGTTCTTCGGAATGGAACCGGAACTACAGCGCGAAGTATGCCCAAATCGACAATGAAAAACGATACTGGTGTCCAAAACACAACGACGACAAACAATGGATCCAGATCCAATTGCCTGCTTTAAAGGAAATAAAACGGTTAAAAATACAAGGGGCACCTCACGGGAAAAATTTCATTCAAAAGTTCAATCTGGCTTACTCAATAGACGGAAAAACCTGGCAAAAGATCGATCAGATCGAAGCACTAAGCTCAGGAGATGAAACTAAAGAAATTGTCTTTGATCAGACCATACGCGCACTTTACTTAAAAATAGAACCTACTGAATTCGTTGGGTACCCCGGTTTAAGAATGGATGTACAGGTGATGGATGTGATGCCTTCAAAAATGGAACTCATCACACGAATGCCAATCATAAACGATGAAAGTTTTGAAGATTTTACCCGATTTATAGAGGATAACGTAAAAAGTTTTCAAAACTATTTCAAAGCGCACATTGGCTTTTAAGAAAATTTCTATCTTCGGGAAGAAAAACAAACAAAACCATTAATTATGTCAGAACTAAACATTTCCGGTAGAATGAAAGTAAAATCTTTCTACAATGAATTTTTAAAAACGTATCCTTATTTGTTCCCATCACTAAGATATCCGAATGATAAACCTGTTGATGATGAATCGACTATTGCAAACGCCAAAAATGTATCTCTAGGTGGGAAATATGTGCCCGCTGGAGACGCTGATCTTTCGATGCGCGGTAATCTGACCATTGCAGGTTTCGAAAAGCGCTTCGAAGAGAATTTCTCGGTAAAGTGTCAGATCCATTTCAGGATGAAAGGAAAGTGGGTGAAAACGGGCCCAAAATACGACGGATTGACGCTTGCTGCTGCAAATAAAATGTTGCAGGAAGAAGGAGGAGAAATCATCAAACTTTGACCAAAATGGCGGCAAGAACCCGAAAGATCAGAGCAAAAAGACGAGCTGACGGAAGGTTAGATCAACGCACAAAAAAAGGAAAAGAAATAGCCCAAAGGCTTGAAAAAGCACGATCTGCAAGAAAGAAAAGCATTTGGAAGAAAATTTTCTTTTTTTGGTAAAACACTCAACGTATGAAAGAAAACTTAGCTGATTTAGCCAACGTGTTGGCAGTATCACTTTTATCTGACGGAGAAGTAGGAGAACAAGAGACCCAGCTTTTGGCAGATCTTGAGCATGATGCCGAACTTCCGGGTCTTGCTGCAGCGATCCGCCAGGTGGTTTCGATGGCTCATCTGTTTTCTGATGACCAACTTACTGACCTCCTGTTCGAAAGTGCATCGAAGTTCAGTGCGGAGGACAAACCGAAAGTGTTCGAGGCTGCGATCTCGACAATTTTATCGGACGGTGTGATCACAGAAGATGAGATTGGCAATATCCTCACATTAGCGGAGGCATTGGATATTCCGGTTGAGAAAGCAATTGCTCGCTTGTTGTTCCAGGTTCAGGAAAAAGAAGGAGAGCTTGTGGTGGATGTCGAAGATACGCTTGAAGATTTCATTATCGTGGGGGGAAGAACTCGCTATACGAGCTGGAATGCTTTTGAACGAATGCTGGAAGAAAAGAATTATCCGTCGAACCTGATTGAAGTCTTGAATGGAGTGAAAGATTGGATTGAAGGTGATTTTGGCGATAAGGCCACTCTCAACTTTACGCCGAATTTCATGACGCTGCAATGTGCAAACCCAATTTCACGATCGAAAACTTTTTGTTTCGTGAGAATGAAAAATGAGTGCATTCGCTTTGAATACAACGGTATGCTGAAGGATGTTTCCAGTAGTTCAGGGATCTCCTCTGACATAAAATCTGGAATAACGGATTATTTCAACCAATTATCGAGCGTAAAGATCTAATTCCGGTGGATAGAACTCTCCCGGAAGAATGCTTAAACGATCACAACTGGATTTGAATTGCAATGAATTGAAAGTCGGGGGGTGACATGAACTGCTTCCCGACTTTTTATATTGAACAAAAAAACTATTTGCGCTTTATTTATGTTCGGCTTTAAAGGCATGTTTGGTTTTTCTTTTTCCTGGAAAAGACTTCTGGGGATCTCAGGGTTTAGAAGCTCTGTTGCGCACAGAACAGGCATTCCAACCACAAGAGGTGGTGTAGAACGAAAAATAGGTCGATGGTTCCTGAATTTACTGTTTGGTAAACGATGACTGATTCAAGTAGCAAAGGAACCTCCAGAACATCACTCATCCTTATAGTGATTTATCTGATCTCGTCTGTTTTTGCAGGTTTGATCTTCAGCGGATTGGCAGTAAGGTCCAGATCAAATGGCGGATCAGGATTAGGCTGGGGAATATTGTCGCTGTTTTGTATTGTTTTTTTTGGATTTCTCGGTTATAGTTTCTACCATACATCCAGCCCATCGCAAGATGCATTTTACTACTACCTAGGAATCGTCACACTATTTGCCAATTCATTAGCCTTTTTAATTTTGTTTTTCTCTTTCGTTAAGAAAAAGTAATGGGTTTAGTACGAGAACTGTTCGATGAATTGATTTCATTACCAAAACAAGCTGACCATGAAATATTGGGAGAAAATATAATTGCCACAAAATGGCGCATCCCCTATGCCATTCTGAATCTTTTATTTCAAATAATTGATTGTGTAATCATTCCCTATTTCACAATGCTCGCTTTTACAGGGCATATTCAAAATGGAATTTTAAGTTGGGGTATCCTCATTTTCGGTTTTCCGGCATCGGTATTTAGTTTGTTGCAAGCATTGTATTATTTTCTTATACCGACAGAGAAATACGTCAATCCATTGGCAGGAAGACTCCTGGGGGAAACGGCATTGGGTGCTTTTTTAGCAAGTGTTTTGAGGATTAGAATTAAATCATTCATAAAATGAATAAGCCAGAAAAACCGAGAAAATCTCTTTTCAGGAGAAAAATTGACGATCAGAATTATGAACACGACGCAGGCCTAAATAGAGATCTCGACTCTTTTGGATTAAAACTGATCAAAGCGGTTGGACTTGTTGGCGTAATACTCGGATTAGCCATCCTAATTGCTTTTTGGGTTTGGGTGATTCGTTGGTTGTATAAAGTTTGGTAATGGTTCTGCAATCCATACTAGCAAAGCGTTTTGGTCAGCGAATCAAACAATTAACACTACTGAGAGCAGATGGCCTGCATTTTCTCCCCGACCAAATACAGAAAATCAGTGAACCTAACCTCGATAAATGTCAAGACTGTCCCGCCCGGATCTTTCGGCAGGATATTCCCTTTTGGATCGGTCCTCATTCTGGCAAAAAAGTTATGGTTATCGCACAAGATGCTGGCAAAGGAATTGAAGATCATGGCTTGAATACTGTTTTCAGTATCCACAACGCTCACCTGGATCCCGAAGCCTATTTTAAAGCGTCTCCCAGGCACGAAGGATACTTTAATTTATTCAGGGACGTCATTGGTCATGATCGATTCCTCCACGACATTTACTTTACAGACATTGTAAAATGTGCCTATTCAACGGATGCTCAAACTTCCTTCTCTTCAGCCGTTTGTAAAGAAGATATCCTGATGGAGATCGAAGCGGTAAATCCAAAAGGGCTTATCTTGATGGGGAAAGCAGCACAAACCGCATTTTCGACTATGTCCGAGATGAACGGCATGAAGTTATCCGTTGTTACACATGATAGCTGTCAGATCAATTCCAGGGGACAGATTCACTTTGTGCACTATACATTGAATACTATGCATGTTTTCTTTATCCCACATCTAATTGGGAATTTACATATCGCAAGGGATATGAAAGAGGAATTCTTGCTATTTAAAAATAGAATAACTTCATGCATTCAAAAGACGCTGAACGAGGAATGATGCTTTTTAACTTTCGATCGGATCACAACTTGTGGCAGCCCATAAAATAGGGTGAACGGGTGCCACACAAACAATTTTAAAGAATTTGATTATGAACAAAACCGAATTGATTGTAAATAACGGCCTCGTGAGGATCGTAGGTGTATTCGAAACTTCCAACAAACCGAAGCAAACTGCTTCCCGATTTATGCAGTCTGGCTTTGAGGTTGAAAACATTAAAGACCCTTTCGCGTTGAATTTTCATAAGAACTATTGGTATCCTGATTTCAGAGATATTTATTTTCTTAAAAAAGAGGATACAAGCGCTACGATCTACACAAAGGATATTGACGAAAAGGTTGACTTCGTTGTTCGAACCAATCGTGAAACCGGCGTTCAAACACTATTGAACGTGTGTATTAACTCGGCAGAGATATTCATGTTCAAGGGTCACCTCAATTTCTTCTCGATCGATCTTTCCATTGAAGAAAAGAATTTGTCTTCTTATTCAGATCTAACATTTATCGTACGAAACTTTGAATCAGCCATAAAGTCTGAGGGAACAGATCTCAAATGGGTGAATTGGATCGAGAAAAATATTTTGTGTGGAATTAAAATCAGTTCCGATCCATCGGTGAAAAAAGTAAAAGTGGACGATTACTCCGGCTCTAAGTTTAAACTATTCTCGGTACTAGACCTTGCAGATGCGATCGATTCATCCGTGAGATCGGAATTACTCTATGATATCGGATGCTCTGCTCCCATTGGATCAGCTGGAGGCAACACCGCATTCACGCCAAGTGAGCCCTATTTCGAGGAGCTGATGGAAAATAAGATCTCTGTCTTCAATAACTACGATATACTCCCGCTTTTCGATTCATTCACGGTAATTGGAGATCAATTATTGGCGCCAGACAGAAAACATTTCAAAAATATAACCTGGAACCAAACCTATTTTCGCATTTTCCTGCACAACTTGTTCATTAAATTCAACCTATTCCGTTACAATTCGGAAATGGTTAACGACTCAGTAGCTGTTCGGGATGAATTCGAAAGTTTTTTGAACACGTATAATCTCAGTCACATATCCTACAATTTCCTTCCAAACCTGATCTATCAAAAACATCGGGCAAGTTTGGATATTGATGCTGAATTGGAGAAATTTCAGGATCGGATCAACCGAATATCACAGGCTATTTTGGAGGAAAAACAGAACCGGTCGAATATGCTGTTAGGATTAGTCGGTTTAGTGACATCCATAAGCAGCATTGAGCCCGTTGTATCCTTCATCAACGAATTCCAAAGAACCAGTGGTATATCTTTCGGCATTTACTACACGCTCGTTGTTGTACTGTGTATCGCCCTTGGAATCCCCCTGCTCATGTTCCTGTTTCCCGATAAAACAAAACAACTGAAACGAAAATGGAGGGAAAGAAAAGATTAACAATTACCGATCAACGTATCGCGCATTTATTGCGGCATTTCAGCCAAATCGATACTTCCTACAGGAATGAATTGTATCGGATCGGTCTGAATGACCATGCAATACTTGAGGCGTGCTCTGTGCCCGGATCAAAGTTCGATCCATGCCAAATCAAAAAGCCAGATGACATCATAGGTCTGGTTGATCGCGGCAAGACTGTTTTTTCGATACTGCAGCCCAACGGAAACCATGCCATCACCCTCGAGTTTGATTTTAACATCGGAAGTGAAGGCATACTGTCAATGAATGAACTTACATCCTCTGAAAGAGAACTAGTAACTGAATCCATGCGAAGCGGAACCTTGCTGAAATTCGTTCGATTACCCCAATTAAGGCTTACCAATCGACTAACGTTGGTGACAAACATAAACTCAGAATTGGTGACTGCTTTTCCGGGTCGTTATGCTCCGCCTCTTCCATATCCCGAAATGGTGCAAGATGAGAAAATAAAGGCAAATGAATTCTGGAACAATCATGTTTTTATAGAGGTCACACAATGATAAATTATAGTTTAGATCCTAAAGAATTAAATACACGTAGTCCTCATGAAACAAATCCCGCTTTCGAGTAAAGGGTGATTATTCAGTTAAGGACCAATTACTCCTGGAAACATATAAATTTGATTTATTCTCAGACTATATTTGCCTCACTACTCAAAACGATAAACATGCTCAAATTGAAGCTATTCATACCGACCGTTTTCATGCTATCATTTGTGTCCTACACCCAAGTGCTCAACATCGACCGTGAAAACGGACAGGACACATTGAAAAAAAAGTTCCGCGGCTCCATAAATTTTTCGTTCTCAAGCGACAAGCAACGGAGGAACGTACTCGACTTTGCAAATACAAGTGAACTTGCCCTGCTTGTAAAAAAAGACCGGATTTTTGTCTTGCTCAGTCAGTCGGAGTTTATATTCAATGGCCCGACAGTGATCGAAAACAACGGTTTTTTTCAACTGCGTTTCCGAGACAATGACACACGAAAAGTATATCCTGATTTTTATGCCCAATACCAATGGAACGGTGTTCAGGGTATGGAACGAAGAGCATTGGGAGGTGTGAATGCGCGGTTTAGATTCCTCGAAAAGAAAAAATCCGATCTGTATGCCAGCATTGGTTTATTCTACGAATCAGAAAAATGGAACCCTTCGCTCTCTGCATTCAGCTTTAATCAGGACTCTCTTCAAGTCGTTTACAGAGATCTGATCCGCTTAAATTGTGCAGCAAAATTTGCCCTTAAGATCGCCAAAGGAGTAGATCTTTCAGGTTCAACTTTCGTCCAATTTCCGCTCAATGAGAACTACCTACAACCGCGCTGGTATTTCGACAGCAACCTTAATTTTGAGGTTAACCGTTTCCTGAGTTTTTTGATTCATTATGACCATAACCTTGACTACTACAGACCGTTACCGATCGACAGTTACTATTACACACTGAGTCTCGGAATGCAATTGCGGTTCTAATTGGCTCCTGTTTACACGAAGAAAAAACAGCAAAAAAATAAACGTATGAAGTACTATTCGATCATTTTAGCAAGCCTGATCATGCTGACAAGCTGTGATGGAGATGGCATTGGAAGTAACAGTGAAGTTTATAAAAAGATCATGGCTTCCCTGGATGCCGATCCTGAAGATTATGACGCCTGTTTACAAATCGTTGAAGCGTATGAGGATAGTCTTCAAAACCGCGAATTGGACTCAGTACTCGCCAAAGCAGTTATGCAAAAGATAGCTGAATCCGATATAAATTATGTCCTTGACGCATCTGCTATCAAGATCACAGGAAATATTGAGAAGTATGTGGAGGCCAGTAGTGCAGAGATCAGTTTTAAAGAATACGAGGAAAGCTGGACAGAACGGAATTTAATGAAGATCATGAGCAGCAATATCTACCCCTTGATAGAGATCAATTTACAATGTAAGGTCATCGAAAGGGTGCCTCCCAACAGGTACGCGACCAACCTTGATTTTCAGGTGCCGGTAAAAGGCTTCCTTACCGATGGTTTGGATGGTATCCGTAAGTTCAAATTGAAAAAAGAAGAAATCGCAGATTACCTTGGACCGAACACTGCCTACGAAATGGATAAAAACAAAGAACGACTCGTTTTACTCCGCTATAAATTATGGGATGAAGGAGAAGCGTTATCGGAGAATAAAGTCATCGAGAACAGAACCAAAAAAGTGTTTTTGGCGCTGAATACCTTGAAAAACTTGAATGATCTAACCATTGAACTCAACCTGTACGAAAGTGAAGCTGAAAGTGGTGGTGGGGAGATGATCCATACCGGCCCGAGAGGTGGACGATACGTTATCAGGAACGGCAGTAAACGCTACGTAAAATAATGCCGTAAAGTGTCTGCCGGACTAGTGCAACTAGTACCCAACCCATTCAATTGTTTTTGCACACATCCGCATCCTGAGAAACATAACGTCTGGAGACTTCAATTCGGTAGATCTGCTCATCCCTGAACTCAAAACAGAAGCGAAACACCTTTTCGCCAAGCTGCTTGTCCTCGGGCTCGCCTAACTTTTTTCGGCTGGAATTGCCCGAAAAAGGATCACAGTTGCTGCAACGGATCTCGATCACCTCCGATCCCGGCAATGGATACACACTCCACCCTCTGTTGATCGACATACTATGGAGCTCGTGTATGCCGTCCGCACCAAAAAAGAAAGTGTAAAAAATACCCGCTGCCCGCGTTCTTGAATATTTACCGAAGAACACTCCTTTCGGGTGCAACAGCTCTTCAATGGACTTTACGTAATATGCGGTGAAGGCGTAGGTAAAGAACTTGAGCGTCCGTGAATTTGCCTCCTGCTCTTCACTGTTCAGGATCGTGATGTTGAAGTTGCTCTTCATGGGTCGGGTTTTGGATCGTTTGGAACGCTCGCTATTTGCAAAGGGTATGCCAAGCTGATATCGTTTATTTTTTGGTGAATATTTTTAATTTGAATATCATTTTTTGTATTTTCATTCAAATTTTGAATCATGAAAACACTGATCTCCTGGTACGACAAAAGTGATCTGCTCGATGGCAAGGTGAATCCGGAAGGCCCGCTGGTTTCTTTCCATGCTTTCTTTTATAAGCACGACCGGCATATTATCCTGTCTGCAAGGAAAGATGAAGAAAACGATACGCCAGGTTCTCATTTGCTCGCACACCTCCGAAGGAATTTCCCGGAACATAAATTTGAAATGCAGTACCTCGACATACAAGATCCGATCGATCACCGGGAGATACAGGGAAAGGTGCACCCCATATTGGCTTCGCTGAAAGAAGATGAGATCGACATCTTCGTCTCACCCGGAACGCCTGCCATGCAGGTAGTATGGTACCTCGCGCACATGAGCCTGAATCTGAACACCACGCTTTACCAAACGCGGCCGGCACGATTTACCAAGAAGAAAGATAAGCCTGAGCTGATCAAGATCCAGATGGAGCGTTCTACTCTAGGAATGACGGCACTCTACCACCAGGAAGAGGTCAAACGGCCCACGAATGAAGGGTATTTCAAAACCGCCTCGATCGAGAAGATTTACGAAAATGCGAGGAAGGTGGCCATGACCGATGAAGTTACGGTACTGATCCTCGGTGCCAGCGGGACAGGTAAAGAGAATCTCGCCAAACACATCCATCAGCACTCGATTCGCAAAGACAAACCATACATAGCCATCAACTGCTCTGCCTTCAGCGACTCTCTGCTGGAATCGCGACTTTTTGGCTATAAAAAAGGGGCTTTTACCGGCGCCGATAAAGATACTGTCGGACTCTTCGAGCAGGCAGATGAAGGCACCATCTTTCTGGACGAGATCGGCGACATTTCACCGTACATGCAGCAGTCGCTTCTGAGAGTTTTACAAGAAAAGGAGATCATGCCCCTGGGCGGTAAAGCTAAAAAAGTGGATGTGCGCGTCATTGCCGCAACCAACCAGAGTCTCGTTAAGCGTTGCGAAGAGGGAAAGTTTCGTTGGGACTTGTATTATCGCCTCTCTGTAGTAGAGCTTGATCTGCCAACGGTGCTGCAACGCGGAAAGGCGGAGATCCGGTCCATGATCGATTATTTCCTCGGACAAAAGAAAAAGCAATTGCGTAAACCAAGGAAACTGGTCATTGAGAAGGAAGCTATGGATGCACTGCTCAATTATACCTATCCCGGAAATATACGCGAGATGGAGAACATCATCTCACGTCTCTACGTTTTCAACGACGAAAAGGTATCGGTTGATGTCTTGCCGAAACGGATCTTCCAGGAACCGACCGAGCAGCCCATGAACATGGAACATGTAGAGAAGGAGCACATCAAAAAGGTGTTGAAGCACTTTGAGGGCAATAAAAGGCAAACTGCCATCGCCATCGGATGGGCCATCAATACGCTTGTGGCTAAAATGCAGAAATACGGTATTGATTCTTAAAGCTCCTCGCTAAAGCCTGTAAACTCTGGTGTCTCCTGTTGCGTTCCGTTTCGCACATCCAGTTACATACAGTGACAGATCCTCAGCTGAAGAATTTTCGATAAGTTGATCCAGGATCATTTGTGAAATTCCGAATCTGCCGATCAATCGATTCAATTCAGCTGCAAAAACCATGTCCTGTACGTCCTCCTTGTCCATCAGATCGAGCATGCGTAGGATATTCTTAACGTAATCCGGATTATTTGACAAAGTACAAACCGCCTCCGGTTCCTTCCTGAAAGGATTGTTGTAAGCCCAGAGGAGATGGTACCTGAAATTCAATTCCTGCGCCTCGTCATCGTACAATTTCATCGTGATCGCCTCGGTCCATCCGTCAACATCAAGACTACAAGCATAAAAAGTTGGCGCATCACTTCGCGGAGCGGCGGACGAACGAAGATCACGAGTCAACTTAAAAATAAGTGCGCATTGTTCACAACGGATAATCCAGGGAATCTCCGGCAGCATCGGGGCTTCCATTTTCCCATCGGAATAATACCTCGCGTTGCTGGTATTCCCACTCATTAATTCTATTCGTTCATGAAGGGCATTGCACTCAGGACAAGCATAGTACACCGGGTCAGAAAGCATCATAATTTTTGGGTTTTTGCGTGCTTAAGAATGATAGAATGAAATCGTATACATCGGTGTAATCCACCCCATACTTTTCCATGTAGTGAAGCACCATTTGAGTATCGGTATGTATATGGTTGCGGCTAAACCCTTTTGTGCCGTCTTTCGAGAAAAAAGCTTTGCTATCATCCGGAGCATAGGGGGTAAACTGCTGTGCTGCAGCGGTCACTTTTTCGAGCGTGGGCACATTCCGGGAAACATCTTTCATCGGATCATAATTATGCGTTTTTGCACTCAAAAGCACTCCATTTACTGAGACGGAGTGGTCAAAAACGATGAAGGGAACATCCCTTTTTAACGAACGCTTCACGGCATCAAGCAGGTCCTGGTAATACACCTCCGCTCTACAAAATCCTACCGGCTCGCAGGGAACAACGATCTCCGTCCAATCATTTTTGAGCAAAATACCATTCTCCCTGATCACCAATTCGATGGACACGAAATATTTGTTTTTTCTGGTTTGCTTGACGTTCACGCTGAGCAAATGGAGCGCCTCCATGAGTTTCGGTCTGGAAAGTGTAAAGGACGAACGTACATTGGCATCCGATGTTGCATCACCTTTCCCGAACAGTTTATCGGGATCAAAAAGATCAGTCTGGTAGATGTTTTCAACCTTCTTCATCTCTTCGCCGATGTTTGGTTTTACGGTTGTAGGCCTTTTTACTCTCTTCACTTCTGGTCGCAAAACGGCCATCAAACATGCCTTGCTCCTTTTGGGATGTCCGGACAGCAGCAGTTCGCAGTTTAATCATCAATTTACGCTCAGACCCTTTCATGTGATGGAAGTTAACAACGTAATTATTTGACAAATCTCAGGCCACAATGATAATCACGATGTAAAAACTTCTGCCTGCTGGTAAACACTATCATTTATGCTATTTAATGTCAATTTCTGATACAAATTGCAACACTCGAGAACCTGCTTTATTTGAAAATGCGGTATTTCCTTTATACCTTTCGGATCATGGCAAATAAATACACTTTTTATCTGGATTTTGACGGGACAGTGGTGGAGCATGCTTATCCGGAGATCGGGGCCAAAAATCCCGGTAGCATCGATGTGATCCGTAAACTGCAGCATGCAGGACACACCATCATTCTTAACACCTACAGGGCCGATCTCGATCCACAATCACTGGAAGCAGCGATCCACTATCTCGAGCAGAAGGAACACGGATTAGAACCCATGCATGACGTGACGCCTGCGAAGATCCATCCTCCCGACTGGAACTGGGACGCATTCATGTCAACCGGTGTTATTTTCATCGATGATACCTGCAAGGGCACACCGCTCCGCCGCAACATGGCGCTTGAATACGGATTTATGGTCGATTGGAATGTGCTTCACGACTGGTTCTCAGACAAGGGGCTCTTCGAATAATTCCCGCAGCTGTCCCCGGTATCTCAGGTAAATTGGATCCTCTAAACCACGGACGTTCCCAATGAAGGAAACATAGCCCCGTAAACGGTTCAGGTATTTCGCCGACCCTCGTTCCGTAATGCGGTTGAAATGGCGATCAGCGGCACTCTCCACACCATTGATCCGTGCATCGTGGAGCATGGCGCGCACCTTGCGAATGAGCTTTCGTTCGACATTCACCTTTTTATTCACGATGAGACCTGTCACTTTCTGTTTTCGGGACGAACTCTTCCTTCTCGTCTTGCGGTCGTTCATGCGGAAACCCTCGTTTTCAATCAAATTACGGATTGCAGAAAGATCGTCGTCCGTAAAAGCTGTTGACCCCGAAAAAGTGAGATCATCCGCATACCGCGAATAGCTCCATCCTCGGCTTTCGGCAAAGCGGGTCAGTTTGTCGTCCAACGGAATACACGCGAAATTGGAAAGCACCGGTGAAGTTGAGGCTCCTTGAGGAAGTCGGCCATTGACCGTCGTAAGTAGTGCGAGCGCAGTGGCAATGTGCTCGTTAAAATGAAAGAGTTCCGAACTGAGCAGTTGCTTCACGCGACTTGCGGGCACGGAGTGAAAGAAATCTTTCAGGTCGAGATTCAGAATGAAAGGGCTTCCTGCGTGCACAGATGCGTTGGATACTATTCCTATGTTTTTTCCTTTTACACTTCTTACAAATCCGTGTACCTGTTCCGGATGAATCAGGCCATACACCGCGCCCAATCCGCGATTCAACATGCGCTGGATCTTTTTGAGCGACATGGATGGTTCCTCGATCAAACGCTTTCCTTTTCCATTTCGCTTATGGACATGAAGTACGTTGTAGCGCGGTTGATTGATGCATTGTTCCACCTCATGAAAAGGCACATTCAAATAACGGCATAGCGCCGCCGGACTATCTATTGCCAGAAATCTTACAGCGTCGCGCTCAATCCGTGAAAGCTGTTGTCGCTCCGCTGGAGAAAGTCGCAATAAATGTGTGGGACGGCCGGAATTTCTTCCCGCGAGTTTGTCAATAAATAGCTTGAGATCAGATTCCATACACAAAAAAAAGAGGAGCCGTTGCCAACTATCCAAAAATTGGCTGTTTTGGCGAGTGGACGAAGGACCGAGCCAAAACGGCTATACCCTCTCCACTGCGCAACGGGTTGCAGGTGCACAACCACTTATCGGTCAATCCGACACATACGTTTGGGCAACGGCTCCATAGCATTAAAACGGGTTCAAATTATTCAGATCCTCCAGACGGTCGTGATCGATCCTGAACTGATCGAGGTGGTCAGCGAGGGTCATCATGCGTGTAAAATTGTCATTCCACTTGAACCGGAAATTGTATGGATGTCCACTTCTGTTCTTGGCCATGATCAACTCACACATCCCTCGGTTACTGTTCCCCATCTCGTCGATCGTAAAACCATAATATTCGGGGCGATACACGAAGAACACCTTGTCAGCATCCTGTTCGATGGCACCGCTTTCCCTTAAGTCCGAAAGAACGGGGCGCTTGTCTCCTCCCCTTGTTTCCACGCTTCGGCTCAGCTGACTGGCGGCGATCACCAACACATTGTTCTCTCTCGCCAGCTGTTTGAGTGTTCGACAGATATAAGCAACCTCCATTTCCCGATGATTCCGGTAACGCTGGGCGCTCAGCAACTGCAGGTAATCGACAAAGATCACCTGAACCCCGTCCTTTTCAATGTGCAAGCGACACATATCTCTGACACTGCGCACAGAGCTGTTCGATGTATCGTTGATAAACAGTTTGCGGTCCACAAATTCCTTATCGACCCCTCTCACTAATTTGAGCTGCAACTCGTTGAGGTGTCCTTGTCGGATTCTCGAAAAATCCAGTTCTGTTAGACTGGAGATCATCCTTCTGGTCAGCGATAATTTCGACTGATCGAAGCTGATATAGAGCACCGGTACCCTGACCGACATGTTCATTGCGATATTGATCATCAATTGCGATTTTCCCATGGCCGGTCTGCCACCGATCACCACAAATTCACCTTTCTGAAAAACGCGTTGTTCATCGAGCTCCTCAAAATCGCATGTGATCGCTTGCGATTGATCGAATTCGCCAGTCCGTTCGATGAAATTCCTGTACAGTTCACCGATGGAAGCAGTGCCATCGTGCAGTTCATCATCTTGCTCGTACTGCCCCAGGAGATCCTTTATACGATCGTAGAGGAGCTTTTCATCCTGGTCATCGTTATCGAGCAATTGATGAAGACGGTAGCTGAATGTCTTTGACATGTATTTTGTTTTTTACTCGGATAGGCAAGTAGCGCGCCAAAACCATTCTGGTTGAATTTAGAGGTAGAACCCGGGTCTACATGTATCATTTTTTAAGCGCTGTATCATTTTTTGAAATCAATGTTGACATAGCATTTCGCGTTAAATGGCAAAACAAGAGGAGAATTTACTTGGTACCACTTTTCTGAAATGCAGTCTCAGCTGATCCAACAAATTTGATGGAGAAAACAGCATTCTGTAAAAAAGTAGCTCGGTAGAACAAGCTTCATTGACCTCTCAGAGAGCCTGCTACCTCACCCCCCAATCCACTTCCATGGTTTCCTGGCGCGAGGTGGGTTTTTGTTTTCCGTTGGTGATCTCCTCTACCCGCTTTTCAGCGTATTGTTTTAAAGCATTCACTTTGAGTTCTTTGCCTTCGTTTTGTTTGAGGCATTCTAAGATACTGTAGGTGAAGGCTCCGTTTTCAATGGTTTTTCCGTCCACTTGAATAGCTTCCAACGCACTTTCCTGGCCACCTGCTGCGGAGATGATCACTGCGCCTGTTGGATTACTTACATTGACAAACAACTGCATCATGGTCTCAAAGGTTGAATTGGCATTCGCATTTGCATTTTCTGCTTCTGCTCCGCGAGAATTCTCGCTGATCAAATCACGGTTTTCAGGATTTGACTTTTTTACTGCTTGAGTGGCGTCGTTCTCTCCACTGTTACAAGCATCGAGTAGCAAGAGTTTTTGTCGAGCGGGAATACCATCGAGCAAACCGCTGAGCTCCTCATAAGAAAGGCCTTTACTTCCTGGCTGATCCGCTTCCGTGTCGTGCATGGCAAGGTAGAATCTATTGTGCTCATCCAATAAGCCATGTGAACTGCAGGAAATGATAACCCGATCGTGTACAGTTGTTCGAAGGAGGCGTTGCTTCAATTTCACAATTTCCTCCTTCGTCACTTTCTCATTGATCAGTAGCAGGGTATCCACATTCTCCCCTTTACTGAGCTCCCTACTAAGGTCGCGTACATCCTTCACGCAATACTTCAGGTCGGCAATGCCGGGATCTTTGAACTCGTTCACCCCGATCCCGATGTAATAGGTTTTAGCCTCAACCGGCTCGGCAGGTGAATAACTCACATACGTCGGATATTTGAAGTTCTCCAGACCAAGCTCATTCATCACGGAAACCTGGATCTTGTTTTCGCCGAGAGATAACGGAACACTCACGGTGGTATCCCATTCCTGTTTTTTCAAGTGCGCAATGGAGATTCCAGCCGAACCATAGAGCGGCACTTCGTTGACATACACATTGAATCTTCGAAGGGGGTATTTTGGATCATTGGCTGTAACCTTGATTTCAAGCTTCCCTTCTTTGTTTTCGTAGGCAATGTCATCAGCCCCCACAATCTCTGCATTCGGTACAGCAATCTCTCCTTTACCCAATTTCTCTTTATCCAAACCCAAGCGGTCGATTCGTTTTTCCCAGGATTGGTGGTAATTCGCTACCAGTTCCTGATCAGCACCGCCAAAATACTTGCCGATGCTGTCTAAAACTATATCAGGACGGTTGTAGACTGGGTCGAGCTGTTCGAAACCGATGACTTTTAGACTCGGTGTCACGTAATGAAGCATCTTGCTAGCATCCTTGGAGCACATGTAATAGGGGGAGTTGGGGAGTTTGACGAGCCAGTTGTTGTTTTCGAGTTGGATTCGTTCGTAGATGGGAATGCCAGAGGCTACATCCCAAAGGATGGTCTTGTGATCTTCACTAGTCGTAACAACGAACTTTCCATCCGAATTGAACAAGGCAGAAGTAACTTTGTCTTCATGTGATCGAAATGTCCTCACCAATTTACCATCATCTACACTCCAGATTTTTGCAGTGTAATCATTACTGGCAGTTAATATATACTTACCACTCGTATCAAAATAAGCTGAATTTAATTCAGCTAAATGCCCTTCGTAAATAAAAATTTCTTTCTCCGAATTTAAGGCCCATAATCGAGCAGTATGATCACCACTAGATGTTAAAATATAATCTCCATTAGGACTGAAGCTGGCTGATGTTAAGTATTCCGTATGTCCAATAAGCCTTTTGAAAACTCTTTTGGATCCAATCTTAATTATAACTGAAGTTTTGTCACCACTTGTTGTAACTATGAATCGTCCATCAAAACTTATATTGAGTGTCTTTACATAACCCTTATGAGCCTTAATTCGTTTTTTTAATTGACCTGTTTTTTTGGAATAAACATAAATTAAACCATCCCAACTAGCGATATAAATCAGATCAGAATTTAGTGAAAAAACACCATCATAAATTTTATATTCCGGGGAAGGATAAAGTAATACTTTCTTATTATTCAGGATATTAAACAAATACGCATCTTCTCCTGACATTATTAGTATTTCTTCTGAGGATTCATCAAAAACGGCGTAATTATTAAAAGAATTACCTTTAAAAACATTTAATAACTCCCCCTTATCAATCGCCCACAAATTAATAGTACTATCCTCACTAGATGAAATTAAATATCTATTATCATCACTAAGTTTCGCAGTTGTAATTCTGTCTTTATGTCCAAATAAATTTTCAACATTATTAGGGTTCTTGATGTCCAAAAATTGAAAGTTGAATTCAGGAATTGAATTTACAAGAATTTGAGTTTTGAAATTATTATGAGCAGATTGGACTCCGATCGAGCAACCTTTTAAAACCTTTATTTTACTCAAAGTTTGAACAGCAAAAACATTTATACAATTATCCATCCCAGCTGAAAGCAATAACTTTCCATCCTGACTAAACTTGACATCTGTTATCGCTTCTGATTGAAGATCTATGAATCTCAAATTATTGCCTTTATCAGATTCCCAAACACCTATTTTCCCATCATGTGATCCCGTAATAATATATTTATCATCGGGACTGAAATCCGAACTTTGAATTTGATTGTTATGGCCGATTAAGCGAGCTATTTCTTCACCATATTTTACTTTCCAAATTCGAGCAGTATGATCTTTGCCTGCCGTAACAATTTTACTTCCATCATTGTTAAATCTGGCCGAAAACACCCAACTCTTGTGCCCTACGAGTGTAGAAATTTCACTTCCTGTATGCGAGTCATAAACCCTTGCGGTACCATCCCAACTAGATGTAACAAAATACTTCGAGTCTTTACTAAATTCTGCATACAATACGGCATCCTTATGATCTTCATATTGGTAAATTTGCCTTCCACTAATCACTTCATAAATAATCGCCTTATTGTCGTAACCAGCTGTCAATAGCAATTCACCATTTGGACTAAACACACCAACGCTAACAGGTCTAATGTGTCCCTTTAAAATGTAAACTTGTTTACCACGAAAAGTATCCCATAGAATTGAAGTTTTATCACTGCTAGTACTAAGAATAAATTTACCATCTGGACTAAATTTTGCAGTATTAACTTCCTCATCATGCCCCTCTAATTTAAAAATCAATTTACCGTTATTTCCACTCCAAACTCTTATTGTACCATCTTCACTTGAGGTAACGATTTTATTACTCAAAGAATTAAAAGAAGCGTCTGTTATTCGTTGAGTATGACCTATCAATCTATATAGTTCTTTTCCTGATGCGATATCCCATATAGTAGCATAATTATCTTGTCCATAAGAAATTACATGTTTTCCGTCAGGACTAAACGATATTGAGGAAATGGCTGACCTATGCCCCACCGGCAAAACCAACCTCAAACTATCCAGCGAAGATTGTCCGAAGGAAAAGTTTGTAAAAAAAAATAGAAAAAGTAGTAATAGATTTTTCATATTCCTAAGATATGAATTCTACCTCACCCCCAATCCACTTCCATGGTTTCCTGACGCGAGGTGAGTTTTTGTTGCCATTGGAATTCTGTTTGTCTCCCAATGATCCAATTCTGCAAAGGCTGATCATATCGCATAAATCGCGAACCCCAACCACCTGTTCTTGCACCATACTATTGTTCAAAAACCACTCGCATACCACTAAAAAAGGCGCTTGCGCGCCTCCTTTTATTTCTTCTTTTTCTTCGTTGGTTTGACCGGTGGTTTTTGAGCCAACGGTGGATTCTGCACCTCCTTCGAAACGGCTACGTTTACATCTTTAAGCGGTGTTTTGTCTTTTTTCCCAAAGCCCATTGAGTCATCCTGAATGACTCCGTCTACCCATTCTCCGGCTGATACTGATCCGTCGTAGTAAAACATCGCTCCTTGACCGTGGCGATCACCCTCCAACCATTCTCCATAATATATATCACCACTCGGAAAGTAATAGGTACCATTCCCTTCGCGGTATCCCTGAACAAACTGTCCTTCGTACACATGGCCCCTCTCTAAACCCAGCCAATATAACTCTCCGTATCCCTGGCGATTACCGTCCTTCCATTGTCCGGCATAGATCCAGCTAGTACCACTTTGGTAAATTCCAAATCCGTCTTCGCAATCCCCGTACACACATTCCGTGACATTTAAGTTTTCGACACGATCTAGGTTCCCATCTTTAGCCAATAATTCGTAAGCTTCTGTTTCATTGTAGATCACATAGAGATCTTCAGGCTTCTCGACCCTATCATCATTGACCAATGTGTTTTCAACCAAATCCCAACCGTTGTAAACACCGTCCTTCCAATAACCTTCAGTAAGTGTTCCGGGAGCCATGTAATACCCGGATCCATGGCGATTATCTGACATCCACTCGCCACCGAAATGTTCTTTCGATGTCCAGAGATAAAAGCCGTATCCTCCTCTTTTTCCTTCGGTAAAATCCCCTTCATAGACGTCACCATTACTGTAAACGTAACGCCCAAAGCCGTCCTCACAATCCCCGTACACGCATCCACTTCCTGTTCCTCTTGATCTCAGACTCGTTTCAAAATACAGTGCGAGAGGATCCAATTCGAAGAAATCATCGTATTTGACATACAACAAACCACCGTTACCCCAATTTTCACCCCATGAATTAGCAAGAATAAAACAACCACCGTACAGATCATCGTCATACCCAATCATCGCCATAGCATGCCATCCATATAAATCTACACCGGTTAAAGATGTGTATAAACCATCACTTGTAATATCGTAAAAATCTGAGTAGATATCAATTCCAACAAACAAAGGATGCTTATTGGATAAAGCTCTCTTCATCGCAGTCAGGTTTTCCTCTTGCGTTGAAGATTCATCTATCAATCGGTAACAAGACGTAATATCGAGTAACGAATTACTCGGTTTATTCCGCTTGCTGATCCTATATCCACATTCCAACTTGTTGTAGGCGAAACGCTTCAGATCATTCTCCACCATCCATTGAGCAGGCTCAGTCATTGATAATCCATCGCTACAATCGAAATAATCGTTATTGTTTGTGCAACTCATATAGGTGTAATACGGATCAAATGCATTGGCACGGATCTCGTTCTGATTCGTAATTCCCTGAAGAATGGCATATTCCATAGTTGCTACGTAGTAGGTAGAAGCCCAGGCAACACTCGTATTTTCAGAACCCTGGTTGACAATCGGTGGCAGATAATTCTTGAGGTTAATTCTTGAAGGCAAACCATCACCATAGCCCAAGGGACGATCGGCTAACGTTATTTTTGCGTAAGCTTTTTTATCCTTGATTAGTCCAGTACCGTAATCCTGTCCAAAAGAAAAAAACCAAGAGAAAAAAACTGGAATGAGTATAAACTTGTTCATAGTGGTAGTAACTTGTATGTTACAAATATACTGATTTAATTCCAGATCGCATACATCACCGCTTCTTCAATAGTACCGTTCAACTTGCACTATGTATCGGCCTTATACACATAAGCCGACTGCATTGGCGCGATCTATTTTCCAGAACCAAATTGTTAGCATTCAAGGCTAAATTACCCGGAATTTGTAATAACCGAGCTGGCTGTGCTCTCCTTTTTGGAAATAAGTTACCAAAACAATGATCTCCTCGTAATCTTTTTCAAGCGTCAAAACGTATTTACCACCTTGCAGTTTCATGGTGGCCTGGGGTGAAGACAGCTTAATACTTGCCGCGTCCGCACCTTTGACAACGAATGAATTCGGTCGATCTCTGTAAACGTAATCATTAGTGACGCTCCCATTCACGATGATCTCATATTCCGCATAGCGCTGAACAAATCCAAGAAAAATGGCTGCAAAAAAGAGTAATTTCATAATCAGGGTTTTTATAAAAGTTTGTAATCAATGTTGGTGATCTTGTGCTTGTGTGCGATCTATTTCATCCATCGTTTCCTCATTTCGTAGTTTTGAGACTCCAACTGACTGCAGATTGGATCGATTCCCTCCCGCCATTGTTTTCGATGGTCATATGAGCTAATGGCTGCCAACACACTACTCCATCCGATCGGTTAGCCGTTCCATATATTGCTGCATCATTTGTTCAATAGCTGCATCATTGGGCCCATTTTCAATGAATTCCTTCAGTTCAGGGGGAAATTCCTTGCGAATGAGCTTACCGATCCAGGTTTTAGATGGGGTGAAGATCACCTCCGAATTGTTGAGGCCCATGTGGTAGGTGAGCAGGATCAAAAGCATCTCCAATTGTTCGGGAGACGCCCGCACATCGGTAAATTCCTCCTTTAGGCCTTTGAAAAAGAACGTCAGCACGTAATCATAGCCGGGATTTCGTTCATCACGATCCAGGTCCCAGATTCCACTCAGGCAGTCATAATCCGTGCGGATGAATACACTGTACACATTCGGATAGTGATGTCTACCAACATACACCTTACTGAACGTACGTAAGGAGAACTGAAACATAACATCCATGAACTCGTGATCCAGTTCACCGAGGTAGGTTGTTCCCGGGGGTAAGGTGCGATAGTTCCCCATGAACTCCGGTTGTTCAACATAGGAGGTAAGGTAGATGACGCTGGGAATCGGACTGATCGCGTGATGATCGAGCATATTGTCGAGCGACTGATCCTCGGGAAGATTCAGGTGACCGGCCTTGCCTTGTCCGATCTTGATGATGTTTCCGCCGTAGCGGGAAAATATGGCTTTCATGATTATTTGTTTTTAAATTGGTTGTATCTGACGTTCTTTTCCTTGCTGCTTCGACAGGCTCAGCACCAGTTTCAAGAACCAAAAAGCAAGGCTTTGAATTCGCTTTAGTCCGGGTTTTGTATCCTTAATCGATCTCAATATTGGCCGGACTCTTTTCTCTCCTCCCAATACGCTATTTTATCGGTGATCCGTTTGGGCTTCCTCTAAAATGACGCGTTTTGGTTCGGTTCGAAAACCAGCTCATGCAAGGCCGGGTGATCCTGTTCATGTTGCTGTGAAAGCTACTCAAACGGCGTAACTACATTGATCCAGAAATAAGTTCCATCATCCGGAATCAGGTAGATAAAAGAAGTAAATCCATTTTCCTTTTCGGCCGTCCAGTACTTTGCGTTTTGTTCGTCCAGTTCAAATTGTTCGAAAAAAAGACCTTCATCTTCCAGCATCTGATAGAGCTTGGCAAAAACCACATCTTTTTCAGCGTAAAAAAGTACATTGTTCTGGTGATGCTTGTCCTGCACAGTATACCATTGACCGACAGGTACTTCTTTTGCTCTTTTTGGAAGGGTGATCACACCGATCTGTGCTGCGCAGGCTGATCCTAACAGGACCGCTACTGCAAGAAATGTTGTTTTCATAATTACTCGTTTTTAAAATTGGTTGTATCTGATGTTCTTTTTCTTGCTGCTTCGACAGGCTCAGCACCAGTTTCAAGAACCAAAAAGCAAGGCGCTGAATTCGCTTGAGCCCGGGTTCGCATCTTTTAAGTGGGTTTTAGCATGAGCATGCCTCTGCCGTATCCCTTCTTGTTAATGCAGATCAGGGTTAGACCATTTGACAGAAACCACACCGGTGCATCAATTGTGAAATCATCAGTTTCAAAATTCACCGTAGTATCGTGTACACGAAATGCCCCATCCCTGTCACTGACCAACTGACGGCAAACCTCAGCAACATTGGATTCCTCCCCGTGATAAAACAAGGTTTCCTTGTCAACCGTGTACCATTCATTCTCAGGAACGATTTTCGATCTCTTCCCGATGTACTTGGGCTGCTCGACAGTACCGATCGTTTGACCAACCGGCTGTTTTCTGCGCTGCGCAAAGACCGGTATACTCATCCATGCACACACCACGATAAAAGCTAGATTTTTCATTCTTTCGTACTAAAAGGTTATTCATTCTAAACGCTACTTTCTGCAGCAGATAACACGAAATGAATGATTTCAGAAATAAAGTTGAGCTCGTAAATAGATTACGGAGTGGGGGGCGAAATTGGCGGCGGAATTATGAAAGCAAATAATCTCCAAGCCTATTAGTTAAGGTTTTATATTTTTAGTTTGTGCAATTCTCTGAGCCAGAAAAAAGTCTACTTTGAAGCATTCGTTACAATCATTTTAAAGGTCATAAAATTGATGAAGAAACCGACTGCTTCATGGTCTATGTTCAGTCTTTCTGAAGAAAAACTGGTGTTCCCTTTAAATCATCCGGTGGAAAGCAAATGCACGCGTATTTGTCGGATAATTTTTAGTTCAATAACTGAGACCAATAGTTATTCCATCCCATTTAATTAAATTCGCTCATGCGGCTGCCTCAAGATCTAAGTGTCAATGTAAGTCTTTTAAGTTCTGTTTTCCGAAACACGAGTGCCACATATAAATATTACTGGTTTCTTTCCATTATCGAATGTATAGAAGAAGGTAAAGACGAAATTGAAAAAAGAGAACTCTTTGCCCGCATGATCGCGAATGCATGGTACACCGTCAATTACTTTCACATTTCATTTGGTAAACTAGATAAAATTCAAGAAGCGGTTGAATGCATCAAAGGAATCGAAGGTTTTGCAATAGATGAGAAAAAACAAATCTTACTGAATAGACTTTTAACTTCTTCAAACAAAGAAATTGTCAAGCAACTAAAGCACTTCAATGCGAATGTTCCGTACAAGTTTTTAAGTCCTTGGTTGGGAACTCACTCTGAAAAAGACATGTACCGCATGTCACAAGAGAATTACAATTTACCACCATATGTTCTCTACCCTGACCGGATTTTAGTTCAGCCCGCATGGATTGATTACTTCAAAAAGAACAGCGGACTAATTAAAGACTTTTGCTATTGGAACCTGACGCTCTTTCTCCAAACCAGAAACCCGAATGTCCCGAATATACCTTCGAAATTGATGCGTCCGGAAAAACGCGGAAGTCTTTCAAAACACAAGAAAGATTTTTGGGACATCGTTCTGGCGGAAACAGGTCCGGTGAAATGTATCTACACCAACAAAACGCTTGATATTGGCCAGTACGCTGTTGAACATTTTATTCCTTTTCAATTCGTTTCACATGATTTAATGTGGAATTTAATTCCAGCAAACGGAACTTTCAATAGCAGTAAAAGTGACAAACTCCCACCGTTGGATACTTACTTCAATGATTTTTACGAACTACAAAAAGAAGCTGTCAACATCATTCGGAAAAAGGAACCGAACAACATCTTTTTAGAAGATTACCTCAACTTCTTTCACGATTTAAACCTGAGCAAGGATCGCTACAGGGAACATATTGAACCACTTATCACCATCGCCCATAACAACGGATTTCAATTTATGAAAGTTTAATGAGCATCTTCCAATCCATTCCAAAAGATCGTATCATCCATAACGGGAAGCATTTCTTCCTCGTTCGAGATATTTATCCCGTTTCGCCGGGGCATACTTTGATCATCACCAATGAATTGAAAAAAGATTACTTCGAATTGGATGCATCGGAGATATATGAACTACCCTCAATGATCCAAAAAGCGAAAGAACTCATTGAGCGGGAATACCAACCCGATGGATACAATATTGGTATGAATTGCGGAGAAACAGCAGGTCAAACCGTTTTTCATTTTCATTGTCATGTGATTCCAAGATATAAAGGAGATATGGAAGATCCGAGAGGTGGAGTGAGAGGTGTGATACCTGATAAGCAGCAGTACTAAAATTAGCTTCACTCAGTCTGCAAGGTTTTCAATTGCAGTAGATTTTCATCTTCTTTGAGCCAGTCTTTCTCAGGAATTTCATCAAATGAATTTATTTGAAAATGAATCATTTTTCCTCTTGAACCAACTATTGTTGCGCTAATTCACGCAACAACGTATAGTTCGCAAACGTTGAAAAAAATATGCTGACCAATTGATCTGAAGGGTCAAATTTCTTTATGAAGTGATCCAACATATGTTATCACTATTCGTTTTGATTGTTTATAAATCAAGCAAAGAAATCAGCTGTCCGAAAACGAACTTTCCAAAAAGAGCTCAATCATTGTTGCAATTCAGTTCGGGTAAAAGAAATTACAATTTTAGCGGGAAATCCATCTTGGAAGTACTGCTTTTCTAAAAAGTTTTATCGTAGACTAGTGAAATATAAACTAAAAAGGCAAATTTGTTGCCAATATGTTCAATGTAAGAAAAGCAGCATAACTGAGATCCAGAGAACTGCCTTCGCACAGCGCCTTAACGATAACACAATATAATGAAAGCCAACGAATTACCTATCAATACATTTCTCCAAAATCAGAACGTGCAGTTTGTGATACCGGTATATCAGCGAAACTACGATTGGAGTCAGCAAGAATGTCGTGAATTGATCAATGATATTGTCTCTGTAGAAGAAGAACAGCGCGGCACGCATTTCATCGGAAGTATTGTGTTTATTCACGAGGGGATCTACTCTACGAGCGAGGTAAAAGAATTGGTAATCATCGATGGGCAACAGCGCTTAACTACCATCAATATTTTGTACGTTGCGTTGTACCGTTATGCCAAAGACAACAACATGCATCAAGAAGCGGATATGCTGTTTGATATGTTCCTTGTGAATAAATATGTACAACATGAGTCCAGTAAACTGAAGCTCAAACAAACCGATACGAATTCAAAAGCTTTTCAATCGATCATGTTGGGTACGGAAAAAGAATTTCACGCCTACTCCAATGTGATCGAGAATTTCAATTATTTCAGGAGTCGCATTACGACACAAGCAGATTTTCACACGATTAAGAACGGTTTGAAGCGACTCATTTTCGTGGAAATTTCTTTAGAGCGCGACAAGGATGATCCGCAGCGCATTTTTGAAAGCTTAAACTCAACCGGATTGGATCTGTCACAATCGGATCTTATCCGCAATTTCATCCTGATGGACCTGGAACCACGTGATCAAAACCGCGTTTTTGAAAGTATCTGGAATCCAATCGAAGAGAACGCGCGTGATCTGAAGAAACAGAAATCCATGGTTTCCGAATACATTCGCGATTACTTGACGCTCAAAAACAAGAAGATCCCGAACAAATCGAGCGTGTATGTAGAGTTTAAGAAATTGTATCCCAATAAGAAGGATGCGAGCTACCAACAGGAATTGGAAAACATCAAAGCGCTATCAGTTCATTATAAAAAGTTGGTCAATCCACATGTATTATCCGATGTTCAACTTAGACGTGAATTAGAATACATTTCCCGCTTGGAAATAAACGTAGCCTTCCCTTTCTTGCTTCAGGTATTTGAGGATGCCGAGAATGGATTAATTGATAATGTGACACTTATAAAGATCTTGAAACTCATTCAAAGTTACTCTTGGAGAAGATTCATCGTCGGTTTACCAACCAATGCACTGAACAAAATTTTCATGACGCTCTATTCAGAAATCGATCGCGAAGATTATTACGATTCACTGGCCCTGGCATTATTGAAGAAAAAGGGAAGCGGAAAATTCCCTACCAACGAAGACATTAAGAGTGCTCTTAAGGAAAAAGACCTTTACAATTCACAGCCCAAGAACAGAAACTATTTGTTTGAGTTGTTGGAGAACTACAATAACCGAGAATATGTCGATACCAGCAGTGAATTAATCACCATTGAACACATCTTTCCACGTAATCCAAATGATGAATGGACGATTGACTTGAGTTCAGAAGATTACTTCATTTTCAAGGAAAAGAAACTGAATACACTTGCCAACCTTACATTATCGGGAAACAATGGTTTGCTGAGCAATAAATCCTTCACCGAAAAGAAAACCATGAACAAGGAGAACGGTGAGCAAGGATATATCTATTCCCGTTTGTGGTTGAACACCTATTTAAAGAATATTGATGCCTGGAATATAGAGAACTACGAAGAACGTTTCAACCTTATTTTTGAGCGCTTCATCAAAATATGGGAATATCCTGATTTAATCATTCCGGAGGCAGATGAAACAGGTGAACAAAATATTTTCGATGCCGAATCACCGAAGCATCAAAAGCTGGAATATTTCATTTTTGAGAATACGAAAGTGGAAGAAGATGTGATTGCCCAAATGTACTTTTATGTGATTGCTCGTTTATATGAAAAGAATGCCGAATTGTTATTGAGTAATCAAGATATTTTTAAAATTACACGAAACCCTTCGGATTTCCGTACCCCTCAAGAAGTTACTAATGGGTATTTTATAGAATCCAATATCGATAGCCCTAATAAATTCTCTATTTTGAAGCGACTTCTTCGGGTATTTGAAATGGAAGATGAACTCATCATCAAATATGACAATGGAGAGAGTGAAACGCCGAACCGCTTCGTTATACGCAAAAAATTCTGGCAGTTCGTACTTCCAGATCTTAAAGAAGCAACCCCAGTTTACAATCAAATCTCCCCGAATAGAGATGCCTGGTTAATGGCAGGAGCAGGAAAAAGCGGTCTTTACTATGCATGTGTGGCCACCAAAAATGGTGTTCGTACAGAATTTTTGATCTCAACTAGTGACAAGGAAACTAATAAGAGAATCTATAAACAGCTGTTGAGCCAAAAGACGGAAATTGAAGCAAAATTCGGCGAGTCCCTTTTCTGGCAAGAATTACCTGAATACAAATTAAGTGCGATCAGTAAGGCGAAAAACGATGTCACTATTTTTAACGAAGCTGATTGGTCGAAAATGTCTGCTTTTTATTGTGAAACAATGCCTCGATTAGTTGCTGCTTTTCACGAGGCAATAAGGAACTTATAATTGAATCAACAAGGAATACATTGATAAAAATCAGATCAGTAATAGATTAAAAAAGATATTATTTCAGGAACATAAATGATAACTTAACCTTCAATTTGAATTAATTCTACGAATCTCAGACCGGAAAATTTATCGAATTTCAGCTTTCGGGTAAAACTAATTACACCCCCCCTTTACCGAAATTTTCCCATAGATGTCGGTTGTTACTTAAAGAGCACCATCGAACCTGACCACCTCCTCGATCCTCGGTAGCACGGAAAACCACCAATACGCCACTCTCAGTATTCCGAAGATGATCCAATAGACAAAATAGTTTTCGAGGATTCCAAGCAGGCTTTGCTTGGAGAGAATTTCCGGCTGCTGCTGTTTTTTGACCAGCACCTTCCACAAATAAACAAAGGGATCGATCAGGAGTAAACCAAAAAAAGGTGAAACCAACAGATCTCCGGCGCGGATCAGGGGAGAATTTGAACCCGGATATCCGTTAAACAAGACCGCAGCGATCAAAAAACTCGCAGCAATAGCAATGATGAGATAAGTGATTTGCTTCATAGATGAATTCGAATTGAAGTGGAAATTAAAAACGCATGAAAAACAGTAAGTACTTTTTACGGATGGAATCCATCCCTCAGTTCTTTATTCAGCATGAAAATGTGCTTTTAAAATCACGCTATTTTCTTTATAATCAATTATTTTAAGGACATAATCACCATGTCGATCCCTCAATCTTTTATGACCTTTCGCTTGAAGGTGCGGCCCTTCTCATCCCTGATCTGAAAAACATAGATTCCACTTTTCCATGATCGCACATCCAACTTGGTGTGGTTGGTAAAGGTGCCGGAATAGACTTTCGAGCCAGTCATAGAAAATACACTCATGGTGTACGTTCCTGCGGCTGCATGTACATTGACTTCATCAATCGCTGTATTCGGATAAACCGACAACTCAACAGGACTGTGAGAAATCACCTGTGCACTTCCGCCAATGAGCGTGACGTTGCCGTTCGCATCAAAAGGATCCGACCAGCGTTCATCTGTGTAGACATTGGTTCCTGATAAGGTTCGGAGAAATGCCACCAAAGCCGATTTTTCCTCGGGAGTAAGTCCAAGATTTGATCCCGGACCCTGCAAGCGCAGATCAAGATTGGTGTTGGCCGGATTTTGGGGGATCAGGTTGTAATGATCAATAACTTGCTCGAGGCTGGTGAACTGAGCGTTGTGCATCAGTGGTCCGTTGACTAGTCCCTGCGGATTGACCAAGTCGCGGAGTGTGGGCGCACGGGTATTGAACAAGTCAATCTCTCCGGGACTTCCTGCCACGCCGATCACACCGTTGTTCAAAGAGTGGAAATCTATGTCAAACTCAGGTGAACGGTGACATTGAGCACAACCTGCACCACCATCGATAGGAGGCTTTTTGAAAAGTTCTTTTCCCAGGTTTTCTTCTGCGGTGTAATTCGGAAAAGGATCCAGATCGTTACCCATGATTGCTCTGCCGGCATCGTACTTGGAATCAAAGGATTGAATGCTTCGAACAAATTGAGCAAGTGCCCGCTGAATCCTTGCCTCGGTAACTTCCGCATCTCCGAATACCATGGTAAAAAGCTGCTGATAATGTCCGATGGAGGCCAATCTATTGAGAAGTGAATCTATTCCGGGCTGGCCACCTGTGCCGCTGAAGCCCATTTCCACATGATCTTGTACAGGCATGGTAGTTTGATCTTCCAGTGATTCCGCTCTTTTATCCCAGAAAAAACGCATGTCATCCGCAAAACGGGAATTGATCAGACGCATGGAATGACGACCGGTCAATCCACCCTCAAACCCCACACTGCGCACAGCGGTATCCGAGAACGCAAACTCTTGCTTGTGGCAGCTTGCGCAGGCTATCGTTCCGTTTAGCGACAGTTGCTTATCATAAAACAAGACCCTTCCAAGTGTAGCTCCTTCATCCGTGATCATATTATCCATCGGCTGATTGTCCTTGGTGATATAGAAAGGCGTGACCTGACCATTGTAATCAAACAAATTATCCAGATCGATCGTACCGGCTGTGAGGAGCAAAAAACACAACACACCCGGCAGAAGGGCTTTTCGGAGAAATGAACGTCGCATCATGGGCGTTAAAATAGATTTGACGACCAACTTAAGAAAAATCTTGACAACCTCAACCTGTAAACGCGAACAGATCACATGAACTTTGCATCATAGGATTTTGAGAGTAACAACTTGGGGAGCGCATTCAAACCTCACGACACAGAAAAATAAGGAAATAAATGTATTTTTGAGAACACACTGTTAAACCCTCCTGAGAATGCCCCGCTTCTTTATGATCTTATCTTTTGTATCCCTAATTTATTCATGTCGCAACGAGGAATCTTCGCAAAAGATACCTGAAGAATTGATAAGTGAGACTCCTCCAAAAACGGAAATTAAGCCCGGGAAAGCCGATCTATCCAATCCCGTTCTTATGTATGGAACAGACATTGGTACGCTCTTTAAGACATATTACAAGGTTGGTGATTTTGCTTCTATGTTGCGGTATACAGACAAAGGCACTGTTCAACGTTATGGCAAGGACAGTCTGATGAAAATCTATCGTAAACTTGATCTGGGTTTTGATATGCGGCTGAAGAATATGACCGTGGAAGGAAACGAAAAGATCCTGCATTACGAAACACAAATCCAAGCCACAAAAGAGGTGAAGCGACTGCATGTTGTAATCGAAGACGATACAGCCCGAATCATTCCTGAAAATCTTCGGTCCGGCGACATCTTTGAGTAGTACTTTCTACATGCAATCGTACAAGATCAGGAAAGAAAACTTTTCAAAAACAGCCACAACGCTGCCATATTTTGAAGAATAAATTACAATTAGCACTTATCCTCTAAAATGTTGCTTTGATCAAAACGTCACGATCGAAAATGAGCGATGGAACGACGAATTAAACTGGACCTTTTGCTGCCGCTCTTGCACTTTTGTTTATCAAACCTGTTCGATTAATACCAAAGATTCAACTCAATTAATTCAAAAAGAGCGAGTTGGAGCGTGAGTGTGAAGAAAAAAACCAGGGTTCGTGCATCCGCTCTCGCTCTCACACTTTCAGTTACTTGTCCCAAGGATTTAACTAAATAGATTCAAAAAGAGCGAGTTGGAGCGTGAGTGTGAAGAAAAAAACCAGAGTTCGTGCTTCCGCTCTCGCTCTTACACTTTCAGTTACTTGTCCCAAGGATTTAACTAAATAGATTCAAAAAGAGCGAGTTGGAGCGTGAGTGTGAAGAAAAAAAACCAGAGTTCGTGCATCCGCTCTCGCTCTCACACTCACTCTGGTTTTCGTACTCGAGGCGGGACTTGAACCCGCACGGGCTAATGCCCACAGGATTTTAAGTCCGGCGTGTCTACCATTCCACCACTCGAGCATCCTGTGCGTTGGATACAAAAAAGGAGCACGAATGCCCCCTTCTTCTTCCAGAGCGAGAAACGGGATTCGAACCCGCGACCCCGACCTTGGCAAGGTCGTGCTCTACCAACTGAGCTATTCTCGCATTAAATTCTATAATTCTCTTCGTTTAGAGAATCTTGTCATGCTCTACTCTGCCGAGGCGGAAGCTGTTTTTGCATGAACTTTAGTTAACCGCTACATCGCTTTGCAACGGGGGACAAATGTAAAAAGTTTTTCAGAAAAACCAAATCAGAAAGCGTAAAAAATACACAGTGGCAATGAGCAGCATAAATTTCTCCCTTCAGCCAAGAAACGAGAAGTGAGATATTGATTGTGGCACCTGATTTTCCATGCTAGCATCTATCTCGATTTCGTTCAAATGTAAAGTCTCACCGCTCGCAGCAGAGCGATCTGTTCTATTTATCCCCCGGTAAGTTTTTTGATCTCATTCAACTTCATCAGGGCTTCCACAGGCGTCAGCGTATTGATGTCAATGGTAACCAGCTCCTCTCTGATCTGCTCCAGAACAGGATCGTTCAATTGAAAAAAGCTCAGTTGCATGGAAGGGTCCGAATCCTTTTTCTTTGCCTTGCTCTTCCCTGACTTGGTTTCCTTGAGCTCCATCTCGTGACTGCTCTCCAATTGCTTCAGGATCTCCTCTGCCCGATTCAAAACTTGGACGGGCATGCCGGCCAGCCGGGCAACATGGATCCCAAACGAGTGTTCACTTCCACCAGCCGCCAACTTACGCATGAAGAGGATCTTCGAACCGGTCTCCTTCACCGAAACATTGAAATTGTGGATACGCTCAAATCTGGAACTCATTTCGTTCAATTCGTGGTAATGCGTAGCAAACAAGGTTTTTGCCCTGAACTTCGGATGCTGGTGGAGGTACTCGGCAATAGACCATGCAATCGAGATTCCATCGTACGTACTCGTCCCTCTGCCGATCTCATCCAACAGGATCAGGCTTCGATCAGAAAGGTTATTCAGGATACTGGCCGTTTCATTCATTTCAACCATGAAAGTCGATTCTCCTGAAGAGATATTGTCCGATGCGCCAACGCGTGTGAATACTTTGTCGAGTAGTCCGAGCTCAGCCTGATCCGCCGGAACGAAGCTTCCCATTTGAGCCATCAGACAGATGAGCGCCGTTTGCCGCAGAATGGCACTTTTACCACTCATGTTCGGTCCAGTAATCATCATGATCTGTTGTTCATCGCGGTCGAGGTAAAGATCATTGGATACATACTGTTCGCCGTCTTTCATCAACTGCTCGATTACAGGATGTCTTCCGTTCTTGATCGAAATGGCAAATCCGTTGTTTACAGCAGGTGATCGGTAATCGTGATCAGCAGCCACGTTCGCAAAAGAAAGTAAACAATCGAGCTGTGCAATAAGATACGCATTGTGCTGCAGCGGCTGGATGTAATCGGCCATCGAAAAGACAAGATCTTGAAATAACCGGGTTTCAATGCTGTGTACATTTTCTTCTGCACTCAGGATCTTGGTTTCGTATTCTTTGAGTTCTTCGGTGATGTAGCGCTCGGCATTGACCAAGGTCTGTTTGCGGATCCATTCTTCGGGAACTTTGTCCTTGTGTGTATGTGTAACTTCCAGATAGTAACCGAACACATTGTTAAATGCAATCTTCAAACTACTGATTCCGGTTCGCTCTGTTTCTCTGATCCGCATGGATTCCAGGTAGTCCTTTCCATTGTTCATGATGGACCGTAGCTCATCCAATTCTGCATTGCATCCTTCCCGGATCACCGGTCCCTTTCCTACCTGAATGGCAGGATCGTCCAATAACGTGGCATCGATCTGCGCGATGAGCGCATCGCAAGGATTCAGCTGATCAGCGACTTTCCGCAATAGATTTCCCTGAGATGAACCAAGAATTGCCTTGAGTGGAGCAATCTGACGCAGGGTGCGCTTGAGGTGATTCACTTCTTTCGGATTCACCTTTCCAACTGCTACTTTCGAGATGAGGCGCTCGATATCGCCGATCTCCCGCAAACGCTCTCCCAACTCATAACGGGACGCTTCCGTTTCCTTCAGGTAAGCCACAGACTCTAGTCGCTCACGGATCGGCAGCTCGTCTTTCAACGGCAGCAACACCCAACGCTTCATGAGTCGTCCACCCATCGGTGTGCGCGTGTGGTCCAGGATATCCAGTAAGGTTGTGCCCCGCTCATTCATAGTGCTGACAAGCTCAAGATTTCGGATGGTAAAACGGTCAAGCCAGACATACCGTTCCTCCTCAATCCTGGAAAGCGCCGTTATGTGTGCAAGTCGGTTGTGCTGGTTCTCATTGAGGTAATGGAGGATCGCTCCGGCAGCAATAATGCCGGCTGTCAGATCATCAACGCCAAAACCTTTGAGCGACACCGTCCCAAAATGGCGGTTGAGTTGCTCACGGGCAAAATCCTCGTTAAAAACCCAGTCTTCCAAACGAAATGTGGAGCACTTTTCATGAATGAGATCCTGAACTTCTTTGGAACGGTTCTTTTGAAAGAGTATTTCCGCAGGTTGAAATCCCTGTAAAAGCTTTTCAATGTGTTCCTGGTTACCCTGGGCGACCAAAAACTCACCGGTTGAAACATCCAGAAAAGAGATCCCATAGTGTTGTTTGTCTGTATGGATGGCACAGAGAAAATTGTTGCGTTTCTGCTCCAGCACCTGGTCATTGAAGGAAACACCGGGTGTCAGCAGTTCGGTAACACCTCGCTTCACAATGGTCTTTGTCATTTTCGGATCCTCCAGCTGCTCACAAATGGCAACACGCTGTCCGGCCCTTACTAACTTCGGTAAATAAGTGTCCAGTGAGTGGTAAGGAAAACCTGCCAACTCGATCTCCGAAGCAGTTCCGTTCCCTCTTTTGGTCAGAATAATGCCCAAGATCTTCGATGTGATGACCGCATCTTCCCCGAATGTCTCATAGAAATCGCCGACACGAAAAAGCAGCAACGCCTGCGGATGACGGGCCTTGATCTGATTGTACTGCTTCATGAGCGGGGTCTCACTGACGCTCTTTTCACCTTTGACCTTTGACAAACCTATTCTTTTTGTGAATTTTGAACCCGTAAATTTATGCCCAACGAACGAGCAGACAAAAATTCAGCTGCCCTTCTTATCAACAATATGAACAGAAAGCTAAAATTATGGGAGCTCGACCGTTTGACTCCGGAAGAATTCAGTAAGCAAACGAAGTACCCGTTGATCGTGATTCTGGATGATATCCGAAGCCTCAACAACATCGGATCCTTTTTCCGAACGGCAGATGCTTTCAACGTCGAGAAGATCTACCTCTGCGGTATCACGGCGCAACCCCCGCACCGGGACATTCAGAAAACAGCGCTTGGAGCTACTGAAACGATCGATTGGGAATACAGACGCTCGATCACAGATCTAATATCCGAATTAAAGGAAGATCAGTGGACCATCTGTGTAGTCGAACAAGCAGAAGTCACCTTACCTCTGCACAAGATCGACCAGCTGCAAGGAAAAGGTTTTGTACTCATTTTTGGCAATGAAGTCGACGGCGTTGCTCAGGAAGCGATCGATCTCGCCGACCACATCATCGAGATTCCACAATTCGGAACCAAACACAGCCTAAATGTTTCGGTTTGCGCAGGTGTCGTCGTCTGGGAGTTCGCAAAGCGCTATTTCAAGGAATGATTGTTAAGAAAGAACAAATCAAACCTCCCGTTGTTAGGCTACTAATTTTAATTTTGCCCCGGTTTCTGTAACCTGTTCATCATGATCCAAACTGACATTATCATTATCGGAGCGGGCCCCGTAGGCCTTTTTACCGTATTTGAAGCTGGACTTCTCAAGTTGAGATGCCACCTCATCGATTCACTTCCACAGCCAGGTGGACAGTGTTCTGAGATCTATCCAAAAAAACCCATTTATGATATTCCGGGATTTCCGAGTATTCTTGCTGGTGAACTCATCGACAACCTCATGGAACAGGCAGGGCCTTTCAAGCCCGGTTTTACATTAGGGGAAGCAGCTCTGTCGATCACTAAGGATGATGAAGGCCATTTCATTGTTACTACCGTAAAAGGTACCCAGCACAAGGCACCGATCGTGATGATCGCAGGTGGCCTTGGCGTATTTGAGCCGCGAAAACCACCGATCGTTAATATTGAAGAATACGAGGATAAAGGAGTGGAATACATCATCAAAGATCCTGAATTCTACCGTGGCAAACGCTGTGTCATAGCAGGTGGTGGTGATTCTGCGCTGGATTGGTCTATCTTCCTTGCAGAAAAAAAGATCGCCAAGGAAGTGGTACTCGTCCATCGAAGCAGCTCGTTCCGTGGTCATCTCGATTCAGTGCAGCGCGTAATCGATCTTGCGGAAGCAGGGACGATTCGACTCATAACCGAAGCAGAAGTGACTTCATTGAATGGACAGGGAAAAGTGGAAAGCGTGATCGTCACACATCAGAAAGATGGCGATATCACGGTTGAAACTGATCATTTCATTCCGCTCTTCGGCTTGAAACCTACGCTGGGACCGATCGCTGATTGGGGACTGGAGATCGAAAAAAATGCAATCAAAGTGGACACATTCGATTATTCTACGAATATCCCGGGAATATATGCGATAGGTGATGTCAATACCTATGAGAACAAGCTGAAGTTGATCCTGTGCGGATTCCATGAAGGTACACTTGCCGTTCAATCTGCATTTGCCCGCATTTATCCCGATAAGAAGAATATACTGAAATATACAACTGTAAACGGCGTACAGGGATTCTGATGAAGCGTTGGGAGCCAGGAACAAGGAGCAAAGAGATAGGATTGAGGAGTGTAAATGAACACAATAGCTGCAGCTAAATTCTCCATTCTTTGCTATTTGACGTTTAATTTCTGGTCATCATTCTGCATTTTTCCATACTTTTATTCTCATGAAATCGGTAACCGTTCAAGAACTTAAGCAAATGATCGACAACAGGGAAGATTTCCAGTTGATCGACGTGCGTGAACCGTTTGAAACTGAAATATGCTCTTTGGGAGCAAAATTGATCCCGCTGGCTGAGGTCCCAAACTCCATCAGTGAAATTTCAAATGATAAAAAGGTAATTGTCCACTGCCGTTCCGGAGCGAGAAGCGCAAACGCTATCGGATTCCTCGAACAACAGCACGGATTCTCCAACCTATACAATTTGACCGGTGGAATACTGGCCTGGGCGAACGAAATCGATCCGGAGATGCCTACCTACTGAGCCAAATGAACAGAAGGACGATCAATGCTGTAGTTATTCTCGGGATCCTTTCCCTTGCCAGCATCATGTTCATTCAGTTCATTTGGATCCGAAAAACAATCGCGATCCAGCAAAAGAATGTCAGCATCCAAAAACGGGAGGACAGCCTCAACCTCGCCCAGTTCCACGAAAACGTGAATCTCGCATTGCGAAACATCCTGCAAGACATTTCACTCGACAAAGGCGACAGCTCGGATCTCTATGATGCCGTGAAACAAGTGAGCAACGATTCGTACACTGTCGATATCAACGAGGAACTCCATCCTTTCTACCTCGAAAATCTGCTCAAACGCGAATTTTACGCTCAAAACATCCGACAAGATTTCCAGTATGGTATATACGATTGTTTTACCGACTCGATCGTATTCGGTAACCTGATCAAGTACAAGGATGATACGGTTTATGTGCAGAAGACCGACACAGTGCCAGAACAAACCTACGCCAATCTGAAATGGAAGAATGACGGCCATTACTTCACCGTTTTCTTTCCGACCATCAACAACACCGATCTGAAAGCGGAGGAGGATACCATGTCACCCTACCTCTACGTGACGCTGATCATCGTACTGATCCTCGTTTTCTTCGGATATTCACTCAATATCATCATCAGGCAAAAACGACTTTCGGAGATCAAGACCGATTTCATCAACAACATGACCCACGAGCTCAAGACACCAATTTCGACGATTGGCCTATCCAGTGAGATGCTCATGCGGGATGACTTCAGCCAGGAGCCCGACAAGCTGAAGCGATACGCCGGTATCATTTATAAAGAAAACAAACGCCTTGAACACCAGGTAGAACGGGTTTTGAATGTAGCCAAGCTGGACAAGGAACAGCTCGTTCTGAAGAAAGAGAACATTGACCTCCATGAGCTGCTACAGGAAGCAAAAGAGAACTTTGAGATCAACCAACTCGAACAAGGTGGCACCATCGAATTGAAGCTGGAAGCGGAAAACGGCACTTTAGAAGCAGATTCGGTACACATCACGAACGTGGTCTACAATTTACTGGACAATGCCGTAAAGTACTGTGACAAAGTTCCGCACGTGACATTGTCTACCCGAGATGACCGAAAGGGGATCCTTTTTGAGATCACCGACAACGGAATTGGAATACGCAAAGAGGATCAAAAAATGATCTTCGATAAGTTCTACCGCGTGCCAACCGGTAATTTACACAATGTGAAAGGCTTCGGTCTGGGTCTTTATTACGTTAAACTGATTATTGAAGCACACTCCGGCAAGCTGGAAGTTAAAAGCACACCTGGAAAAGGCACGACATTCACGATCATTTTACCAAAGAAGTGAATTAATCCTTGAGTTTATTGAGCATGGCACTCGGCTGTGGAAATAGTCCGTCGCGGGAAATGCGCTTGCCTTGTTTGTACACCACCACGCGCTCTCCGGCCAATCTTCCGGGGATCTTGCAATCGAGCACATAGTATTTCTTCGCCTCGAAAAGTACATCGTAGGCTCCCTTGAGCTGATTCCTTCCGATGCGGAATGTAACGCTGTCCGGATCTATTTCAACCGTAATGACGGATTTTTCAATATCCACCAGATCCTGGCCTGTATCCAATTTAAAAGTGGCTATCTCCCCGGAATAAGTGCCAAAGAATTTCTTCTTGAGCACAACCGGTTGTTGGGCAAGCAGGAAAGTTCCCGGCAAAAAACAGAAGAGAAAAATCAGCTTTTTCACGAAATCAAAGTTAGCAAAAGATAACCTTTCTTCCGCTATTCCGTAAATCAATCGTCTTTACTAACTTTAGAGGACGCTCCTTATTCATGCTCGTCAAGAACAGATACGTACCCTATTTGCTTTTTCTGCTTATCGCAGTAATGGCATTTTGGCAGCTGGTGTTTTTTCAACACCCGCCGGCTTACGATATGGTTGACTGCTTCTACCCATGGCGCTTTCATGCAGGCGAGTGCCTTCGCAATGGCTACTTTCCTTTTTGGAATCCCTATCAGGATCTTGGTTATCCGCACTTTGCCGATCCCTCATCCGGTGTCTGGTATCCTATGGTGTGGCTGATCGGAAGCACAGTTGGATACAATCTGTACACTATAAGTCTGGAGTTTGTTGTCCACGTATTCTTTGCAGGGATTGGTATGTACCACCTTGCACAAACACTAAAAATGGCAAGACCCGTCGCGGTAATCGCTGCCATCGCTTATATGCTCTGTGGTGTTTTCGTTGGAAATGCACAGCACCTTCCCTATATCATAGGAGCTGCCTGGCTACCATTCGTGCTTCATTTCTACTTCAGGATGATCGAAAAACCATTTTGGTCAAATGCCATTTATGCTGGTTTCTTTCTGTTCTTGATGATAACTGGTGGTTACCCGGCTTATGTGATCATTCTATTTTACTTTTTCTGTTTTACTAGCATTTTTTACCTCGTCCGTTCACTGAAACATCGCCAGCGCTTTGCCTTTACCGATCTTTTCTTCAGGAATGCCGTCATGGTACTGACAACGCTCGTCTTTTCGGCGGGTATGCTGATAGCGATCTGGCAGGTAAGCCCCTACCTTTCCCGACTTGACGATGGATTCACCCTGCAGCAAGCCTTGTTCTCCCCTTTTGGTCCAAAAGCCTTATTGTCGTTCGTTTTTCCATACAGCACTGTACATTTTCCCGATGTTTTCAATGGAGATATCTCCATGATCAACGGCTATTTCGGTCTTTTTCTTCTGGTCTTTTTCTTCGCTGGTCTTTTCACAAAAAAAACCATTGAACTCAAAATTCTCCTAGGGCTCGGTCTCTTCTCGCTTACCGCTGCTGTCGGTGATGCACTACCAGTACGCGCACTGCTTTTCGACTACGTGCCCATGATGAACGTCTTCCGATTTCCGGCCGTTTTCCGGCTCTTTGTCATATTACCATTCATACTGATCTCCGCCAATTACCTCAACAAGTTATACAACCAGGATCGCTTCCCTGAGCTGAAGAAATGGTGGATTCCGCTGAGTGCATTGGCGATCGTATTTGCGGTCGTGATCGTTTATTTGCGCTCAGAGGGTTACTTGGACCTTGTAAACTTTGTCTCGCAGGCAGCATTCCGTGCAGATCGGGAAACCTTAATCCAGCAGCATATCGCTTTGCAATCGGTCATCCAGCTGTTACTCATTCTTATGCTGGTTCTCGTGATGCACTTTATCAAGGTGATTCGCTATCAGTACCTTGCGCTCATTGCCCTTGTGTCCATTGATCTATTCATCAGTGTTCAACTGAATGCACCTTACACCGTTTACAATGACACGATCAGCGCAAGTCAACCGTACAAGTCAACCGCCGATCTGCCCAAAGGGTTTCCTCCCATGATGAATATCACCATTGAGGAAGGTGGTAAAATGCCGGGTTTAGGGCAGCCTTATTGGCAGAACCTGAATACATTTCACAAACAATTCACCGCAGAAGGATTCAATTCCTTTTCATTTACCAGCTACGACAACTTAGAAAGTCAATATCCCTTCATCTTCCGTGAAATGCAGAAGAACAAATTACTCTTGCTAAGTGCCCAAATCCGACATGAAGGAAGTATGCAAATTGCCAACCGCGATAGTCTTTACAAACCCAATCATCTCTATTTCGATGATCACGATTTCGGTGTGATCCGAATGGTACGCATGAGTCACAGTCCAAAGGATACCGCTTACATGCTTTCTTATACTCCAAATAGTTTTAACATCAAAACGAATACAACCGATATTCAACTGCTCACCATTTTCCAGAAAGAATTCACCGGATGGAAAGCATACGTGAACGGCGAGGAAACACCCATTTACAAGAGCAACCGGAATTTCATGAGTATTGTGCTCCCTTCAGGCACTGCCAACGTGGAATTCAAATACGTCAACTACTTCGTATTGATCGGTTTTTGGGTTAGTCTTTGCAGTTGCTTGTTCATGCTGTTCTTACTTCTTTATAAATGGAGATACCCTGAAAAGCACCTCCATATTCCACGTTTAAAGCGTTCATAACTGAATCCAATTCTTGAAAAGTTCTCCAGTATGAAACTGGCGTTTTTTGTAATTTCGGGCTTTAGAAAAGCTCGATTTTCATGAAGCAATACCACGATCTTTTAAACCACATTCTGAAGCATGGAACTCGGAAGGAAGACCGCACCGGTACCGGAACGATTTCCACTTTCGGCTACCAGATGCGCTTTGATCTTTCCGAAGGATTTCCTGTAGTTACAACCAAAAAATTGCATTTGCGTTCGATCATCATTGAACTGCTTTGGTTCCTGCAAGGTGATACGAATATCAAATTTTTGAAAGAGCACAATGTTTCAATCTGGGACGAATGGGCCGATGAGCATGGAAATCTGGGGCCTGTATACGGACATCAGTGGCGCAGCTGGCCTGACGGGCACGGTGGAACCATCGATCAGATTACGAAACTGGTGCATTCTCTGAAACACAATCCGGATTCCAGAAGACACATCGTTTCTGCCTGGAATGTGGCAGATGTCGATACTATGGCGCTACCTCCATGTCACACCTTGTTCCAGTTCTATGTAGCAAACGGCAAACTGAGTTGTCAACTTTACCAACGCAGTGCCGATACGTTCCTCGGCGTACCGTTCAACATTGCCTCCTATGCACTTTTAACGATGATGCTTGCTCAAGTTTGTGATCTCGAGCCTGGAGAATTCATCCATACTTTTGGCGATGCACACATCTACAGCAATCATCTTGAACAGGTTGAATTGCAGTTGTCGAGAGAATGTCGTCCCTTACCTACAATGAAGGTCAATCCGAACGTGAAAGACATCTTCAGTTTCACCTATGAAGATTTCGAATTGGTTGGGTACGACCCGCATCCGCATATTAAAGGTGCGGTGGCGGTTTAGCGTTGTAATAAAGAGCAAGGAACAAAAAGCTAACAGCAAGGATGTTTTCTCCCCGGAGAGTGGGACTCAGGCGAGGCACTGAGCCGGTCGAAGTGGGGAGGATAAATCTGCGAACCGTTTAAAGCATATGATTTCAAGTTAGCTTCATTCTACTCCAAAATAAAATTCAACTTATGGTAAAACTCATCGTGGCAATGGACAAAGAACGTGGGATCGGAAGGAACAACGACCTTATGTGGCATTTGCCTGTCGATATGAAATTCTTCAAGGAAACAACATCGGGTCAGATCGTGGTTATGGGACGTAAAAATTGGGATTCAATACCAGAACGTTTTAGACCTTTATCAAACAGAGAGAATGTTGTTCTAACAAGAAACAGGACTTTTCACGCGGATGGGTGTCAGGCTTTCCATTCGCTTGAGGAATGTCTGTCCTTCTATGAGGGCGAAAAAGAACGCAGTGTTTTCATCATCGGCGGCGGTGAGATCTACCGACAGGCACTGGAATTGAAATGTGTGGATGAAATGTACATTACCCACGTGGATGCAGTTTACGACGCAGACACATTCTTCCCGGAATTCGATGAAGATAAGTGGTCGGTCCGTGAGATCATTAGCTGGCCAAAAGATGAGAAGAATGAAGCAGCGTTTACAGTTAAACACTACATCAGAAAATGAATTTTAAAAACACAGAGAACGGAAGTTTCACAAAGTACACAGGATTCTTGATGATGAACCATGTGCACTCCATTCCTATGTGGTATAAAATATGATCCTCTGCATCGCCGAAAAACCCTCTGTAGCGAGAGACATCGCTGAGATCCTGGGAGCCAAGTCCAGAAAAGACGGCTACTGGGAGGGAAACGGCTATTGGGTGAGCTGGACCTTCGGTCACCTGTGCACCTTGAAAGAACCGCATGACTACAGTGAACGCTGGAAATATTGGCGACTCGAAGATCTGCCAATCATTCCTCCCTCTTTTGGTATCAAAGTGGTTGACGATAATGGGATCCGTAAACAGTTCAATTGCATCGAAAATTTGGTGCAACAGTGTGCAATGGTCATCAACTGTGGGGATGCCGGGCAGGAAGGAGAATTGATCCAGCGATGGGTACTTTTAAAAGCAAAATGCAGGAAACCCGTAAAACGTCTGTGGATCTCCTCTCTCACTGAAGAGGCGATCAAAGAAGGCTTTGAAAAATTGAAAGATGCTGCTCAGTACGATAACTTGTATGCTGCAGGTTCTGCCCGAGCGATCGGTGACTGGCTACTCGGTATAAATGCCACGCGCGCATTCACCACAAAATTCGGTAGAGGAAAAGCGACCTTGTCCATAGGTCGGGTGCAAACGCCCACGCTTGCGATGATCGTACAGCGGCAGAAAGAGATCAACGCGTTTACTTCTTCGGAATACTGGGAACTCAAAACAAATTACCGCGATACCGAATTCCTGTGTCAGATCGACCGACTCTCGAATGAGGAGAAGGCCAACAAGGGCCTTGAATACCTGAAACAGCATGAATTTGAAGTGACATCCTTCGAACAAAAAGAAGGAAAAGAAGGCAATCCACGCTTGTTCGATCTGACCTCATTGCAGGTGGAGGCCAACAAAAAATTCGGCTTTTCAGCAGACGATACGCTCAAGAATGTACAGAGCTTGTACGAGAAGAAGATCGTAACCTATCCACGCGTCGATACCACCTACCTGTCGGAAGACATCTATCCGAAAGTGGAGGGTATTCTGCGCAACATGCAGTATTACAAACGATTCACAGAGCCGCTGCTTCAGAAACCGATCCCGAAATCAAAAACCGTTTTCGACGACAAGAAAGTTACCGATCACCACGCGATCATTCCAACGGGTGTGCAGCCAAGCGGCATTACGCCTTCTGAAAATCAGATCTACGACCTGATCGCCAAGCGCTTCATTGCAGTGTTCTATCCGGAATGTAAGGTTTCAAACACAACCGTGCTCGGAAAAGTAGGAACACTGGTATTTAAAGCAACGGGAAAGCAGATTTTGGAACCGGGATGGCGGGTGATCTACGAGGAACAAGGACAACTTCCCCCTTCGGAGGGGGACACAGGGGGAGGAGGAAAATCAAATGGTTCAGATCAAGAAGAACGAGTACTCCCAACTTTTACAGAAGGAGAAAAAGGACCGCATGAACCGTTCATTCATAAAGGAAAAACCTCACCGCCAAAACCCTATACCGAGGCCACATTGCTACGCGCAATGGAAACAGCAGGTAAACAAGTTGAGAACGAAGAGATGCGGGAGCTGATGAAGGACAACGGGATCGGGCGACCATCCACACGAGCGAACATCATTGAGACCTTGTTCCGGCGTAAATACATCGAAAAACAGCGCAAGAATATCGTCGCTACGCAAATTGGCATGGACCTGATCGATACGATACAGAATGATCTGCTCAAAAGTCCCGAGCTCACAGGCCAATGGGAAAGAAAGCTGCGACTCATCGAAAAAGGCGAATACCAGCCGGAAGTGTTCAAGCAAGAGCTCTACCAAATGGTGAAGGAACTGACTGATGAGGTCATTTTCAACACCTATAGGCAAATACAAGTGGAACCTGTCTCCGTAGCCTCCCGAAACTCGAACTCTTCTGCGCCCAAAAAAGAACGAGCACCGCGTGTTCCGAAGGAAAAACCGTCACTTGCAACCTTGGATTGTCCGAAATGCAAGGCTGCGAAATTGATGAAAGGAAAGACCGCTGTGGGCTGTTCCAATTTCAAGGAATGCGGCTTCAAGATTCCTTTTGAGCTCTTAGGCAAAAGACTCACCGAAGCTCAATTGCTCGACCTCATCCAAAAAGGAAAAACCGCTATCATCAAAGGCTTTCAAATTCCCGGTTCCTCCGAAAAACGCGATGGAAAACTGGTTATGGATGGCAGTTTCAATGTAGGAATCGGAAATTGAGACGAATCGAACTCAAGTATTTCACTTCACTTTCGGTCGCGCATACGGAAAACGCTCGAGCAACTCAGGCAAGGCATACCCATCCAAGCCATTGATCGCAACAACCTTTGCTTTGTCGAGTTGCAACCAGTGGTCTGATGTGAGCAGTTCCTCCTCGTAAAAAACGGCTTCAATGGAGGCTATAATGAGAATACAACCATTTTCCTGGATCAGGTATTCGTTCACATACTTGCACAACAACTTCACCGGACTTCCTTTAACAAAAGGCACCGGACAATCACTGTGGTAAATGGGCTGAAGATTGGTTTGATCGAATTCACTGACTTCTTCCGGATAAGCCGCCGAAGTATGGTGCGCATCAGCAATTTGTTCGGCTGTAATATGATTGACTGAAAAATAGCCGTATGCTTTAATATTCTGATAGGTGTGTCGAGGCACTGTTGTTGGGCGCAACGTAAAACTGATCAACGCCGGATCGCTGCCCAAATGTGTGATACTCGAAAAGACGGCCACATTGGTTCGGCCTTCGTTGGATATCGTAGCGATCAGATTGGCAGATTTATACCCGGTGCAACTGTTAATGAAATTTAACCGGGCAATTCGATTCATTTTTTCGATATCCGGGCGATCAATGCGTTTTAAAGCCATACGTACTTTTTTAGTTGAACAAGTGCAAATGAGAAAGGTTTATGAATAAACGAAAATGTCAGCCATCCTCAATTAAATCCGATCTTTTTGCGGTGTTTTTGCCTCTGGTTTTCCTCGTTTTGAAGAATGAGGAATTGCAGTGCTTGGTGTATGTCGTCAAATTTCTGATCGTAACGTGATTCCAGTACTTCGAGTTTCTGGGCAAGTTCCTTGTGTGATAAAGCAAGTTGGCGCAAGAGTACAAAAGCACGCATGATCGCAAGGCTGGTTTCAACTGCCCTTTCAGAGCGTAAAACAGCACTGAGCATTGCAACGCCTTGTTCGGTGAAAGCAAAAGGGGTTGAGCCACCGAGATTACTTCTAGATGGTATCACAAGTTGTGACACCAGCAATTCGATCTCGGCGGATTCGAGTTCGAACATAAATTCAGGAGGAAAGCGATTCAGGTTGCGTTTAACAGCTTGTTTCAGCGTTCTTGTTTCGACTGCATAAAGATTGGCCAGATCAAAGTCAAGCATGATTTTCATTCCACACAATTCATGAATGCGCGATTGGATCAGTTGTAGTTCTATTCATCAGTTGGTTAAGGTTAGTTTAATGAAGATAGCAAAAATTCTTGCTCCGCCAAAATCTATCGCAAAATTGAGAGCAAAGGAACTCGGGCCTATTTTATTAGACTGTTACAGCACTTAATAGATCCCTTGAAAGCGCACATTGACGACATTGTTGTAGATCGAACCGAAAGAATAATTGATTCCCATGACAACGAAAAAATTATACGCCGACTTCAACTGTGTCTGTCCTGTAATGATCTCCGTTGAACTTGCATCATCCAGTTTGAGAAAATACTGATCTCGTACGATCGAATAACTGCCCTGAACGTTGAAATTTAATCCCTTCAGGATATTCCAGGAAACAGATGGAGAAAAATTAAGGTTATAGAAATGTTCTGTGTCATACAAATGCAGAAATCCCGAACCCAAACCAATGTCACCCCAACTCTTAACCAGCCGGTACCGGATATTCAATGCCTGGGAAAGGAACAAATCTGACATGCGATTGCGGTAGCTGGGCTCTTCATAATGAGATTGCATTACACCCAACTGATAATTGAAGCGCAGTTGTCTTTCTGTTGCCTCAGAATATGGATAAACATTGTATTCCACCGTAGGGGATAAGAATAGGTTTGATTTCAAATTGGAAACGGTCTCCGCATAAATAGCTGAATTATATCCCAATGCCCAATGCTTGCCAAGTGACACAGCATCCTGACTGTAAACCCCATACTCAAGAATGGAGTACCTGATGGGATCCTCTCCTTCAAGCTTGAATACAGAACTGTTCTTATTGTACCATAAACCAATTTCAAAGAGATTCTTTTCAGATGTTCGATTCGCCGAAAAAGAGGCTCCCATTGACAAATTACTGGTGTATTCTTGTCCGCTTCCAACAAGGTTGGTATTTAAGTTGAAGATCCAGAGGTTCCATTTATCGCGAATGGAATCAGCTGCTTGACCGTTGTTTATCCCAACGATCTCGTACTGAATATGAGGAGCGACAGGACTGTGAATGAGGTAGTGTAAAGATCCCCGGTTCAAGGCAGCAAGTAAGCCCTCTCGTATATCGTTTTTTGACATGTTAGGCGTCGAATTGAACTTTTCCCGCACGCTTATTCCATCGTATGCATTCTTTCCCATGAATTCCAGTTCATACTCAGAACCGCCACTTCCCGTATTGATCACGCGGAAAAGCACCGTAAAATCAGCCAGTCGCTGATCTCGGACAAAGACAAGGTGAACGATCTCGTTCTTGTAAAAGTCCAAGTCGCAAAAATCACAGATCATAAATACTTTTGGAACAGATGCCTCAGTGCTATTTGAATCGTCAGACTGTCCAATGACGGTTTTTACAAAGGTCATCAGGAGCAGTAGGGTGCAGATCTCTTTTTTCATAACTCAAAAATAAGCCTTACCTCAACAGCTAAAAGCGATTTCTGTGTGAACACCAAACTTTTATTTCTTCAAAAGAACAAAATGTGACAATTAAATCCGAAAAACGCCATTTAACGGAGTCCTGCCAATGAAACAACCTGACATCCGGTTATTTTTTGCAATGCGAAAAATGAATTTCAGAATGAAAAACGAATAAATGCATAATTTTCTTATGTATATTTGTTACTTTAGTATAAAATTGCCATTATGTATTCATCAGAACTGATCAAAGGCACCTTGAAAACGATCATTTTAAAGTTGCTCTCAGAGAATGAACGGATGTACGGTTATGAACTCACGCAAAAAGTGAAGGATTTGACCGGAGGGAAGATCCAGCTGACGGAAGGCGCGTTGTATCCTACATTGCACGCACTGGAAGATCAGGGGATCCTGACCACTGAGGTGGTGAATGTAGGGAACCGCCTCAGGAAATACTACGCGATCACACCCGGCGGCCGAAAGATCGCTTCTGAAAAGGTGAACGAGTTCACAGATTTCATCGCTACGATGATCACCCTGCTGGATCTGAAACCTAAGCTTGGATAGCATGATCGTTCTCAAGGAAGAACACGTGCAGTACATCCTCGAGGACCTCGAACGGAAAGGGATCCTGCTGGAAGAGCTTCGGCTCAGCCTGCTCGACCATATCTGTTGTGTCCTGGAAGAGGAAATGAATGATCCAGATGATTTTGAAGGTCATTACAAAAAAGTACTGCCGCGTTTCTTCAAAAGGGAACTTCGTGAGATCCAGGAGGAAACTGAATTATTAATCCGCTTTAAAAATTATTACGCCATGAAAAGAACAATGATCATCAGCGCCGGAATTACGGCATTCACATTTATCACAGGAGCACTCTTCAAGATCATGCACTGGCCGGGAGCTTCTGCCATGATCCTCCTCTCGATCGTCACCTTGTGTTTCATCTTCCTTCCCATCCTGTTTATCTTTAAGACCAAAGAGACCAGCTCTGTTCGGGAAAAGATCACATTGGCAGTAGCCACCGTTTTTGGGATCGTGATCTCACTGGCGACACTCTTCAAGATCATGCACTGGCCGGGAGCAAACATCATGTGGTTGTCGTCACTCGGTTTTCTGTTCTTCATCTTTCTGCCGCTCTTCTTTTTCAGTGGGATCCGCAAGAAGGAGACGAAACTGAATACGATCATTTCATCGGTTTTGATCCTCGTTGCGATCGGATTGCTTTTCGCTCTCACTCAGCTGAGAAGCAGCAAATGGACCGATTATTCTGAAAAAAAGGCAGACTTGCAGTTGATGGAACTGACAGAATTGACCCGATCTGAATTGAATGACACTGTACCTGCTTCAGACGAACTCTTGTCGAAAGGTTCAGCTTTGATCACGCAGATCGAGGAGCTGAAGAGTGCCCTGATTCTGCACATGAACAAAAGTGAAGATGTTGAATTGCCTGACTTGTTAACAGACCTGGGAAAAGAGATCAATCACACCAACAGTTTCTTTTTCTCGGATAGTGGACAAGCCCGACCGCTTTTGCAAAAGCTGAGTGAAAGTGTCAGGAACCTGTACTCGCTCCTTCCTGAAGACAAACAGGAAAAAGCAACTGTGCTGAAAACCGAAAAAAGGCAACGTTACGGCGAATCCCACGAGGAACAGATCACCTGGGAAGAAGACATGTTCTCTCACGTCTCCTTCTCCAACGCACTGCGTAAATTGAATCAGCTTGAGCTGGCAGTTGCATGCACTATTCGTTGATAAGAACTCATCATTTCAGAAAGCAATAAGGAAGTTTGAATACCTTAGATTCTCTATTTTAGCCGATGGTATGAGGTTAATCTCCTTGCTTTTGTTTTTAAATGCTTTTCTGTCTATCAGTCAGGAGGATTCTACTTCTGTGGATGAACTTCCCTATACTTTCCCAATGACCATTCGATACGAAAATAACAAGGCAGAGATCAGCCATATCCATCAGATACGATTGAATGTGCTGGCAGAATACATGATCGCTCATCCGAGCATGAAGATCCTGATCGAGGGCCACGTCTGCTGCGGACCGCAATACGGGGTGTCTAAGCGTCGCGCCAGGAGCGTGTACCGTTACCTCCGTAAACTGGATGTTCCAAAGGAGCAGATGGCCTTCGTGGGAAGGTCCTTCGAGGAACCTAAAGTGCGTAAGGAACGGAATGAAGACGACAAGCACCTCAATCGCAGGGTGGAGATCGAACTACTCTCTCGTTGAGCAATTAAAGAAATGCAGCCCATTCACTGTTACCTAAAATTCTAATAGTGTTGATTAACATTTCTTATGAAAGACTTGGGGGTGCACCTTTCAAAGAACCTTACTGATTGCTTAATTTTAAATAAAACTTTGGTTATGAAATGTCCCAATTGCAAAGAAGTAAATCTGGTAATGTCAGAAAGGCAAGGTGTTGAGATCGATTATTGTCCGGAATGTCGCGGGGTATGGCTCGACAGAGGAGAGCTTGACAAGATCCTAGAAAAGTCAAAGCATGAGTCTTCGAACGAACCGAGTTACCGAAAAGATGATCGATACGAGCACAAAAAACACGATTACGATCATTACAAGCATAAAAAGAAAGGAAGCTGGCTGAGCGACCTTTTCGACTGATCGGGGCACCGCATTCCATTTTTCTGTATTTTCAGACACTTAAAAAGTGTTATGAAATTTCATTTTCTCTCCGTTATCCTGTTAATGGTCCTGAGTTCATTTGCTCAGAATCCTAATCCTTTCCCCTCGGATTCCCTCCTGCCCGAACACGCGCAGTTCAGACAGCTCGGACCTTTTCGTGGTGGTCGTTCGGCAGCGGTTTGTGGTGACTTCCGAAACAAGAACCTTTTCTATATGGGTTCTACAGGTGGCGGGTTCTGGAAAACTTCCGACGGAGGCAGTAACTGGAAAAATAGTTCAGATGGTTATTTCGGTGGCTCTATCGGTGCAATTGCAGTAGCTCCATCTGACGCTTCCGTTTTGTATGTCGGAGAGGGTGAGAATACAATAAGAGGTAATGTCAGCGAAGGTTTTGGCATGTGGAGATCCGATGACGCAGGTCGCACATGGAAGAATATTGGACTCAAAGATTCCCGGCATATCGTGCGTATTGTTGTGCATCCAAAAGACCCCAATATTGTGTGGGTTGCCGCCCTTGGTCATCTGTTCGGTCCGAACGAAGAAAGGGGTGTTTATAAAACAACCGACGGTGGAAAGACCTGGCGTAGGGTGCTGTTCAGTGATGCGCAAAGCGGTGCTGTTGATCTTGTCATGGAGCCGGGGAATCCGCAAGTTTTGTATGCCAGCACCTGGACAGTGATCCGAACTCCATACAGCCTCGAAAGCGGTGGAAATGGCAGTGCACTCTGGAAAAGTACCGATGGCGGAGAAACGTGGAAAAAACTGAATAACAACCCAGGTTTTCCGAACAAATCAGTGACCGGGATCATTGGTGTCGCCGTTTCACAAACCAATCCAGACAGGGTATATGCGATCGTAGAAAATGCGGAAGGAGGTCTTTTCACGAGCGAGGATGCCGGAAAAACATGGACATTACAAAACAGTGAGAACAAGATCAGACAGCGCGCTTGGTACTATACAAAAGTATTTGTCGATCCGCAGAACGAACACATTGTTTACGTGCTGAATGTGGAGTTCCACAAAAGCACGGATGGAGGTAAATCCTTCAAAGAGCTCAATACTCCACACGGCGACCACCATGACTTGTGGATTGACCCGGAAGTACCGTCCCGCATGATCATAGCGGATGATGGCGGAGCTCAGGTCAGCTTCGACGGTGGAAACAACTGGAGCACCTATTACAACCAACCAACGGCACAGATCTATCGGGTCAGCACAGACAATCATGTACCTTACCGAATATTGGGGGCTCAGCAGGACAACAGCACAATCCGCATGCTTTCCCGATCAGAACATGGGGAGATCAATACCTCCGACTGGACTTCGACTGCAGGTTTTGAGAGCGGTTACGTCGTGGCAGACCCACTCAACCCGGATATTGTTTACGGCGGGAATTACGCCGGCTTCCTCTCCCGCTACGATCACCGCACAGGAGAGAACCGCCAGATCAGCGTGTGGCCCGACATTCCGATCGGAAGTGGAGCAGATGTGCAGAAGTACCGTTTTCAGTGGAACTTTCCCATTTTCTTTTCTCCTCACGACCCAAAACGCTTATTCGCAGCCGGAAATGTGCTCTTCGTAAGCGAGAACGAAGGGGCCTCATGGACAGCGATCAGTCCTGATCTGACCACGAATGATAAAACGAAACAAGGTCCGAGTGGAGGTCCGATAACGAAGGACAACACAACAGTAGAATACTATTGCACCATTTTCACCGCTGCGGAATGCAAGCTCGAAAAAGGGGTGCTTTGGGCGGGAAGTGACGATGGTCTCATCCATGTTTCAAGAGATGGTGGAAAAACTTGGACGAACGTGACTCCACCGGCAGCAGGAAAATGGATGATGTGGAACTCCGTTGAAACAGACCATTTCAAAAAAGGGAAGGCCTATTTTGTGGGAACCCGCTACAAGCTGGACGATTTCAAACCTTATGTGTTCGTCACGGAAGATTATGGAAAAACATGGAAGCTTCTTACAAAAGGTATTGATGCGACACATTTTACCCGTGTACTAAGAGCCGATGAAAAACGGGAAGGACTGCTATACTGCGGCACGGAATACGGACTTTACGCCTCATATGACGGAGGTAACAACTGGAAAAAGCTACAGTTGAACCTGCCGCTGACTCCAATTACTGATATGTGTATGAAAGAAAATGCACTGATCGTGGCAACACAAGGGCGCTCCTTCTGGGTCCTGGATGATCTCTCGCCTATTCAGAAATATGACCCACAATACCGAAACAAGAAGATGCACTTGTTTGATATAGCAGACACCTGGAGAGTCGATGGCTGGCAAAATAAAAAAGTTCAGAACGCAGGTTCTAACCCACCCAATGGAGTGGTTATTCCGTTTTGGCTCAATTTACCGGACGATACCTCGACCGTTAAGCTTTACATCAAGGACAATGAAGGAAAGATCATTGCTGAATTCAGCTCCAATGAAACGGAAAAGAACAAGAAGCTGAATGTTAGAAAAGGCATGAACGCGTTTGTTTGGAACACTTACCTTCCGGAAGTAGAAGCGATCGATGGTATGATCCTCTGGAACGGTTCTATATCCGGGCCTCGAATTCCTCCCGGATCCTACAGCGTTGAGCTATCTGCCGGAAAGGAAACACAAGTAAAAAACTTCCTTTTCAAGGCGAACCCGGTTTATAAGTGTACAAACGAAGAATACAAGGCTCAGTATGAATTTCTAAATGACGTTAAAGCGAAATTTACGGAAGTTCAGCAATGTGTTCGCGATATTCGTACACTTCGTGGACAGATCGAGCAGTTCCGCAGTCTTGCCGGTGAACAGGTTCCTTCTGAGATCTCCTCCTTGTGTGACACCGTGCTGAAAAAGATCGCTGCGATTGAAGGCGAGTTGTACCAGGTAAAACTAAAAAGTAGTCAAGACATCCTGAACTTTCCGATGAAGATCAACGACCGACTGTCGGGCCTGTTCAACTATGCATCCAGCGGAAACACTGCACCTAACGCTCAAGTGAAACAAGCTTTTTCAGAACTGAAAGTTCTTGCTGATAGCTACCTGAAAAGCTATGAGACTATTCTCAGCAAGGACGTTGCAGAGCTGAACACTAAGATCAAGTCAAGTTCTTTGCCCGTTATTGGTTTGCCGATAAAGAATTAACGAATGAACCGTTTTCGGATTTTATTCCTGACACTAGTGCTCGCACAAATTGCTTGTATGGCATCAGCACAGCAGAAACTGGATAAAAAACTCACCAAAGAAATAGCCCTAATGGATACAACGTCAATGTTTACGGTCGAGATCTGGAGTGATATCGTTTGCCCTTTTTGTTACCTGGGAAAACGCAAATTCGAAGCTGCCCTGGAACAGTTTCCGGAACGCGACCAGGTGAGGGTGGTCTGGAAAAGCTTTCAATTGAATCCGGATGTCATGACCGACACCAGCATCACGGTGTACGAGCACCTCAGCCGCTCCAAGGGGATCAGTGAGGACGTGGCGCGTCAAATGGCAGAAGGGGTAACGGAAAGGGCCAGAGAGGTCGGGCTGCACTACGATTTCGACAAAGCCGTCGTTGCCAATACCTTTAAAGCACATTGTTTATTGCATCTTGCGAAAGAAAAGGGGCTTCAGAACGAAATGAAGGAACGTTTACTCAAGGCGTATTTCATCGAAGGAAAAAATGTGGACGATACTGAAATACTGGTTAATACGGGAATTGAGATCGGACTGAACGGCGCCGAGATCCGCGAAAAACTGAACGCTGAAGAGTACCGTGCAGCGGTGCAGGAGGACATGGATCTTGCGCAGCGCTTCGGTATCCGAGGAGTACCTTTCTTCGTTTTTGATCGTAAATATGCGGTAAGTGGTGCCCAGGAAAGTAATGTTTTTCTGCAGACCCTTCAAAATGCATACAAAGAATGGAAAAAAGATAATTCTGAAGCAACGTACAAATAATTCAGGTCAGAATTGAACGCCACAAAGATTGCACTTCGTCAGATGACACACTCCAATTGGAGCCTCAAGGAACACTCATTTTTCTTTAAATTGTTTCCCTTTTTTCGCGTAATTCATGTCTGTTCAATTGTTTTTACTTGAAACTCATTCATCTGATAATCTGCTGTTTGTTTAGTTATCTCACAGCTTTTGACATCATGTTTTATGCATATCATCTAATATTTTAATAAAACTTATGCTTTCTCAGTTGTTTATAGATTAATCAATCACTAAAACAAGGTATTATGAGTTCAAAAGCATTGTTATTTACCTCCTTGGTAACCCTGTTAACTTCATGCGCAGTTATACGTCCGGGTGAGGTCGGGATGAAGCAGAAGTTCGGGAAGTTGAGTGAACCCAAAGAAAATGGCGTAATTGGATACAACCCATTTATTGCAAAAGTTATCAAACTGCGCACACAGACAACGAACATCGAGGTTTTGATCAATCTTCCCAGTAAGGAAGGTCTCACCATCAAATCGGAAATATCCATTCTCTACAATATCAATCCGAAAGCTGCCAAAAAGATCATCAATGAAATAGGCCTGAATTACGAGAACATCATTACGGCTGTATTCCGCTCAGCATCAGCAGATGTGACTTCTAAATTCTTCGCTAAAGACATGCACAGTGGAGAGAGAGATACCATAGAGAAGGAAATAGCCGAAAAAATGAATGAAATTCTCAATGAAAAAGGATTTGAAGTCGAAGCAGTACTCATGAAATCGATCTCACTTCCACCTGGACTGGCACAAGCCATCGAAGCAAAGCTTGAAGCTGAACAGGAAGCGCAGCGCATGGAATTCGTGTTGCAAGCAGAACAAAAGGAGGCAGAACGAAAACTGATCGAAGCAAAAGGTGTCCGGGATGCGCAAAAGGTTCTTTCGGAAGGATTGACAGATGAGATCCTGAAGCTCAGACAGATCGAAATGATGGGAGAACTCACGAAAAGTCAGAATGCCAAAGTCATCATCACCAACGGAGATCCCAACGTGATGATCAATGAAAAGTAGTTAGAGATCGATACGCTGTCATGAATCTGCCGTATCTTTGGTCTTTAATTGGATCATGGCTGACACTCGTTACAATCTGAGGGGCGTTTCTGCGGGGAAAGAAGACGTACACAAGGCGATAAAGAACGTTGACAAAGGTCTTTTCCCTAAAGCTTTCTGCAAAATAGTTCCGGATCACCTGACCGGTGACGAAGATTATTGTGTTGTGATGCATGCCGATGGCGCAGGAACAAAATCGTCACTGGCATATCTCTACTGGAAAAAGACGGGAGATATTTCCGTCTGGAAAGGGATCGCACAAGACGCCCTCATCATGAATATTGATGACCTGCTTTGTGTAGGAGCCACGGACAATATCCTGTTATCCTCCACCATCGGAAGAAACAAGAACTTGGTTCCGGGTGAAGTGATCTCGGCGATAATCAACGGGACAGAGGAACTGTTAGAAACCCTCCGTGAACAAGGTATTGGGATCTATTCAACCGGAGGAGAGACTGCAGATGTCGGTGACCTTGTACGAACAATTATTGTTGATTCCACTGTAGTTTGCCGAATGAGAAGAGACGATGTGATCTCCAACCACAGAATCCAGTCAGGAGACGTGATCGTAGGTCTTGCTTCGTACGGTCAGGCCAGCTATGAATCAGATTACAACGGTGGTATGGGATCTAATGGACTTACCTCTGCCCGTCATGATGTATTTGCGCATGCACTGGCAACAGAATTTCCTGAGAGCTTTGACCCGGCGGTTCCAGCAGATTTGATCTATTCCGGTTCCAAAAACCTGACAGACCCCGTTGAAGGTTCACCGGTTGATGCCGGTAGACTGGTGCTCTCTCCTACTAGAACGTATGCACCGGTGATCAAGCAGATTCTTGATAAACACAGGAAAGACATTCATGGAATGGTACACTGTTCTGGCGGCGCTCAAACAAAAGTGCTTCACTTCGTAGACAATGTGCACGTCGTCAAAGACAACCTCTTCCCGGTTCCTCCCCTCTTCAAATTGATCCAGGAAGAATCAGGAACAGACTGGAAGGAAATGTATAAAGTATTCAACATGGGGCACCGAATGGAGCTCTATGTCGCACCTGAGCTGGCCGAGTCGATCATTTCGATCTCAAAGTCATTCAACATCGATGCACAGATCGTTGGACGCGTCGAGGCGAGTGCTGAAAAGAAACTCACGATCCGGTCAACTTACGGAACATTTGAATATTAAATCTCCCAAATAATTCCATGGATAGTGGTATGCTGAACCCTTTGTGTTGGCGTCAAGCTTTTCTGCTTCATCTGTTGAGTCAGCGAAAAAACATACTGCCACATTTACTACCTTTGTCTGTATAAATTCCAAACATGTCAGATCTGTTATCCAAGTTAGAAGCCATTCACTACCGCTTTGTTGAGGTGGGAAAGATGATTGTGGATCCGGATATCATTTCAGACATGGGACGCTACGTTAAACTGAACAAGGAATACAAAGACCTGGAAGAGCTCGACAAAGTTTTCAAGGAATACAGAAATCTCCTCGGTAATATCAAAAATTCACGGGATTTACTCGAAGTGGAGACGGATGTTGAAATGCGTGAAATGGCCAAGTCGGAGATCGAAGAACTGGAATCCCGAAGACCTGAACTGGAAGAAGAGATCAAAATGATGTTGATCCCAAAGGATCCGGAGGACGACAAGAACGCCATCATGGAACTTCGTGCAGGCACAGGTGGAGATGAGGCCTGTATTTTTGTGGAGGACTGTTTCCGCATGTACACCATGTTCTTCAAAGAAATGGGCTGGCAATATGAAGTCATCAATTCCTCCGAAGGTTCGGTCAAAGGATACAAAGAAATAGCGATCGAAATAATGGGCGCCGGCGTGTACGGTATGCTGAAATTCGAATCAGGTGTGCACCGTGTGCAGCGCGTTCCGGAAACCGAATCACAAGGAAGAGTGCATACTTCCGCGATCACCGTAGCCGTGTTACCCGAAGCAGAAGAAGTCGATTTTGAGCTAGACATGAACGATGTACGTAAGGATACATTCCGTGCTTCTGGAGCGGGTGGACAGCACATCAACAAAACGGAGTCAGCGATCCGACTGACCCACATCCCCACAGGACTCGTAGTCGAGTGTCAGGATGGGCGATCACAGCACAAGAACCTGGAAAAGGCTATTTCTGTTCTTCGATCGCGCCTATACCAAATCGAACTTGACAGAGTGCATAATGAGCGTGCTGCACAGCGCAAAACGCTCGTTTCAACAGGAGACCGATCCGCGAAGATCAGAACCTACAATTATCCGCAGGGACGAATTACCGACCATAGGATCAATAAAACAATCTACAACCTCAGTGCATTCATGAACGGGGACATCAAAGAAATGATCGATTCGCTCAAGGTGGCTGAGAATGCTGAAAAACTCAAAGGACAGGAGGTAGGAGCATGACACGCCAGGAACTAATTGAACAGATCAGAAAAAAAAGATCCTTCCTCTGCGTTGGATTGGATACCGACCTTTCTAAAGTTCCTGCACATCTGCTCGATTCGGAAGATCCCATTTTTGAGTTCAACAAAGCTATCATTGATGCGACAAAAGATTTCACCGTTGCATACAAGCCAAACATCGCCTTCTATGAATCTTACGGTCCGAAAGGATGGGATTCATTGAAGAAAACCATCGATTATATACCTTCAGATTGCTTCACCATTGCAGATGCCAAGCGCGGTGACATCGGCAATACCTCTTCCTATTACGCAAAAACGTTCTTCGAATACCTGAATTGTGATTCCGTAACTGTTGCGCCATATATGGGCGAAGACAGTGTAACACCATTCCTGGACTTTACCGGAAAATGGGTGATCCTTCTGGCCTTAACCTCCAACAAGGGCGCACTTGATTTTCAGATGATCAAGGATGAACAAGGTGAAGAATTGTTCAAAAAGGTGCTTCGTCGATCGACAGAATGGGGCTCTCCTGATAACCTGATGTTTGTCGTTGGGGCAACACGCGCAGAGGGCATAGGTGAGGTCAGAAAGTTGGTGCCGGATCATTTTTTCCTGGTTCCCGGAGTGGGCGCACAAGGAGGATCACTCGAAGACGTCACGCATTATGGTTGGAACAAGGACTGTGGGCTCCTCGTGAACTCTTCGCGGGGAATTATCTATGCCTCTTCCGGACTGGATTATGCCGAGCGTGCTGCTGAAGAGGCCGAGAAGCTACAGAAAGAAATGGCTGCTCTACTCCAAAAGAAAGCATTCTGATCATTTTTTGCCCTGAAATAAAAATTCCATTTCTTATCAAGATGAGCTTTCAGTAGAATGTGAAATTGTTGGATAATTGTTTTTTTTGACTACATTTCGAATTCAAACATCTTGAATGGAGAGAATAAAATGGTTCCAACGCCTCATGTTTACCTTACTTCTCGGGATCAATTCCTTTGTGTTCTTGTCCATGCGTGACGTAGCATTTGAAAAGAACTTACTGTATACCACTGGTCTTATCCTGCTCAGTATTGTGGTGTTGTCTGCTTTGGCCTACGTCAACAGAATTCGAAGAAAGAAATCAAGCTCCCACGTTGCCTGAAGACAAGACTTTTTTTAACTTCATGGCCTTAAAAGAAGTGTCATGCGCCTGATTCCCCTCATTTTTATTCTGCTCAACCTAACTTTTTGTTTAAGTCAAAATGTACTAACTCCCGAGTTGCTGTGGAAGCTCCGACGCATTTCCGGTGGCACGGTTTCACCTAACGGCAAATACCTCTTGTACACACAACGTGTTTTCAATATGGCCGATAACAAAGGCAATACCGACCTTTTTGTTGTAGATCTAAAATCAGGAGATAGCAAACAGTTGACGAATACGTCCTTTTCCGAGATGGAGCCCCAATGGGGAGTGGATAACAGTATCTGGTATCTTTCACCCGAAAGCGGATCATTGCAGATCTGGAAAATGAACGCTGATCTCGTGTCGAGATCCATGGTTTCCGCATTTGATAGTTCGATTGAGCTGGAGGGTTTCAAGCTCTCCCCGGATAACAAGACACTCATCACCATACAAGCATTGAAAACTGGAAATGATGTACATGACAAATATCCGGATCTTCCGAAAGCCAATGCGCGGATCGAAAATGACCTCATGTACCGTCACTGGGATCAGTTCGATGATCACAAGAGCAGGCATCTCATCCTTCATGCAATCAACTCTAATGATGGAAGATCCACAGTCGATAAAAAGGGATCAGATCTGTTGAATGGTGAAGTTCACGATGGTATCCTTCCCCCGTTCGGTGGCACTGAGCAATTCTGCTTCAGTCCGGATAGTAAACGGATCGTATACACCTCGAAAAAACTCTCTGGAAAAGACTTCGCCCGCAGTACGAACAGCGAGTTGTATGAATACACTATCGAAACAGGAAATACGCGCACTCTGACCCAATATGCCGGCTATGACAATAATCCGTCCTTCTCTTGTCAAGGAGTTTTGGCCTGGACAAGCATGGCAAGAAACGGCTTCGAAGCAGATAAAAACGACCTCATCATCCGGGGGTCAAATGGTAAAGACATCAACCTGACGGCATCGATGGACCTTACTGTAGGAAGTTTTATCTGGCATACCGATGGGAAAAGGATCTTTTTTATTGCGCCCACAAAAGGTACGGAACAAATATTCGAAGTAAACACAGTGGATGGCTCGATCCGTCAGCTCACTTACGGACAATTTGACCATGTGAGTCTTGCTGTATTCGGTGAAGAACTTTATGCAGGAAGACAATCCATGATCGCACCGACGGACTTGTATTCGATCACGATCAAAAAAGGGGAAACGAAGCAACTGACCAAAGCGAACGAAGATCTTTTGAAAGAAATTACATTGCCCACCGTAGAGGAGAAATGGGTAACAACCACCGATGGCAAACAAATGCTCGTTTGGATGGTCAAACCACCAAAAATGGCTGCAGACAAACAATATCCCGCCTTACTTTATTGTCAGGGCGGTCCGCAAAGCATGGTGAGCCAGTTCTTCTCCTACCGCTGGAACCTGGCTTTGATGGCTTCGCAGGGGTACGTGGTTATTGCACCTAATCGAAGGGGCTTACCCGGTTTTGGTCAGGAGTGGAATGATGCCATTTCAAAAGATTGGGGCGGCCAAGCCATGCGCGACTATTTAACTGCAACGGACGAGGCAGCAAAACTCGCCTATATTGACAAGAACAGAATTGGAGCGGTTGGCGCCTCTTATGGAGGATATTCCGTCTACATGCTGGCTGGTATACACCAAAACAGGTTCAAAACATTCATTGCACACTGTGGACTCTTCAATTTGGAAAGCTGGTATGGAACGACAGAGGAACTCTTCTTTGCTGATTGGGACCACGGAGGACCCTATTGGATCGGTCAGAACAAAGAGAACTACCAGAAGAACAGCCCTCACAACTACGTGGCCAATTGGAATACACCGATGTTGGTCATCCACGGCGGAGTCGACTATCGCGTTCCTGAAAGTGAGGGCATGCAAGCTTTTCAGGCGGCACAGTTACTTGGTCTCCGCAGTAAATACCTGTATTTTCCGACAGAAGGCCACTGGGTTCAAAGCCCACAGAACGGATTACTCTGGCAACGGGAGTTCTTCGAATGGCTGAAACATGACCTGCAGCCTTGATTTGTCGGCTCTTTTTATTTGATTAACTTTGATTCTTCGGTTAACGTAAATGTGGAGTAAAATTGCTTCTTTCATCCTCAGGAATCGCTTCTTTATTTTAGGAGTGATTACCTTACTCACCGTTTTTTTTGGCTTCCATGCGATAACCGGTTTAAAGCCTGACAATAAATACGGGATCATTCTACCGAAAAACTCCGAGACCACACGAAATTACACCCTCTTTAAAGAGCATTTCGGAGAAGACGGCGGTTCATTGGCAATCGCGATACAAACTGACTCGCTATACACAGAAGAAAATTTTCTGAAATGGAAAGAACTCGGCGACTCCATCCTAAGCTTTGATGGCGTCGAGTCTGTAATCTCCGAAGCAACCCTCTTTACGATCAAGAACAACATTGCGGATTCCCGATTCGAGGCACAACGCATCTTCTCCGACATCACCTTTCAGGAAAAAAGCATTGACTCGATCGAAAGAGAAATAAAATCCAACCCGGTTTATGAAGGTCTTCTCTACAACGATGCCACGAATGTGTCCTTGATGATGGTCTCCATCGAAGAACGCTATCTCGGAGACAATACAAGAAGTAAGGTCGTAACTGAAATTGAAAAGCTAGCTGAAAGTTACAGCACCAACTTTGGTAAGATCCGCTTCGCAGGACTTCCTCACCTGCGCGTGATAATTGCCAAGCGCATTCAGGGTGAAATGTTCTTCTTCATCGGGCTTTCTTTGGCTATCACAGCCTTGTTGCTTTATATTTTCTTCAGGTCATTCCGCGTGGTGATGATCTGTCTTACCGTTGTGGCAATAGCGGTGATCTGGGCGATGGGAAGTATGGCTTTCATGGGCTTCCGACTTTCGATCTTAATGGCACTTATACCGCCTTTGATGATCGTGATTGGTGTGCCGAACTGTACTTACCTCATGACCAAATTCCATCAGGAAGTCAAGGAACACGGCAATAAAATAAAAGCACTTTCGAGGGTCGTTCAAAAGATCGGAACAGCCACCTTCCTCACCAATTTCACCACAGCGATCGGTTTCCTCACCTTTGCATTCACGAATTCTGAAAAGCTGTTTGAGTTTGGTGTAACTGCCTCGCTGAATGTTATGATGGTATTTCTACTTTCTATTTGTATTCTTCCGATCATACTTTCTTTCTCCAAAAAACCAAAAGAAAGGCACCTGAAGCATCTGGACAGAAAATTTGCAACCGGACTTATCCGATCGATCCTCTTTCTGACCCAACACAGAAGGACCGCAGTCTATCTGACAACGCTGGCAATAGTGATCATCAGTATTATCGGACTTGTGCAGATCAAGGCCACCGGAAACATTACTGGGGATCTTCCGCAAGATGATCCGATCTTAACTGATTTGAAATTTGTGGAAAAGCACTTCGGAGGTTCAATACCCTTCGAGGTCATGATCGCCTACAAAGAACCGGGAAGATTATTCAAAAAGTCAACACTCGAACGCATCGAAGCTGTTCAGATAAATTACAAGAAAGACACCTTATTCTCGAAAAGTATTTCCTTGGTTGATTTCATAAAGGTCATCAATATGGCCTACTATGGGAACGATCCGTCTAAATATGAGCTGATCTCGGCCAAGGATAAAGCACGTTTGAAGAAGTACATCGACAACTTCGACATGACCAACGCAAATGGTGGTGGTTTATCGGTCAAAGAACTCCTCGATACAGTGAACATGACCGTGCGTGTGCGTGTACAGATGAAGGATCTTGGATCCTATGAAGTGGCCGATAAGGTGGATGTCATCCGTGAGGAGATCGACAGTATCATGAATCCGGACAAAAAAACAATTGAACGCTACTACGGGAAGATTAAAAAAGGCAAGAAACACTACATCGATTCCATACTCGAAAACCACGGCGGGATATATTCTGCCTTGACAAAGGTTATCGCCGGAGAGGACAGTGACCTCATGATGAAATTTGACACTGATCCCGAGCTTATCAAAAGTTATTATGCCAAAAAAGACTTTAATGAACAACTTCGACAGGCCATCGATCACGAATATTTCGATATCACCCTGACGGGTACTTCTGTAGTAGCATCAGAAGGAACACGTTATCTTGTGAACAATCTTTTCTCAAGCATTCTTTTCGCCATTTTGTGTATTTCAATTATCATGGCGCTACTTTTCAGATCGTGGAGAATGGTGATCGTTGCGATGGTACCCAATCTCATACCGTTGGTCGTTACTGCCGGGATTATGGGTTGGATCGGCATACCTCTGAAACCATCGACTTTGCTCGTATTCAGCATTGCTCTGGGTATCTCCGTTGATGACACTATTCACTACCTCGCTAAATACCGTCAAGAGCTCAAGGTCAGACATTGGGACATCAAAGAATGTGTCCTCGTTGCGCTCAGAGAATCCGGACTTGGTATGTTCTACACCTCGATCGTCCTGTTCTGTGGATTCTCTGTTTTTATGTTCTCACAATTCGGTGGTACACAAGCACTGGGTTTCCTTATCTCGGTGACGCTGCTGATCGCTATGGTAACTAACCTTCTTATCTTGCCATCCTTATTGTTGACGCTGAACAAGATCCTGATGTCCAAGTCATTTGTGGAACCTTATTTTGAGGTATACACGGAAGAAAGCGATATCGATTGGTCAGATCTGCAACTTTCGACAGATGAAGATCTGGAACCTTTGAACCCGCCCAAAAAAGAGGATGACGAGGATATTCAATCCTGAAACAAATGCTAAGGCACCATTTTGATGTCACTCCAAAATAGAAGAAACCAACACTAATTCATGAAAGGAATAATATTGGCCGGAGGATCCGGAACACGTCTTCACCCACTGACACTTGCCGTTTCGAAACAGCTCATGCCGGTCTACGACAAGCCAATGATCTATTACCCACTTTCGATACTAATGAGTGCCGGTATTCGCGAGATCCTCATAATTTCTACACCTCATGACCTGCCTAACTTTGAAAAACTGCTGGGTTCCGGAGAGGCATTGGGTTGCAGATTCACCTACGCCGTTCAGGAAATACCCAACGGGCTTGCTCAGGCTTTTGTTATTGGTGAGGAGTTCATTGGTAATGATAAAGTTGCATTAATCCTTGGGGATAACATCTTTTACGGGGTTGGTATGGATGACCTTCTCAAGGAGAACAATGACCCCGATGGCGGAGTTGTGTATGCTTACCATGTGAGCGATCCTGAACGATACGGTGTAGTTGAGTTTGACAAGGCAATGCATGTGGTTTCCATTGAAGAGAAGCCAAAACATCCCAAATCGAACTTTGCTGTTCCTGGTCTTTATTTCTATGACAACTCCGTTGTTGAGATCGCTAAAAACCTCCAGCCTTCCGCTCGTGGAGAATATGAGATCACTGATGTCAATGCCGAATACTTGCGGAGAGGTCAGCTAAAAGTAGCCGTTTTGGACAGAGGAACAGCATGGCTGGATACCGGAACCTTTGCCTCTTTGATGCAGGCAGGACAATTCGTTCAGGTCATTGAAGAACGACAGGGTCTCAAGATCGGATGTATCGAAGAGGTTGCTTACCGAAATGGTTTTATCACCAGGGAACAACTCAAACAAATTGCCGAACCACTTGTTAAAAGCGGGTATGGCACCTATTTAATGAATCTCCTGAAAGACTGATGCATGAACTAAAAAACTATACTGCCCTAATTGAAATGGAGATCGGGAAAATTGATCTTCCAACCACTCCGGCCAATCTTTATGACCCGTTGAGGTATTTCATGGGACTTGGCGGAAAACGAATGCGCCCCATCCTCACCTTACTTGGTGCAAAATTATTTGATAAAGACCCTTTATCGGCAGTGAACGCATCACTGGCAGTTGAAGTTTTTCACAATTTCACCCTGATCCACGATGATATTATGGATGAGGCACCCCTGAGAAGGAACCAGGAAACAGTCCATAAAAAATGGAACCTCAGCATTGCGATACTTTCGGGAGATGTTCTTTTTGTAAAGGCCTACCAGCTTCTCGCAATGCAGGATCGGAAACACCTTCACGACCTTCTGGAGCTTTTCAACAGAACTGCAATTGAGGTATGCGAAGGACAGCAACTCGATATGGATTTTGAATCAAGAGCTGATGTCACCATTCCAGAATACCTCGAAATGATCCGCTTGAAAACTTCTGTTCTTCTTGGGTGTGCATTAGAGCTGGGAGCGATCATTGCTGATGCGGACTTGTCCGACAGAAAGAACATCTACCAGTTCGGTGAAAACCTGGGTATTGCATTCCAGATCCAGGATGATATTCTCGACCTGTATGCTGACCCTGATAAATTTGGTAAACAGGTAGGAGGAGATGTGATCGCTAACAAGAAGACACTGCTCAAACTTAAAGCACAAGAATTGGCGAATCCGGTTCAGCTTGAGACGTTGAAACAGCTGGAATATGAAACCGATTCAGAACGGAAAGTTCAAAAGACGCGTGAGCTGTACACCTCGATTGGTGCGCGTGAAGCATGTGAAATAACCATGAAGCATCACTACAATATCGCTATGGCCGCATTGAATGCGATCAAAACTGGAGATACCAATAAGTTTCCTTTGGTACAACTGGCTGATCAACTCATGGCTCGGGAAAGCTAAAACCACTTACCTGAACTCTGGATAGAGTTCCAAAAGCCCCGCTTCGCTCGCATCACAAATTCCCCGATCAGTTATGATTTTTGTAATTAAACGAGCCGGTGTTACATCGAAACCGTAATTACTGGCCGGAGTGGTTTCCGGACAGATCAAAACCGGCTCAATTCGCCCGTTACTGCTCTTTCCGATCATGAAGCGCACCTCATCCTGATCACGTTCCTCGATCGGAATTTCCTTAAGACCATCGCGGATAGTCATGTCTAGGGTCGTTGATGGGAGAGCGACATAAAACGGAATTTGATTGTCTCGGGCAGCCAAAGCTTTCAGATACGTCCCAATTTTATTCGCTACATCACCGTTCCGTGTGGTCCGGTCTGTACCAACAATGACCATATCGACCATCCCGTGCTGCATCAGGTGCCCGCCGGCGTTATCCACGATCAGGGTATGGGGCACCCCGTGACGGGTCAATTCGTATGCTGTAAGATTGGAACCCTGATTGCGCGGTCGTGTCTCATCCACCCAAACATGCACTTTGATACCTTTTTCCATCGCCTGATAGATCGGTGATGTGATCGTCCCCCATTCAATACAGCCAAGCATTCCCGCATTGCAATGTGTAAGTATGTTTACCACCTCACCGTTTTTTCGTTGGGCGATCTCCTCAATAATGGGAAGTCCGTGCACACCGATCATTCGGCAAGTTTCGACGTCATCTTCTACGATTGAATTTGCGGTATTCCATGCCGTTTCAAGAAAATCTCCCGCACTGTGATCGAGCGCATCACGCATACGATCCAAAGCCCAAAAAAGATTTACCGCCGTAGGACGTGAAGCTCGCAAAGCTGAGAACGCTTCATCCAGAAAGGATCCGTCAAGTTCATCTTCAATCATTTCACGTACTGCGAGATAAATTCCAAAAGCTGCAGTAGCTCCGATCAGCGGAGCCCCACGTACGGTCATGTCTTTAATCGCAGCTTCCGCTTCATCATGGGTTTCGAGTCGAACCGTAACGAATTCGTGCGGCAGCTTACGCTGATCGATCACCTCCACATAGCGATCATCTGTTGTCCAGATGGTTCTGAATTTTGACATATTTCATTAAATTTCGTTGCAGATAAACAGCTTATTTTATCAATTGATTTCCAGCTCAGAAAAATCAGAGACAGTTCTTGGCCAGCCCGGTTTCGTTCCGGGACGTACCAGCTGAACGGTTTGCATTCCGCAGTGCTCCGCAGCTTCGAGCTCTTCCACAATGTCAGACAGAAAGAGAATCTCTCCAGCACCCAAACCGAGTTCTGCAGCGATTTTCGGATAGGTTTCCCGCTCGCGTTTTCCTCCGGTGTTGGTATCGAAGTAATGACTAAAATAGGCTGTCAGATCACCAGCCTCACTGTACCCGAATATCAATTGCTGCGCAGCGACCGATCCGGAGGAAAACACGCCCAATTCAAATCCATTCTCACTCCATTTCTTCAATGAAGGTGCAACGTCAGGGTACACATGACCCTTGATCTGACCTGTTTGATATCCTCTCTTCCACAAAATCCCCTGGAGCGTTTTCAATGGGGTGAGTTTTCTGTCCTCTTCACTCCACCTATACAGCGTATTGATGATGTCATCCACGGCATGGAGTCTTTTGTTTTGCAGTGAAGCGGCAAGTTCAACAGTCTGTTTGAAAGCCTGTTGAACCGTAACATCTGAGGTCATGGCTCTAAGTTCACCGATATGTTCACGAAAGTACGGGAACAGAATTTCGTACACGAATTTCACCGAGGTAGTTGTTCCTTCAATATCCGTCAGAATATATTTGACACCAGAAATTCGCATGTGCAAAGATATCCAAAAGAAAGCACAGAATTAATTACGGATTAGATAAGCTCTGTTTCGATTTTCTGAAACATCTTTCGCAATTTTGTAGATCTTTGATTTGTATGAAAAAAGAAAAGCTGCTCTTCCTCTTCATTTCGATGATGAGTTTTATTGGAACCGGACAAATGAACCTTGCGGAAGGTGACGATTCAAAACTTGGAACACAACTTGGATTTTTCCTGAATGTAGATGCACCTTTTGCACCTGTTATGCCGGAAATGTCAACAACAGGTCTCATCGGGTTCTCCCTTGCACAACGACCTTATTTTGGATCTCCATTTCTGATCGAATTCAAGGCGGCTTGGGGAAATTACGGTCGGGATTTCTTTGGGGAACACAACTTTGAACTCAACGGCTGGCTATATTCAGCTGATGTAACCTATAAGAGCGGATACCAGAAATACCTGCTTGGACCCAAATTCATGCTCGGAGGAGATTTCAGAGCGATCAGGGGTTTTGCTACACCCCAGATCGGATTCTTGCGTATGCGATCCAAAACGTCGATAACCTATTATGATGGAGTATCCGATTGGAGTGATCAGAACGATGATGGCAGTGAAGATGTGTGGAGAACACCACTGAAATCGACCGGATGGGCATTCGGAGCGGAAATTGGTACTGAAATTTCCATTCAACGACTTTTCAAACCAGACTCAGAAAAGAACACCTACCGATTGTTGATCTCAGGGTCCTTCTTGCGTGGGTTCAAAGAATTTTCTTACGGAGATGCCGATAAGCTCCTCGACCCTTCACAGCTACCTGATGATGCCAATACGGCAGTGAACTATGTGAACATCAGCCATCCACAGGTTTGGGAGAAAAAATATGTACAAGTATTCAGATCAGCGCTCCAAATGTGGGGTATCAATGTCGGTGTGACGATCAATATTTGATTCAAACAGGGATACGAAAATCACTAAAGTTTTGTTCTAATTGTGATCCAGTATAGTGTGGTACCCAGCCACTCATATCGATAAAAATTCGGATCGCTTTCACAAATGGATCCTTTTCACCTGCGTCGAACCAATGCTTGGTACCTTCCGGAACAGAGATCAGATCACCTTGCTGGCAAAGTAGATTAAATACAGGTTCATTCTCCAGGTTGAACCAAAACAGGCCCTGACCATCGACAAAAAATCGGATCTCATCCTCGGAGTGCGTATGTTCGGCTAAAAACTTGGTTCTGATAGCCTCGTAGTTCTCAGTAAGCTTGTTGATGGAAATCACATCAGCTGTTACATATCCTCCTTGTTCCATGAAAGGTTTGAGATCCTTTTCGTAAGCTGAGAGTATTTCTTCCTGAGTTGCACTGTCGTCAAAAACGATACTGCAGGACCATTGGTCAAAGAAAATGCCTCTTGCGTTGAAAAATTCACGGATCTGTTCGGGATCCCTGATCTCAATTTGTTTTTCCGGTATCGAAAGAATTGCCATACGATTTAGGTTATATCGGTTTTAAAGGTGTTGATTTTCTCTGCTTTCAGCAGCCATTCGCATTGTGCAAGGTACTCAAGCGTCTCGATGTGTCTTTTGGCCTCAAAAAGATCTCTTCCCCAGGCATAAACCCCGTGTTTTCGCATGATGAACGAATGGTTCAATAGCTCATGAGCATGATGACGGAGTGTATTGCGAAAAGCCAACATATCTTGTGTGTTTTCAAAAATGGGTATGCTCAATCGTTTTTCATGTGTAGTTTGTCCTTCAAAACCCTTTTGAACTTCGTACCCTTCGAAAACAAATTCTTTCGGCAAGAAGGCTGAAAGCACAACCGGATAAACCGAATGGCTGTGAAGGATCACTTTTGTGTCAGGAAATAGTTCGTACAATACACAATGGATAAGTGTCTCGGCAGACGGACGGATACCTTCAAATTCTCCGGTAGCTACCCCTTCAACGTCAACCGTGATGAAATCATCGTGCGAGAACTGCGACTTATCAATACCGGAACGAGAAACCCAGATCGTGCCATCCGTATCTCTGAAGGAATAATTCGTAGATGTAGCCGGAGACCACCCCCTCCTGTGGAAGTCCCGGACTGTTTCAGCGATCTTTTCCCTGAGTTCAAGTGTTGTCATGAAACAAAAGTAATCCAGAAAAATGAAAAATGCGTCCCTCTTTCATCAGGACGCATTTACAACAATAAGAACAAATCAAGTGATTTGTCATTAACAAGCTTTTTGAATCACTTACTCAATTCGTCTTTGACAAGAGCTGAAATGAGCTTTCCATCCGCTTTTCCGGCTAATTTACCCGTTAGTAACCCCATCACCTTACCCATATCTTGTGGTCCGGTAGCACCAATCTGAGCAATCGCATCCTTGACTTCATTTCGAACCTCTTCTTCGCTCAACAGTTTCGGGAGATACATCTCTATGATCTTCGCCTGGAACAATTCTTCATCCGCTAAGTCCATCCTGCCCTGCTTCATATACAGCTCGTAGGTTTCCATACGCTGCTTGTGCAACTTCATACAGATCTTCATTGCGGTCTCATCAGATACTTCACCACCCGAACCGGATGTTGCTTCCAGGAGCAGTTTTGACTTGATATCCCTGAGCGCTGCCAATTTCTCTTTTTCCTTGGCTAGCATGGCATTCTTAATGTCTGTATTGATCCTCTCGGTAAAGCTCATTAGTCTACGTTGTCGTGAAGGAAATTATTGTTTCGAAGCACGGTTCTGTCCTCATCGGTAGAAAGACCAAATCGGCTGTAATTCTCCTCTGTACTCGGCTTTGACATGTTCAACTGGATATTTCGACGCACGAAAGCCGGTTCATTTTCAAATTCTGAGATACCCTCAGCTTTTTTTAGCTTGGAGGTGTAATCTTGAATCTTCGACATCCTCTCCTGAGCTTTGCGCTGCTGTTCCTCGGGAGATAGCACTTGTTTTGTCTGAGTGGCATGCACTGATAGGTCCGTTTCCTCCACAAGCATATGACGTACGACCTCCTCTTTAGGGCTTTCCTCTGTTATAGCCGATGTTTCAGGGCTTTCAGTTGCTGATATTTCCCAGTCGAAACTAAGCTCACTCGCTAACGGAGTATCATTTCTCGGTACCTCCACCGGAACAGGCTCCTCGAATTTTGGAGTTTCAACCACCGTTGTATTTGAGAAACTTGGTTCCGTCTCCGACTTGATAAAAGGCTCATCCATTGATTTAACGATCTCGCTTGCACTTGAGAAAGTATTTACCTGTGTTGGAGACTCAAGCGGAGCAATTACTTCGTTCTTAGGTTCATCCTCCAGCGTCCTCACTTTTTTTTCGGGAGCTTTTTCGATACCAACTACAGGGTTGCTCCCTCCCTTAAAACCCGTTGCGATCAGTGTTACACTTAATTTATCTCCAAGAGTTGGGTCGAATCCGTGACCCCAGATCACATCCGCAGTGGATCCTGCCTCATCCTGAATATAGTCGGTAATTGTGGTGATCTCATCCATGAGCACCTCCTTGTCACCGTAGGTGATATTCAGCAATACATACTGTGCACCGCTGATGTCATTGTCATTAAGCAGTGGTGAAGAAAGCGCCTGCTTAACAGCTGCAAGTGCTCTGTCCTCTCCATCAGCAGCCGCGCTACCCATGATGGCAACACCACTGTTTCGCATTACCGTATTCACATCATTAAAATCCACATTGATCGCACCTGTTACGGAAATCACCTCTGCAATGCCTTTTGCCGCTGTAGAAAGCACATCATCAGCCATTGAAAAAGCGCTGCTGATCGACAAATTTCCGGTGATCTCACGCAAACGTTCATTGTTGATCACCAGAAGCGTATCAACTTGTTCCCGCAGCCTGTCTAAACCGTGTTCGGCCTGCTGGCGCCGCTTTCTCCCTTCAAAGTCAAATGGAACGGTCACGATACCCACGGTGAGAATACCAAGCTCGCGTGCTACCTGAGCGATCACAGGCGCTGCACCGGTACCTGTACCACCGCCCATGCCTGCAGTAACGAAGACCATTTTGGTTCCTTTTCCGAGCAAGTCACGGATCTCATCGATGTTCTCGATAGCCGCATTCTTACCAATCTCAGGAATGGCTCCGGCACCTCGTCCTTCAGTCAATGACGGACCCAACTGGATCTTATAGGGAACAGGGGATATATCCAGCGCCTGACGGTCCGTGTTACACACGATAAAATCCACGCCAACGATACCGAGACCGTACATGTGATTTACCGCATTGCTTCCTCCTCCTCCAACACCGATCACCTTAATGATCGAGCTTGTGTCTTTTGGCAGATCAAATTCCATAATCACTCAATTTAGTTTTTATTGTTGTTCTTATTGTTTCTTTTTAGTCTTCGTCGGAAAACAACTCTTTGCTCTTCTCGATGATCTTTTCAAAGAAAGAACCATGACCCTTCTTTGAATGTGTCTTCACCGAACCGGCACTTGCTGCCTCTTCCTTCACTCCTTTTTGATTCCTTTCGATGGTTTCAAAACCTTTCATCACGAGTCCGATACCTGTTGCAAACATCGGACTTGTCAGGTTTTCAATGCGCGTATTGTTCGCCAAATGTTCGTTCGGATAACCGACCCGCGTATCCATTCCTGTTATGAATTCGAAGAGCTGAGGCAAGTGTTTCAACTGCGCCCCACCACCGGTAACAACGATTCCCGCTATCAATTTCTTGCTGTATCCTGAATTGATGATCTCATAATGCACCAACTCGATTATCTCCTCCATTCTCGCCTGAATGATGGAAGACAGATTTTTGATCGTGATCTCCTTAGGCTCTCTTCCAGCAAGATGCGGAATGCATACGACCTCGTTACCCTGACCCTCGGATGCAAGTGCAGAACCGAACTTTGTCTTCAATAGTTCAGCATGGCGCTTCATGATCGTACATCCTTCCTTTATGTCGTCCGTAACAACATTACCACCGAAAGGAATCACCGCTGTGTGACGTATGATACCTTCATGGAAAATAGCAACATCGGTCGTACCTCCTCCTATATCAACAAGAACCACTCCGGCCTCCTTTTCTTCATCCGATAGCACAGCATCTGCTGACGCGATTGGCTCCAAAATAATGTCTTTAACTTCAAGTCCTGCCTTCTGGACACACTTATTGATGTTCAGGACAGCTCCAACATGTCCGGTTATAATATGAAAATTGGCTTCCAGGCGTCGACCGATCATACCGATCGGATCCTTTATTCCTTGCTCATTGTCAACAATATACTCTTGCGGTAACACCGTAATGATCTCCTCACCCGGCGGCATAAGCATCTTATACATGTCTTCGATCAGCGCATCGATATCTTTCTGGGAGATCTCATCCTCAAAGGAATTTCGCGTATGGATCCCACGGTGCTGCAGACTTTTGATATGCTGTCCTGCAATACCCACATTAACAACACGAATATTCAATTCACCTTCCACACGCGACTGTGCCTCTTCCACAGCAGAACGGATCGATTGAACCGTCTTTTCAATATTGGAAACCATCCCACGCATTACACCGAGGGACTCACTTTTACCCATGGACAAGATCTCTATCTTCCCGTGTTCGTTCTTTCGCCCCACAAAACAGGCGATCTTTGTTGTTCCAATATCGAGTCCGACTACAATCTGTGACATAATTACTACTGCGTTTTACTTTCCTCTTTTACTTCTTCTTCTAGATAACCATCGACCTTTCGGCCAACGATCTGATCGTCGTATTTCAAACTAATTTCATCGTACTTATTCCAACCTTCGAATGGAACAGCCTCAGAATAAAAGATCTTCAATTTATCAAACTTATCTTTTACCTCTTCATCGGAATTGGCGGATCCAAAAATAATCTTTTGCCCTCCTACAAGCGGTACAAGAACAAAATCACCGTTTTTCTTCAGGTGGAACTGCCCTATAAGTGAATGCAGAAAGGGATCGTTACAAACATAGTTCGAAATCCTGTAAACATCATCGAGTTTTCGATTTCTTTTCAAAGATTTGTTGTTAATAATTTTCTCCACTGGAACGGAGCTCAATTTATCCGGAATATTACCGGTAAACACCACCACACGTGCAGAATGCAAGTCAGATGTCTGCATCACTACTCCGTCTGAATCCAGATAGAAACTCGTACCGTACTTGTTGTAGATCCTGGCGATCGGTATTCGCAATGTAACATCAATATGCCAGGCCTGACCGATGCGGGTGAAAACCTTCACTTCTTTGACTTCAGACATTCCCCGGATAAAACGTTCTATCCCCTCTGCATTCAGCTCTTCATGTTTGACTCCGACACGAAAGAATCCATTTCTTTTCAAACGGTCATAAAGCTCGTCCTCCGTTAGAAATGCATGCTCTCCATTCACATGGATCATGATTTCAGGCTTTGACAATTCCAGCGACTTTTGAGCACTCTGAGCCATAAACATCAGAACGATCATTCCGCAAAAGAACAGACCCCACGCAATTCGTTTTAACCAGACCTTCATGACAACAGTGACTTTTTAAGCGGTTCCACGATCCTGTCGATATCTCCTGCACCGATGGTTAAAAATACGCCTTCCTTCCTTTCTCCAAGGGCATGGATAACCTCCGCTGGTTCTAGCAAATTTTTTGTTTCATTCGTAAGTGCATCGAGTAGTTTCTGACTGCTTACCCCGGGAATAGGTTGTTCACGCGCAGGATAAATAGGCATAAGTATGACCTCATCCAATGCTGAAAGTTCTTTTGCAAAACCCTCGAAAAAATCCCTGGTCCGACTGAAGAGATGCGGCTGAAAAACTCCGATGATCTTTTTATCCGGATAGAGCTGTCGCACACTTGATACAAGAGCTTTGATCTCCGTGGGATGGTGAGCGTAATCATCGATATAGACCAATTCAGGAGTGCGGATCACGTATTCAAAACGTCGCTTGACACCTCTAAACGTTTTTAGTCCGTCACGAATGGTACTTTCCCCGATACCAAGGAAATTCGATAATGCGATGCATGCTACTGCATTCTCCGCATTGTGCATCCCCGGGATGCCCAGTTCTATATCCTGCATCACGCCATCCGGCGTTCTCACATCGAAAAGGAAACTACCTTGAATGAAGCGGAGGTTATATCCTGAATAATCGGCCTGTTCCTCATTGATCCCGTAAGTTATTACTGATGCGCTGGACTGCAGATTAAGACCATAACGCTGAACGAGACAGCCCTCTGGATGGATCAGCGCCGCATAGGCCTTGAAACCCTCGCGAAAATAATTTGCATTACCATAAATATCCAGATGATCCGGGTCATCGGATGTAATAATAGAACAATACGGATCGAGCTGCAAAAAGGATCGGTCGAATTCATCGGCCTCGACAACCGTGTAAGGACTCGTCGGATGAAGAACCAAATTCGTCCCGAAATTCGTCGCTATACCTCCGAGAAAAGCATTGCAGCCTGTCCGGGATCTACTAAGTAGGTACGCCAGCATGGAGCTTGTGGTTGTTTTTCCATGCGTACCAGCAACGCCCAGTCCTTTTGATATTCTGGTTATGATCCCCAACACCTCCGATCTTTTGTATAGCCGTGCTCTACTTCGCTGGAAGAATTTCAATTCCCCAAGTTCAGCAGGAATGGCGGGTGTGTAAACAATCAAAGACCTCTCCTCATCCTTGTAAGGTTCGGGAATGGACTCGCCAAGATCTTCGTAATGAACCGGAATTCCTTCTGAATCAAGTTCATGTGTCAATGGTGAAGGTGTCTTGTCATAACCGGCAACAAGCCAGCCTTTGGCGTGGAAGTAACGCGCAAGCGCAGACATTCCAATCCCACCGATACCGATGAAATAGGCACGGTCAAAACGATCCAGCACGCTATCTTCAATCCTTGCCATTCCTTCCAACTATTTTTTCGATCTCATCTACAATTCGTTCAGTCGCATCGGGTTTCCCCAGTTTAACGATGGCTGCAGATAACTCCCTGCATTGTAGGTTGTCTTTGGCAAGCTCAATTGCTTTCGGAATGAGTGCTGTGGGAGCGTCAGTATCACGAATCAGCAACGCTGCATGTTTTTCGACCAATGCCATTGCATTCTTGGTTTGATGATCCTCCGCGACGTTTGGTGATGGTACCAGGATCAACGGTTTACCCACTATGCACAATTCTGAAATTGAGATTGCTCCGGCTCTTGAAATGATCACATCTGCCATCGCATACGCAAGGTCCATACGTTCAATGAACATGGTCATTTTTATATTCGGGGTTTGGCTTCCTGATATCCTTTCACTCAATTCCGCATGGTACAATTTTCCGCACTGCCAAAGTACTTGTATTCCTGAATCCCTTAATTGATCATACGCTGTCAAGACCGACTCATTGAGTGTCCTTGCTCCCAAACTTCCACCCAGAACCAGGATCGTTCGCTTATGAGGATCGAAACCAAATTGAGCAAAAGCTTCCTCCCGCTTACCGTGTATCCGAACCATCTCATTTCTGACAGGATTGCCGGTTAACACGATCTTCTCTTTCGGAAAAAATCGATCCAGACCATCGTAGGCGGTACAGATCGCTGCTACATCTTTCGCCAGTAATTTATTGGTTTTACCTGGAAAAGAATTTTGCTCCTGAACAAGCGTAGAGATGCCCAGCATCGTTGCTGCTTTCAGTGTTGGTCCACTAGCGTATCCGCCAACACCGATAACGATCTGCGGTTTGAATTCTCTCAGAATGGACCGTGCTTTGAGCATGCTTGAAATCAATTTGAACGGCAACATTAAATTTGATAGTGTCAACTTCCGCTGAAACCCTGCAATCGTCAATCCGACGATTCGGTAACCCGCAGCGGGAACTTTCTCCATCTCCATCTTACCTTTGGCGCCAACGAAAAGAATTTCTGCATCAGGAGATCTTCTTTTGATCTCATCAGCAATCGCGATCGCCGGGAAAATATGTCCTCCCGTTCCTCCACCTGATATGATCACCCTTTTCAAGCTCATGCAGCGAAAATTTCATTGTCTGAAGTTTCTTTGCTTGCCTTTTCCTTCTGATAAGCAATACTCTGTACGATACCGATCGCCAAGCAGGTCATGATCAATGCTGAACCACCCATAGCGAGCAGCGGCATATTTTGCCCGGTTACCGGAAAAACACCTGTACAAACCAGCATATTCACAGATGCCTGTGTGAGCAGAAGAATTCCGATCCCCAGGCATGCGTAGGTTTCAAACAGCTTTTCCGATCGCAGACCGATACGGATTATCCTGAAAAGAAGGATCAGGTAGAGAAATACCAAAATAAGTGCTGAGATCAATCCGAATTCTTCAACAAAACTGGCATAGTAAAAATCAGCATATGCCTCAGGTATGTATTCCTTTACGCGACCGTCACCAACACCTTGTCCGATGAGTCCACCGTGATGAATACCTTGTTCGGCTGCAATCGCCTGGGCATTATTCAGGACATCATTTTCATTCTCCAGTTTATTGAAGATCCTGTTCTCCCAGGTTTCCAATCGTGGCAGCAGATTGAGCTCAGGTAAGGCTTTGTGCAGAAGCACTGCGAAAGAAAGAAGGGCTACACCTGCTCCTATGGTGGTTAAGATCTTTGTGATCGGCACTTTACCAACGAACATCACGGTGAGCGAAATAGCGAATAGAAGAGCGGCGGTTGAAAAGTTATCTTTAACGATCAATGCACAGATCAACAATACAGGCCAAAGTACAGACCAGTAACCTCCTTTCCAGAGGTTGAGCGAATCTTTCTTTTTCACAAGGAGTCTTGACAGATACAATAGTAGGGCGAGTTTTGCGAAATCGGAAGATTGAAAAGTCAGACCCACAAACGGAATACGTATCCACCTGCCTGCATCATTGACCTTTGTTCCGAAGAAAAAAGTAAAAATCAGTAAGGCCACAGCGAGATAGAATCCGAATTTAGACAATTGAGAGATGTATTTTGAGTCTTTCTTGTGCACCCAATACATTATTCCCAATCCGATGAGCACATACACGAAATGTTTGAACAAGTACTTAAAAGGTGTGCCGCCCTCAATTTTGACCAATATGGGAACAAAACTGTACACACTCACCAGTGAAAAGGCAAGCATGAGCAGTGTGATCACCCAGATCACTCCGTCACCTTTAAGGTATTTGAGGTATTCTCTCATTGTACCTGAACGAGCTTTACGTAGGTTTCGAATTCTTTGCGAAGTTCAAGGGAATGTTCGCCTGATGAGGTGAAAAGTAAGACCTTCTTCGGTGCTTTCACTACCTTAAGCATTTCCAATGCATCAGTGACCGATCCCGTTCCGACGTAATTCCTCAGGGTGCTGATCCAATTGACATCCAAAGTAAATGATGCACTGTCGGTTGTGATGATCGAATGCAGGTTTGAAAGCAATTGCTCGTCCTCATTTAGTGCTGCTGTCACTTCATTTTTTCCGCCCAGCCAAATGACCGGGAAAGGGAAAGAATGGATCGTGTTACACAAGATACCGATGTAGGGTTCGTGCCACGAAAAGACATCCATACCCCATAGCTTACCAAGTGAACGCAAACCACCTGACGCACCGAAAGGTATAGTCTCCTGCCGCAGGTGGACCAGCTGCTCAGCCGATGATGAAGTCAACTTTTTCCTCATGATCGATTGGTCACAGTCCTCTCACTGCCTTTTTGAACTGATTTCCTCTGTCCTCGTAATTCTCAAACAGATCGAAGCTGGCACACGCTGGAGATAACAAGACAGTTTCATCCTTCTTCGCCAGGCGATATCCATAGGCAACGGCCTCCGTAGCCGTTTTGGCCTCAACTATGGTTTCCACTTCTCCACCGAACGTCTCGATCAATTTGGTATTATCCACCCCAAGACAAATTATGGCCTTGACCTTTGCACGAACCAGATCGATCAATTCGGAGTAATCATTCCCCTTGTCGACCCCACCTACTATCCATACAGTTGGTTTTTCCATGCTCTCGAGCGCAAACCAGGTTGAATTGACATTCGTAGCTTTTGAGTCATTGATGAACTCTATTCCGTGAACTTTCGCCACGAATTCAAGTCGGTGTTCTACATTAACGAAGTCTTCCAGACTTTCGCGCACAACATCTTTCCTGATCTCAAGGATCCTTGCCGCGATCCCCGAGGCAAGAGAGTTTTGGGCGTTGTGCTTCCCTTTTAGTGCTAATTCATGAATTGACATAGTGAATTGATCGTTTATGTTTATTGTTATTTGTTTTTCGTTTGCAAATCCACCTACCGGTAGTTTTTCTTTCAGGGAGAAGGGGGCCTTCTTTGGTATTATTTTTCGATTGTTCAGTTCAGCTCCTATCACAGGATCATCGTAATTGTAGATGAACCAGTCATTCGCTGTCTGATTCTGAAGGATCCTGAACTTTGAATTGACATACTTCTCCATTTCGTAATCATAGCGATCCAAATGGTCAGGAGTAATGTTGGTGAGAATCGCCACATCCGCCCGAAAAGTATACATATCATCAAGCTGAAATGAACTGATTTCCAAGACATACCAGTCGAAATCCTCTTTGGCAACCTGTCTGGCAAAACTTTTGCCAACATTTCCGGCGAGACCGACATGCAGACCGGCCTTTTTCAGAATATGGTAGGTGAGCAGCGTCGTGGTTGTTTTGCCATTACTTCCGGTAATACAGATCGTTCTTGCGGTGCAGTAATATCCTCCAAACTCTATTTCAGAAATGATCCGAACGCCTTTTTCCCGGAGCTTTTTGATCAAGGGTGCTTTTTCCGGAATTCCGGGCGATTTGACCACGAGATCAGCACTCTGGATCCTGTTCTCTGAATGCTGTCCTTCTTCCCATTCAATGCCCAGATCGATTAGCTCCTGCTTGTAAGCTTCACTTATTACACTCAGATCGGAGACGAACACGGTCCATCCTTTCTGCAAGCCAAGAACGGCAGCACCTACGCCACTTTCTCCAGCGCCCAGAATGACCAGATATTTGTTCGCTCCTTCGTACATCCTATCTCAGCTTAAGGGTTACGATCGTAACAACCGCCAGCAAGATTCCAACGATCCAGAACCGTGCGACTATCTTTGCCTCGTGCAGACCTAGTTTTTGGTAGTGATGATGTAGCGGAGCCATCTTGAAGATCCTGCGTCCTTCACCGAATTTCTTTTTGGTGTATTTGAAATAGCCAACCTGTAACATCACAGAGAGATTTTCGATCAAGAAGATCCCACAGAGCACTGGGATCAGAAGTTCCTTACGTATGGAGATCGCAAATACAGCGATGATACCACCCAAAGCCAGACTTCCCGTGTCGCCCATGAACACCTGGGCCGGATATGCATTATACCAGAGGAAACCAATGCAAGCCCCAACAAAAGCGGCTATGAAGATCACCAACTCTTCGGCAAGCGGTATGTACATCACATCGAGATAATCGGCAAACTTGGCATGTGAACTTACATACGCAAGTACCGCGAGGGCAAGACCTATAATAGCGGATGTTCCTGTAGCCAATCCGTCGAGTCCATCGGTCATGTTGGCACCATTGGACACCGCAATAACAATAAAGATGACAATCGGAATGAAAAGTAACCAACCGTAGGACTTGTTCGAATCACCGATGAGCCAGTTATAGTTGAACTCATTGTTCTTGACGAAAGGGATCGTAGTGGTCATATCATCCGTTTTGATCCATTTGTAGTCCGAACCTTCACTATTGGCATGTTCGTGTGTTACAAGTTTCTCATCTGCCTGAAGCTTATAGTCTGCAGGAACTCTTTTGTGCACACTCACATCGTCTGAGAAATAGAGGATACAACCCACGATCAAACCAACACCTATTTGTCCTACTACCTTCGATTTTCCCGCAAGGCCATCCTTGTTTTTTCTGAAAACTTTGATGTAATCGTCAAGGAAACCTATCACTCCGAGCCATACTGTGGCAAGTAACATGGTGATCACGTATATGTTATGGAGTTTAGCAAACAACAGTGTTGGGATCAGAATGGCACCTAAAATGATCAATCCGCCCATAGTCGGTGTACCTGATTTTTCGATCTGACCAGCCAGACCAAGATCTCTGACCGTCTCACCGATCTGCTGCCTTCGCAAAAGACCAATGATCCTTTTACCGAAGAAAACGGATACGATGAGCGAAGTGATAAGTGCCATAGCGGCCCTAAACGATATGTAATCGAAGAGGCCTGCGCCAGGCACATTGAACTTGTCTAAGTAATCGAAAAGATAATACAGCATTATTTATCCAATTTTTTAATTAGCTCTTTCGTGATTTGCATGTCATCAAAATCATATTTGACACCTTTTATCTCCTGGTACTTCTCATGTCCTTTTCCTGCAATCAGGATAATATCTCCTTGATCCGCCATGGAAATCGCTGTTTTTATGGCCTGCGTCCGGTCAGTGATGGCGAGTGTTTTTTTAAAATGTTCCCCTCCTACTCCACTCATCATCTCATTGATGATTGCATCAGGATCCTCTGATCGCGGATTATCAGATGTCAAGATGACCTTGTCACTAAGATCGCATGCTATGGCCGCCATTTTTGGCCGCTTTTCCCTGTCACGATCACCTCCACAGCCCACTACGGTATACACAGTCTCGTTCTTGGTTCGAATGTTGGTGATCGTTTTGAGTACATTTTCAAGTGCATCGGGTGTATGGGCATAATCTACGATCACTGTAACACCCCCTGGACTTTGGACGTACTGAAATCGCCCTTCCACGGACTCCAGAGTACTCAGCGCGGTCAAGACTTCCGTTGGATTTTCACCCAGCAATTGACTCACTCCGAATACGGCAAGTAAATTATAGGCGTTGAAATCACCGATCAACCGCGTCCAGAGCTCTATTCCGTTAATGTTCAGCACAAGTCCTGAAAACTGGTTTTCGATCACTTTTGCTTTATAGTCAGCCGCAGTCTTCAGGGCATAGGTGTATTTTTTCGCTTTTGAGTTTTGCAGCATGACCATGCCATTTCGATCGTCGCCATTGATAAGAGCAAAAGCATCTTTTGAAAGACCATCAAACCAGGATTTCTTGACTCTTAAATATTCTGCGAAAGTCTTGTGATAGTCCAGATGATCGTGCGTGATATTCGTGAAAACAGCCCCTGCAAATTGCAGCCCCTCCACACGGCATTGATGCACAGCATGTGAGCTCACCTCCATAAAACAATGGGAACAACCCTCTTCGACCATTTCTGCCAGCAGCGCATTCAAAGAAACAGGATCTGGCGTTGTGTGTGTGGATACGATCGTTCTTTCGCCGATCCGATTGACAACTGTAGATAACAGTCCACAATGGTAACCCAACTTTGAGAACAAATTGAAAAGAAGAGTTGTTGTAGTAGTTTTTCCATTGGTTCCGGTAACACCGATCAATTTTAGTTTAGTGGAAGGCTTGTCGTAAAAGTTGCCGGCCATAACAGCCAGTGCGCGCTGCGAATTATCTGTCACGATTAGTGTCACCCCTTCTGGAACCTCGGTAAGCTCCTCTGCCACGATGATCTTACAACCGTTCAGTAGTACCTGTGGAATAAACGAATGACCATCAGATACGCTACCTCTGATCGCGAAGAAAACACTACCCTCTTGGGCTTTTCGGGAATCAAAAACCAATGATGTCACCGAAAGGTCAGTTCGTCCATGAACAGCTGTCAGATGAACTCCATATAATATGTCTCTCAGCGATCTATCCATCATTCGAGTGAAATTTCAATGAGTCCACCACGAAAAACAGGCGTTCCGGCAATGATCGACTGTTTGACAACTTTTCCGAAACCGAGCACCTTCGCTCTCATTCCGATCGATTCGATCAGATAGACTGCGTCTTTTGCCGTCATTCCTGAAAGATCGGGGACCCGGTCCTTTTTGATATTTTTCTTTTTTAGATATGCTCTTTGCTCTTGTCTGGCAATGATCATCCATTCGCCTTCCTGCTCTTTAGAGTGTGGAACCTTTAGCTTCCTGAGGACGATATTCAGGTCATGGCTTGTACCATTGTAGATCACAGGTACATCTTTCTTGAGTTTTCCCACTTCATTGATCGCCTCGTGGTACCTAAGGGTTGAGGCGTATACCTTGTTTGCGATCGCGGCGAATACAGTTCCGGACACTATCGCTCCGTAAATATCTTTTGAAGGAGCAGCGATCACCACGATACACGAGTAGATCGGATCATCCGCCGGGAAATAGCCGACAAAAGAGGCTTGGTATTTTTCTTCCCCTTTCACCCCATAGCGCAGATCTTCATTTAAAATTCGTGCTGTTCCCGTCTTACCGGCGATCTCGAATAAAGAGGAAGTCAACTTGGATCCAGTTCCTCCTTTTTTCATAACCCCCTTGAGACAAGTTCTGAGCGCATTCAATGTTCTGTTAGAACAGATCTTATCCCTAATCACCACAGGATCAAATGTTTTAACCGTTTCGGCGCCCCTACGTATCTCCTGCACGAACTGCGGTTTCACCAAGGTTCCATTATTTGCAACTGCATTGTAAAATGTAAGGGTTTGCAATGGAGTTTGCTGTACTTCGTAACCAATTGCCATCCACGGTAGGGAGATCTTTGACCAATTTTTCATGCCTGGACGGTAAACAACAGGGGCTGCTTCTCCTGCAAGGTCGATCCCCAATGGTTCTGTAAGACCAAACTGATCAAGCCGTTCGATAAAGTCCTGTGGATTATTGCGGTAGGCACGGAAGATCACTTGTGCGATCACGTTGGAGGACTTTTCGAATGCACGTTGAATACTGATACGACCGTAGCCGCCTTTGTGCGCTTCGTGCAACGTTTCTCCGTAAAAAGTATAGTTATCGAAGGCATTTACCGTATCAGTGATCGCGATCTTCTCATCCTCCAGTGCCGCCATCAGAGATGCTAGTTTGAAGGTAGAACCAGGAACCTCTTTGGTCCCGATGGCATGATTATACAGCTCATAGTATCCACCGTCCTTGGCCTGGGAAAGGTTCGAGATCGCTTTAACAAAACCGGTCTTTACGTCCATCACTATGACGCAGCCACTCTTCGCACCCTGATCCTTGAGCTGTCGTTCCAGCTCCGAATGTGCAACTTCCTGGATCTCTTTATCGATGGAAGTAACTACATCTGCTCCCTCCACTGCCTCCTTAACGATCTGCCCGGTCTTCTTCCAACCCGTTGCGATCTTCTGTTCAACCTCCTGACCGGGTTCACCAGCGAGGTATTCATGAAAGGCGCCTTCTATTCCCACGCGCAATTCTCTGCCATCGTTGTTCTGATAATAACCGAGTGTGCGCTTCAGTAATTCGCCATGAGGTCGCTTTCGCAGGATCGTTTCATCCGTATCAATAATGCCCCCCTTGAGTCGACCGTGTTTGAAGATCGGTAGTTTCCTTAACCTTTTGCGTTCTTCATTGGTAACCTTATTTCGTATCAACAAATAGCGGTTTCCTCGTTCCCGACCTGAACGCAGGTACTCGTTCCATTCCCTGACTGTTCTCTCCGGATACATTTTGGCCAGTTCATTACTCAAATCTGCTACCTCGGCATCAAAGATCTTACTGTCGGGAACTTTTGTGTCAAAATGAATATCATACAAGGATACGGAAGTCACCAGCGGTGTATAATGGCAATCAAGCACTTCACCCCTTCTCGGCGCCTTATTCACGGTCCTGACCGGCATCCGTTCCTCACTGGAAGCAAAAACATTTGATCGACCTTCCAGCTGAATCGAAACCGTTTTGAAAAGTACGAGCAACATGAGCCCTACAAATCCGATATAGACCAGATATGCCCTCCAGTATATGTCCTTGTTTTCACTCATCTTTCTTGGTTCTCAATCGGATCACCTTTGTCTGATTCATGGTCTCTTTCAAGCCCTTTGGCTCGAGTTTTTCCCTCAGCTTGTAGCGCCTTGTTTCTTCCTCCAACCTTGCCTTGGCCTCGACATAGTCTGCCGTCATTTCGTCAAGATCCTTCTGAGTTTGTGTGATGTCCTGAGAAAGCTCTTTGCCATAATAACCTTTCCCAACAATGAGTAACAAAAGCAGCATAATGAAGAAAATGAAAGTCAGATTATTGAGTACGAATTCTCTGGTTAGGAAATCTCCGTTCAGGATCTGCGTAAAAGTTCCCGGTCCATTCTTCTTTTTTGGACGCTGGGGCTTCTTTTCCTCCGGTGCTGGTTTCCCCTCCAGATACTCTTTATCTATGTATTCGTTGGAACTCATCTCTTTTCTGCAATTCTCAATTTTGCACTTCTGGACCGCGGATTGGCCGCTATCTCTTCTTCGGAAGGCACAATAGGATGCCTCACCACCTCATCAAAGGGTTTGAGCACATTCCCGAAAAAGTCTTTTTGTACAGTCCCATCGAACGAGCCTCTCTTGAAGAAGTTCTTCACGAGCCTATCTTCGAGAGAATGGTAGGACATGACCACCATCCTTCCCCCCTTGTTCAAGAGCTCTGCCGACTGTTCAAGTAATTTTTCGAGCACATCAAGCTCCCCGTTGACCTCGATCCGCAATGCCTGAAAGACCTGGGCGAAATACTTATGTTCTTTCATTCGAGGAGCGCAACTCTTTAATGCCTCCATAAGATCTGCTGTGGTCTTGAGCTTTTTCGAGTTTCTGTAACGAATAACTTCAGCCGCAGCTTTTCGCGCATTTGGAAGCTCACCATAGGTTTTAAAGATCCGGACCAACTCCCCCTCTTCGTAATTATTGAGTATCTTTTGCGCGGTCAGCTCTCCGGAACGGTTCATGCGCATATCCAGAGGAGCATTGGCTCGAATGGTAAATCCTCTTTCAGGTTCATCGAACTGATGAGAGGAAACCCCAAGATCCGCCAGAATTCCATCCACTTGTTTTACACCAATCATTCTGAGGTGATTGGAGATGAACGAAAAATTGGAAGGGATGAAGTGGAAGTTTGGTGCAGACCAAGAATTTCTCACAGCATCAGGATCTTGATCAAATGCAATGAGCATTCCATCCGTATTCAGCCTGTCGAATATTGCACGAGAATGACCCCCGCCGCCAAAAGTGACGTCCACATAGGTTCCTGAAGGCGCGATATTCAGACCTTCCAGACACTCTGGAAGCATAACAGGAGTATGATATGCAGGGTCAATCAACGTCATCGAGGCCACCCATTACTTCATCCGCCAGATCGGCGAAATTCGTCATGTTGGCTTCGATCATATCAAAGTATTTCTGTTTATCCCAGATCTCGATACGGTCGTTGTAGGCGATGAGCATAACATCTTGCTGAAGACCAACTCTTTCCATGTGACTGGTTGGCACCAGGATCCTGCCCGCATTATCCAATGAAACCAGCTTAGCTCCTTGGTGAAATAAACGGTAGAACATCCTGTTGTTGGGCTTGAAAAGATTCATTTTGGAGAGCTTTTCACTGATCTTTTCCCAATCACCGAGCGGATACAATGTCAAGCAATCCTCAAAACCTTTATTCAGCATGAAATCGCGCTGCACTGCAGGAGAGAGCTGCTTCCGTAGACCGGAAGGAAACAGGAATCGCCCTTTAGCGTCCAGTTTAACCTCGAATTCTCCTACTAAGCCTGCCATGACGAAATAATGGGTAAAAGTAGATCATTTTTACCACTTTTTACCACGTTGTTTTTAATTGTTAATAAATTCTAACGCAACTAATGGACAAAAGTTGCATTCAATGCAATTATTATGATTCTAAAATACTGATTTTATTGGATTTTTATTTAGGTGGTATTTTGTGGTAAATTATTTAAACAGATTTTTGTAACTAGGTTTATCAACAAGTTTTCAAGCTGTTATGAACAATATTCTTCACCTTGTTAATTCCGTTTACTTTTGTGTATGTCCAAAGAATTAAAAAATTGGTTCTTGCTTCTGTTGCTTGCCTGCATTTGGGGAAGCTCTTTCATACTCATGAAAAAAGGCATGCAAACAAGTGACGGTTCACCTGTTTTCAGCGATACACAGGTTGGCGCTCTCAGAATGGCGCTTGCGTCGCTGGTGCTACTTCCTCTCGGCCTGCGTTTTTTGGGTAAAATCCGCAACTACAAACAATTCTTCTCCCTGACCATAGTTGGGTTATCCGGTAATTTCTTCCCTGCCTTCCTTTTCACCTATGCGGAATCCGGTATTTCAAGCGGACTTGCCGGTATGCTGAATTCCTTTACACCCATATTCACGATCATCATCGGAATGAGTTTTTTCAAAGTGAAACTTTCCCTCATCCAATTGTTCGGAGTCCTCATCGGTACAGCAGGGATCTATTTCCTCATTACTGCCGGACAAGGCATCACAATGAGCGGAAACTGGTCACATGTAGCTGCTGTGATCCTTGCAACACTGATGTACGGCATCAGTCTCAACACCATTAAATACACCCTGCAGGATCTTAAACCCATTGAGATCACCTCATTGGCCTTTACAATCATTTTCCTCCCGTCCGCAGTGGCCGTTTGGCATTTTGATACGGTTATCACACTGAATACCAATCCCAATGCGCCTGAAAGCCTCATCTACGTTACCATACTCGCTGTAGTAGGTACGGCTCTGGCTGTGCTGCTTTTTAATCGATTGATTAGTGAAGCAACCGCAATATTTGCCAGCAGCGTAACTTACTTCATTCCTGTTGTTGCGGTGATCATCGGGTTCAATTTTGGCGAACAGATCGCTTTTGGACAGGTACTTGCAATGTGCGTGGTTTTAACGGGTGTTTTCCTTATCAACATTGGGCCGAGGATTTTTAAAAAGGTACCCCAAAAGCCCTGATCGAGCGCTTATCCTCCAAAAATGTTGATACACTTCTTGTTTATTCGCATTTTTGACATATCTTTGCCCTCCCAATTTGGATAATAAATTTTAAAAAAAAGCTATATGTACGCAATTGTAGAGATAGCAGGGCAGCAATTCAAAGTGCAAAAAGACCAAAAGATCTTTGTACATCGTTTGGCAGCTGAAACAGGATCGAAAGTAGAATTTGACCGTGTTTTACTGGTAGACAACGGAGGAAAGATCAATGTTGGCGCCCCGGCTATAGCAGGAGCTAAAGTGACTGCTGAAGTGAATGAACATGTCAAAGGAGACAAGTTGATCGTTTTCAAAAAGAAAAGAAGAAAGGGATTCAAAGTAAGGAACGGACATCGTCAGGCCTTTACTTCGATCACTATTAAGGACATTAAAGCTTAATCGCAAAACTTCCTAAAGGAATAAATAATTAGAAACCATGGCACACAAAAAAGGAGTCGGTAGTTCCAAGAACGGTCGTGAATCAGAAAGCAAGCGCCTCGGAGTTAAGATCTTTGGAGGTCAGTTGGCTATTGCCGGAAATATCATCGTTCGTCAGCGCGGAACACAACATCACGCAGGCGAAAATGTTGGAATCGGAAAAGATCATACGTTGTACGCGCTTTCAGACGGAACAGTTGAATTCCGTAAGCGAAAGAACAATCGTTCGTATGTTTCAGTCGTTCCATTCAATGGCGCTGAAGCTTAAGCGAAATAAAATCTTCACGAAGGCGGGCAGCAATGTTCGCCTTTTTTATTGTCCGTCACTCAGAGTGATGGCCTAAAATATTCTTAAATTTGCGCCCAAACATTCTCCGAACATGCTTGAGATCACCCGAATAAGAACAGAAAAAGAAGCCCTCATTGAAGGCCTTAAGAAACGTAATATCGACGCCACAGAAACCTTGGAAAAAGTGCTGACTGCAGACCAGAACTGGAGATCCGCCAAGACAGAGCTTGAAAGCATAGCCGCAGAGCAAAACCAGCTGGCCAAAATAATCGGGGAGCTGTTCAAACAAGGGAAACAAGCCGATGCGAACAGCGCCAAGGAAAAAACTGCAGAGCTTAAGACGAAAGAGGCAGAGCTCAAGCAAAAAGTTGATTTCCTGGAAAATGAAATTACACAACTGCTATACACTCTTCCTAACGTGCCGAACGAGTTGGTTAGGTTCGGGAAGAGCGAGCAGGACAATGAAGTGGTTTATGAATTCGGAGCAACGCCTTCATATGGTTTCGAACCACTCGCACACTGGGATCTGGCAAAAAAGTATGATCTGATCGATTTTGAGTTGGGCGTTAAAGTGACGGGAGCTGGATTTCCCTTCTACAGAGGTAAAGGAGCAAAACTTCAGCGCGCACTGATCACATTCTTCCTTGATGAAGCTGCCAAGGCCGGTTACGAGGAATTCATTCCCCCCTTGGTAGTGAATGAAGCCAGTGGGTACGGTACGGGGCAGTTGCCCGACAAGGAAGGTCAGATGTACCATTGTACAGTGGATGATTTCTACCTGATACCTACGGCAGAAGTGCCGTTGACCAATATTTACAGAGATGTGATCCTTCCCAACGATGATTTTTCGATCAAGCTAACTGGATATACTCCGTGCTTCCGTCGGGAAGCCGGATCATACGGGAAAGACGTACGCGGCTTGAACCGTCTTCACCAGTTCGATAAAGTAGAGATCGTTCGTATAGAACACCCAGACAATACCGCCAAGGCACTTGAGGAAATGCTGGAACATGTAAAAGGGCTACTCGAAAAACTTGGATTACAATACAGGATCCTTCGTCTATGTGGCGGTGATACTGGTTTCGCATCGGCTTTGACCTATGACTTCGAAGTCTACTCTGCCGCCCAGCAAAAGTGGCTTGAAGTGAGCTCATGCTCGCGTTTTGATACTTTTCAGGCCAACAGACTAAAACTTCGTTTTCGCAACAGTGAGAAGAAGAATCAGCTTTGCCATACCCTGAACGGTTCCGCTTTGGCATTGCCGAGAATTGTCGCTGCATTGCTCGAAAATCATCAGACCGAAAATGGGATCATTATTCCGGAGGCACTTCGGAAATACACCGGATTCGACTCCATAAACTGAAAATTGACCGCCCTTGAAGGCGGTTTTTTTTTGTAATTTTACTGTATGATTGCGTTAATCTTCAATAGCATGAAAAAGAACCAACTCTTGATACTTTTCGCCGTACTGAGTCTCTTGTTCTCGTGCAGCGATCTGCAGCGGAAAGAGCATCTGGCAGCCATCAAGGGTATGCGAACATCCCTGGATAGCCTTGAAAAAGTTCTTCAAGACAACCAGATCGATACGCTGGCCGGATTGATCACCGCGACCATGTCACTTGAGCTGAGGATCAAGAATAATTACGAATCAGACACCATCAACATGGAGTTTGGACGAAAGATGGATGCATTCAAAAGGGCAAGAAAAAGATTAAAGCCCATCGGAGCCGTCTACAGTAATGTTCGCGTCGGTATTCTCGAAGAACGTGACATCCTGAAAAAACTGGAAACCGACATAAGCAATGGTAACGGAAACCGCAGAAAGTATGCCGAATACGTCGATTTTGAACTCAGGAAGATCGATCAATTGAGAAAGTTACTTGCCTCCTATGTTGTTGAAAAAGAAGATGCTTTGGCAGAGATCGACCGTCTCTACCCGGAATTGAACGCCTATTCACTTGAACTTCTGGCAAATAAGAATAAAAGAACGAAATAGGAACGGAATTTGAAGGATTTGGGTATGCGTATTATTTTAATTGTAATCATTTTACTTTCCGTTTCAGCCGTTCATGCGCAGACTGATACAGATCTGCAATTGGCCCAACATTACTACACCAATGGAGAATTCGATAAGGCGCTTACTTATTATGAGAAGTTATATGCGAAGGACCCCTCCAGAGTAAACTTTACGCGTTACTACGAATGCCTCAACTTTACCGGAGAAATTAAAGAAGCTGAAAAACTGATCAAAAGACAGATCGCTGCAAATAGATCGGAACAGGACTACAAAGTCATGTTGGGACAGTTCTACGAAGAACAGAAAGATCCAGACAAGGCCCAAAAGATCTATGATGAGTTGATCGACGAGATCTCGCCCGATGCCTCAAGAATAATAGCTCTTTACAATGCTTTCAAAGGGCGTGGCAGGAACGATCTGGCAATGACAACGATCGAAAAGGGACGCAAGCTATTGAAGAACAGTTACCCGTTGCATTTTCAGTTTGCGGACCTGTATGGTGCAACTGGTCAGACCGAAAAGATGATCTCCGAATACCTCGATCTACTCGATTACAATCAAGGTTACAGCGTTTCTATCCAAAATGTGCTTTCTAAACAGTTCGACCTGAGTAATGAAAATTCCAGAGAATATGAGCTCCTGAAAAAATCTTTGCTCGAACGAACTCAAAAGCAAGCAGACAAAACAGTGTATGCTGAAATGCTCATTTGGCTCTTTACACAACGAAAGAACTTTGGTGCAGCAATCACGCAGGCACAATCACTCGACAAGCGTTTGAACGAACAGGGACAACGTGTTTTTGATCTGGGCAAGATCAGCGTAGAAAACAAAGATTACCCCAGCGCCAGAAAAGCATTCGAATATGTTATTGGACTTGGAGAATCGAGTCCGTTCTATTATGCCGCCGAGAACGCTTTATTGAACACACGTTATTTGGAAGTTACCACAAGCCGTAATTTCAGTCAGGAAGAGTTGCAAACAACTGTGGAAGCTTACCGGAGCAAGCTCGAAAAATTGGGCAGAAAGCGGAATACGCTGCCATTGATCATCGAAATGAGTCATATTCAGGCATTTTATGCAAACCAAGCTGTAGAAGCCATAACACATTTAAATGACGCGCTCAAAATACAGGGTCTTACGGATATGCAGCGGGCCGAACTAAAGACAAAACTTGCAGACATTCACGTACTTCACGGAGATATCTGGGAGGCATCCTTGTTGTATATGCAAGTAGAAGCGGATTTCAAGTTTGAACCGATCGGTCATGAAGCAAAGTTCAAAAATGCACGCATCTTCTACTACGACGGCGAATTCGATTTTGCACAGTCACAACTCAGTGTGCTCAAAGAGTCCACTTCTAAACTGATCGCAAACGACGCATTGAAATTATCGATTATGATCACCGATAACTTCGGGCTGGATAGTAATTTTCAAGCAATGTACTGGTTTGCTCAGGGCGACCTTTTGGTAGAACAGCACCGCTATAAAGAGGCCTTTACCTTGTTTGACAGCATTGCGGTAACCTATCCTTACCATTCCTTGGGAGACGAGATCCTGCTCAAGAAAGCGGAGGCGATGGAACAACAGGGTAACTGGCAGGGGTCGATCACTTACCTGGAGGAATTGTTGAAATACTATGGCGAGGATATTCTCGCTGACGATGCGCTTTTCAGACTGGGCGATATCTTCGAGAATTTCCTGAACGATAAAGAAAGGGCTGCCGAATATTACAAGAGGATCCTTTTTGATTACAAGGGTAGTCTCTACACTGAAGAGGCAAGAAAACGCTTCCGTTCGTTGCGCGGGGACAATACGGAGGAAAGTTAGCAACTTGCCTTTAGATCGAACGATAAATGATCCAATTGAATTCAGGCCAACCTATTCATTTGGCCCTAATCTGCTGAAATGTTCACAATAATTTAATACGGATCTTTTCAATGAAGGTCATTTATTTCCCAATTTTATCAAATGGAACTGATCAACAGGGAGCTGAGCTGGTTGTCCTTTAACGAAAGGGTTCTTCAAGAGGCACTTGACGAAAATGTCCCCGTTATCGAGCGAATGCGTTTCCTTGGAATTTACTCCAACAACATGGACGAGTTCTTTCGCGTGAGAGTGGCCAACTTGCGAAGGATGATTCAGGTGAACAAGAAGGAGGTTGAAGGCTTTAACGGAACCCCCTCTGAATTGTACAGCGCGATCCGAAAGGTGGTTCTCAAACAGCGTGTGAAGTTCGAGATCGCTTACAAAAAGATCCTGGCCGAACTTGAAAAAGAAGGCGTATTCCATATTGATGAGGGTACTATTGATGAAAAGAAAAAAGTTCAGGTCGCCTCCTTTTTTCATGATTCACTCAAACACGCGATCGTTCCCATCATTTTGGACAAAAGAACCGCATTCCCCAGGTTGCTCGACTACGCGATTTACCTCGCTGTAAAAATGACTGAAACGAATGGGAAGATACGTTATGCGCTGATCCAGATCCCCCCTGAGTTCAAACGTTTCTTCATTATTTCGGAGGGCAGATCCCGTTTTGTGCTGCTGCTGGATGATATTATACGTATCCATCTGATGGACATCTTTCCGATTTTCAACATTCGCCACATCGAAGCATATACGTTCAAGTTCACCCGAGATGCAGAGCTCAATCTGGATGATGATATTTCTGTTTCTCTGATCGAAAAGATCGAGAAGAGTATCAAGAACCGTAAAAAAGGTATACCGGTTCGCTTTGTGTATGATGAACGCATGCCCAAAGACCTTCTCGATCACTTGCTGCGATCACTGAATCTGAAATTCGGGCTGAATACGATACCGGGCGGTAAATACCACAACTTCAAAGATTTCATGCATTTTCCGGATTTCGGGAAAAAATCATTCGTTTACACACCGCAACCTCCGGTGTCTCACCCCGATCTGGGTCATGCAAGAAGCTTAATGAAGGAGGTCTTGACAAAAGATATCCTCCTCCATTTCCCCTTCCAGCAATTCGATCATGTAGTCGACTTGCTGAGGGAGGCCGCCATCGATCCGAAAGTACGTGCCATCAGGATCAATGTCTACCGAGTCGCATCGAATTCACAAGTGATGAATGCACTGCTCGCAGCTGCCCAAAATGGAAAACAGGTAATTGTTGTACTTGAGCTGCAAGCGCGCTTCGATGAAGAGAACAATTTATTTTGGTCCAATAAATTAAAGGAGGCCGGTATTAAGGTTCTTTTCGGCTCCCAGCACATGAAAGTTCATTCGAAATTGCTGCAGATCGTTCTCAACGCGGGAAAAAGGGAGCAGATCATAACCTATGTCGGTACGGGCAATTTCAATGAAAGAAGTTCTCGGATCTACAGCGACCTTGCTCTTGTTACTGCTGATCCGGAAATTGCCCGAGAAGTGTCCCGAGTATTCCGAATGATGGAAACGAGTCTCGACCGTTCTGCTTTCAAGCTATTGCAGGTATCTCCGATCAATACGCGACGCAAGATCGTTGCACTGATCGATACTGAGATCCGAAATGCAAAAAAAGGGATGGAGGCGTCAGTTCGTATCAAGCTCAACAATCTTACGGATAAAAAAATGATCAAAAAACTCTATGACGCGAGCAAAGCCGGTGTCAAGGTGGAATTGATCATTCGTGGTATCTGTTGCCTGGTGCCGGGAATCAAAGGACTTAGCGAGCACATTACCGTAATCTCCATTGTAGATCGCTATCTTGAGCATTCCAGATTCATGATATTCCATAACGGAGGAGAGCCCCAGTATTATATCTCCAGTGCCGACTGGATGGAACGCAATCTGGATAAACGGATCGAAGTAGGTTGTCCGGTAAAGGATCCCGCCCTGCAAAAGGAGATCGATACCATCTTCACATTTCAATGGAGAGGAAGTGTGAAATCGAGGCTGATTGACAAACAACTGAGAAATACCTATCGAAGGCTCAACGGAGAGCGTTTCCATGCGCAGGCAGAGCTTTACAGGCATTACCTGGAGCTGTCCAAAACTACTTCACAAGGATCGTAATCTTTCGGTCTTGCTTCAGATCAAATGCAGCGGACGTGAAAGAAGGGGCGCTGAACATTTCGCGGGCACCATTGGAAAATCCGTAATGCTCCGTTGGAATACCCAATAGATTCCTATCCAACCTGCCGTTCCCGTTCTTATCATGAAAAACTGCGACGGCATAAGTACCTGGAGGAAGATCATCAAAAACTGTAGATGACAGCTTTCCTGAGATCACCGTTCGCATACCTTTGAATTGCTTTCCATACACCGGAAATTCATCTGAATCGCGAAAAACGGCAATGAATGCCTTACCCTCATTAGACGGAAATCCAGACGCTTCGACCTTGAGATCGAAACCAGTTGGAAGGATCAACGAAACGTGGAGAAAGTAAACCGCTATAATAACCAAGAAACGCATTATCAAAAAAACAATATAAGATCCGCAATGTTTAGTTTTCAATCTCTATTCTTTCAATTCTCAATTCTTCAACCCTTTGCGCCTTTTCTTCCAGTTTTGCTGTGATGAACCAAACTAATCCAACGATCACGATCGTGTAAACCAATACCTTCAGGATATACATCCTGCTGGCCTTTTGGGGCTGGTATTTTCGGAGGTTAATGTTACCCTGACGCACAGCAATGAAATTACGCTAAATATTTTAATTTTGAAAGATGAATTCCAAGGGACATGTTCTGGTCACCGGTGGCGCAGGTTACATCGGCTCTCACACGGTCGTTGAACTTGTTGATGCAGGCTATGTACCTGTCATCGTGGATGATTTCAGAAATGCAAACCGTATTGTTCTGAAAGGCCTTGAAAAGATTCTCGGAGAACTGCCCGAATTTGTCGAAGCGGATATTTGCTCGCATGAAGAACTCAACATCGTTTTTGAACGTTTTGCTTTTGTCGGTATCATTCATTTTGCGGCGTATAAAGCAGTTGGAGAATCTGTTCGAGAACCACTGAAATATTATAAAAACAATCTTAGTGGTCTTATAAACGTTCTGGAACTTGCAGCCTCTTATAATGTGCGTCCATTCGTATTTTCGTCCTCATGTACGGTTTACGGAGAACCCTCGGGGAAGATTGAAGTTGACGAAGATACGCCGGTTGTCAAAGCAAATTCGCCTTACGGCAACACCAAGATCATCGGTGAACAGATCATTTCCGATTTATTTCGAGCTGATCCGTTGTTCCGCATGATGAGCCTGAGGTATTTCAACCCGATCGGCGCACACCCTTCCGGATGGATCGGGGAGTTTCCGATCGGTCGTCCAAACAATCTTTTACCTTTCGTCACACAAACTGCCATCGGTAAACAAGAAATACTGACCGTTTTCGGGAATGACTATCCAACACCAGACGGCACTTGCATCCGCGATTACATTCATGTATGTGATTTGGCGTCCGCCCATGTCAAAGCACTGGATCGTCTAATTCAACTAAGCAGCGGATGCAATGAATTCGTGAATATAGGAACAGGCAAAGGTACCAGCGTACTTGAGCTCATAAACACCTTTGAAAAAGGAAGCGGCGAATCCCTGAAATGGCAATTCGGTCCCAGAAGATCAGGAGATGTCGTTGCGATCTATGCAAACGCAGACCGTTCCAAAACAATACTGGATTGGGAGCCTGTATTTACAGTCGAAGATGCCGTAAGAGACGCTTGGAACTGGGAGCAAAATCTTGCTACACATGCATAAACTCGTCACCATATTGGTCTTTATAATGCTCTGTTCATCCGGGCTTTTCGCACAAAACATCCGACCAGAAGCACATGAGATCTCGCGATTCCGACCGGGCACGATGTGGTTCTTTACCGGTTTGCGACCAGCACAAGCTGAAAAAGTCAGAAAATATGACCGACTGGTATTTGACCTTACGTACAATGACTGGAACGGTGACCTCAAACCACTGGGAAATGATTGGCGATCAATCGGTTTGAACACCAATCTTTTGTTCGATATACCTTTGAACAAAGGAAACACTATTTCTCTGGGAACAGGAGTCTGTCATTCCTTCTTTAGGATCAGTTGCCCCGGAAGACAGTTCACCGCTGACTCCACTCAACTGTACACGCAAATGGTCTATCATGCAGACCAGAACCCCACAACTACCAAACGTTTCCTTGGTGGACAATCTTTTGGAATTCCTGTTGAATTTCGATTTCGTTCAAAAGGTTGGAGACATATTAAGTTCCATGTAGGTGGCAAGCTTGGTTATGAGTTCAGTCAATACGCCATGACGATCACAAAAACAGATAACGGACGATTTATAGCGAAAGACCATGGTCTGCCTGATCCAACGAGATTGATTTATAGTGCACATTTTAGGATCGGGATAAGGAACTGGGCTTTTTACGGATCATACAATCTCAACAAACTTTTTAGCAATGTGGCCAGTCCTCAGCTGAATCTGATTCAGGTTGGATTGAGCATTTCCCTCTTCTGATTCATGTATTTCATCGATACCCATACACACCTCTTTTTGGATGCCTTTGATGGGGATAGAGATGTTGCCGTACAACGTGCAATCGACTCGGGTGTCGAACTCATGTTGCTTCCCAATGTAGATATAGAAACCATTGTTCCCATGCACAATCTGTGCAATACCTTTCCCAAAAACTGCTTCCCAATGATGGGGCTGCATCCCGGATCAGTGAATGAAAGGTGGGAAGAAGACCTGGAAACTGTGAGAAAACACCTGTTTGAAGGAGATACATACATTGCAGTGGGTGAGATCGGTATGGACCTCTACTGGGACAAAACCTTCATTGAACAGCAACGGATCGTCTTTCGCCGACAAATACAATGGGCCAAACAACTTGGACTACCGGTGGTTATTCATGCAAGAGAGGCTTTCGACGAGATCTTCTCGATCGTAGATGAGCTGAACGGTCCGGAACTTAGGGGAGTCTTCCACTGCTTTACAGGCAACGAGGAACAAGCGAGACACATACTCAATTAC
>Ga0315902_10000169_pt1 | contig 109008 bp, 108 predicted proteins | sample LakEriMetagenome_9_FD_203523 | JGI IMG/M metagenome (GOLD analysis project Ga0315902, IMG submission 203523) | Freshwater fungal communities from buoy surface, Lake Erie, Ohio, United States - Buoy 12 MA117 | ecosystem: Environmental > Aquatic > Freshwater > Lake > Lake biofilm | place: USA...
CACCCAGTCTCGCAGGGCATCCAGCCAGCGCATTTTGTAGACAAACTTGTCGCTGTCCGGTGCTTGCCCGTTGGGGAAATAAGCGCCAATGACACGCACCGTGCCACCTGCGCCGTCGGGGTAGGTGGCGGCGATCACGCGCGACATGTCGTCTTCAAACCCCGGGATGTTTTTCACCACATCCACGCCTTGGGCCTTGGAGATCAGCGCCACCCCGTTGTAGGTTTTTTGGCCGAACCAGTGCGCCTGGTAGCCCGCCTCGGCAAAGGCTGCTGCAGGAAACTTGTCGTCGGTCAGCTTGAGTTCTTGCAGGGCCAGCACCTCGGTGGGGTGGGCGGCCAGCCATTCCAGCACCTGGGGCAGGCGCACGGACAGTGAATTGACGTTCCAGGTGGCGATGTTCATGGGCTGCGAGGGTGTTGGTAGGTGACAAACGCAAACCCCAAACCGCTGGCGCTGGTGTGTGATTCGCGTTGCACTTCTTGCCAGTCGGATGCCAGGGTGGGCGCGAAGGCATCGCCTTCAAAGTCGGCATCGATCTCGGTGACGACCGCCGTGCTGGCCAGTGGTTCGGCTTGGCGGTAGATCTCGGCGCCGCCCATGATCCAGGCGTGGGGTGCATCGCCACACAGGCGCATGGCGTCTTCGATGGATGCGGCGCGCAACGCGCCCTCAGCATGCCAGTCGCTCTGGCGCGTGATCACGATGTTGACGCGACCGGGCAGCGGGCGAAAGCGTGCGGGCAAGGAGTCCCAGGTCTTGCGGCCCATGATGACCGGCTGGCCCAGCGTGACACGCTTGAAATGCGCCAGGTCCTCAGGCAGGTGCCAAGGCATTTGGTTGTCTTTGCCGATCACGCCGTTGCGAGCGCGGGCATAAATCAGGTGCAGTTGCATCCCGGCGGCCATCAAACCGCCACCGGTGCCTTGATGGCGGGGTGGCATTCGTAGCCCAGCACCTCGAAGTCTTCGTATTCGTAATCGAAGATGGAGGCGGGCTTGCGCTTGATGTTGAGCGTGGGGTAAGCCATCGGCGCACGGCTCAGTTGCAGCGCGACTTGTTCATGGTGGTTGGCATAGATGTGGCAGTCCCCACCCGTCCAGATGAAGTCGCCCACATCCATGTCGCACTGCTGCGCGATCATGTGGGTGAGCAGGGCGTAGCTGGCGATGTTGAAAGGCACGCCCAAAAAGATGTCGGCGCTGCGCTGGTACAGCTGACAGCTGAGCTTGGCTTTCTCGCCGGGGTTTTGCGCGGGGGCCACATAGAACTGGAAGAAAGCATGGCAGGGCATCAAAGCCATCTTGTCCAGCTCGGCCACGTTCCAGGCGCTCACGATGATGCGGCGACTGTCCGGGTTGTTTTGGAGGGTGTCCATGACCTGCTGGATCTGGTCGATGTGGCCGCCGCCAGGGGTGGGCCAGCTGCGCCACTGAACGCCATACACCGGGCCCAGGTCACCGTCTTCGCGTGCCCACTCGTCCCAGATGGTGCAGCCGCGTTCTTGCAGCCATTTCACATTGCTGTCGCCGCGCAAAAACCAAAGAAGCTCGACGATGATGGCTTTGAGGAACACCTTTTTGGTGGTCACCAAGGGAAAGCCCTCGTTCAGGTCAAACCGCATCTGGTGGCCAAACACGCTCTTGGTGCCGGTGCCGGTGCGGTCGCCTTTTTGCACGCCCGCCCTGTCAACATGGCGCATGAAGTCTTCGTATTGGCTGCGGATGGGGCGGGTTGGGGATGGGGTGGTCATGGGGCCCGAGTTTAAGGCACCCGCCAAGCGCTATGCTTATGGCCCCTGGAGTTGAACCTTGAGTTATGAAAATGAAAGTATTACCCCCAAGCGTCATGAAGTGGGCAAGTTTTTGGGCCGGGTTTTCTTTGTCCGTGGCCGCGCAGGCCGCCGGCGCCCCTGTCGCCGTGGTCAATGGCGTGGCGATTTCGGCGCGCCTGATGGAGCAAAACGTTCAGGCCAATGTGGCCCAAGGCCAACGGGATACGCCCGAGTTGCGCGCTGCGCTCAGGCAAGAGTTGGTGGCGCGGGAGCTGATGACGCAAGAAGCGCAAAAGCGGGGCCTGGACAAGTTGCCTGCCACGCAAGACGCGCTGCAGACTTTGCGTCAAAACCTGCTGATCGAGTTGGTGCTCAATGACGAGTTCACCAAGAACCCGATCACCGACGCGGAGCTCAAGACCGAGTACGAGCGCCAGGTCAAGGCCTTGCGGGCGGCGGGTGAGTTGCAGCAGTACCAGATTTCGACGATTGTGCTGTCCTCGGAAGCCGATGCCCGCGCTGTGATGACCGCGGTGCGCGCCGGGCAGGCCTTTGATGCCCTGGCCAGAGCCCGATCGATGGATCCGAGCAAAGACAAGGGCGGCGAGCTGGGGTGGTTCCTGCCCGACCAGATCGCACCCGCCATCTCCAATGTGGTGGTCAATCTGGCCCCAGGGGCGGTGTCGGCTGCACCCATCCAGGTGGGGCCTTATTGGCACGTGGTGCGGTTGAACGCCAAGCGCCCCTTCCAGGTGCCCGGCTTTGAAGAAAGCAAAGCCCTGGTGCAAGCGGCCGTGGTGCAAAGTCGCCGGGCGGCTTTGCTCAAAAGGCTGAGCGATGCGGCTGTCGTGAAGTGACGGGGTGTGGCGGTCTGTGTAAACGACCGCCCCCCGCGCCCACCAAAGCCCAAGCGCAGGGCTCATGGACGAATGGCGATTTCGTTTTTCACCGAAGTCACACCTTTCACACCGCGTGCGATGGTCTCGGCCTTGTTGCGCTCCAGTGCACTTTTGGCAAAGCCAGACAGCATCACGGTGCCTTTCAGGGTTTCCACGCTGATGGACGAGCCCGCCACGTCTTTGTCTTCAAAAAAGCGTGATTTGACCAAGGTGGTGATGCCTGTGTCGTCGATGTAGGCGCCAACCGATTCTTGCCCTCGTGTGACAGCGCAGCCAGAGGCCAAAACCATCACCAAAGAGGCGGCCAAGGCAGCCCAAGTGGTTTTTCTGGTCATTTTGTAATCCTTTATTTCAAGCTGTCTGTTTGGCCAAGTCAAAGCTGGGCCCCCTGCTTGAAGCGGGTCCCTTGCAGGCACTTCTTCAAGACGGTTCAGGATAGATAAGACCACGGCATATGTCGGTGCACCAGCCCACAATGGGACGCGATGAGGGAGCGCGCAAGACGGCGCCCAAGTCGCCAGCGCTGTCGGGTCAAAGGTGTCTGCCCTGAATCACTCGCACCAGGATGACCACGATGGCAATGACCAGCAGGATGTGGATCAGTCCACCCATGGTGTAGGACGACACCAGACCCACGAGCCACAGCACGACCAGGATGATGGCAATGGTTTCAAGCACGGCGGTGACTCACTTTTTCTTTTTGTCCATTTCGTGACCGATCACACCGCCCACGGCAGCCCCACCGACGGTGCCTGCGGTACTGCCCCCCGTCAGAATCGAGCCCCCGATGGCGCCCACGCCAGCGCCGATGGCGGTGTTTCTTTCTTGTTGCGTCATACCGGAGCAGGCGCTCAGGCCCAAGGCCACCAGCACCAGTGTGGCTGTGCGCATGAGGCGGGTTGGAGAATGGGTCTTTGGCATCGCTGAACTCCTGGTGAGGTGATGAACACTTGAGGTGTCCCTGGGCCGCTCGGGCCAAGGTCACTCCAGTCGGTTCAGCATAGAAGTTCCAGCGACCCAGGTCTGTGGGCCAAAGCACACCTGGGCCAAGGTGTCAGGTGCGCTTCACAGCGTCTCCAGCACGCGTCCCGGGTTGAGCAGGTTCTGAGGGTCCAGTGCGGTTTTCACGGCCCGCATCATGGCCAGCGCGGTGGGGTCTTTGTAGAGGGGCAGTTTGCCCACTTTGAGCTCGCCCACGCCGTGCTCGGCGCTGATCGAGCCTTTGAATTTGAGCACCTGGTCAAACACCAGGGTGTTCACCTTGTCCTCGAAGTCGCGCAAAAAGGCCTGACCGTCGGCCCCTTCGGGCGCCTGCACGTTGTAGTGCAGGTTGCCGTCGCCCAGGTGGCCAAAGTCCACCAGGCGCACACCGGGCACCTCCAGCGCCAGCAGGGCGTCGGTTTCGGCCACAAAAGCCGGAATGAGTGAGACCGGGATGCTGATGTCGTGTTTGATGTTCAGGCCTTCTTGCACCTGGGCCAGGGTGATGCTTTCGCGGATGTGCCACAGGCCGCGCGCTTGCGTCAGGTTTTCGGCGACCACGGCATCGCTCACGCAACCCGCTTCCAGCGCGGCCTCCAGCAGGGCTTCGAACTGGCTGCGCGCGTGTGTTTCGTTTTCGCTGTCGGAGTTTTCCAACAGCACGCACCAGGGCGATGTTTGCCACAGCGGCACGCGCAGATGGGGGTAGTGCTTGTCCACCAGGCCGAGGGCAAATTGGCCCATGACTTCAAAGCCGGTCAAGCCCGGCCCCAGGCGTTGGTGCGCCAGACCCAGCAGCTGCACCGCCGCTTCCATGCTGGGCACGGCAGCCCAGGCGGTCAGTTGCGCGGCAGGCAGGGGGTAGAGCTTCATGGTGGCGGCGGTGATGATGCCCAGCGTGCCTTCGCTGCCGATCATCAGGTTGCGCAAGTCGTATCCCGTGTTGTCCTTGCGCAGACCGGTCAGGCCATGCCAGATCTCGCCTTGTGCGGTGACGACCTCCAGGCCCAGACACAGCTCGCGGGTGTTGCCGTAGCGCACGACTTGCGTGCCGCCTGCGTTGGTGCCCAGGTTGCCACCGATGGTGCAACTGCCTTCGGCGCCCAGGCTCAAGGGGAACAAAAAACCGGCATTCTCCGCCGCAAGCTGCAGGTTTTGCAGCACACAACCGGCCTCCACCGTGATGGTCAGGTTGTCCGGGTCGATGGCGCGCACCGCGTTCATGCGGGTCATGCTCAGCACAATTTGCGTCCCCGAGTCGTCGGGCACACCCCCCACCACCAGCCCGGTGTTGCCGCCTTGGGGCACGATGGGCGTGGACGCCGCTGCACAGGCCTTGACCACGGCGGCCACTTGGGCCGTGTCGCCTGGGCGCACCACGGCCAGGGCGCGGCCCTGGACGCGCTTGCGCCAGTCTTGTTCCCAGGGGCTCAGGTCGGCGCCCGGGTCCTCGTGGGTGAGCACGTTGGCTGGGCCACAGATGGCGCGCAGTTGCGCGATCAGTTCGTGAGGGTTGGGCTTCAAAGCGGTCATGGTGATCACTGGTGAGTCAATCGGCAACCTTGGGGGCCGGGTGGCAAGTGCTCAGTCCCGGGGCACCGGGACAAAGTTGCCCGTGGCTTTGGCCGCCTTGAAACGGATGCGCACATGCAGCGCGCAGGCCACAAACAAGCTGGTGCACAGCAAGGTTTGCAGCATGGCCAGGCCCGAGGAGGGCCATGCATCGCCCCAGGCGCGGACGACACCTTCCGTGAAATACAGCCAGACCAACAAGCTGACCCAGCGGTAGGTGTACATGCGCTTTTTCAGCAAACCCGCGATGGGAATGCACAGAGGCAAGACCTTGATGGCCCACCACGAACCCCCTTCGCGCAGGGGAGCGAGCCAAAGCTCCCAGGCCAGGCCCAGAAGGATCAGCCCGACCAGGCTGCCGACGGCCAGCCATCGGGTCCAGTCTAGGCCTTCGGGGTGGGCGTTTTCTGGGGAAGGGTGGGAGGGCAGAGAGGGGTTGGGGTCGTGGGCGTTCATTGCGGTGGCATCATACCGGGCATGCCCAATGCCTTGTCCAAGTCCTCTTTTCGCAATTCCATGGCCCTGTGGTGGCAAGAGGTGTCTGTTTTTCCCTGGCGCCAAATGGCTGGCGTGCTGGCTGCGCGCTTTCGTGATGCGCGGCTGGGTGTGAGCGCAGGCTCGCTCACCTTCACCACCGTGCTGGCACTGGTGCCTTTGTTTGCCGTGGGTTTGGCGGTGTTTTCGGCCTTTCCCTTGTTTGGCAAGTTCCAGGACATGATCCAGCGCTGGCTGGTTGAAAGCCTGGTGCCCGAGAGCATCGCGCGCCAGGTGCTGAGCTACCTGACGCAGTTTTCCCGCAAGGCCAGCCGCCTGGGTACGGCGGGCTTGGTGGCGGTGCTCTTGTCGGCGGTGTTTTTGATGGTCACCATCGAGCGCACCCTGGGCCAGATTTGGCGGCTGCAGCGCCAGCGAACGCTGCCCCAGCGGATTTTGTTGTACTGGTCTGCCATCACTTTGGGCCCCTTGCTTTTGGGGGCCAGTTTGGCCATCAGCTCGTATGTGGTGACGGCTTCACGCGATGTGGTCGATGTGCTGCCCGGTTCGGTGCGCTGGTTGCTCGACAGTTTTGAGTTTGTGCTGCTGACAGCCTGTGTCAGCGGCCTGTATTTTTATGTGCCCTACACCCGGGTGCGTTGGCGGCATGCGATCACGGCCGGATTTTTGGTGGCGGGGGCGCTGGAGGTGGCCAAAAAACTCATGGCGGTGTATTTGCTGCAGGTGCCCACCTATTCGGCCATTTATGGCGCCTTTGCGGCTTTGCCGATTTTGTTGGTGTGGATTTATGTGACCTGGTTGCTGGTTTTGCTGGGCGCGGTGGTGGCGTCGAGCCTGCCCGAGTTGGGGCGTCAGCATTGGCGCCAACCTGAAGGCGCGGGCTGGTCGTTCAGGCTCGCCTTGGAGGTGCTGGCCGAATTGAATGACGCCAGACTCACCGAGCGGCGTGGGCGCAGCATTGACGAGCTGGCCGCGATTTTGCGGGTTGAAACCGAAGAGTTGCGCCAAGTGCTGACGGTGCTGCAAGGCTTGGACTGGGTGGGCCGCTTGAGCGAGCAAAACGAGCAGGGGCAAGCGCGTTTGGTCTTGCTGGTTGACCCGGAGATGGCCAGTGTGGCCCCGCTGGCCGATCGTTTGCTGGTGCATCGCGGGTCGGCCACCGACCCGCTGTGGCTGCAAACCGGGCTGAACCAGATTCGCGTGGCGGCTTTGTTGCCCGAGAAGGCTTGAGCCTTAAAAACTCACACGGCCGCGCCACATGTCGCGGTACATCACCCAGTCACCCATGAAGCTGTAGAGCGGTCGCTTGAAGCTGGCGGGTTTGTTTTTTTCAAACACAAAGTGCCCGATCCAGGCGCAGCCATAGCCGCACAGCAAGCCGTACAGCAGGTACTGCGGCTTGCCCGTGATGGCCAGCATGGCCAGGCAGAGCAATGACAAGCTGCTGCCCACAAAGTGCATGCGCCGACAGGTGCGGTTGTTGTGCTCGCTCAGGTAAAAAGGGTAAAACTCTGCAAAGCTGGCGTGACGAAGGGCTTCGGTCATGGCCGTGTCTCCTGTGGTGGTGATCAGGTGCGAAAGGGGGCGTTCAGAAAGCCCCGGAACCGGGCGCGACCGCCGCGCACCGGGGCCTGGGTGAGTTGGTAATTCGGAAAGCGTTGCAAAAACCGCCCGATGGCGATGCGCCCCTCCAAACGCGCCAGGCTCAGGCCTGCGCATTGGTGCACGCCAAAACCAAAGGCCAGGTGTTTGTTGCCGGTGCGGCGCAGGTCCAGTTGCTCCGGGTTGGCGTACACGGCCGGGTCGCGGTTGGCCGCGCCGATGCACAGCGTGACCAAGGCCCCCGCAGGCAAATCGACACCGTTGACCTGCGTGGCTTGCAGGGCGCGGCGGTTGCCCAGTTGGTTGGACGATTCAAAACGCAAAAACTCGTCCACCGCCAGACCCATGATCTGCTCATGTGCTTCGGCGCTGGCCGCGGCATGCAGGTCGGCCTTCAGTTGCTCGCGTTGGGCGGGCCATTCCTGCAGGCTGATGAGGGCGTTGCCGATCAGGTTGGTGGTGGTTTCGTGCCCGGCATTGAGCAAAAACACGCAGTTGTGCAGCAGCTCAACCTCGCTGAGCGCATCGCCATTTTCCTCACCCTGGATCAGCCGGGTCAGCACATCGTGCTCCGGGTCGCCAGGGTGCTGGCGGCGCTTGGCCACCAGCTCGCGCAAATAGGCCAAAAATTCGGTCACGCTGCGGTTGCCCAGCGCTTCCTGCTCAGGACTCAGGGCAGGCTCCAGCGCACCCAAAATGGCCAGCGACCAGGCCCGCAGCGGTTCGCGGTCGGCTTGTGGCACATCCAGCAAGTTGCCGATGATCTCGACCGGAATGGCCGAGGCAAAGTCTTCGATCAGGTCGCCGCCGCCTTGGGCTTCGATGCGGTCCAGCAGGCTGTCCACCAGCTGCACCAAGCCGGGCTCCATGGCCTCGATGGCGCGGCGGGTGAGGGCACCCATGATCAGGCGACGCACCCGCGTGTGCAAGGGCGGGTCGTTGAAGACCAGACTGTTCGTGTGGTGCTCGAACAGCGGGGCCACGCCACCTGGGGTGGCCAGCGGTGCTTGGTTGAACGGCGCGTGGTTGTATTTGGGGCCAAACTCGACCTGCTTGTCGGAGCTGAACACCTTGGCGTCGCGGTACACCGCCACCAGATCGGCATGGCGTGTGAGGAAAAACGAACCATCGGGCATGCGCTTGAAGGGCTCGGTCTCGCGCAATGCGGCGTAGACCGGGTAGGGGTTGTTCAGAAAATCGGCGGGCAGGGCGCGCAGGTCCAGCGAGCGGGCTATGTCCTGGGCCCTCTGCGCCGTCAAGGGCGGGGTGATGTGGGCAGTCGGTGTGTTCATCTTGTAGAGGCGCCCCCCTGTGCGCGAATGGCTGTTCAGCTCAGGGTTTCAAAAAATCCTTGAGTGCCTGCAGCACGCCTTCGGGCGCTTCGGTCATGAGGGAATGGCCTGCGGGCAGTTTGACCACCTTGGGTTGGGCGCACAAGGCCATCAGGCTTTGCGCCGCCTTGGGTGGTGTCATTTGGTCGGCGCTGCCCAGCACAAACAGGGTGGGGCAGGCCACTTGCGGCATCGCGGCCTCGGCACCACGGTAGCCGTCGCAGGCTTTGAAGCCGGTGTGGAACACGTTGACCTGTGTGTTACTGGCCAGCACGCGGCGCATGAGCGCTTTGCTGCCGCCATACAACCAGGTGCCGGGGCCCAGTGCCGAAGGCGGCGGGGCCAGGGTGGAGTGCGAAAAGTTGTTGACCATGTCGATGGCCTTGAACGGGGCGCTGACCGACAAATCGAGCAAAGCGGGCGACACTGCCATGGGGTAGGCGGTGCCCACCATCACCAGTTGGCTCACGCGGCCCGGGTGTGATGCCGCGTCGCGGGCGGTGGCTTCGAGCGCGATCAGCGAGCCAAAGCTGTGACCGATCAACGCGGCTTTGTCGACCTGCATCGCATCGAGCAGCGCGATCACGGTGCCTGCGGCTTCTTCCACGCTTTGGGGCGGTGTGCCTGCGCTTTTGCAGTGCCCCGGCAAGTCGATGGCCAGCACGTTCCAGCCGTGGTGGGCCAGGTAGCGGGTTTGTAAAATCCAGACGCTGTGGTCGTTGAGCACACCGTGGATGAACACGGCGGTGGGCTGCGCGGGGTTGAAGGGCTTGCCGCCGGTGTAGGCGTAAAGGTCGTGGCCTTGGACGGTGATTTTCATGCGGCTTTCTCCGCGGCTTTGAGTGCCTTTTTCAGGTCGTCGATGAGGTCTGCCGGGTCTTCCAGACCAATCGACAGCCTGATCGTGCCGGGGCCAATGCCGCTGGCAACCAGGGCCTCGTCGCTCATGCGGAAATGCGTGGTGCTGGCCGGGTGGATCACCAGGCTGCGGCAGTCGCCCACGTTGGCCAGGTGGCTGAAGACCTTCAGGGTTTCGATGAATTTTTGGCCTTGGGCACGAGAGCCCCGGATGTCAAAGCTGAACACCGAACCGGCGCCGCGCGGCAAGAGTTTTTGCGCCAGCGCGTGCGAGGGGTGGCTCTCCAGCATGGGGTGGCCCACGCGGCTCACCAGTGGGTGCGCGGCCAGAAACTCGACCACCTTGGCGGTGTTGTCCATGTGGCGCGCCATGCGCAGGGGCAGGGTTTCGATGCCTTGCAAGATCAGCCAGGCGGTGTGCGGGCTCATGCAGGCGCCGAAGTCGCGCAGGCCTTCGCGCCGGGCGCGCAGCAAAAAGGCGCCCACGGTGCTCTCTTCGCTGAACACCATGTTGTGAAAACCCGCATAGGCCTGGCTCAGTTCGGCAAATTTGCCGGATTGGTCCCAGTCGAAGCTGCCGCCATCGACCACCACGCCGCCCACCACCGTGCCGTGGCCCGACAAAAACTTGGTGGCCGAGTGGTAAACCAGATCGGCCCCGTGGTCGAAAGGTTTGATGAGCCAAGGCGAGGTGAGCGTCGAGTCCACCAACAGCGGCACACCCGCTTCGTGGGCGATGGCGCTCACGGCTTCGATGTCCAGCACGTCCATGCCGGGGTTGCCCACGGTTTCGCCAAAAAACAGCTTGGTGTCGGGCTGCACGGCGGCTTTCCACGCATCCAGATCGCCGGGTTTCACAAAAGTGGTGCGGATGCCAAAGCGGCTCAGGGTGTAGTGCAGCAGGTTGTGTGAGCCCCCATACAAAGCGCTGGAGGCCACGATGTGCGAGCCCGCCCCCATGAGCGTGGCAATGGCCAGGTGCAGCGCCGCTTGGCCGCTGGCTGTGGTGATGGCGCCGATGCCGCCTTCGAGCGCCGAGATGCGCTGCTCCAGCACCGCGTTGGTGGGGTTGCTGATGCGGCTGTAAACGTGGCCTGGGCGCTCCAGGTTGAAGAGGGCGGCCGCTTGGTCGCTGGATTCAAAAACGAAAGACGTGGTCAGGTGGATCGGCACCGCCCGCGCGCCGGTGGTGGGGTCGGGGGCCGCCCCCGCATGCAGGGCCAAAGTGTCAAAACCGGGATCGCTGTAACCAGCCATGGGGTTCTCCGAAAAAAGAATGCCTTGCACAGGCATTTTGCCCGCGACGCTGGCGCCATTGTGGGCTATATTGGTATGCACGATCACCCGTATCGACCCTCAGGAGACACACCATGAAAGTCAGCGACATCCTCCGCGTCAAAGGCGGCACCCTGTTCACGGTTCAGGCCGATGAGCCGCTGTCGCGCGCCATGAATGACATGGCCGACAAAGACATCGGTTCTTTGCTGGTCATGTCCCAGGGCACCTTGGTGGGCATGCTCACTTTTCGCGAAGTGATCCGCCAGGTGGTCAAAAACGGTGGCCAGGTCGGCCAGACCCGGGTGCAAGAGGCCATGGATGCCCAGCCCCAGACCTGCTCCAGTGACAACGACATCGACGAAGTCCGCCGCATGATGCTGGAGCACCATGCGCGCTACATGCCCATCATGGATGGCGCCATGCTGATGGGGGTCATCAGCTTCTACGACGTGGCCAAGGCGGTGGTGGAGAGTCAGGACTTTGAAAACAAGATGCTCAAAGCCTACATCCGCGATTGGCCAGATGGCTCGGCCCAAGAGGCCTCGGGCGCCCAAAACTGAGCCCAAGCGGTGCTGCCGTGCGCTCTGGGATAATGCCCACCCATGAGCGGCAATACCTTCGGACAACTTTTTTCGGTCACCAACTTTGGTGAATCTCACGGCCCGGCCATTGGCTGCGTGATCGACGGCTGCCCTCCCGGCATGCCGCTCAGCGAGGCCGACATCCAGCCCGATCTGGACCGCCGCCGTCCCGGCACCAGCAAATTCGTCACCCAACGCAACGAACCCGACGCGGTGCAAATCCTGTCGGGCGTCTACCAAGGGCTGACCACCGGCACCCCGATCTGCTTGCTCATCCAGAACACCGACCAGCGCAGCAAGGACTATGGCGACATCCTGCAAACCTTCCGCCCAGGTCACGCCGACTACACCTATTGGCGCAAATACGGCCTGCGCGACCCGCGTGGCGGTGGCCGTTCGTCGGCACGGCTGACAGCCCCCATGGTGGCGGCTGGCGCGGTGGCCAAGAAGTGGCTCAAAGACAAGCTGGGCACCACCTTTGTGGGCTGCATGACCCAGATCGGCGATGTGCCGATTGGTTTTGAGAGCTGGGAGCATGTGCCGAACAACCCGTTTTTTGCCCCGGTGGCCGATGTGTCGGCGCTGGAGGACTACATGAACGCGCTGCGCAAGTCGGGTGATTCGTGTGGTGCGCGCCTGCGCGTGGTGGCGCGTGGCGTGCCCGTGGGCTTGGGTCAGCCGCTGTTTGACAAGATCGACGCCGACATTGCTTACGCCATGATGGGCATCAATGCCGTCAAAGGCGTGGAGATCGGCGCGGGTTTTGGCTGCGTCACGCAAAAAGGCAGCATGGCCGGCGACACGCTCACGCCCGAGGGCTTTGTGGGCAACAACGCGGGCGGCGTGCTGGGCGGCATCAGCACCGGGCAGGACATTGAGGTGTCCATCGCCATCAAACCCACCAGCTCGATTTTGATCGCCCGCGATTCGATCGACTCGAATGGGCAGCCCACCGAAGTCATCACCAAAGGCCGTCACGACCCCTGCGTGGGCATCCGCGCCACACCCATTGCCGAGGCCATGCTGGCGCTGGTGGTGATGGAACACGCCTTGCAGCACCGCGCCCAGTGCGGTGATGTGGCGCATGCCTTGCCGCCGATCGCTGCCCACAAGCCTTAAGGCATGACGCCACGCCGTCAGCTCATGCCCTTTGCCGCGCTGTCGGCCAGTTACTTTGCGCACATCGGGTTTTTCAACCCGTATCTGCCGCTGTGGCTGCAGGACATGGGCCTGAGCTTGCTCACCATCAGCGTGTTGACGGCGGTGCAAGCGGGCACGCGCTTGTTTGCGCCCTATGCCTGGGGCGCCATCAGCGACCGCACGGGCGAGCGCGTCAAGTTGCTGCGCATAGGTGCCGGGGTGGCCTTTGCCTCGGCTTGTTTGCTGTTTTGGGATTGGGGGCCACTGGGTCTGGGTCTGGTGCTGTTGCTCATGTTCACCCATACCAGTGCCATGATGCCCATGAGCGAAGCGGCCATGGCACACCTGGTCAGCCGGGGCGGCGCTTTTGACACCAAACGCTACGGGCGGGTGCGCCTGTGGGGGTCCCTGGGTTTTCTGGTCACGGTGTTTGTGGCCGGTGCCTGGTTCGAGGCTTTTGGCATGCAGCACTTTCCGGCCTGGACGGTGCTGACCCTGGGCGCGGTGCTGCTCAGCGTGTGGTGGATGCCCGACCTGAAAGAGACCACCCACCACAGCGATGCGCATGCCCCTGTCTGGCCTGTGCTGCGCCAAAAACCGGTGTTCTGGTTTTTCACCTCCACGTTTTTCCATGTGCTGTCGCACATCGGGGTGTATGTGTTTTTCTCGCTTTACCTCGATTCGCTGGGTTACAGTAAAACCATGATCGGCCTGTTGTGGGCCGTGTCGGTGGCGGTCGAGATCGTCTGGTTTTTCACCCAGTCGCGCTGGTTGCCGCGCATGCCATTGACGGGCTGGCTGGTGCTGTGCTCGGCCGTGATGGTGCTGCGGATGCTGATCACCGCCACTTGGGCCGATGTGTTGTGGGTTTTGTTGCTGGCGCAGACCCTGCACGCCATCACCTTTGCCACGCACCACACGGCCTGCATTGCGCTGATATCGCAGCATTTTTCCGGCCGTTTGCGCGGACGCGGGCAGGCGCTGTACACCGTGATCGCCTATGGCTTCCCTGGTGTTCTGGGCGCTTTGTTGGGCGGCTTGATCAGCGAACGCTGGGGCTTGCAAAGTGTCTTCGTGCTCAGTGTGCTGACCAGTGTGGTGGCCACGGTGGCCGCTTTCAAAGTGTGGCGCTTGCATGAACCGGTTTGAATGCCCTGATTTTTTACCCCCCGACCTGCGCCTGTCGCTGGCCGGGGCCACACGGCTGCAAACCACCTGCGACGGCAGCCGCACGGTCTGGCACGCCTGGGGGCAGCCCACGCAGCCCGCTGTGGTCTTGCTGCATGGCGGCAGCGGCAGCTGGACGCACTGGGTGCGCAACATCGCCCCTTTGCATGCGGCGGGCTGGCGGGTCTTGGTGCCCGATTTGCCCGGTTTTGGCGACTCGGATTTGCCGCCTGGCTGCACCGATGTGGACGCTTTGCCCGTCCACCTGCATGCCGGCTTGCAGCAGCTGCAAGCCTTTGGTGCCTGTGGCGATCGGGTGCATCTGGTGGGCTTTTCGTTTGGTGGCATGGCCGCTGCCCTGTGGCTGGCCGCGCACCCGAAAGACGCTCAGCACTTGGTGTTGGTGGGCGCGCCGGGCATGGGCATGTCGTCGCCGCAACGGGTGCCGCTCAAAGGTTGGCGGCATTTGCCCACCCCCGAAGCACAGAACGAAGTGCACCGCCACAACCTGATGGCGCTCATGTTGGAACACCCGCACAGCCTGGATGGCTTGGCGCTCAGTTTGCATGCCGCCAATGTGCAGCGCGACCGCATGCCGCGCAGGCGCTTGTCGTCGACCGATATCGTGGCGCGTGCCTTGCCTCAGTTGCAGGTGCCGGTGAGTGCCATTTTTGGCGAGCACGATGCTTTGTACCGGGAGCGCTTGTCAGAGCTGCAAGCCACCCTGCCTGGCCTGGCACAAAGGTGGGGGCAGTGGCACACCGTGCCCGGGGCAGGGCATTGGGTGCAGTTCGAGGCAGCACAGGCCTTTGATGGGGCTTTGCAGCGGGTGTTGGGCTCGGTGCCCGCTTGAATCAACCGCGGGCGGCCGACACCGCTGCGCGCAGGCCCAGCAGGTAGCTGTCCACGCCAAAACCGGCGATTTGGCCTTTGGCGATGTCGGCGATCACCGAGTGGTGGCGGAACGCTTCACGGGCGTGGATGTTGGACATGTGCACCTCGATGATGGGGCACTTGAGGATGGCCAGTGCATCGCGGATGCCATAGCTGTAGTGCGTCCAAGCCCCGGCGTTGATGACCACGGCCTGCACGCCATCGGCGTGGGCGCGATGGATGCGCTCGGCCATTTCGCCTTCGAAATTGGTTTGGTAGCACTCGACCTGTGCCCCCAGTTCAAGGCCCAGGGCGGTCACTTGGGTGTTGATTTCGTCCAGCGTGCTCGTGCCGTACTGGGCCGGGTCGCGTTTGCCGAACATGTTCAGGTTGATGCCGTGCAGGACAAGGATCTTCATGGTGGGGCTCTATCGCTGGAAGGATCATGGGAATTGGGGGACTTGCCTGCGATTGTCGGTGATTTGCGGCAAGATCCAAGGCCTTGCCTGAAAGTGCGCCATGACCCCCATGAAAATCGATTTTGTGTCTGACATTGCCTGCCCCTGGTGCGCCGTGGGATTGGGGGCGCTGGAGCAAGCGCTGGAGCGGCTCAAGGGGGACGTGCAGGCCGATCTGCATTTTCAGCCCTTTGAGCTGAACCCGCACATGGGCCCCGGCGGGCAGGACTTGGGCGAGCACCTGACTCAAAAATACGGCTCCACGCCCGAACAACAAGCCCAGATTCGCCAGACCATTGCCGCACGCGGGGCCGAGGTGGGGTTTGCCTTCCACCCCGGCGGCCGGGGCCGGGTCTACAACACCTTCAACGCGCACCGTTTGCTGCACTGGGCCGAAGGCCAAGGCGCTGGCGCTCAGCACCAACTCAAAAAAGCCTTTTTAGAGGCCTACCAGGGCCGCGCCGAATGCATGGAAGACCCCGAGGTTTTGCTGGCTTGCGTGGCTGCTGCAGGGATGGATGTGGCGGCGGCCCAAGCGGTGCTGCACAGCGATGCCCACACCGCCGAGGTGCGCGAGCGGCAACAGTTCTACACGCAAGCGGGCATCCGTTCGGTGCCCGCAGTCATCATCAACGACAAGCACTTGATCTCGGGCGGCCAGCCGGTCGAGGTGTTTGAACAAGCCCTGCGCCGCATCGCCTTGGGCGAAGTGGATTGAGCAGGCCTTGCCCATGAACCCACCGTTCAAGCGGCCAGCTGCCAACCACGAGACGCCGATGGTCTGCACTGTCCGTCGCCGTTTTTTGGGCCAATGGTCTTCGGCGGCCGCCGTGGCCCTCTTGGGCATGCCTGGTGGGGTGCAGGCGCAGCCTGAGCGCCAAGCTGGCGCGGCCGAACTGCTGCGCCTGTGGCGGCAAAGCGGCGGTGCACTGTTGATTCGCCATGCCGCGACCGAGGCGGGCCTGGGCGACCCGGCAGGGTTCACTTTGGGGCAGTGCCGCACCCAACGCAATTTGAGCGAGGCGGGCAGGCAGGCCTCTCAGGCTTTTGGGGCCTGGCTGAAAGCGCAAAATTTCAAGCCCGATGCGGTGCTGAGCAGCCAATGGTGCCGCTGCCAAGACACGGCGCGACTGGCTTTTGGGCAGTTCGAAGACTGGCCCGCACTGAACAGCACCTTTGCCGGGCAGGGCGATCCGGCCGCGCAGCAAAAGGCCTTGTTGGCCCGTTTGCGGGAATTGCCTAAAGGGCGCACCGAGGTTTGGGTCACGCACCAGGTGATCATGACCGGCTTGACCGGGGCCTACCCCAGCATGGGCGAGGGCTTTTTGGTGGACCGACAAGGCCGTTTGCTGGCCCGGGCGGAGTTGGCCCCATGAGCGGCCTGCACAGTTTGACGGTGTACTTTGACGGCTCGTGCCCCATGTGCCGACGCGAGATCGCGATTTACCGGCGTTTGCCCCAGGCGGCCGCCGTCGACTGGGTGGATGTGAGTGCGGGGGCCGAGTTGGGCGCTTCGCTCAGTTGTGCGCAGGCCATGGCCCGTTTCCATGTGCGCGATCGCCAAGGCCGCTTGTACAGTGGCGCGGCAGCGTTTTCGAAAATGTGGCGCATGTTTCCGGGTTGGCGTTGGCTGGGCTGGCTGTCGGCCTGGCCTCCGCTGTCTTGGCTGTTCGAGGCCGCGTACCGTTTGTTTTTGCCGCTGCGACCCAGTTTGCAAAAGTGGGTCAGGCGCAGTTTGGGTGAGGAGACATCGTGATGAGCAGAGTTGGCTTGGGCGCTGTGCCCAAAGTGGTTGGGTTGGGGCTGTTGGGTGTTTGGGCTTTGTCGGGTCTGCCTCAGGCCCTGGCGCAAGCCCCCAGCCCGGTTGGCGAGAAGGTGACTTTGGGCAGCTGGTCCATCGACCGCACCGAAGTGACCATCGGTCAGTTTGAGCGCTATGCGCGCGCCACGGGCACCGTGACCCGCGCCGAAAAAGAAGGCGGTGGTTTTGAATACGGCGCAGGTTGGGAGCGCCGTCCTGGTTGGTCCTGGCGCAAGCCCGATGGCGTGGCCCCGGCCAGCGCCGATTTGCCCGCCGTGCACCTGGACTTTGCCGAGGCGCAGGCGTATTGCCGTTGGGCCGGGGGCCGATTGCCCACTGGGGCCGAATGGCAAAAAGCGGGCTTTACCGAGCTGCGCGAATCGCCCCCCGCGCCTTGGGTGAAAGGGCGCACCTACCCTTGGAGCACGGGCGACAGCCCGCAAGGCGCCAACACCAGTGACCCCGACCCGTGGCCACGCGCTGCACCGGCCGGGGCGACGCGGGCAGGCGTGAATGGCTTGTTCGACATGGGGGCCAATGTGTGGGAATGGACCACCGATGCGCGGGGTAACGAAAGGCGCACCGTGGGCAGCTCTTGGTGGTACGGCGCTTTCAACATGAAGGCGGATGTGCAAGCCTACAAACCCGCCGATTTTTATGCGGTCTACATTGGTTTTCGCTGCGCGTACGACCGGGCACCTGCTGTGCCCAGTTCGTCCCGGCTCAAGCCATGATGACTTCCCTGCCTGATGGCTACCGGGCTTTGGTCGTGGGTGCCACCGGGGCGATTGGCGGGGCTTTGTTGCAGCAACTTCGGGCGGACCCGCGTTGTGCGGCGGTGGTGGGGGTGTCACGCCAAAGTTCGCCGGGCTTGGATCTGCTGAGCGAGCCCAGCATCCAGGCCTGCGCCCAGGCCTTGGCAGAGCAGGGGCCGTTTCATCTGGTGCTGGACGCCACCGGGGCCTTGACGCTCAATGGCCGCGGCCCGGAAAAGCGACTGGATGAGCTCGATGCCACGCATTTGCTCAACGCCATGCACCTGAACGCCGTGGGCCCAGGCCTCTTGCTCAAGCACTTCGCGCCCTTGCTGGCGTCTGGGCAGCGGGTGATTTGGGGCAAATTGTCGGCGCGGGTGGGCAGCATCGAAGACAACCGCAAGGGCGGCTGGTACGGTTACCGGGCGGCCAAGGCGGCGCTCAACATGTTGCTGCAAACAGCGGCGATTGAGTTGTCGCGCCGCAGGCCACTGCTGGTGGTGGCCGCCTTGCAGCCCGGCACCGTGCAGTCGGCCTTGAGCCAGCCGTTTGTGGGCAACGATGCCCTGCCTGCGGCTGTCGCTGCGGCGCGTTTGTTGTCGGTGTTGAATGCATTGCAACCCACTGGCCGTGCCCAGTTCGTGGACCACCAGGCGCAGCACTTGCCTTGGTGAGCAGCGGGCGTGGCCCAGGCCTTGAACAGGCCGCACCCATCTCTCAAGGCACGCAATGCCGAATGGCGTTGCTCAGCAAGGCGGGAGGCAAATAAGCGGGGGTGACCACCGTGCAGGTGTTGCTCGACAGGAAAATGCAGCCGCCCGAGACGGCAGGGCCGACCTTTTGACCCCATTCGGAGGGGTTTTGCTGGCACACACTGGACGCGTCCTGGCGCTGCACCCAGCGCACATGCGGGGGGAGTTTTTGTCGCCATCCCCAGCTCAAGCCACCTACGGCTGCGCCAAACTCATAACAGTCCTGGGGCTCCTGGGGTGTGCCGGATGGCGCCGGGTCGTTGGGTGTGGTCTGGATGTCGCAGATCGGCAGCAGGGACAGATCTTCGACAGGGGCTTTGGCCTGGGCCGCGCCCAGCAGGCACCAGCCGATCAGGCCGCCCAACAAGCAGGCTTTGCGCCCAAAGTGCATGGCTGCTTTCATGGGTTCAGGACACATAAGCAAGAAGCCGTTCGGCCAGCAAACGGCTGTTGAAGGGTTTGTGCATGCATTCGTTCATGCCGCAGTCCAGGCAGCGGGCCAGTTCTTCTTGGCCCGATTTGGCCGTCAGCGCAATGATGGGTGTGGCGCATTGAGGCTCCGGCAATTCGGTGCGGATTTTTCTGGCGCAGCTCAGGCCATCCATCTGGGGCATTTGCAGGTCCATCAGGATGACATCGAACTGGGCCCCATCGCGCACGGCTTCAAAAGCCTGCAAGCCGTCTTCCACTTCGGTGACTTGTGCCCGCGGCAAATGGCGGCGCAATTGCAAGGCGGCGATCTGGCGGTTCAAGGGGTTGTCATCGGCAATCAGGATGCGCACCGCCTGGTCGCTGAGGGCCTCGTCATCGATCGGTGTCAAGCCCACCTGGACGTCGCACAAGCGGCAGTCCAGCGTCACCCAAAAAGTGCTGCCCTGTCCGGCTTGGCTCTCAAAACCAATCTGCCCTCCCATGGCATGTACCAACCCTTGGGCGATGGACAGGCCGAGCCCGTTGCCACCAAAACGCCGTGCAATGGAGTGGTGGGCCTGAGAAAAGCTTTGGAACACGCGGTGCTGTTGCTCGGTCGGGATGCCCATGCCGGTATCACGCACCGACAGGCGAAGCTGCGCCATGGGTGGCTCGGTGGTGTGCTGGATGTGGGCACTGCAGTGCAGCTCCACCTGGCCCTGGGCTGTGAACTTGATGGCATTGCCCAGCAAGTTCACCAGGATCTGCGTCAAGCGGTGGCCATCGCCCATCACCCACTGCGGTACTTGCGGGTCAATGCTCAGCTGGTATTGGATGGGCTTGGTTTCTGCCCGTCGCTTGAGCAGCTGGAAGCTGTTTTGCAGCGTTTCCCGCAGGTTGAAGGGCTCGCTGACGACTTGCAGCCGACCTGCTTCCATTTGCGCATGGTCCAGCAAGTCGTTGATGATGGTGAGCAGGTGCTCGCCCGACTTCTGGATGTCTTCGACTTTGGCGCGCACGTCGCTGTTGAGGGCCTTCTCGTGCTGAATCAGGTCGGCGAGGCCCAAAATCGCGTTCATGGGGGTGCGCAGTTCGTGGCTGACCGAGGCCACAAACAGGTCCTTTTGTTGTTGGGTGTTTTTCAGTTGCTGGTGCACTTGGCGCAGGTTGCGGCGGTTCAATTGCATGTTGTGAAGCCGCTGGTTGCGTGCCGTGTTCATGCGGTACAGCAAGGCCAGTTGCATGCCGAAAATCACCACGGCCATCAAAAAGTGCCAATGGATCAGGTCTTTGGGCATGATTTGCATGGCGATTTCGCCGCCCATCAGCGCGTAGCCATACAGCCCCAAAATCAGCAGCCAGGCCACGGCCAGACCCAAGATGCGGGCTTGCTGCGTGTTGGCCAGCAAAGCGGGCAGCGCGGCCAATGCCAGCCAGCTGATGGTCGCCGAGTAAATGCCGCCGGTCAGCCAGGTGATGCTCAGGGCTTGGGCCAGTGTCACGGCCAGCAGAGCCGTGACCAGCGGGGCCAGACGTATCCGAGCATGCCGCAAGCCCCCCAGCGTCAGGATGGCCGCAATGCCCAGCGAATTGACCAGTACACCCGCATGAAAGCCCAGTCCCCAGGCCACCAGCGCAAAAGCGGTGTAGCCGCTGCCCAAAATCAGCAGGAAAGAGTAGAAAAGCCATTCGCGCTGGCTTTGCGAGGAGGGGCCTTGTGGCCACTGCAAGCCATCCAACCAGGCGTTGTAGTTGTCCGAGTGTTCGAATAAGGGGTGCTTCATGGCTTGTTTTTAACATTAAATAGACTATTCCTTCACGAAGTAATTCCTTTGTATCTATATAATCGGCTATTCAAAAGGGTGACCAGCGTGCTGTTTGGGTGGCTTTTCCCGTGGGGTTGACAGCCGGTCGCTCGGTTTGTCCGTGTTGGGGTTCACACCACAGCGCGTTGACCTCCGACACCTGGGCGTCAAATTGAGGGCAAGCCCATGGACAGGCCTTGATGGCCGCATGCCTGTTGACGTGAACCGCAGTGCTTGAAAATCAAGCACGGATCACCAGTGGGCCTGATGGGGTTGCGGCAGAGGGCTGTGACTTCAGCCCAGCGCCTTGGCGATCTTCTGGCGCGGCACGGTGGGCTTGGGGCACTGGCCCTTGGGCAGATCAAACCACTGGCGCACGTCGTTTTCTACCCCGACACCGTGCATGTAGTTGTAGATGGCTTTTTTCAGACCCTGGCCCAGCAGGTCGTGGTCCACGCCCGCGGGCATGGGGGTCGGGTCGACAAAGCCCACATCGTTTTTGGCGAATGTGCCCTTGGGCAGGGGCAATAACGTGACGCCATAGGCCTCGGGGTTCAGGCCCACAGGCGAATGCACCGTGCAGACAAAGCGGTGGAAAAAGCCGCTGTGGATGCAGCCGTTTTCAAACAACTGGCGCACGTATTCGAGCGCGTCCACGGTGTCTTGCAGGGTTTGCGTCGGAAAGCCGTACATCAGGTAGGCGTGCACCAACACGCCCGCGTCGGCAAAGCCTTTGGTCACTTGTGCCACCTGTTCGACCGAGACGCCTTTTTTCATGAGCTGAAGCAAACGGTCAGACGCGACTTCGAGACCGCCCGACATGGCAATACACCCGCTTTGCGCGAGCAGCTCGCACAGCTCGGGCGTGAAGGTTTTCTCGAAGCGGATGTTGCCCCACCACGAGATTTGCACGCCCCGGCGCAGCAGTTCTTCGGCCAGGGCCTTGAGCGCTTTGGGCGGTGCGGCCTCGTCCACAAAGTGGAAACCCGTCTGGCCGGTTTCGGCCACGATTTGCTCGATGCGGTCCACCAGGGTGCTGGCTTGCGCGGTTTCGTAGCGGCTGATGTAGTCCAGGCTCACGTCGCAAAAGCTGCACTTCTTCCAATAGCAACCGTGCGCCACGGTGAGTTTGTTCCAGCGACCGTCGCTCCACAGCCGGTTCATCGGGTTGAGCATGTCCAAGAGCGACAGGTATTGGTGCAGTGGCAAACCGTCCCATGTGGCCGTGCCCACCTCTTCAAACGGGATGTCGGGCTCTTGCAGGTTGATGTACTGCACCTGGCCTGCGTCGCTCTTGATGAAGGTGCGTTGCAGGCGCTGCACGCTGCGCTGGCCTTGCAGGTGCTCGATCAGGCTGAGCAGCGGGCGCTCGCCACCGTCGAGCGTGACAAAGTCCACATGCTCGAACACGCGGGCGTCTTTCAGCTCGCGCAGTTCGGTGTTCACAAAGCCGCCACCCAAGCCGATGCGGACATGCGGATGCGCCTGCTTGATGCATTGGGCGATGCGAAAGGCCGCATAGACCGAACCGGGGAAGGGCACCGACAACAACACCAAGCTGGGCTGGTGCCGCTCCATCGCCTCCAGCGTCAGGCGCTCCAGCGTGCTGTCGATCAAATTGGGGGGCTGGGCCAAGGCTTCGGCCAGCGCGTCGAAGCTGGGCTGGCTGGCGGCCAGGCGCTCGGCGTAGCGCACAAACTCAAAGCCTTCATCGACCGCATCGCGCAGCACGTCAGCCAAGTCGTTCAGGTACAGCGTGGCCAGGTGGCGGGCGCGGTCGGTTTGGCCCAAAGCGCCAAAAGCCCAGCCAATCGGGTCGCCTGTGCCGTCGTCGTCATACGCATCGAGCGCGGCAAAGCGCGGGCCCTCGGGCAAAAAGCCACGGCCGGCGATGCGGTGGCTGAGCGTGCTGTCGCGGCCCTGCAAAAACGCGATCGCCGGGTCGATGCTGACGGCGTAATCGTGAAAGTGGTCGAGGAAGAAATTCACCGGGCCCGAACGCTCTTCGACGGGCAAGGCCAGCGCCGCATCGCGCAGCTCGGTCAGGCCTTTTTTGTTCAGCAAGGCCAACACGGTGGCCAGCGCCAGGTCTTCTTGCACCGCATCGACACCCCGTGCACGCAAAAAACCCGTCAGGTAGGCGGTGGATGGGTAAGGCGTGTTGAGCTGCGTCATCGGCGGGATGAGGCTGAGCACTTTGAACGGGGCGGGGCTGGGCATGGGCGGTGTATGGGGATCGGTGCGTGATTATCAACGGGCCGAGGCCATGCCAGCCTTCCAGCGAAGGGACGGCCCTCAAGGCCGCGTTAACATCCCACGGTGATCCAACAGGCCCTCAAGCATCTGCCCGATCGATTCCTTTCAGAGAACGCCCTTGTCCGAAACGCCTTCCCATGTTGCACCGTCCCTGTCGACCTTGATGGTGCAAGCCTCGGCGCAAGAGCAACTGAGCCCCGCACAGCAGCGCTTCAACGACTTGCTGGCCCAGATCGAGCGGCTATCGGGGCAGATCCAGCGCCTGGAAGACTGGTCTGACAAACACCGTTACGCGCACATTCAGGCCCTGCGCGAGTCGGTGCAGCTGTCGCAGACGCACCGCAAAAGTTTGCTGCTCTTTGTGCATGAACGTCTGCAAAACGCAGACTTCACCGATCGGCAGCAGCGCATGGCCCGGGGGCTGGTGCGGGGTTTGATCGCGCATTTGGCTGCCACCAACGATCCACAGGTTCAAGCCCTGGCCACTTGGTACGTGAGCGAAGCAGACGAGCAAGAAGCCGCCGAGGAGCAGGTCGAAGCTGCGCATCGTTTGCGCGAACGCATCGAAGAAGCTTTGGGCCAACCCCTGGAGAAACCCAGCCAGTACCAGACACCCGAAGAGATGATGCAAGCGGGCATGCGCCAGTGGCAACGCCAGCAAGAAGCCAATGAAGCGCGCAAGGCCGCCAAGCGCGCGGCCCGAAAAGCCCAGAAACAGGCGCAAAAGAAAAGCCCTGCCGCCGAAAAAGGCGAAGTGCCTGCAGCACCGACGCGCGAGCTGGACGCCAAAAGCGCCATCCGCACCATCTTTCGGCAACTGGCAAGTAGCTTGCATCCGGACCGTGAGCCTGAAGAGCAAGAACGCCTGCGCAAAACCGCGCTGATGAGTGAGGTCAACGCCGCCTATGAAAAAAACGACCTGACCACTTTGTTGCGCCTGCAAATGCAGGTGACGCAAGTCAATTCACAGAGTACGGCAGGCACGCCCCGCATGGCCGACGGCCAACTGATCGCCATGTCCTTGTTGCTCAAAGAGCAGGTGGCCGCGCTCGAAGACGATCTGGACCAGTTGGAAAACCGCCTGAGCCGGGAGCTCTGTGTGCCGGTGCGCGCCGATGCCGACGAGGCGACCCTGAGCCAATCACTGCAGCGCATGCAGGCCGACCAACGGCACAGCGCCGACAGCCTGGCCGCCGACTTGCGCCGCATTCAAAACGACGCAGAATTCAAGCGCTGGCTGAAAGAGCAGTGGCAGTTGGCTAAAGCCACTTCTGCATGAAGCTGGCTTGACCCGCTGCCGGGTCCAGCGCATAGGGCTCAAAGCCGAAGCCGAGGTAACTCTTCAAGGCCCGCGTGTTGCCTGTCAAAACTTCCAAGGTCAGCTTGCAGCAGCCGCGACGCTGAGCGTGTTGCTCTGCCGCCGCCAGCAAAGCCTGACCCACCCCCGCACCCCGGTGGCCCGGCAGCACGGCGATGTCGTGGATGTTCATCAAAGGGCGGGCCTTGAAGGTCGAATAGCCCTCGATGCAGTTGACCAAGCCTACAGGGGCATCGCCCAGCCAGGCGATGAAACTGGCCGCGTCAGGGCGCGCGGCCAGGTCATCGCACAGGCGCGCTTTGACATCCTGCGCCAGCGCCTCGCCCCCGCCCATCGGGTCTTGGGCGTAAGCGTCCAAAAGCATCACCAGGGCGTGGCGGTGCGCGGGGTTTTGATAGTCAACGGGCAGGACGTGAAGTGTCATGGTCAGGCACTAGCAGGGGTCAGGAAGGAGCGCACATTGTCCTGCATCGCCGCCATCACATAGCCCGCCAGTTGGTGCGCGGTGATCGCGCTCAGTGTCCAGCCCAGGTGGCCGTGGCCGTTGTTGTAGAACACATTGGCCTTTTTGCCCGCGCCCACGCGCGGCAGCATGTTGGGCATCATGGGGCGCAGGCCCGCCCAAGGCACCACCTTGCGGGTGTCGATGCCGGGGAAACACGCGTTGACCCAGTTGACCAGCGGCTGGATGCGGTCAGCGCGGATGTCCAGGTCAATGCCGTTGAATTCGGCGGTGCCCGCGACGCGAAAGCGGTCTTGCCCCAAGCGGCTGGTGACCAGCTTGGTTTCGTCGTCCAGCAGGCTGACTTGTGGCGCAGCGGCCTGGCTCAAGGCGTCGGGCATGTTGACGGTGATCGAGTAGCCCTTGACGGGGTAAATGTTCAGGCGGTCGCCCAACTGTGCAGCCAGGCCCCGGCCATGCACACCCGCGCAAACCACGATGCCGTCGAAGGTGAGCGTATCCACCTGCTCCTGGTGCTTGACCTGCACGCTGGCGATTTGACCATCGGATTGCACCTTCAGCACTTCGTGCTCGGTGAGAAATTTCACGCCCATGCGCTCGCAGGCCTTGGCCAGACCGAAAGTGAACTTGTGGATGTCGCCGGTGGAATCGCTTTCGGTGAAATAGCCACCGTAATACTGACCCTGCAAGGTGGGCTCGATGGCTTTCATTTCGTCGGGGGTGACGGCACGGCGCGGCAAACCGCCCTGGGCCAGCAGTTTGGAGACTTCGCCTGCGTGGTCAAAGCCTTTTTTGTCGCGGTAGATGTGCAGGATGCCTTCGCGCTTGTGGTCAAAGTCAATGCCCTCGGCCTTGGCCCAGGCAAAGTGGTGCTCACGCGATTCAATGGCCAATTGGGCCGTGGCGATGGTGTTGTCTTTGTACCGGGGAATGGCGGCCACGAACTCGGCCATCCAGCTGAGCTTGTGCCAGGTGGGGGCCGGGTTCATGAGCAACGGGGCATCGCTCTTGAGCATCCACTTGAGGCCCTTGATGATCGTGGACGGGTGGGTCCAGACTTCGGCGTTGGAGGCCGACAGTTGACCGCCGTTGGCGTAGGACGTTTCCATGCCGGGGTAGCGGTTTTTCTCGATCAGGGTGACCCGGATGCCTTGCTGGGCCAGGGCGTATGCGGATGTGACGCCGGTGATGCCGCCACCGACAACGACCATGTGTTTTTTGACCATGGGATTTTTCATGGAGCAACTCTCTATTTTGCAAAACGTCTCAAATGGTTGGACACGCAGCACACCGGATGTGCGTTGCATGACCCCCTCTGTTTGAGACCTGAGAGATTCGCTTCTGGTGAAGCTTGCTCCTGCGGTGGACCGACATGACGAATACCGGTCACTCTTCAGAGTGTGTGACCCCTGTGCGAAGACGGGTGTCGGCCTGCATCGGTCCTTTGGCCTGAGAGTTTCCGGGGCGGTTTCTCCTTCGGCGCTGTCTCGGGACAGTCTCTCCCGATGCAAGTCTGGCGATGGTGCCGACAACACGCTGTGTTGTCAACAGCCATCGGTTTATTTGTTGTATTCCTCCAGCGGAATGCAACTGCAAAACAGGTTGCGGTCGCCGTAGACGTTGTCCACGCGTCCCACTTGCGGCCAGTACTTCACGGTGCCGGGCAGGCGCTGGGCTTGCGCCGCGCCGACCTCGCGGCTGTAGGGGCGGCTCCATTCGCTGCCCTGCAGGCTGTCTGCGGTGTGCGGTGCGTGTTTGAGCGGGTTGTTGTCTTGCGGCCAGGTGCCGTTTTCCACTAAGCGAATTTCTTCGCGGATGGCGATCATCGCGTCGATGAAGCGGTCCAGCTCTTGCAGGGTTTCGCTCTCGGTGGGCTCCACCATCAAGGTGTTGGCGACCGGGAAGCTCAAAGTGGGGGCGTGAAAGCCATAGTCCATGAGGCGCTTGGCCACGTCTTCGGCCATCACGCCGCTGCTGTCCTTCAGGCCGCGCAAATCCAGAATGCACTCGTGGGCGACGCGACCGTTTTCACCGGCGTACAGCGTGGGGTAGTAAGGTGCCAAGCGTTTGCTGATGTAGTTGGCGGCCAAAATCGCCGCTTCGGTCGCGTGCTTGAGGCCCTCGGCGCCCATCATGCGGCAGTACATCCAGCTGATGGGCAGCACAGCGGCATTGCCCAAAGGCGCGGCACTGACCGCACCCACACCGTTGACCGGCAAGCCGCCTGTGACGTGGCCTGGCAGGTAGGGCACCAGGTCTTCCACCACGCACACCGGGCCCACGCCGGGGCCGCCACCGCCGTGCGGGATGCAGAAGGTTTTGTGCAGGTTCAGGTGGCTCACGTCACCGCCAAACTCTCCAGGCGCGGCCACGCCGACCAGGGCGTTCATGTTGGCGCCGTCCACGTACACGCGCCCGCCGTGCTGGTGCACCAATTCGCAAAGCTGCTTGACCTGCGTCTCGAACACGCCATGGGTGCTGGGGTAGGTGATCATCACCGCGGCCAGGTTGGCGCTGTGCTGCTCACACTTGGCTTGCAGGTCGGCCATGTCCACGTTGCCGTTCTCGTCGCATTTGGTCACCACCACCTGCATGCCCACCATTTGGGCGCTGGCGGGGTTGGTGCCATGCGCGCTGGAGGGGATCAGGCAAATGTTGCGGTGGCCTTGGCCCTGGGCACGGTGGTAGGCCTGAATGACCAAGAGGCCCGCGTATTCGCCTTGCGAGCCCGCGTTGGGCTGCAGGCTGATGCCTTTGTAGCCCGTCGCCTGACACAGCCAGTCGCGCAATTGCTGGTCCAACAGTTGGTAGCCTGCCGGTTGGTCGGCCGGTGCAAAAGGGTGCACACCCGCAAACTCGGGCCAGGTGATGGGGATCATCTCGCTGGTGGCGTTGAGCTTCATGGTGCAGCTGCCCAGCGGGATCATGCTGCGGTCGAGCGCCAAATCTTTGTCGGACAGCTGGCGGATGTAGCGCAGCATGCCGGTCTCGGAGTGGTAACGGTTGAACACCGGGTGCGTGAGAAAGGCGCTGGTGCGGTGCAGGGATTCGGGGATCAGCGGGGCGATGCCTTTTTCAAAAGGCGCCCAGTTCGGCAGGGGCTGACCCTCTTGGGCGAACACTTGCCAGAGCAGGTTCACGTCGTCCCGGGTGGTGGTTTCGTCGAGCGAGAGGCACAGGTACTCGTCCCACATCACCCGGATGTTCACGCCATGTTGCACCGCGCGCTGGGCCAGCGCGCGAGCGCGCTCGGCGCCCACATGGAAGCACAGCGTGTCAAACGCATGCTCCTGAAAAGGGGTGTAGCCCATGCCCTGAAGCCCGGCTGCCAGCGCTGCGGTGAGGCTTGCAACCCTTTGGGCAATGCGCTTCAAGCCCTGCGGGCCGTGGTACACGGCGTACATGCTGGCCACCACTGCGGGCAAGACCTGTGCGGTGCAAATGTTGCTGGTGGCTTTTTCGCGGCGAATGTGTTGTTCGCGGGTTTGCAGTGCCAGGCGGTAAGCCGGGTTGCCGTGTGCATCCACACTCACACCCACCAAGCGGCCAGGCAAAGAGCGCTTGTACTCGTCACGGCAGGCCATGAAGGCCGCGTGCGGGCCGCCCGCGCCCATAGGCATGCCAAAGCGCTGGGTGGTGCCGACCACGATGTCAGCCCCGTTGACGCCGCCACCGTCCCATTCGCCCGGCGGTTTGAGCAGGGTCAGCGCGAGCAAATCAGCGGCCACGATGTAGGCGGCGTTCTTGGCGTGTGCTTTGACGGTGTCCCCGGTGTCCTGGCCCAGTCGGCCGGTGGTCGAGGGGTATTGCTCCAACACAGCGAAATAGTCGTCGCCGTCCAGCAACTCGTGCCATTGCGCTTCACTCTCAGCCAACACCACCTCGATGCCCAGAGGCTCTGCACGCGTGCGGATCACCTCGATGGTCTGCGGGTGGGCGTCGCCTGCGACGATGAAGCGGTTGCCCTTGGCCTTGACCGAGCGCTTGGCCAGCGTCATGGCCTCAGCCGCCGCTGTGGCTTCGTCCAGCATCGATGCGTTGGCGATGGGCATGCCGGTCAGGTCGCACACCATGGTCTGGAAGTTCACCAGCGCTTCCATGCGGCCTTGCGAAATCTCGGCCTGGTAAGGCGTGTAGGCGGTGTACCAGGCGGGGTTTTCGAGGATGTTGCGCAGGATCACGCCAGGGGTGTGCGTGCCGTAATAGCCTTGGCCGATGTGGCTTTTGAGCAGGCGGTTCTTTTGCGCCAAGGCCTTGAGTTCGGCCAGAGCGGCCGCTTCGGTGAGCGGTTCGGGCAAGACCATGGCCTGGGCGCGGGCGATGCTGCGCGGAACGATGGATTCGATCAAGGACCGGCGTGATGCCTCACCGATCACGCCCAGCATGTGCTGTTCGTCGGCACCGCTGATGCCGATGTGGCGCGCGATGAATTCGGATGGGTTTTCAAGATCGCTCAGGGGCTTGAGGGTGGACATCAGCATGAAGGACTCCAGTTGAACGTCAGCTAGCAGAAAAAGCTTTGTAAGCGGTCTCGTCCAACAGCGCGTCCGTTTGCGCGGGGTTGGACAGCTTGACCTTGAAGAACCAGCCTTTGCCCAGCGGGTCGCTGTTGGCCAGCGAGGGATCGCCGCGCATCGCCTCGTTGACTTCGGTGATCTCGCCGTCCACGGGCATGTAAACATCGGCTGCGGCCTTCACGGACTCGACCACGCCAGCGACCTCTTTGGCGGCAAAGGTTTTGCCCACCTCGGGCAGGTCGACAAACACCACATCGCCCAGCGCATCTTGTGCGTGGTGGGTGATGCCCACGACAGCGGTGTTGCCGTCAATCTGCAACCATTCGTGGTCTTCGGTGTACTTGATCATGGGAGGCTCCTTGAGTTTCTCATTGGGGTCAGATCCCAATGGTGTGAATGGATTGGAGGGGTGGATTTAATTGGGATCTGACCCCGATTAAGTTTCTTTCAGCCGCGGAAAAAGCGGTTGGGCACGAAGGGCAGGGGGCTGACTTGCATGGGCACGGCTTTGCCGCGCACCATGGCCTTCAGACCTGTGCCCAACGCGGCATATTCAGCTTGCACATAGGCCAGTGCCACCGGTTGGTCGGCGGTGGGGGCCAGCAGGCCGCTGGTGACCTCGCCCACCTTCTGGCCAGCGTCGTTGTGCAGCTCGACATGCTCGCGCACCGGCACGCGCTCCAGACCCACCAGGCCCACACGCAAACGTGTTGCAGGCGATGTGCCGTCCAGCTGGGCCAACACCTTGGCCGCACCCGGGAAGCCGCCGGCGCGGGCACCGCCCGTGCGACGTACCTTTTGCATGGCCCAATTCAGTCCTGCTTCAACCGGGGTGGTGCTGGTGTCGATGTCGTTGCCGTACAGACACAGCCCGGCTTCGAGACGCAGCGAGTTGCGGGCACCCAGGCCAATCGGCTTGACTTCGGGCTGGGCCAGCAGGGCACGGGCAAAGGCCTCAGCCGCGTGGGCGGGCAGGGAAATTTCAAAACCGTCTTCGCCGGTGTAGCCGCTGCGCGTCACATACAAGTCAGCGCCTTGCCAGACAGCCGCCATGCCGGTCATGAACACCAGTTGTTCAACGCCGGGCAACACGCGCTGCAAAGCGGTCACGGCTTGCGGGCCTTGCAGGGCGAGCAAGGCGCGGTCAAATTGGGGCTCGATGGTGCAGCGGTTGCCGATGCGTTGCTGGATGTGTGCCAGATCGCCGTGTTTGCAGGCGCCGTTGACGATGACAAAGATGTCCTCGCCTCTGTTGACGAACATGAGGTCGTCGATGATGCCGCCTTCATCATTGAGCAGCAGGCCGTAGCGCTGCTTGTGCAGGCCAAGCCCCATCACGTCCACGGGCATCAGGCTCTCGAAGGCGGCAGCTGCGTCTGGTCCTGTCAGGCGCAGCTGGCCCATGTGCGAGACGTCGAACAAGCCTGCGGCATTGCGGGTGTGGTGGTGCTCGGCCACCAGGCCTGCAGGGTATTGCACCGGCATGCTGTAGCCGGCAAAGGGCACCATGCGAGCGCCCAGATCTGTATGCAGGGCATGCAAAGGGGTGGTGAGCAAGTCGGCAGAAGCGGTCACAAAAACTCCAAGGGCATCGGAAAGCCACAGCACGGGCTGTGGTGCTTGCCCTCGCTGTCCGCTTTACCTGAGCGATTCGCCGGGAAGACGGGGCTTGGGGGCCCAGTTTCTGCGGGTTGCGCCTTCGGTGGATGCCGTGGTTCGATGTCCCGGCACCTCTCTCCAGTGAGGTAACGCCTTGGGTAAGACGTTTTGTCAGTCCTTTTGCCTGAGCGTTCAGCAGCTGGTCACAGCGCCTGCGCCTTCGGCGGCCTGGCTTGTTTCATGTGGGAAGCAAGCCAGGCGCTCTCCTGACAGGTTGGGATTCTAACTTTATTTGTTGTAAACCAGATCCCGCAAGGTCAGGGAAACTTCGGGCACATAACTGATCAGCATCAGGCAAGCCAAGACCACGCAGATGAAAGGGATCAAGTCTTTGATGATCCGGTCCAGCGAGATCCTTGCCACCGTACACGCGGCAAACAGGTTCACACCAAAAGGCGGGGTGATCATGCCCAAGGCGAGGTTGACGATCATCACCATTCCGAATTGAATCGGGTCGATGCCGAAGTGGATCGCCACCGGAACCAGGATCGGGGCCAGCACGATGATGGCCGCGCTGGTCTCGATGAACATGCCAATGATGAACAAAGCCGCATTGACGCCCAGCAAGAAATACATGGGCGACTGCAGCACCTCTTGCAACCAGGCGCCAATCGCTGCTGGTACGCCGGCGCGGGTGATCAAAAAGGCAAACAGCCCGGCGTTGGCGATGATGAACATGATCACTGCGCTCGAAATCACCGATTTGCGCAGGATGTTATACATGTCCTTGAAGCCGATTTCACGGTAGATCACGGTGCCCACGATGAAGGAATACAACACCGCCACGGCCGACGCTTCGGTGGGGGTGAAGATGCCGCCATAAATGCCGCCGAGCACAATCACCGGCATGAGCAGGGCCCAGCTCGCTTGCCAAGTGGCCTTGCCAACACTCAAGCGGCCATCACCGTCGTTCTTGCCCCAACCTTTGTACTTGGAATAAAGCCAGACAAAGACCATCAAAGCGAAGCCAATGAGCAAACCTGGCCCGACGCCTGCCACGAACAGTTCGCCAATTGACAATTCGGCGCTCACACCCAGCAAAATCATGGGGATCGATGGGGGGATGATCACCCCCAACTCGGCCGAGGTGGCTTGCAAAGCGGTGGCCCAGGGTTTGGGGTAGCCGTGTTTGATCAAGGCGGGGATCAAGATGGCACCGATGGCAAAGGTGGTGGCCACGGAGGAGCCCGAAACCGCCGCAAAAATCATGCAGGTCAACACGCAGGTGATGGGCAAGCCGCCTTGGATGCCCCCCACAATGCTTTTGGCAAACTCCACCAAGCGGCGTGAAATGCCGCCGGTCTCCATCAGGTTACCCGCCAGAATGAAAAACGGGATCGCGGCCAGAGGAAACTTGTTGAGCGAGTTGAACATCTCCTTGACGGAAATGAGCATGTTGGCGTTGGCGATCTGGATGCCGACAATCGCCGACAAACCAATCGAAACGGCCACCGATACCGTCAGTGCAAAGCACAGCAGCATCGTGAAAAGCATGGCTGTACTCATTGTGCATTCTCCAATTCCATGCGCTGGGGATCCAGCCAAAAGCCAATGATGCCGATGATGCTGAACACAGCGCCCACGGGCAGGGCCAAATAAGCCCAAAACATCGAAACGCCCTCCAGGCCAATCATGGTCTGGACGCTGCCGCGATTGGCATAGTCCCAGCCCCACCACAAAATGATGCCGCACAGCGTCAAGGCCGTGATGGCCACCACGCTGTCCAAAACCCGTCGCATGCGCTGTCCGCTCAAGCGGTACAACAAGTCAACGCTCACCATGGAGCCGGTACGGAAAGCGGTGGGAATGCCGAGAAACACCATCCAGATCAGGCTGAAGCGGATCAACACTTCGGTCCACTCTGCCGGGGACTCGAGGATGAAACGGGTCACAATTTGGTGAATGGCAAAAGCCGAGGCCAGTGCCATCATCGCGCAGGCGACCATCATCGAGGCGGCGGTTGTCCATTGCTCAAAGCGTAAAAATAAGTGTTTCATGGGGCGTTTCTCGGCCAAATTGAAAAACGCCCGCCAGCCAAAGCCGGTCGGGCGTCCCTGGCAATTTCAGATCACTTGAAATTGCGGATGCGGTCCAGGTTGGCCTTGCCAAACTGCTTTTCAAACTCCGCAATGGCCGGTGCCATGGTGGCAATGAACTTGGACTTGTCCACGTTCTCGATGATGTTCATGCCTTTTTTACGCAACTCGGCCACACCGTTGGCATCGTCCCTGTCCACACGGGCGCGATTGGCTTTGACGGCTTCCTTGGCGGAATCCAGGAAGATTTGCTTGTCGGCAGCACTCAGCTTGTCAAAGCTGGCTTTGTTCATCAAGATCACGGCGGGTGAGTAGACGTGGCCCGTCAGGGTCAGGTGCTTTTGCACCTGGTCAAAGTTGGCCGCCATGATCACCGACAAGGGGTTCTCCTGACCGTCCACAGTGCCTTGCTGCAAAGCGGTGAACACTTCGGTGAAAGCCATGGGGGTGGTCACAATGCCCAAGCTCTTGTAGGCAGTGACGTGCACAGGGTTTTCCATGGTGCGCATCTTCAGACCCTTGAGGTCGTCTGGACCGTTGACCGCGCGTTTGCTGTTGGTCATGTGACGCACGCCGTTTTCACCCCAGGCCAAAGCCTTGAAGCCCTTGGCTTCGAATTTGCCGAGCAGTTCTTGACCGATGGGGCCGTCCAGCACAGCACGTGCATGGGCTTTGTCGCGGAACAAGAAGGGCACGTCCAGAATGCGGGTCTCGGGGACAAAGTTGGGAACCGGGCCGGTGGAGGTGGTGGTCAGTTCTTGGGTGCCCAGTTGCACCGATTCAATGGACTCACGCTCAGCGCCCAAAGCGCCCGAGTAGAAGTTTTGAATTTTGATGCGACCGTTGGTGCGTCGCTCCACTTCTTTGGCCAAGGTGTCGATGGCTTCACCCTGGTGGGAGTTTTGCGCCACAGAGATGCTGTTGCGCATGGTGATTTGTGCGGAGGCCGTGGCCACGATGCCTACAGCAAGGCTCAGGCCCAACATCAATTTGCTCAGTTTCATTCAAAAGCTCCTCATGATTCGGTGGATGACGACAAGGCAGATTTAACTTGTCATACAAATCGAATTATGGTGTTTGGTGAAACCGTGTCGCCTAGGGTTTTCGCGGGGGTGATGATGCTTTGGCGACGCCGCATGAAAATTCTTCACGGCCCCATGAAAAAAGAGGCGGGTCAGGCCTCTTGGATGTGCATCACATGCCCGTGTAGTTGGGGCCACCGCCGCCCTCAGGCGTGACCCAGACGATGTTTTGCGTCGGGTCCTTGATGTCGCAGGTTTTGCAGTGCACGCAGTTTTGCGCGTTGATCTGCAGGCGGTCCGAGTTGTCTTCGTTCTTGACGTACTCGTACACGCCAGCAGGGCAGTAGCGGCTCTCGGGACCTGCAAACTTGGCCAGGTTGATGCCCACCGGTACAGAGGCGTCTTTCAGCGTCAGGTGGGCCGGCTGGTTTTCTTCGTGGTTGGTGTTGCTGATGAACACGCTGGAGAGGCGATCAAAGGTCAGCTTGCCGTCGGGCTTGGGATAGACGATTTGTTCGCACTCGGCCGCAGGCTTGAGGTAGGTGTGGTCGGCCTTGTCGCGGCGCAATGTCCAGGGGATGTGGCCGCGCAAGACAAACTGCTCAAAACCGTTCATGAGGGTGGCGACCGTGAGGCCTTTCTTGAACCAGGTCTTGAAGTTGCGCGACTTGTTCAATTCGGTGTAGAGCCAACTGGCTTCGAAGGCCTCGGGGTAGGCGGCCAACTCATCGTGCTGGCGGCCCGCTTGCAAGGCGTCGTAAGCTGCTTCGGCGGCCAGCATGCCGGTCTTGATGGCGGCGTGGCTGCCCTTGATGCGGCTCACATTGAGGTAACCCGCGTCACAACCGACCAGCGCGCCACCCGGGAACACGGTCTTGGGCAGGCTCATCAGACCGCCTGCGGTGATGGCGCGTGCGCCGTAGCCGATGCGCTTGGCATTGACCTCGCCTTGGTCGTTGGTGAAGTACCACTTGATGTTGTTGTGGGTCTTCCAGCGCTGGAATTCTTCAAACGGGCTGAGCCAGGGGTTGGCGTAATCCAGGCCGACCACATAGCCGATGGCGATTTTGTTGTCTTCCATGTGGTACATGAAGGCACCGCCATAGGTGTCGTTGTTCATGGGCCAGCCGGCGGTGTGCATGACAAAACCAGGTGTGTGGCGTGAAGGATCAATCTCCCACACTTCCTTGATGCCGATGCCGTAGGTCTGTGGGTCGCGTCCTGCGTCGAGTTGGTATTTGGCAATCAGCTGCTTGCCCAAGTGACCGCGCGCGCCTTCAGCGAAGACGGTGTACTTGGCGTGCAGTTCCATGCCCAGCTGGAAGTTTTCTGTGGGTTCGCCATCCTTGCCCACTCCCATGTTGCCGGTGGCCACGCCTTTGACCGAACCGTCTTCGTTGTAGAGCACTTCGGCAGCGGTGAAACCCGGGAAGATTTCCACGCCGAGGTTTTCGGCCTGCTGGCCCAACCAGCGGGTGAAGTTGGAGAGGCTGATGATGTAGTTGCCGTGGTTTTGCGCGCACTCGGGCAAGAAGATGCCGGGGGTACGTGTGGCACCGGTCTCGCTCAAAAAGCTCCAGGCGTCATCGGTTACGGGCTGGTTCAGCGGGGCACCGCGTTCCTTCCAGTCGGGAAAGAGTTCGGTCAGGGCCCTGGGGTCCATGATGGCCCCGCTCAGGATGTGCGCGCCGGGTTCGCCGCCTTTTTCCAGCACCACCACCGACACATCCGTGCCTTTTTCAGCGGCCAGTTGCTTGAGGCGAATGGCCGTGGACAGGCCAGCGGGGCCGCCGCCGACCACGACCACGTCGTATTCCATGGATTCGCGGGGGCCATAGGTGCTCAAAATTTCTTCGGGGCTCATGCAGGTCTCAAATGGGTGTGGGTGATGAACAGGTCTTGCACCGGTGTGTCGGGCGTGTGACTCATTTTATGCGGGGATCAGGTGCTTGCCACGCACAATGGTGCCTGAAAGTGGCTGTCCACTCTGTTCAACACTGACGAGGAGTTTGTCATGGCATATGAAATCGATTTGTCGGGCCGCGTGGCCCTGGTCACGGGGGCATCCAGCGGTCTGGGCGCGCAGTTTGCCAAAACCTTGGCGGCAGCGGGAGCGGGCGTGGTGTTGGCCAGCCGCCGTGTTGAAAAGCTCAAAGACCTGCGCGCCGAGATCGAGGCCGCAGGCGGCGACGCCCATGTGGTGGAGATGGACGTGACCGACCGCCACAGCATTGCCGCGGCTGTGGCGCACGCCGAAACCGAGATGGGCAGCATCGACATTCTGGTCAACAACTCGGGCGTGAGCACCACCCAGCGCATCCAGGACGTGACCGAAGAAGACTACGACTTCATCATGAACACCAACGTGCGCGGTGCGTTTTTTGTGGCGCAAGAGGTGGGCAAGCGCATGCTGGCGCGGGCCAAGGGGGCGGCACCCGGCAGCTTCACCGGTGGGCGCATCATCAACATCGCCTCGATGGCGGGCCTGAAAGTGCTGCCGCAAATCGGCGTGTATTGCATGAGCAAGGCCGCCGTCATTCAGATGACCAAGGCGTTTGCGGTGGAATGGGGGCGTTTTGGCATCAACGTCAATGCGATTTGCCCGGGTTACATCGACACCGAAATCAACCACCACCACTGGCAAACCGAACAGGGTCAAAAGCTCATCAGCATGCTGCCGCGCAAGCGGGTGGGGCAGCCGCAGGACTTGGACGCGTTGTTGATGCTCTTGGCCAGCGACCAGAGCCATTTCATCAATGGTGCGGTCATTGCAGCCGACGATGGTTTCGCGGTCTAAGGGCCCGAGCCATGAAGCTGGAATTGCCCGAACACAAAAAACTGGTGCATCAATGGGTCATCCCCATCCGGTGGGGCGACATGGATGCCATGGGCCACGTCAACAACACGGTTTACTTTCGGTACATGGAAAGCACCCGCATTGACTGGTTTGACAAGATCGGCATCATGCCCAACCCGCAAGGCGAAGGACCGGTGATCGTCAATGCGTTTTGCAACTTCTACAAACAGTTTGAATACCCTGGCGACATTTTGGCCAAGATGTTTGTGAGCGACCCGGGCCGCACCACCTTCGAGAGTTGGTGCACGCTGGAGCGCACCGATCAGCCGGGTGTGGTGTTTGCGGCTGGAGGTGCGACCACCATTTGGGTGGATTTTCCGAATCAAAAAGCGGTGACTCTGCCCGATTGGATGCGGGTCTTGGTCAGCGACTGAGCGCTGGTTTGGTAGGAGCGCACCCCCGTGCGCGAAAGCCTTAAATTGAAGATGCAGCCGGTGCGCCCACCGCACGCCATTGGTCGGCATGGCTTTCCAGCCAGTCTTTCGACAAGGTGGCGCTGCCCATCTGCAGGGGGTGAAAGTCCTTGCGGGTGTATTGCCACACGGGTTTGGCCACGCGCCAAACCATGCCGTGGCGACCGAACAAAAACTTGGATGCCGACCACCAGGTGCTGGGCTTGAACAGCGTTTTGTCGTGCCAGAGGTTGTTGACGGTCTGGCGGAAGACGTCGGTGCTGAACTGGAGGGTGACGTACCAGAACCAGCGCATGCGCCAAGCGTGGTTGCCGCCCAGACGTTGGTACAGGTCAAAGGCCACGCATTTGTGCTCGGACTCTTCGGCGGCATGCCAGCGCCACAGGGTTTTCAGCGGTTCTTCGGCGCCTGCAAACCAGTCACCGGGCTGATCGATGCGGTCGAGTGTCAGGTCGCCAAAAATCGAGGTGTAGTGCTCAAAAGCGGCGGTGATGGCCAACTCGTGCAGGTGGCCTTTGGCGCTTTTGTTGAAGAACTCTTCACGGCCTTTTTTCAGGCGCCGCTCCGCGCGTGGGCCCCAATGGTTGACGAACCCTTGCTTTTCCAGATGGGCGTTGTAGAGGCTGTGCAGGTGGCGGTGGGTGGCTTCCTGTCCTATGAAGCCTTTGGCCACGCTTTTCAGGTCGGCGTTTTCCGGGGTGTCGGGCAAGGCTTTGGCCCCGTTTTTGACCGCATCAATGAAGGACTGCTCACCCACCGGGAAGCTCATCGACAAGGCGTTGGCGTAAGCGGTCAAAAACGCATCGCCGCCGTTCCAGTGGCGCGAGAAGCCTTTGGACAGGTCCACCGACAGGCGTCGGACCGTCAAATCGGTGGGGGCTTGCAGGGCGGTTGAGCTCGGTTGCATGTTGAGGATTCCATGATGGGTCAGAATGTGAGCATTATTCAGCTTTTTATGCGCTGCACAACTCGCAAACTGCTCAGATTTACACAAGGCCATGCACATGCCCACATCCAGACCCATCAACAAGCTGCAAGCCATACCGGATCGGCGTCGCCAGCCAACGCAGGCGCGGGCGCAGCAGACGATTCAAACCCTTTTCAAGGCCGCTGCTCAGATTTTGGATAAGGAGGGCGAGGCCGGTTTGACCACGAACAAGGTGGCTGCGGCCGCTGGTTTTTCGATTGGCACGCTTTACCAGTACTTTCCCAGCAAGGAAATGCTGGTGCGCGCCATGTCCGCGCGGGGTCAGGACCTGGTGCTGCAAGAGTTGGAAGGGTATTTGCGCGAGCTCGAAACCCGTGCCGATGTGCAGCACATGGATGGCCGCGAGTTGCTGGGCAAGGCCATCCACATCCTGCTGCAGGGCTTTGCCAAAGGCAAGGGCTTGAGCCAGACCTTGATTCGTTTGGGCTGGACGCTGGAAAAACCCGATGAGACCGCCAATGCGGTCCGCCAGGTGGCCGACCGCTTGGCCGTGTTTTTTGAACGCATTGACCACCCGGCTCTGCAAACGCCCAGCACCGCCCAAATGTTTGTGCTGACCCGCTCGGTCATTGGCACCTTGCGCAGCGCCAGCCTCGAAAAATCCCCCTTGCTGGGCAGCCCGGCATTTGAGGAGGCGCTGACCCAAATGGCCTAGTCCTTGCTGGCCAAGGCGCACGACAAATGAATCCTGTGATGACACCATGATTTCGCTTGATGCGGGCAAGGTGGGGGTGGACTTCATCGTGGGTTGATGTATATACTTGGCGTATCTACACTCCAAAGGGCTGCCATGACCTACGCTCGAATTTTCCAGTCCGGCAACAGCCAAGCGGTGCGCTTGCCCAAAGAGTTTCGTTTTGACACCGACCAAGTCGAGATTTTTCGTCAGGGCAACGACATCGTGTTGCGCCAAGTGCCCATCAGCGCCACAGCCGTGTTTGACTTGCTCAGCAGCTTGCCCGCCGACTTCATGGCCGAAGGCCGCCAAGATGCGCCACCTCAAGAGCGCGAGGCTTTTTGACCATGGCCACAGCCGCCGCCAAGATGGGCAAACCCACACGTTACTTGCTGGATACCAACATCTGCATTTACATCGCCAAAGGGCAACCTTTGGCGGTGCGCCACCGTTTTGAAAACCACACCCTGCAAGAGCTGGCCATGTCCACCATCACGGTAGGCGAACTGCGCTTTGGGGCCGAAAAAAGCCAGGCCCGTGAGCGTGCCCTGGCCACCATCGACCAATTGGTTCAGATGATTCAGCCCTGTGCCTTGCCCTTGATCGCCGCCGAGCATTACGGCCAAGTGCGGGCCAGCTTGCAGCAGCAAGGCTTGCCAATTGGCAACAATGACCTGTGGCTGGCCGCCCACGCACTGGCCGAAGGCTGGACACTGGTCACCAACAACGCCCGAGAATTCAGCCGTGTGCCCAACCTGAAGCTTGAAAACTGGGTGGAGTAAACAACACAAAGCCCATGAACCGGCTGATCTTGGCTCAGGCCGCAGGTTTGGCCTTGGGTGCGCGGCCCATCAAATAGAACTCGGGGTTGGGCATCATGCCGCTGAAGCTGGCCATGCGGTTCGACAGGCCAAAGAACGCCGTGATGGCCGCGATGTCCCAGATGTCCTCATCGTCAAAGCCGTGGGCGTGCAGGGCGGCAAAGTCGGCCTCTTCCACTTGGTCGGAGTGTTGGCAGACCTTCATGGCGAAGTCGAGCATGGCGCGCTGGCGGGGGGGGATGTCGGCTTTGCGGTAATTGATGGCGACCTGGTCGGCCACCAGGGGTTTTTTCTCATAAATGCGCAAGATCGCGCCGTGGGCCACCACGCAATACAGGCAGTTGTTGGCCGCGCTGGTGGTGGTGACGATCATCTCGCGATCGCCCTTGCTCAGCCCACTCTCGCGCCCCACGGACTCGGGCACCATCAGGGCGTCGTGGTAGGCAAAAAAAGCCCGCCATTCAGCAGGGCGGCGGGCTAAGGCCAGGAACACGTTGGGCACAAAACCGGCTTTTTCTTGCACCTCCAGCACCTTGTCGCGGATGTCGTCGGGTAAGTCCTTGATCTCGGGGGCAGGGTAGCGTGGGGCAGTTGCTGGAGGCTGGGGTGTGCTCATGGTGTCTCCTGTTGGGCGTACCTTTGATTATGCTCAGGCCTCTTAAAGGAGCCTGTCATGTCCAAAACACCCACCCAAATCGCCCGCGAAGCCCGACCTGACGACGCGGCCTTTCAAGCCGGCTTGACCACCCGCAGCCAAGTCCTGGGCCCTGAGTATGTCGACCGCGCTTTGGGCGCCGCCACCGACTACACCCAGCCCATGCAGGAATTCATCACCCGCAATGCCTGGGGCAACGTCTGGCAGCGTCCGGGTCTTGACCTGAAAACCCGCAGCCTGATCACGGTGGCCATGCTCACAGCGCAAGGCAAGCAACACGAGCTCAAAGCCCATGCCCGTGGTGCGCTCAACAATGGCGCCACACCGGAAGAGTTGCGTGAAGTGATGCTGCACGCCACGGTTTACTGCGGCTTTCCGACCGCCATCGACGCTTTCCGCAGCGTGACCGAAGTGATCGAGTCCCTGGCCTGAAGCTGCGGACTGAAACAGGCAGTTCTGCAAACAGGTGGGCTTCAGTTGGCCCGTGCCACCCAGACGGTGGCGCCTTGCGGACCATACAGCTCGGCATGGGCCACATTGCGGGCCAGCCTGAAAAAGTCCCCCGCTTTAAGGTGCTTGACTTCATCGCCGACGGTCAGCCAATACTCGCCCTGGACCACATAGGCACTCACATCAAAAGGGTGGGTGTGGGTGTCCAGTTTCAAATCAGGCGCCCATTCGCGCACGATGATCTCGTCAAAACCTTCGTCCATCGATTGGGCGGTGAAGGATTCCAAAGTCGGGGTGTTCATGGGCAACTCCTGATCATTTGCCGTTGATGGCGAGCAGTTCGACTTCAAAAAGCAAGGTGGCGTTGGGGGGGATCACGCCGCCCGCACCGCGCTCCCCGTAGGCGGTGGCTGGGGGGCAGGTCAGTTTGGCGCTGCCACCCACTTTCATCATCTGAACGCCTTCGGTCCAGCAAGGAATCACCCGGTTCAAGGGGAATTCAATCGCTTCGTTGCGTTTGTAGGAGCTGTCGAATTCCTTGCCGTCGGGCAGTGTGCCCCGGTAATGCACCTTGACCTTGTCGGTGGCCTTGGGGCTGGCGCCAGCGCCTTCCTTGAGGGCCCTGTAGACCATGCCGGAGGGTTGTACCTTGGCCCCGGGTTCCTGGGCTGCAGCTGCGGTGACCGCGTTGGAGGCCGAGGCTGGGAATGCCGTCATCAGGCCCAAGGTGAGGAGGGTGCTGAGCGCGAAAGAGGTTTTCATGGCAAAAGTGTGTGGAGAGAAGAGAAGAAAGGGAGTCAATCGAACGATCGAAGCTGGGCCAATTGTCCCAGCCGTTGGCTGATCTGGTGAAACTCTGCCACCGTTTGGTCGATGATTTGCTGGGCGGTCAACACCGCATGCACCAAACCGGCCGACTGTCCCGCCAGGGCCGGGGCGGCGTTCATGTCACCGCCGAAATACACCTCCTGAATGCCGCGGAAAGCGTCGGGGCCCATCAGACCAGCTTCGTGCAGAGCCTGGGTGAACGGGGCCTTGAGCGCCCGGATGCAGGGGGATGATTTGGTGTTGAGCATGTAAGTGCCCGTGGTGGGGGCGTCCACAATGGCCTGTTTGTAATGGTGGTGCACGGGGCTTTCGGCGCAGGCCACAAAGCGGGTGCCCATCTGGATGGCTTCTGCGCCCAGCGCAAATGCGGCGGCCATGCCGCGACCGTCCACAATGCCGCCTGCCGCGATCAAGGGCAAGTCGGTCTTTTCGCGAATGGCCTGCAGCAGCACCAAGGTGCTGACCTCTTCGGGGTTTTTGAAGCCGCCCCCTTCCGAGCCTTCCACCACCAGGCCATCCACCCCCGCTTCAGCGCATTTGAGTGCGGCTTCGAGCGTGGGCACGGCGTGGTAAACCGCAATGCCCGCCGCTTGCAGTGGGGCCAAAAATTTTGCGGGGCTGCCGGCTGAGGTGGTGACAAAGCGCAAGCCGGATTCGCAGACAAAGCGCAGCATGGCGTCGTCTTTCAGAAAGCGGATGGGCAGGTTGACACCAAAAGGCAAGCCCGTTTCTCGCATGATGGCGATTTCACGCTGGCAGTTGGCGGTTTCACCCGATGAAGTTTCGATGATGCCCAAACCGCCGGCGCGCGAGACGGCAGACGCCAAAGTGCTGCGGGCAATCCAGCCCATGGGCGCTTGCAAGATGGGGTAGGTTGCCCCAGTATGGGCCAAAACGCGGTTCATGCCTGAGCCTTGGTGGTTAAAAACCCATGATAAGGGGACTCGCAAGATGGGGCAGTCGCCTATCTGTCGCAGGCGCTGGCGCTTGCCGCCTAAACTGCGGCATTGTTTTTTTGAAAGGTATGGCCATGGCCTTGACCCTGTTGGCATTCGACACCCCCAACGCTCGCAAAATCACCGTGGCGCTGGAGGAGATGGCGCTGCCCTACACCGTGCAGGTGGTCGACATTGGCCGCAATGAGCAGTTTGAGCCCGATTTTTTGAAAATCAGCCCCAACAACAAAATCCCCGCCTTGGTGGACACCGATGGACCGGAGGGTCAGACGCAGACGGTGTTTGAGTCCGGTGCGATCCTGATGTACCTGGCTGAAAAAACGGGACGCTTTTTGCCTGCGCGGGGTGCTGCCCGCGTGTCCACGCTCGAATGGCTGATGTTCCAGGTGGGTGGGTTCGGCCCTGCGCCAGGCCAAGTGCACCACTTTGCGGCCTTGACGGACGAGGGGGACAAGCGCTACGGTTTGCAACGCTTCATGGCGGAAACCCTGCGCCTTTATGGGGTGATGGACCGCAGATTGGCCGAGCAGACTTTTTTTGCAGGCGACTTGTCGATTGCCGACTTTGCCATGGTGGGCTGGGTCTGGCGCCACCCCAGGCACCAGGTCGATTTGGCGCAATTTCCCCATGTCCAGCGCTGGTATGCACAGATGATGGCCAGACCCGCTGTACAAAAAGGTTTTGCCAGGGTTTTGCGCCGTGAATGAAGGCCTGTACCCCGGTGTGTGGCTGCAGGGGTGGCCACCGCGGCCCCAGAAAAATTGGGGGCCCATTCTTGTGGCTTAATACGGTTTTGTTTTTTTATCCGGAGCCAGAGATGGGCAACAAAATCGTCACCGAAGCAGATCGTAAATTCACCCCCCCATTGCCCACATTGCCAGGCGTGACCCTGCGCACAGGCGGCCGTGGCCAGCGCGTGAGCCTGGAGCGTGGCGTCGCCACACGCAGCAAGAAAAACCCTGGCAAGCGCTCCAAAAAGGGCGGTTGAAGCCGGTGCACCCGGTTTTTTGCCGGGGCAGCGCCCAGCCACTGAAGAATTCAGTGGCTTTTTTTTCGTTTTTTGATGCACCCCATGGGGGTGCAGCCAAGGATCCAGGAGAGCTGAATGTTGATTTCTTATGGCGCCGTGTTGGTGGCAGGCATCATGCCGGTGGTGTGCGCGGGCATCGCCAAGTCGGGCTTCAAGGGCTATGACAACAGCGACCCCCGGGCCTGGCTGGCCCGGCAGACGGGGTTCCGGGCCCGCGCCAATGCGGCCCAGGCCAATTGTTTTGAGGCCTTCCCCTTTTTTGCTGTGGGCGTCATTTTGGCCTTGCTCACCGGAGTTGATCCGTCAACCGTTGATGCCATGGCCCTGTTTTTTGTGGCGATGCGCGTGGCCTATGTGTTTTTTTATGTCACCGACAAAGCCAAATGGCGCACCATCGTGTGGTCTGCGGCCTACCTGAGTGTGGTGGGCTTGTTTGCCTTGGCGATGCTGAATTTGCACATCGACTGAAGCAGAATCTGGGCTTTATCAAGGCACAATAAGGCATCTGCCCCGGTGGTGAAACTGGTAGACACACCGGACTTAAAATCCGTTGCTTCCGTAACAGGGGCGTGCCGATTCGATTTCGGCCCGGGGCACCATCGACACTGAAGCACCCTCATGAAACACGACAACGCTCCGCTTGAAATTCATGTGCATGGTGATGTGCCCATCAAGCCTGGCACCGACATCAAGGCGATCCAGGAAGCCCTCAAGCCACTTTGGCACTACGCGGGCGCGCGCAGCCTGAACGAAGGTGCCGTGAGTCTCTACGAAGAAGAACCAGGCATCCGCTTTGACGCCCAGGCCCAGCGACTGAACCTGTGCTGGACCGTGCGCGGCGATGAGGACTTCCGCATGGTCCTGGACGATTTGTGCATGAACCTCAACGAATTGTCTGCAGCGGGCACCCAGATCGAAGTGACCTTTTACGACGCCGAATTTGACGACGAGGACGAGGCTGCCGGCGCTGAATCGCGCGACGATTTTGTGATGCTGTTTGTCGGGCCCGATCCCGGGGCCATCATGCAGGCGCAGCGCGATTTGCTGGTGCACGATGTGGTCAACATGATGGAGCGCCATTTTGATGGGGCCGAGTTGTCGGGCGTGGTGTCCGAAATCGACAAATTGTTCAGCCAGCGCTTTGACAGCTTGGTCAGCTCCCTCGAAATCGGCAAACCGCCGCGGGGTCCGGGAGGCTCAAGCGGTCATGGCGGAGGCGGGGGCGGTCGTCGCCCCAGGCATTTGCACTGACAGGAGCGCCCCATGAACCTCGACCGTCTTCGTTCTGCATTGAACCCGGGCGTTCGCTTGCGCGAGGTGTTTGGCTGGGCCATGTACGACTTTGCCAACTCGGGTTATTCCACGGTGGTCATCACGGCGGTGTTTGCGGCCTACTTTGTGGGCGGTGTGGCCGATGGTGCCGATTGGGCCACCCTGGCCTGGACTTCGGGGCTGAGCCTGTCTTATTTGATCGTGATGCTCACCATGCCCGGTTTGGGCGCATGGGCTGACCGCGTGGCGGGCAAAAAGCGCCTGTTGATGTGGGTAACGGCTGGCTGCGTGCTCAGCACCGCGGCTTTGTCGCTGGTGGGGCCGGGGCAAGTGGCGCTGGCTTTGTGCATTTTGGTGCTGTCCAACACCTTTTTCTCCTATGGCGAATCGCTGACCGCCTCGTTTTTGCCCGAACTGGCCAAGCCCGAGGCCATGGGCCGCGTCAGTGGTTGGGGCTGGTCGCTGGGTTACATCGGCGGCATGCTCACCTTGGGCGTGTGCCTGGCCTATGTGTTGGCCGCTCAGGCGCGGGGCGAGTCGGGCAGCCAGTTTGTGCCGGTGACCATGTTGATCACCGCCGCCGTCTATGGCGCTGCGACCTGGGTGACTTTTGCCCTGTTGCGCGAGCACTCTCCCGCTCGGCCCGAGGCCCCGGTGCAGTCGGTTGCGCAAAGCCTGCGCCGGCTGCGCCAGACCTTGCGTGATGCCTTGCCCTACCGAGACTTCACCCAGTTGCTGGCCTGCGCCGTGGCTTACCAGGGGGGCGTGGCCGTGGCCATCACCCTGGCCGCGATCTATGCCGAACAGGTCATTGGTTTCCAGCCGCAAGAGACCATGGTGTTGATCTTTGTGCTGAACATCGCTGCTTTTGTCGGGGCCTTGGTGTTTGGCCATGTGCAAGACCGTTTGGGGCACAAGCTGACTTTGTCTCTGACCTTGCTGGGCTGGGTGGCCACCTGTTTCATCGCCGCTTTGTCCACGGACAAAGCCACCTTCTGGTGGGCCGCCGGGATCGCCGGTTTTTGCATGGGCTCCAGCCAGTCTTCGGGCCGTGCCATGGCGGGCTTGATGGTGCCGCCGCAGCGATTGGGTGAGTTCTTTGGCCTGTGGACCTTTGCGATCCGGCTGGCGAGCATTTTGGGCCCCTTGATGTACGGCCTGATCACTTGGTTGAGCGATGGCAACCAGCGCCTGGCCATCGGCGCCACCTCTTTGTTGTTTGTGCTGGGCTTGGTTTTGCTGATGCCCGTGAATGTGGAGCGCGGTCGCCGCACAGCGCTGGGGCCAAGCCCAGCCTGATGGGCATCTGGCGCCTGTGGCGCTCAGCCTTCAAATGATCGCTGGGGCTTGGTGACAAGACCCGGGCGGCAGACCCAGCCAACGCTCGGCCGCAGCCTGAAGGCCATGCAGGTCTCCGGTGGTGAAAAGCGCCATGCCTTGCGGTGAAGACCGCTCAGCCGTTCCAGCACTCAGCAGGCCAGCACCTTCCAGCAAGCGCCGGGTCTGGCGGGCCACCGCCTCGCCGGTGGACACCAGACGCACATCTGGCCCCAACAGCGCCTGGAGTTGCTTTTCTGCAAACACGTAATGGGTGCAGCCCAGCACCAGCGTGTCCATCTGGCCTGGGCCAGTGCCAAAGCTGCCCATGGCCGAGGTGTATTGCGCCAGCAGTTCGGTGATGCGTTCCTGGGCTGGGGTGGCTTGCTGGGGCAGGGTGCTTTGTTCGATGGCCAAGGCCAGCCCATTGCAAGCCTGCACCGTGAACCGCGCTTGTCCCTGCACCGAGTCGAGCAAACGCGCGAACTTGTCACTGGCCACGGTGCCGCGCGTGGCGATCACGCCAATGTGGCCTGTCTGGCTCAGGGCCACGGCGGGTTTGAGGGCGGGTTCTACCCCGACCAAAGGCAGTTGTGGGTGTTGCGCGCGCAGTTCGTGGATCGCCGCAGCGGTGGCGGTGTTGCAGGCCACGACCAGCGCCTTGATCTGGTGATGCGCCAGCAAATACCGGGTGATGGCATGCGTGCGTTGACGCACGTAGAGATCGGTTTTCTCGCCATAGGGCGCGTGGGCGTTGTCGGCCAGGTAGACAAAGTGTTCATGGGGCAGGGCGCTTTGCAGCGCCTGCAGCACGCTCAGGCCCCCAATGCCACTGTCAAAAACTCCAATGGGGGCGTTCACGTTCAGCCGGCGTTGACGCCGATGCCCTTGAACTCGCCGGTGGCGATGCGCTTTTGCCATTCGGCGGGGCCGGTGATGTGGGCGCTGGTGCCGCCCGCATCGACGGCCACCGTCACGGGCATGTCGACCACGTCGAATTCGTAAATCGCTTCCATGCCCATGTCGGCAAAGCCCACGACCTTGGCGTGTTTGATCGCTTTGGACACGAGGTAGGCCGCACCGCCCACGGCCATCAGATAAGCCGACTTGTGCTTCTTGATGGCTTCGATGGCGACGGGGCCGCGCTCGGCCTTGCCGATCATGGCGATCAGGCCGGTGTTGGCCAGCATCATTTCGGTGAAGCCGTCCATGCGGGTGGCGGTCGTTGGGCCTGCAGGGCCCACGGCCTCGTCGCCCACCGGGTCCACTGGGCCCACGTAATAAATCACGCGGTTCTTGAAGTCCACCGGCAGCTTGTCGCCTTTGGCGAGCATGTCCTGGATGCGTTTGTGCGCGGCATCGCGGCCGGTGAGCATCTTGCCGTTGAGCAGCAAGGTTTGGCCGGGTTTCCAGGCGGCGACCTGCTCAGGTGTGAGGGCGTTGAGGTCCACGCGCTGGCTTTTTTCGGTGTCAGCGGTCCAGTTGACGTTGGGCCAGAGGTCGAGCGAGGGCGCTTCAAGGTAAGTGGGGCCGGAACCGTCGAGCACAAAGTGCGCGTGGCGTGTGGCGGCGCAGTTGGGGATCATGGCCACGGGCTTGGAAGCCGCGTGGGTGGGGTACATCTTGATCTTCACGTCCAGCACGGTGGTGAGACCCCCCAGGCCTTGCGCGCCAATGCCCAAGGCGTTGACCTTGTGGTAGAGCTCCAGGCGCATGTCTTCGACTTGGTCGAGTTTTTCGCCCTTGCTGGATTTTTCGAGCAGCTGGTACATGTCCAGGTCGTCCATCAGGCTTTCTTTGGCCATGAGCACGGCTTTTTCGGCGGTGCCGCCAATGCCGATGCCCAACATGCCGGGTGGGCACCAGCCTGCGCCCATGCTGGGCACCGTTTTAAGCACCCAATCGACGATGCTGTCGCCGGGGTTGAGCATGATCATCTTGGACTTGTTTTCGCTGCCGCCGCCTTTGGCCGCCACGGTCACATCGACTTTGTTGCCGGGCACGATCCGGGTGAAGATCACGGCGGGGGTGTTGTCCTTGGTGTTTTTGCGGTTGAAGTGGGGGTCGGACACGACAGACGCCCGCAGCATGTTGTCGGGGTGGTTGTAACCCCGGCGCACGCCTTCGTTGACGGCGTCTTCCAGGCTGCCGGTGAAGCCGTCGAGCTTGACGTCCATGCCGATTTCCAGGAACACGTTGACGATGCCGGTGTCCTGGCAAATGGGGCGGTGGCCCGTGGCGCTCATCTTGCTGTTGGTCAGGATCTGCGCGATCGCGTCCTTGGCGGCCGGGCTTTGCTCGCGCTCGTAGGCGCGGGCGAGGTGGGCGATGTAATCAGCGGGGTGGTAGTAGCTGATGTACTGCAGAGCAGCAGCGACGGATTCGATCAGGTCGGCTTGTTTGATCAGGGTGGTCATGGTGGGCAGATCTCTAGAAAATCAAAAATCGGTGGTTGAACAATCGCTTTTTCAATGGTCTTGGTGGTGGTGCGACATGAGGCGGTCTGCATACGCAATGGCAATCGCACTGAGCAAGAAGGCCATGTGGATGATGGTTTGCCACATCAGCACTTTTTCGTCGTAGTTGGCCGCATTGATGAAAGTTTTGAGCAGGTGGATCGAACTGATGCCGATGATGGCGGTGCCCAGTTTGACCTTGAGCACGGAGGCATTCACATGGTCCAGCCATTCCGGCTGGTCGGGGTGACCTTCGAGGTTCAGGCGCGACACAAAGGTTTCGTAGCCGCCCACAATGACCATGATCAGCAGGTTGGAAATCATGACCACATCGATCAGGGCCAGCACCACCAGCATGATCACGGTTTCATTGAGTGAGGTGATGGGGGCATCGGCTTTGTAGCCAATGCTGGTGATCAGCGCTTGCAAAGCGTCCTGGTTGCCAAAGGCCGCTTCGAGCAGGTGCACCAGCTCCACCCAGAAATGAAACACATACACGGCTTGTGCGGCGATCAAACCCAGGTACAAGGGCAATTGCAACCAGCGGCTGGCGAATATGAAACTGCTCAGCGGGCTCAGGGAAGATTTTCGGGGGGGTGTTGGGTTGGACATGGGTTTTGGGGCAATAGGAAGTCCCGAACTTCGGGCAAACCCGAATTCTAGGCCTTGAAACCGTGGTTTCAGGCGAAAATCATGGATGCATGCACTTAGTCAGTGCTTTGTAAGAGCGAACGCCGACATTTACGCCAGTTTTCAAACGCCATGTCATTCAGGAGACAGATCAGATGAGCGCCACGATTTACCAACCCAGTGCAGATTTTGTCAAAAACGCACATGTTTCCGGCATGCCCGCCTATGAGGCCCTGTGCAAAGAAGCCGAAACCGATTACGAAGGCTATTGGGCCCGCCTGGCGAAAGAACTGATCACCTGGAAAACCCCCTTCACCAAGGTGCTGGACGAGTCCAATGCACCTTTCTTCAAGTGGTTCGAAGATGGCACCCTGAACGCCTCCTACAACTGCCTCGACCGCAACATCGAAAAAGGCTTGGGCGACAAGACCGCCCTCATTTTCGAAGCCGATGGCGGCGAAGTCACCAAGGTCACTTACAGCCAATTGCTGGCCAAGACCTGCCAATACGCCAACGCACTCAAAAGCTTGGGCATCAAAAAGGGTGACCGTGTGGTCATCTACATCTCCATGTCGATCGATGGTGTGGCCGCCATGCAAGCCTGCGCCCGCATTGGCGCCACCCACTCTGTGGTGTTCGGTGGCTTTTCGGCCCAGTCGCTGCGCGACCGCATCGAAGACACCGGCGCTGTCGCCGTGATCACGGCCGACAACCAAGTGCGCGGCGGCAAGTTGCTGCCCCTCAAAGCCATCGTGGACGATGCCATCAACCTGGGCGGTTGCGGCTCCATCAAGAATGTCCTGGTCGTCAAGCGCTCGGGCGCTGACATCGCCATGACCGCTGGCCGTGACGTGTGGATGGCCGAGTTGGCCGACCAACAAGCCACCACCTGCGAGCCCGAGTGGGTCGGTGCCGAGCACCCCCTGTTCTTGCTCTACACCTCGGGCTCGACCGGCAAACCCAAAGGCGTTCAGCACAGCACGGGCGGCTATTTGCTGCACGCCGCCTTGACCACCAAATGGACCTTCGACCTGAAGGCCGACGACGTGTTCTGGTGCACGGCCGACATCGGCTGGGTCACCGGTCACACTTACATCACTTACGGCCCGCTGGCTTTGGGTGGCACCGAGATCGTGTTCGAGGGCGTGCCCACTTACCCCGATGCCGGTCGCTTCTGGAAGATGATCCAGGACCACAAGGTCTCGATTTTCTACACCGCGCCCACCGCCATCCGCTCGCTCATCAAGGCCGCAGAAGCCAACGCTGCGGTGCACCCCAAGAGCTACAACTTGAGCAGCCTGCGTTTGCTGGGTTCGGTCGGCGAGCCGATCAACCCTGCTGCGTGGGAGTGGTACCACCAGCACGTCGGTGGCGGCAACTGCCCCATCGTCGACACCTTCTGGCAAACTGAAACCGGTGGCCACATGATCACCCCCTTGCCCGGTGTGACCCCCATGGTGCCCGGTTCTTGCACGCTGCCTTTCCCCGGCATCCAGGCCGCCATCGTGGACGAGACCGGCAAAGACATGCCCAATGGCCAAGGCGGCATTTTGGTGGTCAAGCGCCCATGGCCTTCAATGATTCGCAACATCTGGGGCGACCCTGAGCGCTTCAAGAAGAGCTACTACCCTGAAGACTTCAAGGGCAAGTACTACCTGGCAGGCGACGGCTCAATCCGCGACGAAAAGACCGGCTACTTCACCATCACCGGCCGCATCGACGATGTGCTGAACGTGTCGGGCCACCGCATGGGCACGATGGAAATCGAATCGGCCTTGGTCAGCTGCACCGAGTTGGTGGCCGAAGCCGCCGTGGTCGGCCGCCCCGACGACACCACCGGTGAAGCGATTTGCGCCTTTGTGGTGCTCAAGCGCTCGCTGCCCAACACCGACGAAGGCAAGGCGATTGCCAAGCAATTGCGCGACCACATCGCCAAGGAAATTGGCCCGATCGCCAAGCCCAAAGACATCCGTTTTGGCGAGAACCTGCCCAAGACCCGTTCGGGCAAGATCATGCGCCGTCTGCTGCGCTCCTTGGCCAAAGGCGAAGCCATCACGCAGGACATCTCGACACTGGAGAACCCCGCCATTCTCGGTCAGTTGGGTCAGGCCTACTGAACGTCGTCAACCATCTGCAAAGGGCTTTGAAGCCCTTTGCTGCGATGCAAAACAAAAGGCAGCCTTGGCTGCCTTTTGTCATGGTGCTGGGCCGTGTCAGGATTTCATGGCCAAGCCCAAACGCTCGATGGTCGCTTTTTCGGATTGGAAGGTGTTGTGGATGAACCGGGTGTATTCCTCGGTGCCCATGTACATCACCGACTGGTCGTACTTGTCAAAACTGGCCAGCACGGCCGGGTCTTGCAGCGTGCTTCTGAAGGCATCGTGCAGGCGTTTGACCACGGCCGGGTCCATGCCCTTGGGGCCACCGATGCCGAAGGGCGAGTCCGACACCGTGTCATAGCCCAACTCGTTGAGCGTGGGCACATTGGGCCAGCGCTTGGTGCGTTTGCTGCCATAGGTGGCCAGCAGGCGCATGGTGCCCGCTTCGACCTGCGGGGCCCAGCCGGTGGCGTCGCTGTGCGACATGACATGGCCTCCCAAGACGGCTTGCAGACCGTCGGTGCTGCCTTTGAAGGGCACATGGGTGACGTCGATCTTGGCTTTGCTGGCGAATTCGGCAAACGCCAGGTGCGGAGTGGTGCCATTGCCCGTTGAGCCATAAGTGAACTTGCCCGGGTTGGCACGGGCAAAAGCCACCAGGTCGGCAATCGACCGGATGGGCGAGTCGGCCCTGACCACCACGCCAAAGGTGTAGCCCGTGAGGCAGGCGATGTAGGTGAAGTCCTTGAGCGGGTCGAACTGCATTTTCTGCATGTGCGGCAAACGCGCGACGCCGATGGTGATTTGCGACAGGGTGTACCCGTCTGGCGCTGCGCGCACCAGTTCGTTGGGTCCCAGCATGCCGCTGGCGCCGGGTTTGTTTTCGATGATCACTTGAACGCCCAGCGCCTTGGAGGCGCTTTCTGCCAAAGCGCGCATGACAGCGTCGGTCGAGCCACCTGCAGGCCAAGGGCAGATCAGTTTGATGGGCCTGGCAGGGAAGGCCTGGGCTTGGGCCAGCGATGGCAATGCCACCGTGACCGCAGCGGCGGCGGTGCCCTGTACAAAAGTGCGTCGTGTCGTGCCTTGGTTTTTCACACCTGTCTCCTTGTTGAATGGGTCAGCAGATTGAAAATCAACACGGTGCATTCGACAAGGGGGCAAACCTGCACGGGTGTCTCAGCTCGGTCGCGTGTGTGACTAGGGCCCAGGAGGGCAAAGCACACTGGTCAGTCGCCCATCACCACGCCTTCGCGCCGGGGGTCGGCGCCGCCGAACCAACCCGTGGCTGTGCGTTCGATGGCCTGCAGGCCGCTGGTCATGTCTGTTTCGCGGACTGTTTGGCCACGGGCTGTCAAAGCGTCAACGGTGGCCTTGTCAAAGCCTTGGGTTTCGAGGACCACAGGACCGCCCAATGTGCCGAAATTGGGCAGGTTGATGGCCTGCTGGGCATTCAGGCCCCAGTGCAAGGTGCCTGTGAGCCACTTGGCCGTGTAGTGGATGATGAGGGCGCCACCCGGACTGCCGCCACTCATCAGCAACTGCCCCGTTGTGGCGTCGAACACCAGCGTGGGCGACATGGACGAGCGTGGCCGCTTGCCGGGCTCGACCCGGTTGGCGATGGGGCGGCCTTGGGCATCGGCCGGGACAAAGCTGAAATCGGTCATCTCGTTGTTGAGCAAGAAGCCGCCGGCCCTGCTGGCAGAGGTGCTGACCATCCGGCGCGCACCAAAGGCGGCCTCGATGGTGGTGGTCATGGCCACGGCGCGGCCTCGGGCATCGACCACGCTGATGTGGCTGGTGCCGTACTCGGTTTGCGCGGGCATGGGCGCCCAGCTGCTGCGCGTGCCTGCGGGTTGGCCCGCCGGTGCGCTGGCCATGGCGCGTGGGCCGATCAACTGGCTGCGCTGGCGCAGATAGTCCGGCGCCAGCAAGCTGTGCCAGTGGCCTGCGGGGGCGGCCACAAAATCGGGGTCGGCCACGTATTGCGCCCGGTCGGCAAAAGCCAGGCGCGAGGCTTCGCTGTAACGGTGCAACCAGTCGGCCGAGGGTTGACCTTTGACCAGCTCAGCGCCCTGTGCCGTGGTGTGCTTCAGCATGCCCAAGATTTGTCCAATGGCGAGTTGGCCCGATGAAGGGGGCGGAAAGCCGCAGATGCGGTAATGGCGTTGCAGGGCGCTGTGTTCAAAGCACAGGGCTTCGCGCACTTTGGGCTGGTAGTCGCGCAGGTCATGCAGGCTCAGGCTGCCGGGGCGGGGCGGGGCTTGGGTGCGTTGCACGATGGCCTGGGCCACCGGCCCTTCATGCAGGGCACGGCTGCCGTCCTCGGCGATGCGGCGCAGCACATGGGCGTATTCCGGGTTGCGCAGCACATGGCCCACGGGCCAGGCTTGGCCATCGGGCTGGTAGAAAAAGCGCAGGGCCAGGGGGTCTTGGCGCAGCAGCGGGTCGGCTTGCAGCAGGCTGTGCAATCGGGGGCTGACCGCAAAGCCCTGCTCGGCCAGCGCGATGGCGGGGCCAAACAGCTGGGACCAAGGCAGGCGCCCATGCTGTCGGTGCGCGACTTCGAGCATGCGCACGACCCCGGGCACGCCCACGGCATGACCGCTTTGCACCGCTTCCTGAAATGGCAAGGGCTGGCCTTGCGCATTCAGCAGCATGTCCGGGCGGGCCCCGGCCGGAGCGGTTTCGCGCCCGTCGTGCGCTGTGACTTTTTGGCCATCAAAGTGCAGCAAAAAGGCACCGCCGCCAATGCCGCTGGACTGCGGCTCCACCAAACCCAGCACCATTTGCACCGCAATGGCGGCATCGAGCGCCGAGCCGCCTGCGCGCAGCACCTGGTGCCCCGCATCGGTGGCCAGCGGGTTGGCGGCGGCCACCGCCTGGCGCGTGAAAGCCCAGCCCGTTTGGGCGCTGCGGCCGCTGGCCGCTTCGGGTTGCATGGCTTGATCGGGCACGCTGTAGCGCAAGGCCATGGCGGGCGCCGGTGTGGTGGGCCCGCTTGCGCAGGCGCTCAACAAACACAAGCTGGTGAACACCAGCGGCAGATGAATGGAAGCGGGGAAGGTTGACATCGCAAATTTCAGCCAGGCGTAAAAATTGGTGGGAAGGGCAGGATGGTGCCGGTGTTGTCTGGAAGATTTTTGGGACTGTAGTGGATATTCACACGCATTCAAGGGGCGAGCTGTTTCTCCAATGCCGCTTCCAGTTGCGGCAAAAGCAGTCGGGCCTCGTCCTCGCCAGACTGCCTGGCCATGCGGAAAAAATCGGGAGTGGGGCGGGTGGCGAAACTGATGTCCGGGTGGATCACAAAATCAGCGTGTTGGAGCTCTGGATCGATGCGGGCTCGTCTTCGGGCTTCGCGCTCCAGGCGTGACGCGGATGTGCCCTTTGGGGCGCTGCCCGGACGGGCGGTCACGTCGACCGCGATCACAAACCGGGCACCGGCTTGTCGGGCGGCGCGAACGGCAACGGGCAAGGATTCGTCCCCGTCTTCGTATTCCACGCCGTGAATGCCCACAGGCGAGAAAATGCGGTGGACGGCGCTGGAGGCGCGTACCGCCACCCCCACATTGCCAGAGTTGAAAAACACCGGCTGTTTGTCGTGCATGCGGGTGGCCACCGCAATGAATGGGCGCGGCATGTCCTCGATGTTGCGGTTGTTCAGGCCCTTGTTCACATAGTCCTGCAAGCGCTGGCCATGGATCCAGCCCCGGTCGGCCCACAAGGAAAAATCAAACACCGTGAGCGGGCCGCCGGTTTGGGACAAGTCATCCAGGGCTTTGGCCGAGTAGCCATGGGCCCAAAAAGACCCGAGCAAGGCCCCCACACTGGAGCCCACCACCAAGTCCACGCCTATGCCCGCGTCTTCCAGCACACGCATCACACCAATGTGGGCATAACCTCTCGGTCCACCGCTGCCGAGCACCAAGGCCACGCGCGGCGCGGGCGTGATGGCGGGCACCGCGCTCCTGGCCAAGGGGCTGTTGGGCTGTGCATGGTTGAACTGGGCACAGGCCGTCAGGGACCATGTGGCGATGAGCACAGGCGCCCAAGCCCCAAGCCGTTGTAAATCAGCCTTCATGAGGGGCCTTGGTGTGGGTTGGACTGGCGTGGGATGCTGGGGTGGGACCATGGGTCAGGGCGGTATGGACCATGCCCATCAAATACCGCTCGGCCTGCGCAGGCACACCCGGAGAGAGCACCAGGTGCTGCATGACATGGGCCTGTTCGATGCTGGCCATGCCGTGCAGGGCCGACCAAATGAACAGGGCTTGCAATTCGGCTTGCGCCAGCAGGGCCAGCATGTCGCTTTGTGTGGCGCTTGCGCGCTGTTGCAATTGCTGCTGCAAATGGTGACGCAACAGATCAAAGGCATGCACCGCATGGCGCACCAATTCGGGATGGGCCGCAGGTTCGGGCCAAGGGGTGCCAAACATCAGGCGGTATTCCAGCGGGTGATCTGCGGCGTATCGCATGTAGGCCTGGCCCATGCCCAGCAGTGCGTCGCTGGGGTGGGCTTTGGAAGCTTGGTCCAGAAAAGCGGCGAAATCCTCAAAGCAGCGCTGCATGATGGCCGCCAGCAGGTGGTCCCGGCTGGGGTAGTGCCGGTAGGGCGCTTGGTGCGAAACCCCCAGTTTGCGGGCGACATCGCGCAGGCTCAGGCCTTCCACGCCCTTCTCGGCGATCACCTCGCGGGCCGCTTGAATGCAGGCCTCTTTCAGGTTCAGATCGTGGATGGTTTTGGCCATGCGGATGTTTTGGGGTCTTTGTTGACAGTGTCAACAGTCTAAATCACAATGGTTGACAGCGTCAACATTGGAGCGTCATGTCACTTTTACCCATCACTGAAAGCTTGGGCGGTTCTGGATTGGGGTGGTCCGGTCTGAGCACGGCACAGAAAACACTCTGTGGCTACGGTGTGATGATGGCCTTGGCCCTGTTGCCCACCTTGGCTTTGTCTTGGGTGGATGAGCGGACACTGCGCGAGGTGGGCATTTGGGCCAAGCCCATGAAGTTCATGGCAGGCACGGCACTGTTTGCCCTGACCACCGTGTGGCTGAGCACCTGGGTGCCTGGCAATGTGGGCCATGACCGCAGTTTTCAGTGGATCACAGGCTTGATCATCGTCACCTCATTGTTCGAGGTGGCCTACATTACTTACCAGGCCTCGTTCGGAGAAGGCTCTCACTACAACACCACCGACCCCGTCAGGGCGTTCCTGTTTGGCCTGATGGCTGTTGCGGCGGTGGGTTTGGTGGCATCGCAAGCCTGGCTGGCGTGGATCATTTGGAGGGCTTTGGGGACTTCGGTGCTGACACCCACCCTCTTGGCGGTGCTTTGCGGTTTGGTCCTGACCTTTGTGCTGTCCACCGTGAGTGGCTTCATGTTGGGGGCTAAGCAGCCGCCTGCTGGTGTGGGTTGGCCAGTGGTTGGCTGGCACGCCTGGCAAGACTTGCGCCCCGCGCATTTTTTGGCCGTTCACGCGCAGCAATTCCTCCCCTTGGCGGGCATCTTGGCTGAGCGGGTGGCCGGTCAGGCCGCCATGCCTGTGGTGCAGGCTTTCGCGGGCATTTACATCGCAGCTTGGTTGGGTTTGAGCTGGATGGGCACGGTGGCCTGAATCAGCGGGCCTGTTGGGGGCTCACTTTGGCGCCAGTCGAATAGCGCCGTCCAGGCGAATCACCTCGCCGTTGAGCATGTCGTTTTCGATGATGTGCTTGGCCAGTTTGGCGTAGTCCTGGGGCGTGCCCAGGCGGCTGGGAAAGGGCACGCCAGCGGCCAATGCGTCTTGCACTTCTTGCGGCATGCCAAACAGCATGGGGGTGCCGAAGATGCCGGGGGCAATCGTCATGTTGCGGATGCCGTTGCGCGAAAGGTCACGGGCAATGGGCAAGGTCATGCCGACGACGCCGCCTTTGGACGCGGCATAGGCCGCCTGGCCGATTTGGCCGTCGTAGGCGGCCACGCTGGCGGTGCTGATCAGCACGCCGCGCTCGCCGGTGGCTTCGGGTTCGTTTTTGCACATGGCTTCAGAGGCCAGGCGGATCATGTTGAAGGTGCCCACCAGGTTGACCATGATGGTCTTGGTGTAGACGGCCAGATTGTGTGCGCCGTTCTTGCCCACAGTCTTTTCAGCCGGGGCAATGCCGGCACAGTTGATCAAGCCGACCAGCTTGCCCATGGACAGGGCTTGGGCCACCACGGCCTGGCCATCGGCCTCCTTGCTCACATCGCATTGGACGAATGCGCCGCCCAGTTCCTTGGCGATGGCCTCGCCTTTTTCAGTCTGCATGTCGGCGATCACCACTTTCCCGCCGTTGGCCGCGAGCATGCGGGCCGTGCCTTCGCCCAAGCCCGATGCGCCGCCGGTGACGATGAAAACCTTGCCTTGAATGTCCATGTGTTGCTCCTGAATGTGATTGACGTTACGTCAACGTCAATTATGCACAGTTGGCTTGCGCAAAACGGGGGTGTCCGCCTGAACCATCCGTGTTGGCTGTACCGAAAACACGGTACGGGGCTACCCGCTTTGCTGAATGGACGCTGTCCCAGGGGGCTGCCTAACATGACACCGTCTTGGGCGCTGGGGCCCAAAGGCTGGCACAACAGGAGAACCGCATGGCTTCAGAGCTCACTTGGGTCAAGAGCGAAACAGATTTGTTGCGCATCGACGACGACTGGCGCCGGGCTTGCGATTTACTGGCCATGGCCGATGTCCAGGTAGGAGGCGGCAGGCCATGGGACATGCGAGTGCACCACCCCGCCACATTTGACCGCATCTTGGCGCAGGGCAGTCTGGGTTTGGGGGAGAGTTATCTGGATGGGTGGTGGGACTGTGACCAGGTGGACGAAATGATCACCCGGATTTTGCGGGCGCGGCTGGACGAGCAGGTGGGCCGTGCGGGATGGTTGTGGGCGTCGCTCAAGGCCCGGCTGACCAATCTGCAATCACCGCACCGGGCGTGGCAGGTGGGCGAGCTGCATTACGACCTGGGCAACGATTTGTACGAGGCCATGCTCGACCCGTCCATGGCCTACAGCTGTGGCTATTGGCCTGTGGCGCAAAGTCTGGCGCAGGCGCAAGAGGCCAAGCTGGATTTGATTTGTCAAAAGCTGCAACTGAAGGCCGGCATGACCCTTTTGGACATTGGTTGCGGCTGGGGCAGTCTGATGCTGTTTGCGGCCCGGCATTACCGGGTGCAGTGCGTGGGCTTGACCATCTCCAAAGAGCAGGCCCGTTGGGGTGCGCAAAAGGCGGGTGACTTGCCTGTGCGTTTTGAGCTGGCCGACTATCGGCAGTTCAACCCCTACGGTGAGCAGCGCTTTGACCGTGTGGCGTCGATTGGCATGTTCGAGCATGTGGGCCACAAGAACTACCGCACCTATTTCGACATGGCCCGCCGCAGCCTGCGGGACGATGGCTTGTTTTTGTTGCACACCATTGGCAAAAACCGCGCGGGTGCCGGGATCGATCCTTGGATCGAAAAATACATCTTCCCGAACGGCGCGCTGCCTTCGGCATCCGACATGGCTTTTTACTGCGAAGAGCAGTTCGTCATGGAGGACTGGCACAACTTTGGCGAGGATTACGACAAGACGCTGATGGCCTGGCATGCGCGCTTCGAAGCGGCCTGGCCGTCCTTGAAAGAGCGCTATGGCGAGCGCTTTTACCGCATGTGGCGCTATTACCTCTTGAGTTGCGCAGGCACCTTCCGCGCCCGAGACAACCAGCTGTGGCAGTTGGTGTTGTCCCCAGGCGGTCAGGCCGGCGGTTACCGCAGGCCGCTGATCTGAGCGCCTGCAGTTCGGGCGGCTCTGCTTGCCCGGCATGCTCCAATGCGGTTTGTTGCTTGACCTGAAACCGTACCGACATGAACCTGAAGGCACCTCTTTCCAAGACTTTTTGGGCCCGATCATTCCTGAGCCTGGGCGCCTTGAGCGCTGGCTCCAGTGTGGTCTTGAGTGCCGCCTTTGCGCATTTGCCGGTGTTTGCCGCAGGCATTCCGACCGCGGTGCAAAGCGCTTTGGCCCAACACCAGTTCCATTCATTGGGCTTGCTGATCACCGGTTTGGCGCTGCACCTGTGTCGGCCGTCACGTTTCTTGTTGGCGGCGGGTGGGCTCATGGTGTTGGGCTTGATCTTGTTCAGTTTCAACCTCTATGCCCGTCACGTGCTGGCGTGGGACGCCCTGAGGGCTTGGGTGCCATGGGGTGGGGCGGCTTGGATACTGGCTTGGCTCAGCTTGGCGGTGGGTTTTTTCAAGAAGCCCTCTGAGTCCACAGGCGTGGCTTGACCCGTCAAAACCTGCAGTCGTCAGCCGCATGGGGCTGGGTTCAAAGGTTTTCCCTATCGAGCCCATAGAAACTACTCATGAGTGGAAACCCTGATTCGAATTATGATTGCGACCAATGAGTCACCTCATTCGATAGTTTTTTTAAACCACTCTCAGGAAACACCATGTCCTCTTTGATCAATACCCAAGTCCAGCCTTTCAAAACCCAGGCTTTTCACAACGGCAAGTTCGTGCAAGTGTCCAACGAAACCCTCAAGGGCGAGTGGTCCGTGCTGATTTTCATGCCCGCTGCCTTCACTTTCAACTGCCCCACAGAAATCGAAGACGCGGCTGACAACTACGCCGAGTTCCAGAAAGCCGGTGCCGAGGTCTACATCGTGACCACCGACACCCACTTCTCGCACAAAGTGTGGCACGAGACATCGCCTGCTGTCGGCAAGGCCAAGTTCCCCTTGGTGGGCGACCCTACACATGCCCTGACACGCGCTTTTGGCGTGCACATTGAAGAAGAAGGCCTGGCACTGCGCGGCACCTTCATCATCAACCCCGAAGGCATGATCAAGACCGCCGAAGTGCACTCCAACGAGATCGCACGCGACGTGTCCGAGACCCTGCGCAAGCTCAAGGCCGCTCAGTACACCGCCGCCAACCCCGGCCAAGTGTGCCCCGCCAAGTGGAAAGAGGGCGCCAAGACTTTGGCCCCTTCCATCGACCTGGTCGGCAAGATCTAAATCTCGGGTGCCCTGCTGGTCAGGGCGCTGAGTTCAGCGCATGCGGGCCACAAGCCCGCGTGCCTTGCGCTCAACGGATTTCCCCCAATCCGCCCAAATTCACCCCAATGTCCCTTGTTCGCTGGCCTGCGCCACAAGTGCGGGTCCAAGTACTGCCCCCTGAAAACCGGAGATCACCATGCTCGACGACACGCTCAAAGCCCAACTTCAGCAATACCTGGCCTTGCTGCGCCAGTCGATCCGCTTGATCGCTTCGCTGGACGACAGCGAGACCGGCACCGAGATGAAGAGCCTGTTGGAAACCATTACAGGCCTGTCGGACAAGGTCAGCCTGGACACCTCGGGAGACGATGCCCGCAAGCCGTCTTTTGTGGTGGCCCGCGAAGGCCAGACCACCGGGGTGCGGTTTGCAGGTTTGCCACTCGGCCACGAGTTCACCTCTTTGGTTCTGGCTTTGCTTTGGACCGGGGGTCATCCCCCGAAGGTCGAGGCCGAGGTCATCGACAGCATCAAGGCCCTTGAAGGCAACTTCAATTTTGAGGTTTACATGTCGCTCAGCTGCCACAACTGCCCCGATGTGGTGCAGGCTTTGTCGCTCATGGCCATCGTCAATCCGCAGGTTAAAACCGTGGTGATCGAAGGCGGCGCCTTCCAAAAGGAAGTCGAAGAGCGCCAGATCATGGCGGTGCCCATGGTGTTCCTCAACGGCCAAGTGTTTGGCTCAGGCCGCATGTCGGTGGAAGAAATCGTGGCCAAACTGGACACCCATGCCGGTGAACGCGACGCGGCCAAGCTCAGCGCCAAAGACCCCTTTGACGTGTTGATCGTGGGCGGTGGCCCGGCTGGTGCGGCTGCGGCTGTCTATGCTGCGCGCAAAGGCATCCGTGTGGGTGTGGCGGCTGAGCGTTTTGGCGGGCAGACCAACGACACGATGGCGATTGAGAACTACATCTCGGTGCTGGAGACCGATGGCCCCAAGTTTGCGGCGGCTCTCGAAGCCCAAGTGCGCCACTACGAGGTGGACATCATGAATTTGCAACGCGCCGAAAAAATCATCCCGGCGACCGAGCCAGGTGGCCTGATCGAGGTGCAAATGGCCAATGGGGGCGCTTTGAAAGCCCGCTCGGTCATCCTCTCCACCGGGGCCCGCTGGCGCAATGTCAACGTGCCCGGCGAGGCCGAATACAAGAACAAAGGCGTGGCGTATTGCCCGCACTGCGACGGCCCCTTGTTCAAGGGCAAGCGCACCGCCGTCATTGGCGGTGGCAACTCCGGCATCGAAGCGGCGATTGACTTGGCGGGCATCGTGGCGCACGTCACCGTGTTCGAATTTGCCGACCAACTCAAGGCCGATGCGGTGCTGGTGAGCAAACTCAAGAGCCTGCCCAACGTGAGCATCCATACCAACGCCCAGACCACCGAAATCACCGGTGCAGACGGCAAGGTCAATGGCATCCGCTACAAGGACCGCACCACGGGCGATGACCACTGGGTGGCACTCGAAGGCGTGTTTGTTCAGATCGGTTTGGTGCCCAACACCGAATTCCTGAAAGGCACGGTTGAACTCTCCAACTTCGGAGAAATCGTGGTCGACGCCAAGGGCCACACCAATGTGCCCGGCGTTTTCGCGGCGGGTGACTGTACCACCGTGCCTTACAAGCAGATCGTGATCGCTGCAGGTGAAGGCTCCAAGGCCGCTTTGAGCGCCTTTGACCACCTGATCCGTTTGCCAGCAGTGACTGAAACGATGACCGAGGCGGTCACGGCTTGAGCCGCCTTGCCATCATTTGAAACCCACGCGGTCCAGCATTTGTTGGACCTTGATCTGGTTCATGCCGACCGCGCTGATGGGGAGCAGCTCGCTTTTGAAGCTGCCGCCGGTCATGGCTTTGAGGGCCGGGTTGTCAAAGCTGACGCCTTTGGCGGCGGGCCACTCGTTGTTGCCGTTGGCAAAGTGGTTTTGCGCGGCGGGGCTGGCCAAGTATTCTAAAAACTGCATCGCGTTGCCACTGTTTTTGGCATGGCGTGCCACCGCGCCACCGGCCACGTTCATGTGGGTGCCCCAGCTGCTTTGGTTGGGAAAGACCACACCGACTTTTTCGGCCACCGCACGGTCCTCGGGCTTGCTCGAACGCATCAGGCGCGCCAAGTAATAAGAGTTGGTGACGGCCACACCGCATTCACCCGCTGCCACTGCGCGGATCTGATCGGTGTCGCCACCTTTGGGGCTGCGGGCCATGTTGTCCACCAAGCTCTTGAGCCAGGCTTCTGTTCTTTGTGGCCCGATGTGCTCGCTCATGGCGCCGAACAGGCTCAGGTTGTAGGGGTGTGAACCGCTGCGAATGCACAAGCTGCCTTTGAACTTGGGATCGGCCAGTTTTTCATAGGTGTCCACATCGGTTTTGTTGAATTTGACCTTGTCATAGACCATCACGCGTGCGCGGGTAGACAGGCCAAACCAGGCCGTGCCGCCGTTGTCAGCGGGTTTGGCGCGCAAATTGGCGGGGATGGCATCTTCCAGAAACTTGGATTTGATGGGTTGGAACAGGCCATCGACTTCGGCGCGCCACAGACGCGCCGCATCGACCAGCAAAATCACGTCGGCAGGGGAGGCGGCACCCTCGGCCTTGAGTCGGGCGAGAATACCGGCATCGTCGGCATCCACCCGGTTGATCTTGATGCCAGTGGCTTTGGTGAATTCGTTGTACATCACTTCGTCGCTGGGGTAGTGACGGGCCGAATAGATGTTCAGCACTTTGTCTTGGGCCATGCCGGACGCCGCCACGGTCATCAGGCAGGCCAAGCTCAAAATGGATCGTGTGAATTTCATGGTTTCATACAGGGGTTGGTTGCAATGGCTGAAGTGTAATTCAAATGCGAATCGTTATCAATAAGATTTGAGGAAAAAATGTTGTCAGTGAACATCAACCCTGAAAAAAACCAATTTCGCCCGGGCTCTGGCGTGCCTGCTCTGGTGGGGCTTGGGCGTTGGACATTGCTGTCGCTGGTGATGGTGCTGGCTGCTTGCAGCAGTGTGCCCAGCACGCCGCCCACAGGCCCGGGTGCCGTGTTGCCCAGTGTCGAGCGCAAAGAGCTGCGCTTGGGTTTGGCTTTGGGAGGCGGGGCTGCTCGGGGCTTCGCCCATGTGGGCGTGATTCAGGTGCTCGAAGAGGCGGGCCTGCGGCCGGGCTTTGTGGTGGGCACTTCTGCCGGGAGTCTGGTGGCTGCTTTGTACGCCAGTGGCAAAACACCGGCTGAGTTGGTGCGCGTGGCCGAAACCATGCAAGAGGCCGAGATCACCGATTGGATGCTGCCCATTTTGAACAGGGGGGCTTTGCGTGGTGAGGCCTTGGCCAAATATGTCAACACCCAGGTGGGGGGGCGCAGCCTGGAGCAGATGAGGATTCCGGTGGGCATTGTGGCCACCGACTTGGGCAACGGCGAGGCCATCACGTTCCGGCGGGGCAACACGGGCGCTGCGGTGCGGGCTTCGAGCGCGGTACCTGGGGTGTTTCAGCCGGTGCGGGTGGGAGAGCGTGAGTATGTCGATGGGGGCCTGGTGGCACCGGTTCCGGTTCGGCAAGTCCGCGACATGGGGGCGAATTTCGTCATCGCGGTGGACATTTCCAGCGACCCAGAGGGCAACCCCTCTGCAGACACCTTCCAGATCCTGATGCAGACCTTTGCCATCATGGGCAAGAGCATCAACCACCTGGCGCTGAAAGAAGCCGATTGGGTGGTGCGGCCCGCCTTGTCCGGCGTCAGAAGTGCCGATTTTGGTGCCAGACAGCGCTCCATTGAGGCGGGGCGGGCGGCCATGCGCGAGGCGCTGCCGGGCCTGAGAGCCCGTTTGGCCGCATTCGAGTCTGGACGTTGACAGGCGAAAAAAAGGGCTGATCTGGCGATCAGCCCTGGAAGGGATCCCTGTTTCCCAGACGAAATTCAAAAGGATCCGAGGAGACAACTTGCGAAAGAGGAACCGGCCGAGCCCCGGGGGACAGGCCGGTGAAATGCATCACTTCTTCTTGGCAGCCTTGGGCGTGGCCACGACCGATTGGGTCACCGCTGCCAAATTGGATTCGGCCATGTCGGTGGCTTGTTTGACGGCTTTTTGTACCGACTCGTAAGCGCTGTTGGCGGCGGTGACGGCACCCTTCATCATGGCGACGGCTTGCTCGGAGCCAGCGGGGGCGTTTTGAGTCGCGGTTTCCACCAACGAGGCGAACTGCTTTTGAGCAGCGGCGCTCTGGGCTTCGAAAGCTTTGGTGAATTCGTTGCCCGTACCCGAGGCGATGTCATAGAGGTGGCGGCTGTAAGCGGCGGTCTTTTCGGCCAAGGGCTGGAACAGGTTGGCTTGCATGGCCAGCAACTCTTGCGCGTCTTTCACGCTCAGGGCGGCTTGGGTGTTGTTGGCGGACTCGTCCAGGGCAGCTTTGGCTGCGCTCAGGTTCAACTCGACCAATTTCTCAACACCTTCGAAGGCTTTGGCGGTCAGGCCAAAGAGGGTTTCCACGTTGGCTTTGTGGGAGGCGACGATTTGTTCAGCGGTCATCATGAGGATCTCCAGATCAAAAAAGGTTGGGTTTCAACAAGACTGCGCCGTAACTGGCCGGGGCCGTACAACTTTGTTGCAGTGCAGCATGGTTTGGATTTTAGGGTTTCTACGGGGTATTGCAAGGGGATGAACTTGCTGGCGGCTCAGATTAGAGAGGGTTTTCTAGAATCGAGTCCCCACCCGAACTGCCCATGCACGCTTACTACGCCGACCACTTTGTCTTGCCTTTGCCCGAGGGCCACCGGTTTCCGATGCGCAAGTACAGCCGGTTGCGTGACCGCCTCACACAAGAGCTGCCCATCGTCAAGATGCAGGAGGCCCCAGCCGCCAGTGATGGCGAGCTGGCGCTGGTGCACACGCCCGCGTACATCCAGGGGGTGAGCACCGGGACTTTGGAGCCCGCCTTGCAGCGAGAGATTGGTTTTCCTTGGAGTCCTGCCATGGCCGAGCGGGCCCGCCGTTCGGTGGGCGCCACCGTGGCGGCTGCTCGCGATGCCCTGGCCCAAGGCGTGGCGGGCAACCTGGCGGGCGGGACGCACCATGCCTATGCGCACAAGGGCGGCGGGTTTTGTGTGTTCAACGACATTGCGGTGACTGCCCGCCTGATGCAGGCCGAGGCCTGGCGGCACAAACGCCAGCAGATGAAAGTTGCGGTGATTGACCTGGATGTGCACCAGGGCAATGGCACGGCCCATGTGTTTGCCAACGATCCCAGCGTGTTCACGCTGTCTCTGCATGGCGAAAAGAACTTCCCCTTCCGCAAGGAGCCCAGCGACCTGGACGTGGGCCTGCCGGACGGCTGCACCGATGAGCCTTATCTGGCGGCGCTCCACCAAGCCCTGCAAACGCTGCACGACCGGTTCGATCCGCAGTTGGTGATTTACTTGGCCGGAGCCGACCCGCACGAGGGGGATCGGTTGGGGCGTCTGAAACTGACGATGGATGGCATGCAAGCGCGCGACCGGGTGGTGATGGACTGGGCTTGGCAACGCAGGCTGCCGGTGGTGCTGTGCATGGGCGGTGGCTATGGCCACGACATCGAGACCACGGTGCAGGTGCAAATGCAGACCTGGGACGTGGCCTTGGCCTATTGGCAACGCTGGCACAATCTCGGGCGATGAACACGCCCGCCAAACCCCAAGCCGACGAGCGCAGCCGCTACAAGGCGTTTCGCGCCATCAGCACCCGCTGGATGGACAACGATGTGTATGGCCATGTGAACAACGTGGTGTACTACAGCTGGTTCGACACGGCCGTGAACGCCACGCTGATTGAGCGCGGTGTGCTCGACATCCATGCGGGCAGCACCATTGGCCTGGTGGTGGAAACCCAGTGTTTTTATTTTGCGCCGCTGGCCTTCCCCCAAACCATCGACGCAGGCATCCGCGTTGCCAAGCTGGGCACCTCCAGTGTGCGCTACGAGGTGGGCTTGTTTGCCCAAGGTGAAGATCTGACCGCCGCCCGGGGCCATTTTGTCCATGTGTACGTGGACCGTGAAACCCGCCGCCCCGTGCCTTTGCCGGCCCCACTCAAAGCATTTTTGGAGACCTTGACATGAGCATTTCCCCCATCGGCCCCCAGGTCAGCACCCGTGTGAGCGACCCCGCCAGTGTGGACGCCGCGATCCTGAGCCGCTTTTCGACCCGCGCCTATTTGCCAAAACCGGTGGACCGCGCTGTGCTGCAAGAGGTGCTGGACGTTGCCGCCCGCGCGCCCAGCGGCACCAACACCCAGCCCTGGAAGGTGTATGTGCTGCAAGGCGCCAAGCGTGACGAGCTGGTGGCCAAAACCTGCGCCGCGCACGATGCCATCAGCGCCAATCCGGCACTGGCCGCAGACTACGCCGAGGCCTATGACTACTACCCCGAAAAATGGGTCAGCCCCTACATCGACCGCCGCCGCGAGTGCGGTTTTGGCCTGTATGGCGTGCTGGGCATCGGCAAGGGCGATAAGGCCCAGATGCATGCGCAGCACCAGAAAAATTTCCGTTTTTTTGACGCGCCCGTGGGCTTGATGTTCACCATCGACAAGGTGATGGGCCGGGGCAGCTTGCTCGACTACGGCATGTTTTTGCAGACCCTGATGGTGGCCGCCCGTTCGCGGGGCCTGCACACCTGCCCGCAAGCGGCCTGGAACGGTTTTGCCAAAATCATCTTGCCGCTGGTGGGCGCAGGGGAGAACGAAATGCTCGTCTGCGGCATGTCGCTGGGTTATGCCGACGAATCGGCGCTGGTCAACACCTTCCAGACCACCCGGGTGTCGGCACAAGACTTCACCCAGTGGTTGGACTGATCTTTTTCTCGTGACAAGGTGCTCAATTGGGATTTGAAGCACTGGCGCTGCAGTTGCTCAACGGGCTGAGCCACGCCACCACCTTGTTTTTGATGGCTTCGGGTTTGACGCTGATCTTCGGCGTGACCCGGATCGTCAATTTTGCGCACGGCAGTTTTTTCATGCTGGGCGCGCTGTGGGCTGCGCACGCGGTGACCCACTGGTGGCCCGAATGGGCTGAGTCGGCCTGGACGTATGCGCTGGCCATGCTCTTGGGGGCCGCGCTGGCGGCGCTGCTGGGTGCACTGACCGAGCTGCTGCTCTTGAGGCGCATGCGCCACGCGCCGCAGCTGTACCAACTGGTGGCCACCTTTGGCCTGACGCTGGCGCTGCACGACGCGATGCGCTGGTATTTTGGGCCGGAGGAGGTGTTTGCGCCGCGCTTTCCGGGCCTCAAGGGCGCGATCCAGCTGGGCGAGTCGTATTTCCCGACCTGGCAATTGTTCACCTTGGTCTTGGGACCACTGGTCTGGTTGGGCCTGCACCTCTTGCTCACGCGCACCTTGTGGGGACAGCGCGTCAAAGCCGCCACGCAAGACCGCGACATGCTTAACGCTTTAGGCGTGAATCCTGCGCCCCTCATGCTCGGGGTGGTCATGCTGGGCTGCGGTCTGGCAGGGCTGGCCGGGGCTTTGCAGCTGCCGCGAGAGCCCGCGCATTTGCAAATGGACGTGAACGTGGTGGTCGAAACCTTTGTGGTGGTGGTCACCGGGGGGCTGGGCAGCATTGGCGGAGCGTTTGCAGCGGCGTTGCTGATTGGCCTGATCCATGCCTTTGGCCTGAGCTTTTTTCCGCAGGCGACCTTGGTGTTGGTGTTTTTGACCATGGCGGTGGTGCTGGTCTGGCGCCCTCAGGGTTTGGCCGGGTCGGCCGTTCATGCCGAGCAACGCGAAAGCGTGCCGGTGTTTGCGCTGTGGCCGGTGTCGGGCGGGGGCCAGGGGGTCTTTGCCTTGGCCTTTGTGGGGTTGACACTGATGGCCTGGGGGCAGGGCGATTATGGCCGCAGCCTGGCCGAGGACGTGATGGTGATGATGCTGTTTGGCCTGAGCCTGCAATGGATGATGGCTTTGGGCGGCTTGGTCAGTTTTGGCCATGCGGCGTTTTTTGCGCTGGGCGCTTATGGCACGGCGTTGTCGCACCTGCATTGGGGGGCGGGTTTGTTTGCCGCTTTGGCCGCTGGCATGGCGCTGGCGCTGACCGTGGCCTTGGCTTTTGGCGCTTTGGTGGTGCGCAGCAGCGGGGTGTACCTGGCCATGCTGTCCCTGGCGCTGGCTCAAATGATTTGGGCCGGGGCCACGCAGTGGGTGGGCCTGACGGGCGGTGACAACGGTTTGATTGGCGTGCGCTTGATCGCGCCCGAATCGCGTGCTTTGGCGGATGCGGTGCTGTGCGGCTTCATGCTGTTGGCCATTCTGGCCATGGCCCGCGTGGTTCGTTCCAGCCGGGGCGCGGCTTTGCAGGCCTTGCGTGATGCTCCTTGGCGGGCGGCGGCCAGTGGCTTGCCGGTGCAGGCCTTGCGCTACCAGGTGTTTGTGGGCAGCGCCACTTTGGCGGGCCTCGCCGGAGGCTTGTGGGCCGCGTTCAAGGGTGCGGTGTTCCCCTCGGTGGCTTCGGTGGCCATGTCGGTGGATGCCTTGCTGGTCATCTTGCTGGGCGGTGTGCACCAGTTGTGGGGCTCTGCCGTGGGCAGCGCCTTGCTGGTGTGGGGGGGCGCGGAGCTGGGGCGGGGGCTGGAGTATTGGCGCGGCATCTTGGGCCTGGTCATCATGGGGGTCATGGTGCTGGCGCCCAGCGGGGTGTTGGGTTCGGTGCAGCAATGGCTGTCGTGGCGCACTGCACGTCAATCCATGCCCAGTACCTCTGAAGAGGGCCATGCATGAGAACGAGCGCTTTGCAGGTGCAGGGCCTGGCCAAGCATTTTGGCGGCGTGCGGGCGCTGGACGGGGTGGATTTTGAGGTGGATGCAGGCCAATGTGTGGCCTTGATTGGCCCCAATGGCGCGGGCAAATCGACCTGTTTTGCCTGCCTGGCTGGCCAGCAGGTGCCCACAGCGGGTGAGGTGCTGTGGCAAGGGCAGTCGCTGTTGGGCAAAGCGCCCGCGGAGCGCCAGCGCCTGGGCGTGGCCCGCACCTTTCAGGTGGCGCAGACCTTTGAGGCGCTCACGGTCTTGCAAAACATCCAACTGGTGCTGCGCGGTGCAGCGCCCTTGGCCTGGTGGGACCGGCTGGACCGGCGTCAGCCCGAGCGGGCCATGCACTTGGCCACACAAGCGGGCTTGGCGATGCTGGTCCACCACACCGTGGCCGATTTGCCCTATGGCGCGAAAAAGCGGCTGGAACTGGCCATGGCGCTGGCAGGCTTGCCTGAGGCGGGTGCCGATCCAAGCCCCTCTTTGCTGCTGCTGGACGAGCCTGCTGCCGGGCTGGCTGTCGCCGAGCGCGCTGACATGATGGCCTTGGTGTGCGAGGTGGCCTCGCAAGGGGTGACGGTGCTCTACACCGAACACAATATGGACGCCGTCTTTGGCGTGGCGGATCGGGTGCTGGTGCTGATGCAAGGCCGTTTGGTGGCCGATGGTGCACCGGAGGCGGTGGCGCAAGACCCGCAGGTGCGCGAACGCTACCTGGGGCTGGACTTTGAAATGAAAGGGCTGCTGGATGCTCGCGGTTGAGGGGCTCAACGCCTGGTATGGACAAGCCCAAGCCTTGTTTGACGTCCATCTTGCCGTGGGCGAAGGCGAGTTGGTGGTCATTCAGGGTTTGAACGGCGCAGGCAAATCGACCTTGCTGCAAAGCCTGATCGGCATCGGTCCCCGCGCGCAGGGGCGCATTGCGTGGCAGGGGCAGCCCATCGAGGGCTGGCCCGCGCACCGACGCGCCCGTGCCGGTTTGGGTTTTGTGGCCGAAGACCGCCGATTGTTCACCGCTTTGTCGGTCAAAGAAAACCTGTGGATAGCCGCCAATGGTTTGTCGCACCCAGGTGCCCATCCCAGCCAACAGGAAACGCCTGCTCAGCGCTGCGATCGCATCCTGAGCTTGTTCCCCCAACTCAAGGCCATGCTGCAACGGCCAGCGGCTCAAATGAGCGGCGGCGAGCAGCAAATGCTGGCGCTGGCCCGAACCCTGATGACCGGACCGCGTCTGTTGTTGCTCGACGAGCCTTGTGAGGGGATCGCGCCGGTGCTGGTGGCTGCGATGCGAGATGCCCTGCTGCAACTGGGGCGCGAAGGTGTGGCCATGTTGGTCGCCGAACAAAACAACATCCTGTCCCATCATGCACAACGGGTGCTTGTGCTCTCCAGTGGGCGCGTCGACACCTCTGGCATTGGCCCCGCGTGAGTCTTTGGGGTATCCCTTACACTGGCCCACAACAAGCAGCGGCCTCAGCCGCCAGAGACAAGCCACCATGATCATCACCAGCCTGCTCGACACCGACCTGTACAAATTCACCATGATGCAGGTGGTGCTGCACCAGTTTCCGGGGGCGCAGGTGCAGTACAAATTCAAGTGCCGCAATCCGGGGGTACCGCTGGCGCCATTTGTGGATGAAATCCGTCGGGAAATCCGTTCTCTGTGCAGTTTGAATTTCAAGGACTCTGAGCTGCATTACCTGCGGACACTGCGGTTCATCAAGAGTGACTTCGTGGATTTTCTGGGCCTGTTCAAGCTCAATGAAAAATACATCCAGGTCTCGGCCTTGCCCTCTGGCGAGATCGACATCACCATCCAGGGGCCGTGGCTGCACACCATCTTGTTTGAGATCCCGGTGTTGGCCATCGTCAACGAGGTGTATTTCCGCAACACGCAGAAAGTGCCTGACCTGATGCAGGGGCGCCGCCTGCTGGAGACCAAAATCGCGCAGTTGCAAGCTCCTGGACTGCAGACCCTCAAGATTGCGGACTATGGCACCCGCCGCCGTTTTTCCCGTGCTTGGCACGAGGAGGTTTTGCGCGTTTTATCGGCCCGCCTGGGCACGGGCCCCGAAGGCCAGTTTGCGGGCACCAGCAATGTGTATTACGCCTACCTGCTGGGCCTGACCCCCTTGGGCACCATGGCGCATGAGTATTTGCAAGCCGCTCAGGCCTTGGGGCCACGGCTGCGTGACAGCCAGGTTTTCGCTTTCGAGTCCTGGGCCAAGGAGTACCGAGGCGATTTGGGGATCGCCTTGAGTGATGTGTACGGCTTCAACGCCTTCTTGCGCGACTTTGATTTGTATTTTTGCAAACTCTTTGACGGCGCGCGCCACGACAGTGGCGACCCCTTCAGTTGGGGCGAGCGCATGATCGCGCACTACCAGCACAACCGGGTAGACCCCAGAACCAAGACACTGATTTTCAGCGACAGCTTGACCATTCCGCGCACCATTGAGCTGTTTGAGCAGTTTCGCGGGCGCTGCCAGCTGGCCTTTGGGGTGGGCACCAACCTGACCAATGACCTGGGTTATGAACCTTTGCAGATCGTCATCAAGATGACCCGGTGCAACGGCCAGCCTGTGGCCAAATTGTCCGACTCCCCAGGCAAGGGGATGTGCGACGATGAAAAATACCTGGCCTACCTGCGCCAGGTGTTTGAAATTTCTCCGGTGGTCTGAAAAGGATTAAAGCGCCCGTTAACATACGGCACCTTTTTTGCAGGAGTGCACTGATGACGTTATGGGGTACGAGACGAACCGCCTGGCTGGCTTTGCCCATGCTGATGGCCATGTCCAGTGGGGCTTGGGCTGCCGATTTTGACGGGTCGCAGTTGTCGGTGATTTGGGGCGTGCCTTTTGCGGGCATTTTGCTGTCGATCGCTTTGATGCCTTTGTTGACGCCAAATTTCTGGCACCACCATTACGGCAAAGTGGCTGCCGCTTGGGGCTTGGCGTTTCTTTTGCCTTTTGCCCTCATGTTCGGGCCAGAGATGGCAGGCGTCAACATGGTGCATGCGCTGTTTGCCGAATACATTCCCTTCATCATTTTGCTCACCGCACTCTTCACTGTGTCGGGCGGCATTTTCATTCGGGGCAATCTGCACGGCAGCCCGGCATTGAACACGGCCATCTTGGGCATTGGCGCCGTGCTGGCCAGTTTCATGGGCACCACAGGCGCCTCCATGTTGTTGATTCGCCCCTTGATCCGGGCCAACGACAACCGCAAGCATGTGGCCCATGTGGTGGTGTTTTTCATCTTCATCGTCTCCAACGCGGGCGGTTCGCTGACCCCGCTGGGTGATCCACCGCTGTTCCTGGGCTTCTTGAAGGGTGTGGACTTCTTCTGGACCTTGAAACACATCTTCCCTGAAACCTTGTTTTTATTGGGCAGCTTGCTGACCATTTTTTACATCCTGGACAGTTGGTACTACAAGCGCCGCGAGGAACTTGTCCCTCAGGACCCCACGCCCGACTCCAAGGCCATCGGTTTTGATGGGGGCATCAACTTCGCTTTGTTGGCCGTCGTGGTCGGTTTGGTGCTGATGAGCGGTTTGTGGAAGTCCGACGTGTCTTTCGACATCTATGGCACGGTCGTTGGCCTGCCCGGTGTGGTGCGTGATGTGGGCCTGATCGCCGTGACTTTCTTGTCGCTCATGATCACGCCTGCCAAAGTGCATGCTGACAACCAATTTTCGTGGGCCCCGATGCAAGAGGTGGCCAAGTTGTTTGCGGGTATTTTCCTGACCATCATCCCGGTGATCGCCATGCTCAAAGCGGGTGTGAACGGGCCTTTTGGCGCGGTGGTGTCGGCCGTGACCCAGCCCGACGGCAGCCCGGACGTGATGATGTATTTCTGGATCACCGGTGCTCTGAGCTCTTTCCTGGACAACGCCCCGACTTACCTGGTGTTCTTCAACACCGCTGGCGGTGATCCGCAGGTCTTGATGACCACGCTGGCCCCGACCTTGGCGGCCATCTCGGCGGGTGCCGTGTTCATGGGGGCCAACACCTACATTGGCAATGCACCCAACCTGATGGTCAAAGCGATTGCCGAGGACCGTGGTGTGAAGATGCCCAGCTTCTTTGGCTATATGCTCTGGTCGGGTGGCATTTTGGTGCCCTTGTTTGTGGTGATGAGTTTTATCTGGTTCAAATGATGTCCAAACCTTCCATTCTGGTGGCGCGCGCCATCTTCCCTGAAGTCCTGCAGTCTTTGGCTCAGGTGTTTGATGTCGAGAGCAACCAGACTGACGAGGTCTGGTCCCCGGCTGAACTGTCCCGACGCCTGCAAGGCAAAGCGGGTGCTTTGACCACCGGCAGCGAGCGCATCGACGCCGCGCTTTTGCAAGCCAACCCGCAACTGCGCATCGTGGCCAATATGGCTGTGGGGTTCAATAATTTCGATGTGCCCGCCATGACCGCTGCAGGCGTGCTGGCCACCAACACCCCCGATGTGTTGACCGAGACCACGGCCGACTTTGGCTTTGCACTGCTCATGGCCACAGCACGCCGCGTGACCGAGAGTGAGCATTACTTGCGCGCAGGCCTGTGGAAAAAGTGGAGCTACGACATGTTCGCCGGGGCCGAGGTGCATGGCTCGACCATCGGCATCATTGGCATGGGCCGCATCGGGCAAGGCATTGCCCGCCGGGCGGCGCACGGTTTTGGCATGAATGTGATGTATCACAACCGCAGCCGCCTGAGCGCCGAGCTGGAAACCGAGTGCAAAGCCCGTTACGTGAGCAAGCAAGAGCTGCTCCAAACGGCCGACCATGTGATGCTGGTCGTGCCTTACAGCGCCGAGTCGCACCACACGATCGGCGCGGCCGAGTTGGCGCAGATGAAACCCACGGCCACCCTGGTCAACATCGCTCGCGGCGGCATTGTGGACGACGCGGCCTTGGCCCAAGCCCTGGCGGCGCGCCAGATCGCTGCGGCGGGCATCGATGTGTTCGAGGGTGAACCCTCGGTGCACCCGGACTTGCTCAAGGTGCCCAATGTGGTGCTGACCCCGCACATCGCCAGCGCAACCATCCAAACCCGCAAGGCCATGGCCCAGCTGGCGGCCGACAACTTGGTGGCTTACCTGACCCGAGGCCAGGCGCTGACGCCCTTGAACAGTTTGCCCGGCAGCGCTGCATGACCGAATGGGCCCTGCTGGCCCTGGCGGGGCTGAATCTGTTGCTGGTTGGGCTGCTGCTTCGCCGCAGCGCATCGCCTGATCCGCAAGCACAGCAAACCGCCCAGTCTTTGGCCGAACAAACCGCTTGGTTGCAACAGCAGTTTGGCCATCAGCAAGCCCAGTCGGAGCGGCTTGAACGCGAGCTTCGCACCGAGATCAGCCAGTCCGGCGTGCAGGGGCGGCAAGAGGCCATGCAGAACTTCACCCTGTTCCAGCAGTCGCTGCTGCAGCAAAGCGCCGAGGCCACACGCACCCAGAACCAGCAAATCGACGCCTTGGCGCAGCAACTGGCCTTGCTGCAAAAAAGCCTGACCGACAGCCTGGCGCAGCAGGTCCATGCGCTGTCCGAGTCCAATGCCCGCCGCCTGACCGAGATGCGCGGCACCATGGAAACCCAGCTGGCCCAACTGCAACAAAGCAACACCGCCAAGCTGGATGAAATGCGCCAAACGGTGGATGAAAAACTGCAGGCCACGCTGCAAGCCCGCTTGGGCGAGAGCTTCAAGCAAGTGGCCGACCGCCTGGAGCAGGTGCACAAAGGCTTGGGCGAGATGCAGCAGCTGGCCCAAGGCGTGGGTGACCTGAAACACCTGCTGACCAACGTCAAGACCCGCGGCATGTTTGGCGAGGCGCAGCTGGCGTCCTTGCTCGAGCAAGTGCTGACCCCCGAGCAATACGCCGTGCAGGTGGCCACGCGCCCCGGCGACAAAAACCGGGTGGACTTTGCCATCCGCCTGCCGGGCCGATCGGACAGCGGCCAGCCCGTGTGGTTGCCGATCGACGCCAAGTTCCCGAACGAAGACTACGAGCGCCTGCTGGAAGCCCAAGGCCGGGCCGACCCGGTGCAGGCCGAGCTCTGTGCCAAAGCGTTGGAGGCGCGCATCAGGCTCGAAGCCAAGTCGATTGCCGAGAAATACCTGGAGCCGCCACACACCACCGACTTTGCGGTCATGTTCTTGCCCACCGAAGGCCTGTACGCAGAGGTCTTGCGCCGCCCCGGCCTGATGGAGTCCCTGCAGCGAGACCACCGCGTGACGCTGGCGGGTCCGACCAATTTGATGGCCATGCTCAATGCCCTGCAAATGGGCTTCCGAACGCTGGCTCTGGAAAAGCGCTCCAGCGAAGTCTGGCAAGTGCTGGGCGCCGTCAAGACCGAGTTTGGCAAGTTTGGCGATGTGCTGGACAAGGTGCGCAACCAGACGCAAACCGTGCTCAACACCCTGGACCAGGCCCAGACCCGCAGCAATGTGATGAACCGCGCCTTGCGCCAGGTGGACGCCTTGCCCGAAGCCCAGGCGCAGGCCTTGCTGCCGGGCAGCGAGCCATGAGCCATGATGGGCACGCAAGAGGTGAGATGAGGTGAAGACGCTCCCTCGGCTGATTGGGGGCCAAATCTTCCTGCACGCCTGCATGGCAGGCATGCGCATGGCGACACCCCTTTTGGCCCTGAAGCAGGGCTACAGCCCCTTGGCGGTGGGGGCCTTGTTGGCCCTTTTTGCCCTCACGCAGGTTTTCTTCGCGCTGCCCGCAGGGCGTTACGTGGACCGGGAAGGCCTGAAAAAGCCTTTGCTCATCAGTGTCACTCTTTCTTGTTTGGGGGCCAGCCTGTCTGCCCTCTGGCCGGTTTTTCCAGTCTTGTGCTTGAGTGCGCTGGCCACCGGCGGGGCCACGGGCATGGCCGTGATTGCGCTGCAGCGCCATGTGGGCCGCATGGCCCAAAACCCCGCTGAGTTGCGTGTGGCCTTCAGCTGGTTGTCGATTGGCCCGGCGATTTCCAATTTTTTAGGCCCGGTGCTGGCGGGCTTGCTGATCGACTATGCCGGACCGGAACCGGCCCACATCTCGGGTTTCCAATGGGCGTTTTGGATGTTGGCCGCCTTGCCATTGAGCACCTGGTTCTGGGTGCGGTCGGTGACCGAGTTGCACGCCCCGCAGGCCGAAAACCATCAGACACCCCGCAGAGCGCTGGATTTGTTGGCCGAACCCATGATGCGCCGCTTGTTGGCGGTCAATTGGTTGCTCTCTTCGTGCTGGGATGTCCATACCTTTGTGGTGCCCGTGCTGGGCCATGAACGCGGTTACAGCGCTTCGGTGGTGGGCACAATCTTGGGCTCATTCGCTGTTGCGGCCGCCTTCATCCGGGTTTGTTTGCCATTCATTTCCCGCCATGTCAAAGAGTTCCAGATCATCACTGGCTCGATGGCGTGCACTGCCGTCTTGTTTGGGGTCTACCCCCTCATGCCCTCGCCCTGGGCCATGGGTTTGTGTTCGATTTTGCTCGGGCTGGTTTTGGGGACGGCCCAACCCATGATCATGAGCACCTTGCACCAAATCACCCCGCCGCACCGCCATGGCGAAGCTTTGGGCCTGCGTTTGATGAGCATCAACGCCTCCAGCGTGCTGATGCCGATGCTGTTTGGTGCGGCCGGGGCGATGGCGGGGGTGGCGCCGGTGTTCTGGGTGGTGGGATCGGTGGTGGGCTGGGGCTCGCACATGGCATGGCGCTTGAGGCCGGTGGAACAGAAGTCGGCACCGCATTGACCACATCGGTTCAAAATGCTGTTTTTATATCCAGTATTGCAGCGTAAATCCCACTACAATCCGCCACCATGGCTACCCAATCAACTGTCAAAACCTCCAACGCGTACGCCGAAGGCTCGATCCGCGTCCTCAAGGGCCTGGAGCCCGTCAAACAACGGCCGGGCATGTACACCCGCACCGACAACCCCCTGCACATCATCCAGGAAGTGCTGGACAACGCCGCCGACGAGGCGTTGGCGGGTTTCGGCAAAAAAATCAAAGTCGTCTTGCATGCCGACGGCTCGGTCAGCGTCGAAGACGATGGCCGGGGCATTCCCTTTGGCCTGCATCCCGAGGAAAACGCCCCGGTGATCGAGCTGGTGTTCACCCGCCTGCATGCGGGCGGCAAGTTCGACAAGGGCAAGGGCGGCGCCTACAGCTTCTCGGGCGGCCTGCACGGTGTGGGTGTCTCGGTGACCAACGCGCTGTCCAAGCGCCTCGAAGCCACCAGCTACCGGGAAGGCCAAGTGGCCTCGCTGGTGTTCTCGGGTGGCGACGTGACCGAGCCGCTGGTGGCCCGCAACGCAGGCGAGGGCGACCGCAAACAGGGCACCACCGTGCGTGCCTGGCCCGACGCCAAATACTTCGAGTCCAGCGCCCTGCCCATGAACGAGCTGACGCACCTGCTGCGCAGCAAGGCCGTGCTGATGCCGGGCGTGACGGTGACCTTGGTGAACGAGAAAACCAAGGAAACCCAACAGTGGCAATACAAAGCCGGTCTGCGCGATTACCTGACACAAACGCTCACCGCAGACCCCGTGATCCCCTTGTTTGAGGGCGAGGGCTTTGCCGACGGCAACAGCGAAAGCTTTGCCGAAGGCGAGGGCGCTTCGTGGGCCGTGGCCTTCACCGAAGACGGTGCACCAGTGCGAGAGAGTTACGTCAACCTCATTCCCACCAGCGCAGGCGGCACGCACGACAGTGGCTTGCGCGACGGCCTGTTCACCGCCGTCAAGAGTTTCATCGAGTTGCATGGTTTGCTGCCCAAAGGCGTCAAGCTCATGCCTGAAGACGTGTTCGCCCGCGCCAGCTATGTGCTGAGCGCCAAGGTGCTGGACCCGCAGTTTCAAGGCCAGATCAAGGAACGCCTGAACTCGCGCGACGCCGTGCGTCTGGTGTCCAGCTTCGTGCGCCCGGCACTCGAACTCTGGCTGAATGAGCATGTGGATTACGGCAAAAAGCTGGCGGAACTCGCCATCAAGGCCGCGCAAACCCGCCAGAAAGCGGGCCAGAAGGTCGAAAAGCGCAAGAGCTCCGGTGTGGCGGTGCTGCCCGGCAAGCTGACCGACTGCGAGAGCCGTGACATCGCGCACAACGAGGTGTTTTTGGTGGAGGGCGACTCGGCCGGCGGCAGCGCGAAGATGGGCCGCGACAAAGAGTGCCAGGCCATCTTGCCCTTGCGTGGCAAGGTGCTCAACACTTGGGAAGTGGACCGCGACCGCTTGTTTGCCAACAACGAAATCCACGACATTTCGGTGGCCATTGGCGTGGACCCGCACGGGCCCAATGACTCTCCTGACATGAGCAACCTGCGCTATGGCAAGGTCTGCATCTTGTCTGATGCGGATGTGGACGGCTCGCACATCCAGGTGCTGCTGCTCACCTTGTTCTTCCGCCATTTCCCCAAGCTGATCGAAGCGGGTCATTTGTATGTGGCGCGGCCTCCCTTGTTCCGCGTCGATGCGCCGGCACGCGGCAAAAAGCCCGCGTCCAAGGCCTATGCGCTGGACGAGGGTGAGCTCACCGCCATCATCGACAAGCTGCGCAAAGACGGTGTGAAAGAAGGCGGCTGGAGCATCAGCCGCTTCAAAGGCTTGGGCGAAATGAGCGCCGAGCAGTTGTGGGACACCACCCTCAACCCCGACACGCGCCGCTTGCTGCCGATCGAGCTGGGCCCGCTGGACAACGCGGGCACCGAAAACCTCATGACCCAGCTCATGGGCAAAGGCGAAGCCGCCGCCCGCCGTGAGCTGATGGAGCTGCACGGCGACAGCATCGAAATCGACGTGTGATGAATCCCCTGTAGGAGCCCACTCTGTGGGCGATAGGCCGTTTAGGGCTCATCGCCAGCAAGCGCGCTGCCACATTGAAAGATATTGATGACCACTGACCTGTTGACCCCCGAAACCACAGCCGCCCCCGAAGGCGACCACCTGGGCGCCTATGCCCAGCGTGCCTACCTCGAATACGCGTTGTCCGTTGTCAAAGGCCGTGCTTTGCCCGATGTGTGCGATGGCCAGAAGCCGGTGCAGCGGCGGATTTTGTATTCGATGGACCGCATGGGCCTGGGTTACAGCGGACCGAACAACAACACCGCAGCCAAGCCCGTCAAAAGCGCCCGCGTGGTGGGCGATGTGCTGGGCCGCTACCACCCGCACGGTGACACGGCAGCCTATGACGCGCTGGTGCGCATGGCGCAAGACTTTTCGCAGCGCTACCCGTTGATCGACGGCCAAGGCAATTTTGGCTCGCGCGACGGCGACGGCGCGGCCGCCATGCGCTACACCGAAGCGCGCTTGTCGCGCATCACCAGCTTGCTGCTGGATGAGATCGACATGGGCACGGTGGACTTCATCCCCAACTACGACGGCTCCACCGAAGAGCCGCGCCAGTTGCCCGCCCGCTTGCCCTTCAGCCTGCTCAACGGCGCCAGCGGCATCGCCGTGGGCCTGGCCACCGAAATCCCCAGCCACAACCTGCGCGAAGTGGCCGACGCCTGCGTGGCGCTGATCAAGAACGACAAGCTGAGCGACAGCGAGTTGATGGCCATCCTTCCCGGCCCCGACTACCCCGGCGGCGGCCAGATCATCAGCCCGGCCAGCGACATCGCCGATGCTTACCGCACGGGGCGCGGCAGCCTCAAAGTGCGTGCCCGCTGGAAGATCGAGGAACTCGCCCGTGGCCAATGGCAACTGGTGGTGACCGAATTGCCGCAAGGCGTGAGCTCGCAGCGCGTGCTCGAAGAGATCGAAGAGCTCACCAACCCCAAGGTCAAAGCCGGTAAAAAAGCGCTCAGCACCGACCAGCTGCAGCTCAAAGCCAGCATGCTGGCGGTGTTGGATGTGGTGCGCGACGAATCGAGCAAAGACGCTGCCGTGCGCCTGGTGTTCGAGCCCAAGACCAGCCGCATTGAGCAGCAAGAACTCATCACCACCTTGCTGGCGCACACCAGCCTGGAGACCTCGGCCCCGATCAACATGACGTCCGTGGGCATCGACGGCAAGCCGATTCAAAAATCGCTGCGCCAGATGCTGGTGGAGTGGATCAGCTTCCGCCAGACCACGATCACCCGCCGCAGCCAGCACCGCTTGAACAAGGTGCTCGACCGCATCCACATTCTGGAAGGCCGTCAGCTGGTCTTGCTCAACATCGATGAGGTGATCCGCATCATCCGTCACAGCGACGAGCCCAAGCCCGCGCTGATCGAAGCCTTCCGCTTGAGCGACCGCCAGGCCGAAGACATTCTTGAGATCCGCCTGCGCCAACTGGCCCGCCTGGAGGCCATCAAGATCGAACAAGAATTGAGTGAACTGCGCACAGAGCAGGGCAAGCTCGAAGAAATTCTGGGCAGCCCCGCCGCGCTGCGCCGCTTGATGGTCAAGGAAATCGAAGCCGATGCCAAGACCTTTGCCGACCCGCGCCGCACCCTGATCCAGGAAGAGAAAAAAGCCGTCGCCGAAGTCAAGGTGGTGGACGAGCCGGTGACGGTGGTGGTGTCCGAAAAAGGCTGGGTGCGCGCCCGCACAGGCCACGGCCACGACGCCACCAGCTTCGCCTTCAAGGCGGGGGACGGCCTGTATGGCACCTTTGAATGCCGCACGGTGGACACGCTGCTGATGTTCGGCAGCAACGGGCGCATCTACAGCGTCGCCGTGGCCACACTGCCCGGTGCACGTGGCGATGGCCAGCCGGTGACCACGCTCATTGAGCTGGAGCCGACCACGCAAATCGCCCACTACTTCGCCGGGCCCGCCAACGCCACGCTGCTGCTGAGCGGCTCGGGCGGCTATGGCTTCATGGCTTCGGTCGAAAACATGGTCTCGCGCAACAAAGCGGGCAAAGCCTTCATCAGCCTGGGCGAGGGCGAAACCGTCTGCGCCCCCAGCCATGTGAGCGGCTCCAGCGCCACGGTGCCGGCCGACAAACAGCCCATGCCTGCGGCCACCAGCGTGTGCTGCGCCAGCACGGGCGGCCGTGTGTTGACGTTTGAGATCAGCGAACTCAAAACCATGGAAAAAGGCGGCCGGGGCCTGATGCTCATTGACCTGGAAGCCAAAGACACCCTCGCAGGCGCTGCGGCCTACACCCGCAGCGTCAAGATCGAAGGCATTGGCCGGGGCGGCAAAGCGCGCGAAGAAACGCTGGAAATCCGCAGCCTGAACAACGCCAAAACCGCCCGCGCCAAGAAGGGCAAGGTGGCGGACTTGGGCTTCAAGCCCCATCGCGTGACGCGGGTGGCGTGATCAGGGCGGATCTTTGGACGCACCACCCAAATTCAGCGCTTCATCTGCTGCAGTGCACTCGCCACTTCGGTGACCAGTGCCGGGCCTTTGTAGATGAGGCCGGTGTAAATCTGCACCACATCGGCCCCGGCTTCGATTTTGGAGATCGCGTCGTGCCCGCTCAGGATGCCGCCCACGCCAATGATGGGAAAGTCTTGGCCCAAGGTGGCGCGCAATTGACGGATCACCCGATTGCTGCCCGCCAGTACCGGCGAGCCTGAGAGGCCGCCCATTTCTTCGGCATGCGCCAAGCCGCTCACCGTGTCGCGGGCCAAGGTGGTGTTGGTGGCGATCACGCCGTCCATGCCGTGTTTTTTCAGGGTGGCGGCGATCACGCCCACCTGCGTTTCGTCCAGATCGGGGGCGATTTTCAGGAACATGGGCACACGGCGGCCGTGTTCGGCAGCCAGCGCTTCGCGGCGCGACACCACAGCGCCCAGCAGGCCGTCGAGCGCCTCGTCGCTTTGCAGGGCGCGCAGGTTTTTGGTGTTGGGGCTCGAGATGTTCACCGTCACATAGTCGGCATGCGGGTAGACACCTGCCAGGGCGATCAAATAATCGTCGGTGGCGTTTTCGATGGGTGTGGCTGCGTTTTTGCCGATGTTCAGGCCCAACAAGCGGCCTTGCTGGCGGAACTTGGAGCGCTTGACATTGGCAATGAAGGCGTCCAGACCGTCGTTGTTGAAGCCCAGGCGGTTGATCAGCGCGTTGGCCTCGGGCAGGCGGAACATGCGGGGTTTGGGGTTGCCGGCTTGCGCCTTGGGCGTGACGGTGCCCACTTCGACAAAGCCAAAGCCCATCGCACCCAGACCGTCGATGCAGCGGGCGTTTTTGTCCAGGCCCGCAGCCATGCCGACGCGGTTGGGAAAATGCAGACCCGCCAGCGTGATGGGCTGGGCCACAAAGGGTTGGCGGTAAAGGCGGTCAAGCGGGGTGTTTTGGGTGCGGGCCAGGCCTTCGATGGTCAAGTCGTGGGCCTCTTCAGGGTCCATCCTGAACAAAACAGGGCGGGTCAGGCAATAAGGGATCAGGGACATTGGATAATTCCGGTCTTGTGCAGCGTGCTGCGACGTTGGGCTCAGTTGCCCCGATTGTCTCAAACCCTGCCCCGACTTTTGACTTTCCTACCGAGCCCCTTCCATGACCCAAGACGAACTCAAAGCCCTGGTGGGCCAAGCCGCCCTGAAATACGTTGTACCCGGCGAGATCGTGGGCGTGGGCACCGGCTCCACCGTCAACAAATTCATCGACGCCTTGGCCACGATGAAAGACCAAATCAAAGGCGCGGTGTCCAGCTCTGAAGCTTCCACCTTGCGCCTGAAGGCCATGGGCATCCCGGTGTTTGACAGCAACGAGGTCGAGCGTTTGTCGGTTTACATCGACGGCGCCGACGAAATCGACCCCCAGGGCCACATGGTCAAGGGCGGCGGTGCCGCGCTCACCCGCGAAAAAATCGTGGCCGCGCAGAGCCAGCAGTTTGTCTGCATCGCCGACGAGAGCAAATTGGTCAACGTGCTGGGCGCTTTCCCTTTGCCCGTGGAAGTGATTCCGATGGCCACGGCCCGCGTGATGCGCCAGTTTGCGGCCATGGGCGGCAGCGCCGTGGTGCGCCAAAAAGATGGCCAGCCGCTGGTGACCGACAACGGCCAGCACATCGTCGATGTGAAGGGCCTGAAGATCACCGACCCGGTGGCGTTTGAAACCGAAGTCAGTCAGTGGCCCGGCGTGGTCACCGTGGGGGTGTTTGCCCATCAAAAAGCCCAGGTGTGCTTGCTGGGCACGTCTGAAGGCGTGAAGACGCTGAATTTTTGAGCTTGACTCAGCCCAGCCGCTGCCGCAGTTCGGTTTTGAGCACTTTGCCGTAATTGTTTTTGGGCAAGCTGGCCACGATTTGGTAGCGTTTGGGCCGTTTGAATCGGGCGATTTCTTGCAGACACAGCGCATCGAGCGCTGCCGTGTCGAGCGTGTGCCCGGCTTGGGGCACCACAAAGGCCACCACCACTTCGCCCCATTCGGCGTCGGGCGCGCCCACCACGGCCACTTCGGCCACGCCCAGGGCGTGCAGCAACACTTCTTCAATTTCGCGCGGGTAGATGTTGGAGCCGCCGCTGATGATCAGGTCTTTGCTGCGGTCTTTCAGGGTCAAAAACCCGTCGGCGTCCAGGCAGCCCATGTCGCCTGTGAACAGCCAGCCGTTCTGGAGGGCATGGGCCGTGGCCTCGGGGTTGCGCCAATAGCCCGCCATCACGCTGTCCCCTTGGATCAGCACCTCGCCCACTTCGCCCAGGGGCAAGTCTTGCCCTTGCGCGTCGGTCACGCGGATGCGCACCGGCGTTTGCGCCACCCCCACCGAGGCCAAGCGTTCTGCGTGGCGAGGGTGCGTCGTGTCTTGCAGGTGGTGACGCGACAGGGCGGTGCCCACCATGGGGCTTTCGCCCTGGCCATAAATTTGCACAAAGCGCGGCCCCATGACGCGCAGCGCCCGCTGAATGTCGGCCGCGTACATCGGCGCACCGCCATAGACCACGGTTTTGAACGCTTGGCCGCATGCCTGCGCAGTCAGTCCTGTCGCTTCAGCATGGTCCACCAGGCGCTTGACGATGGTGGGCGCAGCAAACAAGGACAGCGGCCCAAGCTGCTGGCCCAGCGCAAACAGCTCGGCCGGATCGAACCCACCCGAGGGCGGCACCATGTGCCGGGCCCCCGCCATGAGGTGGGGTATGGCGTAAATGCCCGCACCGTGCGACATGGGCGCGGCGTAGGCGATGCAGTCTTGCGGGCCGATGGCATCCACATCGCTGAAGTACGCCAGCCCCATGGTCATCAGGTTGCGGTGCGTGATCATCACGCCCTTGGGCCTGCCGGTGGTGCCGCTGGTGTAGAACAGCCAAGCCAGGTCGTCGGGCTGACGCTCAGTGACAGGTGTGTCGAAGGGGATTTCGTTGGGACTGGGCCCTTGCCACAGCGCATCGGCTTCGGGGCTGTCCACGTCAATGATGCGTTCGAGCCCTGTGAGGTCTTCTCCGGTGTCGCTGGTGATGTCCGCCGTGACAAAAGCCCAGCGCGCTTGGGCGTTGTCGATGATCCATTGCGCTTCGCGCACATGCAGTTTGGCGTTGATCGGCACCACCGCCAGCCCGGCCCACCAGGCACCGAACATCACCTCCAGAGTGCGCACATGGTTGCGCATGAAAAGCGCCACACGGTCGCCCGGCTGCAAGCCAGCGGCTTGGAATTGCCGGGCCAGCTGCTGGCAGCGTTGGGCCCATTGCCCGTGGGTGGCCACCACCTGCGTGCCCAGAAAAATGGCGGGGCGCTCGGGGGCCATGCGGGCCTGGCGTTGCAGCAGATGGGCGAGGTTCAATTCGGAGGCTCCGTCAAAACGTGGACGTATTGTGGTCTGGGTGTGCCCTGATGGCTTGTCTCACGGACGTCTTTCTGACCCTGGACAGGCGTCTGACTGGCGGCGCAACAGCAAGCGCAAATCCGGCCCGATGCGCTCGACCGCGTGGAAGGCCAGCTGAACGGCTTCACTGAGCTCGTTGAGCGCTGGCAAATGGGCCAGGCCCTGGCCAGGGCCCAACAGTTGCGGGGCCAGATAGACCAACAATTCGTCCACCAGCCCCTCCCGAATGAAAGAGCCGTTGAGCTTGTGGCCAGCCTCCACATGCAGTTCGTTGATCTCTCGCCGTGCGAGATCGCGCAACATGGCTTTCAGATCGACTTTGCCGCCAGGCCCAGGGCAGTCGATCACGGTCACGCCGCGTGCGGACAGTGCGGCACGTTTGTCCAGCTGGTCGGTCGTGGCGGTGTAGATCCAGATGTGCCGGGCTAGTTCGCCCGTGCCTTGCGTGTCCAGCAGCTTGGCGTTCAGCGGCATGTCCAGGCGGCTGTCCACCACCACCAGGTGCGGTTGGCGCGGGGTCTCCACCCCGCGCACATTGAGCAGCGGGTCGTCTTCGAGCACAGTGCCGATGCCCGTCAGGATGGCGCAGGCCCGGGCCCGCCAGCGGTGGCCGTCGCTGCGCGCAGAGGCGCTGGTGATCCACTGGCTTTGGCCGTTGAGCAGTGCGGTTTGCCCGTCGAGCGAACTGGCCATCTTCATGCGGACCCAGGGCAGCCCGCGCTCCATGCGACTGAAAAAGCCGATGTTGAGTTCACGCGCCTGCATGGCGATGTCGCTTTGGGGGGGCAGGGTGTGGGTCTGCACACCTGCTGCCGACAAGCGGGCCATGCCTTGGCCGGAGACTTTGGGGTTGGGGTCGGTCATGGCCGCCACCACGCGGCCAATGCCCGCAGTGGCCAGTGCGTCGCAGCATGGCCCGGTGCGGCCCTGATGGGCACAAGGCTCCAGCGTGACCCAAGCCGTGGCCCCTTGAAGGCTGTGTCCGCGTGTGGCGGCATCGCGCAGCGCCATGATTTCGGCATGCGGCCCGCCTGCGCGTTGGGTGTGGCCTTCGCCCAGCACCGTGCCATCGGCGGCGGTGATCACGCAACCGACCCGGGGGTTGGGTGAGGTCAGCCACAAGCCCTGCTGGGCCAATTGCAGCGCACGGTGCAAGGGGGTGTGTGGGTCGGGCAAAGAAGGCACGGTGATTGGTATCCAGGATGGTCGTGAGGAGCGATGCAGCGCTCCAATGAACTATGGCAAGGATACGCCAACCCAGGAGGGCAGGGCAGAGACGCTGGTGCGCCACTCGATCTGGTTTTCTCCAGAGGCTTGAGACCCCCAATCCTGGCCTGGTGTGGTGGAAGCGCTGGTGCGGTGCCTGGTTCGAGGCCAAGTCACGCGCACGGTGAGGTTGATGGTGGACCCAGCTGCGGCGCTGCTGCTGAAAATCTGACGTGTGTAAGGCACGCCTTGAATCACCCGGGTTTGCGGTGATGGGCAGGCGGTGCTGTGGGTCAGCGGCTGAGCCTGCACGCAATCCATCGCCTCTTGCGCCCAGTGCTGAGCCACAGTGATTTGCCGGTTTTCACGGGCTGTTTGTAGGCTCTGCATTGTCAGCTGCGTGGCCCCCACCAAGCCAATCCCCAGCACCGCCGAGGCCATGAGCGCTTCGATCAAGGCCAAGCCCGCTTGCTGGGAGGCTGGGTGGGTCATGGTGAACCTTCGCTCCAACTGCCATTGACGCGCTGCACGCGGGATGCATCTATGCCGGCTGGCCAGTTCAAGATGTAGGCATCTCGGCCTTGTGGGGTGGCCAACACCGTGCCTGAACGCCACTCGGGGATACCAGACTCCACCACCAGCTGGCCCTCGATGCGGCCGCCCTCCCAGCCGCGCATTTTTTCGTCGTTGCAGCCCGAGTCGATCCAGACGCTGCCGATGATCCGCACACCGGCAGCGATGCGGGGGCAGCGTTGGGCGCAAGCTTTGGCCGAAAAAGCCAGCAAGACGGGAACCTCGGCGGTGCCCACGCTGAGATGCCAATCGTCGGCGCTGTCGATCCAATAGACCGAGCGCGGCGGCTGGGTGTGGGCGGTCAAACCGTTGCGCTCTTGCGCGCTGGACCAATCCTGCAGTTGGTTGTCTTCAATTTGGCCGAGCACGCTGAGTCTGGCACTGCGCTGGCAGGGGCTGCGGCTGACGGTTGCAGCGGGCCCCACTCGGGTCCCTCCGCCAGGCATGCTGAGCGAACTCAGGGCCATGCAGGCCAGCCTTTCGGCGCTGGAGATGAGCCCATTGCGGTTGGTGTCCACCGCAAAAAGGGTGTGAACAACCGGCGCTTTGGCCGGGCCAGTGCAAGACTCGCCTCTGCTGACCAGGGGGCAGACCCGCAAAGAGGCGCCAGCGGCCTCGCTGATGCACCCATTCACCACCACTGCCGCAGGCGCTGCCAAGCCTGGTGCGGGTGACAAGACGGGAACGAACACGCTTTCGCGCACATGGGCTTGGCTGGCTTGGGTCGTTTGGCTGGCCTTGGCGTGCAAAGTGACCACATGTGGGGACATCAAGAGATCACGCACGGCAATGGCCGACAGTTGCCAATCTTGCGCATCGGCAGGCGGGGTCAGGTTCATGGCGCTGCATGCCCATTGCGGGCCTGCCACGCCCGCAGGGCAGGCCGTGCGGACGGAAAACAGCTGGTTGACAGGGGTGGTGGCCAGCGTGGACTGCGCATGGGCCAATGCCGCCGCCGCTGCCAGCCGAGCCTGATTGGCGCGCCCGTGGTTGTGGCTGGCCAATTGGTCAAAATGCACGCTTCGGGCACTGTAGAGACCGGTCAGGCTGGCCAGAATCACCAGACTCACAGCCACCATCAAAGTGACAGCGCCTTGTTGCTCCGCAATGCCCGTGTGCGGCTGCATGGCTGAATTCATGGGCAAAACAGCGCTTGCTGGCTGCCGGGCAGATCGTTGCGCAAGTGCACGGTGTTGGACAGGCTGATCTGGCGCGATGCATCTCCAGGCCATTGGGCCTTCAAGCTCATCAAAACGCTTCGACGCAGCCAGTTTTCGTGAAGTTCGCAGCGCAGTTGCCAACGCAGTTCGGTGATCTGCAAATGTTGGCTGTCGGTGATCGACAGCCAGTCTCCACTGGGGTTGCACGACCGTTTGGCTTGCAATGCGGTGCCTGACAACCTGAACCCCATGCACTCATCCTGGTCTTGCTGGCCGTTGTGGTTGCGGTCGTGACTGAAGTCGATCCAGTCATCTTCGATGCTGAAGTCCTCCAGGCCATCACAAAAAGTGTCGTCGCAGGCTGTGGGTGAGCGTGTCTCCCAGGCCTGGGCCGAATACTGGGCTTTTCTCAGTTCGCGGGCCATCCAGTCCACTGCTTGGCGAAGCTCATGGTGCAGGTGGCTGTCCAGCAAGGCCGTGCGATGCCCCCGCAACTGGTTGGCCAGCATGGCGGTGCCGGCTGCCAGCACCATCAAGCCAACCGACAAGCCCACCATGAGGCCCATCATGGTTTCCCCCCGCTCGTTCGGCGTGGTCATGGGTCTTACTTCCGCCAGCACCGGGCCGGATCGCTGTCGGGCGATGGACCCGAGCCCAGCCACACCTGGGCACCGCCCAGTGAGCGCAAGAACAGGGACGAGCATTCGCGGTCAGCCGCTTGGGCACCCAGGGCCATGGCCTGTGCGGTGTAGCCTTGAGGTGAGGCTTCAAGCAATTGGATGCGGTAATGGCCTGCAGGCGAAAGGTCGCTGCGCCAGCCCAAGGTGCCGAGACTGTCTGCGTGGCTGTCGTTGGTGCTGCGCCAGCGTTCCTGGTCGGTTTGCAGTTGCAGCAAGGCGGCTTGGCCGTCGTGGCGACGGGCCTGCAGTTGTTGTTTTTGGTAAGCGGGCAGGGCCAGAGCGCTCAACATCCCCAAGAGCGCCAAACAGACCAACATCTCCGTCAAGGTCCAACCCCGGTGCTGACCCATGCCATTTTTCTGGACAAGGATGCGAGGGCTGGGGGGATCGGGCTGGATGGATGGCTGTGGCATCAGCGGTCTCCGGTTGCTTGTTTGGATTGTGTTCTTTTGTATTCATCTTGTACAGTCCATCGCGGGCCACTCTCTCATGAACCGTCCTTGCAAACCCTCCACCCAGCGCCGTGACAAGTGCAAGCTTCAGGGCTTGACCTTGTTGGAAGCCTTGGTGGTCATGGCTGTGCTGGCTGTGTTGCTGAGCCTGGCTGCACCCGCCATGACGGGCATGCGGGCGCGGCATCAGTTGCAAAGCCAAGCCGAGGCTTTTTTGGACAGCATGGTGGTGGCCCGTTCCGAAGCCTTGCGGCGTCAGCAGCGGGTGGGTGTGTGCGCTCGGGGCGATTCAGACAGCTGCGATGCCAGCGCTCGGTGGCATCAAGGTTGGTTGGTGTTTGTAGACAGCAACAACAGTGGTTGGCGTGAGGCCGGGGAAGTCTTGATCGAGGCGCGCGAAGCGGTGCCAAAGGGGGTGACGGTGAGTGTCACCAACACGGTCAAAACCTATTACGCGTACAACAGTGAAGGCCGCAGTGCCAGTGTCAGCGGTGCTTTCATGGCCGGAACTTGGCGATTTTGCAGCACCACATCAACCCAAGGCTGGCAGGTGGTGGCCAATGCCTTGGGCAAGCCCCGAATTGAGGCGTATCCGGTGGCGCAGTGCCCCTGAGGCCTCAGTGCCGTCGGGCGCAGTTCAACTTTGCACCTCGTCCACCAGCGTTTTGAATGCATCGATGTCTTCAAAATTCCGATAGACGCTGGCAAAACGCACATAAGCCACTTTGTCGAGTTTTTTCAACTCGCGCATGACCAGTTCACCCAAGCGGTGAGAGGCCACTTCTCGGTCACCCAAGTTCAGGAGTTTTTCTTCGATCCGCTCGATCGCGCTGTCCACCTGCTCGGTGCTGACTGGCCGTTTGCGCAGGGCCAGGTTCAGGCTGGCGCGGAGTTTGTCTCGCTGGTAGTCGATGCGCCGACCATCTTTTTTGACGATGGCCGGGAAGTTGACCTCTGGTTTTTCATAGGTGGTGAAGCGCTTTTCACACGCCCCACATTGGCGTCGGCGTCGGATGAAATCCCCGTCCTCGGCCAGCCGCGTCTCCACCACTTGGGTTTCGAGGTGGCCGCAGAAGGGGCATTTCATGTCAGTGTCCGATCAGCCGTAGACGGGGAAGCGGCTGGTGAGCGCGTGCACCTTGGCGCGCACGGCCGCGATGTTGGCCTCGTCGTGCGGGTTGTCGAGCACGTCGGCGATCAGGTGGGCCGTGGCGCGTGCCTCTTCGTCCTTGAAGCCACGGGTCGTCATGGCCGGGGTGCCGATGCGCACACCGCTGGTCACGAAGGGCTTTTCCGGGTCGTTCGGGATGGCGTTCTTGTTGATCGTCATGTGGGCGTTGCCCAAAGCGGCTTCGGCCACTTTGCCGGTGATGCCCTTGGAGCGCAAATCGACCAACATGACGTGGCTTTGGGTGCCGCCGCTGACAATGCGCAGACCGCGCTGGGTCAGGGTCTCGGCAATGATCTGTGCGTTCTTGATCACCTGGGCCTGGTAGGCCTTGAATTCAGGTTGCAGCGCCTCCTTGAACGCCACCGCCTTGGCCGCGATCACGTGCATCAGCGGGCCGCCTTGCAGGCCGGGGAAGATGGCGCTGTTGATGGCTTTTTCGTGCTCGGCCTTCATCAAGATGATGCCGCCGCGGGGGCCGCGCAGGCTCTTGTGCGTGGTCGAGGTCACCACGTCGGCGTGGGGCACGGGGTTGGGGTAGACACCTGCGGCGATCAGGCCGGCATAGTGGGCCATGTCGACCAAAAAGATGGCGCCAACTTCTTTGGCCACTTTGGCAAAACGGGCGAAGTCGATGTGCAGCGAGTAGGCCGATGCGCCGGCAATGATCAGCTTGGGCTTGGTTTCTCGCGCCTTGGCTTCCATCGCGTCGTAGTCGATCTCTTCCTTGGCGTTCAGGCCGTAGGACACGACGTTGAACCACTTGCCCGACATGTTCAGTGGCATGCCGTGGGTGAGGTGGCCGCCTTCGGCCAAGCTCATGCCCATGATGGTGTCGCCGGGCTTCAAGAAGGCCAGGAAGACGGCTTCGTTGGCCGATGCGCCGCAGTGCGGCTGCACGTTGGCGGCTTCGGCGCCAAAGATTTGCTTGATGCGGTCGATGGCCAACTGCTCGGCCACGTCGACGAATTCGCAGCCACCGTAGTAGCGCTTGCCGGGGTAGCCTTCGGCGTATTTGTTGGTGAGCTGGCTGCCCTGCGCGGCCATGACGGCGGGCGAGGCGTAGTTTTCGCTGGCGATCAGCTCGATGTGGTGTTCTTGGCGAGCGTTCTCGGCCTGGATGGCGGCGAACAGCTCGGGATCGGTTTGTTCAATCAGGTGGTTGCGGTGGTACATGGCAGTCCTTCGGATGATGGAACCTTGGCATGAAAGACAAGGGCTGCCCAGGCGAACGGCTTCAAGCTTGCCTGACAAAAGTCTCAGACCCGCTGTGCGCTTCCCAGTGGTTCTGGGGCGACTTTGCAATCGCCACGCTCCACGTCAGAGTGGTCTGTTTTGACTACAAAACAGGCTCCTATCGCCAGTCGCGCACCCCGTGAGTGTAGCCCAGACGAAGTCCGGATTGACCGGCTCAAGGCGGTTACAGCCGGCTGTTTGGCGTTACTTGCGCGCTTTTGGGCAACTGGGTCATGGTTTCCAGTTGTTTTTGTTCGGCCAACACACGATGGACGTAATCCAGGCCGTTGCTTTGTCCGGTGGCCAAAGCGTAAAGCTGCAGGGCTGCCTCGACCGAGGCGCTTTGCTCGATCAGGGCTTGTAAATGCCGGGCTCCCACACGCAGATTGGTCAGCGGATCAAACGCCGCCAAAGGGCCGCCGTAGGGCAGCAGGGCACGGTGTTGGGCTACAGGCTCGATTTGCATCAGGCCCATGCCGCCTTGGGGGCTTGAGGCGAAGGGGTTGAACCGGGATTCGATGGCGATCACGGCCAGAAGCAAAGTGGGTGAGACCTGAATCCGGTCACCCACTGTCCAGGCTTCGTGGACCAAAGCCCCCAGGGGTTCGGGCGACACCTTGTACCTTCGGCTCAGCCAGCGGGTCACAGCCGCCTGTTCTTCGCTGAGTGCTCCCGCAGGCATGATGGGCAAAGCCGAGACCACGGGGTCATCGGCGGTCGTTGTTTCAGTGTTCGCCACGGCGTCGTGCCGAGACTCCAGCCAGCCCAACAAACGTTCACTGGCGCTGAGCCGCCAATCGGGTTGGCTGGCAAACACCAGCAGCAGAACCAAACACACCGTGCCAAACAAGGCCAGGCTGTGTCGGGTGATGTTGAGCAGGCCCCAATTCAAGCGCGTCTGAAGAGACCGGATTTTCAATTGGACAGTCACAGATTTCCTCTCATGCCGAGCGATGGCAACGCTTGTGGCGAAGCCAGCTCAAAGGGTTGGATGGTTCGATGGTCTCAAGTGCGCTTGACTTGGACCCATGGCGCCTGATGGGCGACCCTGTCGGGTGATCCCTGATTTTGGGTTGCCGCGATTTTAGGGGAATAAATAGATCAATCAATTATATTAAAGATAAATTTTATTCCATAAAAAATATATGAGAGGCGCCATTGCGCGTTAAACAGCAGAGATTGAGATCGATTGAGAGGCCGTGTTCAGCTTGGTTGAAATAAGAGCGAAAATACTCACCCAGTGCCCGGTTGCATCCCCAAGGTTCGATCCTTGCCGCAGACCGAACTTGATGCCATGCCAGCATGCCCTGTGTTCAAAAGTTTTTACCGTGACTACATCCTCCAAACCCTTCGATCTTGCCAACCTGGACCCTTTGACCGCCGGGATTTTTCATTCTGCCACCTCAGGGGAGCGCAGCACCCGCTTGCGTGAGTGGCTCCAGACTGAACCCAGCGAGGCACAGTTGAATGCGGTTTACCGTGAGTTGTCATCGAAGGACAAAGGGGTGGCCAAACTGCTCAAGGAAAGAATCGACGAAATCAAACGCAGCCAGGGGCAGGAAGCTTTGGCCAGTGATTGGGCCCAAAAGGCCGAGTTGATCTTGTCTGCCCCGCGTCTGAACATGGCCGACGCACTGGCCTGGCAGCGGGATGCCGCCAAAGCCGGTGCACCCCTGTCGCGCGACCCATTGGCCACACTCAAAGTCCGTTTGCTTGAAAGGGTCAAAGGGGTGGAAGATTTGCAGCACCAAGTCATGGTGCAGCGCGAGTCTGCCGTTTTGCTTGCCCAGCGCATTGAAGTCTTGTCGACCAAACCCATGGCCGAGGCACAACATGGCCAAGGGGGTCTGCAAAACGATGTCAGCCAGTGGCAAAACCAGGCGCAAGCCCTCACGAGCAACGGGTCCTGGGCCAGCATCGACCTCAAGTACCCCAGTCAGCTCGAAGTGGCGGGCCAACAATTGCAAGCCGTTTGGGATGCCTTTTCTGCAGCACTGGTCTCGGCCAATGCGGCATGGTCCGATGCACAAGCCGCACTGCCACCTGTGCCGGTGTGGGCCGATGAGATCCGCCGCCAGCGTGGCGAAAACGTGCAGGCGCCTGCTCCTGCTGCAAGCCCTGTGGCCAGTGCGGCGACCGAAAAAGCCGAGAAACCGGCCAAACCCAAAGTCGACCCGGCCCAAAGACAAGCCTTGCGCGAGCAGGCTTTGCTGACCGTTCAACCCGCTCTCGATGCCCTCGAAAAGTTGATCTCCGAGTCCCCGGGCGCCAAGCTCACGGAAGCTTGCGCCGCCTTGCAAGCCATCCTCAAGACCCATGGCAAACAGCTCGACACCAGCCTGGATGAGCGCCTGCACAAAGCCCTCCTGGCCGCTGGTGACCCCCAGGGTTGGCCACGTTGGGTGACCGACCAAGTGCGGCTGGATTTGGTGACCCAAGCTGAAGCCTTGCTGGACGCCAACAAGACCCCCACCTTGGGCGGGCGCAAGATGCAAGACAAGTTGCGCCAACTGCGCGACAGCTGGAAACAGATGGACCAGGGCGGCATGCCCAACCACGGTCTTTGGAAGCGTTTTGATGCGGCGTGCAACGAGGCCTACAAAACCGTTTTGGCCTGGCTGGAGCAGATGAAAAAAGACTCGGCTGACCAGCGTGCGCAGCGCCTTGCACTCATGGAAGAGGTCAAGGCCTGGACAGCAGAACAAGCCAACAACCAGGACTGGCGCGCCCAGTTGCGGGCTTTGCATCAGTTCGCCGACCGCTGGCGAAATGCGGGGCATCTGAGTGAAAAAGCCTTCAGTGAAATGCAAACGCAGTGGAAGGGCGTTTTCAAAGCTGCAGCGGCTCGCCTTGAAGCGGCTCAAAAAGCCAGCATTGAACGACGTCAAGCCCTGATTGAAGAAGCCAAAGCCTTGGCCGCTGCGCCTTTGCGTGTGGACGCGGTCAAAGCCCTGCAGCAACGCTGGCAAGTCGAAGCCCAGTCGGTTCCCCTGGACCGCAAGACCGAACAAAAACTGTGGGAAGTTTTCCGTGCCCCATTGGACGAAGCTTTCCAGCGCAAAGGCAACGACCGTCTGACCACAGCGGCCCCCTTGACCGCGCACGACCGCGCCGTGATCGACGCCTCGAAAGCGCTCGACGAAGCCAATGCGGGAGGCGATGCCGCCCAGATCCGTGCGGCCATGGCGACACTCGATGCCGCTTTGCGTGGTCAGGCGCAACAAGCGCGTCAAGCGGCCCAAGCCCCGACGGTTGCCCCTGTAAGCGTTATAGATGCCAGCGCAAGCCCAGCAGCGGCCACCGAAGCCACGGCACCCGCCGAAGCTTGCGCCGATGCGAACGCAGAACAGAGCTCGGTGGATGCCACCGCGCAACAAGTCCAGCCTGCAGCCCCGTTGGTGGCAGCCAAACCCGCCAAGCCGGTGATTGCTGTGCGTGGCGATGACCGCCCTGGCCAAAAGAAAACAGAGCCTGCCGCCGGACGCGATGGTGGTCGCCGAGACGGCCGTCCTGGCGAGCGCGGCGCGCGAGCAGCGGGTGAGCGCGGTGGTGACCGTTTCGCCGACCGGGGTGCCCGAGGCAATGCACGTGAAGGCCGCGATTTCCGCGAAGAACGCGGACCGCGTTTGGGCGATGCGGCTTTCCGCGCCCAGCGCGAGGCCATGGAGCGTGCAGAAATGTCTTTGCGCAAATTGGCCGCGCAAGCCCATGGCGAAACCCTCACACGTCTGATGAGCGCTTGGCAAGACCGTCAGGCCGATGCCCTGCCCAGTGCGCAAGAGCTGGGCCGTGCCATCAATGCCGCCACTCGCCAGGCCTGGGCCCAAGCCATCAGCCAAGCGGCCAAAGCGCCGGCGTCTACCGCTTTGTTGCGTCTGGAGATGGCGGCCGAAGTGCCGACACCTGCCGACAAGCTCAGCGAGCGCCGCATGTTGCAATTGCAACTGCTGACCCAGCGCAACCAACCCGGCCCGAGTGAAACCTGGGGGCAGGATGTGGCACAGGTGTTGTCGGGCCCGCACGAAGAAGCCACGGCACGCCGCCTGCAAAATGTCTTGAAGAGTCTGCTGCGCAGCTGAAGGCTTCTTGAACCCAGAGCAAAATGGCCGCTTTCAAGCGGCCATTTTCTGGGCTGGGGTCAAGCGGGGACGGTCAGATCCAAGCGCTGCGCGCTGCCATCACGCCCCAGGCGAAGCGCCTGTGCCCGAGTCGGAGCGTGGTCAAGCGACCAGTCGCTGAGTACCTGGCGCAAAGACAAGCCATCCCGTCCTGCCGGGTGGTCGGTGGGTCGGTGGGTGTGGCCGTGCACCAAACGCGTGGCTTGCGCGCCCTCCAGCCAATCTGCGCACAGCGAGGGATCCGCGTCGGCATAGACCGTGTGGGTCTGTTTTTGGTTTTCGCTTTGCTGGCGCATCGCGCGGGCCAGGGCCAGGCGTTCGTTCAGGGGTTTGGCCAAAAACCCGCTTTGCCAGGCAGCGCTGCGCACTTGTTGGCGAAAGGTCTGGTAGTCCCTGTCGTCCAGACACAGCGCATCGCCATGGCTGAGCACAATGCGTTGGTTTCCCAGTTGCAGCACCGTGGGATCGGCCAAGGCCTGCACACCACAGGCCAACAGGAAATCGGGTCCGACCAAAAAATCACGGTTACCGGGCATGAAGGCGACCGGGATGCGCTGTGCGGTATCTCGCAGCACATCGGCACACCGTTGCAAAAAGGGGTCTTGGGCCACGGCATCGTCGCCCACCCAGACCTCGAACAAGTCGCCCAGAATGAGCACGGCCTGAGCCGTCGTGGTGGCCATGAAATGCCGCCAGGCCTCAAAGGTGGCCAATTCGCTCGCTTGGAGGTGCAAGTCCGAAATCAGGTCGACATGGTGCCAAGCCAGAGGCGCTTGCAGGCTGCCCATCGCAGGCAAGTCTGAAGGCAGCGCATCGGGCATGGCGGTGAGGATTTCAGAGTTTGGGTTTTAAAGCGCCACGGCTTTTTCAATCACCACGTCTTCTTTGGGCACGTCACCGTGGCCGCCTCGGTTGCCGGTTTTCACATCTTTGATTTGGTCAACCACTTCGGTGCCCTTGACCACTTTGCCAAACACGGCATAGCCCCAGCCTTGCATGGAGGGGGCGGTGTGGTTCAGGAAGTCGTTTTTGGCCACGTTGATGAAAAACTGGGCTGTCGCCGAGTGCGGTGCCGAGGTGCGGGCCATGGCCACGGTGTACTCGTTGTTCTTCAGGCCGTTGTTGGCTTCGTTTTCGATGGCCGCGTCGGTGGGCTTTTGGCTCATGCCGGGCTCAAAGCCACCGCCCTGGATCATGAAGCCCGGGATGACGCGGTGAAAAATCGTGTTGTTGTAGTGGCCCTTGTTCACATAGGCCAGGAAGTTTTCGGTCGACTTGGGGGCTTTTTCAGCATCCAGTTCGAGGGTGATGACGCCGTAGTCGGTGATGTGCAGTTCGACTTGTGGGTTGCTCATGGTGTTACTTCAACAAAGTGATGGATTGAATGATGACCGGTGTCCGGGGGACATCCGAGGGGAAAGGACCGCCCGCACCGGTGGGGGTGGTCCTGATTTTTTGGACCACGTCCATGCCGGACGTGACTTTGCCAAAAACGGTGTAACCGAAGCTTTGAAAGCTGGGGTCCAGAAAAGCGTTGTCCACCACATTGATGAAGAACTGTGAGGTGGCCGATTGGGGGTCATTCGTGCGCGCCATGGCCAAGGTGCCCGTGGTGTTTTTCAGGCCCGCAGCGAGGGCTTGCCGGCCTTCGTGTTGAACGGGAGCACGGGTTTTGCGTTCCCGGTACTGCGCGTCATAGCCGCCACCTTGCACCATGAAGCCGGCGATGACCCGGTGAAAAATGGTGCCGTCGTAGTGTTTGTCGTTCACGTATTGCAAAAAATTGGCGACGGTTTTGGGGGCCTTGTCGGCATACAGCTCGGCTTCAAAGTCGCCCAGCGATGTGCTGATGCGCACCTTGCTCAGGGCGGGGGGCGCAGTCTGCGCCAAAACGGCAAATGGGGCCCAAAGTCCTGCCAGAACAAGCAGTGCTGCCGTTCGTCTTTGTATGTTCCGGAGTTGGTGCATGGGTGTCATGGATGGATCAGGGCTGAGAAAGCCCGCTCACGGCGCTTTCAGAATGTTTTCGGTGAGGGTTTGCTTGTTTTGCAAGCGTTGCAGGCTTGGGCTGACGCGCAGGGCTTGGGCGTAGGCCTTTGTCGCCAAGGCCAGGTACAAATCGCCCATGTTTTCCAAGGCTAAAGCGTAATCGGGGCGGGCCCTGATGGCGGCATTCAAGGCAGACAGTGCCTCTTCGTGCCGATTTTCGCGAGCCAGCAAGGCTGCCAGGTTGTTGTGAGGCTCGGGCAGCTCAGGAAATGACAAAGTCAAAGCCCTCAAGGTGTCTGCCGCATCACTGAACTGGCCCATTCCGGTCTGGATGTGGCTCTTGAGCAAGCGCATTTGCGGATCGGTGGGGCTGGTTTTCAGGCGTTCGTCGGCCAGACTCTGCGCGGCCTTCCACTGACCTGCCTGAACCAGGGCGTTGACCTCCTTGTAGATGTCTGCTTTGGCCCCCGAACTCAAAGTCCAGAGGGTGCAAAAAGCCATCAAAGTCAGCCAGATTCGCATGCTTGCCCGAAAAAAGTGTGATTGTGTGAGCGCTGTCGATCGAGGTCGAGAACCTGATTGGAAAGTGCATCCGGCGTCAAGGCTCGGGGATATACTGAGCGGCCATTGTAGCGGAGCACTTGTTTCATTCTGGCGCCAAAATTTCTTCGCCATCGTTGGATGCGATGGATTTTCTGACACCCTGGAGGATGCGGCGTTGCGGGCTTTTGATCAGGACACTTCGCGACACCGGCGGCTTTCTTGCCCGCCATTTGATTCTTTTCAACCATGAGTTTGCGCATTTTCAACACGCTCAGCCGTGCTGTTTCAGATTTTTCCCCAGCCGAGCCGGGCCATGTGCGCATGTACGTGTGCGGCATGACGGTGTACGACCTGTGCCACCTGGGGCACGCGCGCTCCATGATCGCGTTTGACGTGGTTCAGCGCTGGCTCAAGGCCAGTGGTTACAAAGTCACCTATGTGCGCAACGTGACCGACATCGACGACAAGATCATCAAGCGCGCTTTGGAAAATGGTGAAACCATCCGTGGCTTGACCGACCGCATGATCGACGCGCTGCACCAGGACGCCGATGCGCTGGGCATTGAACGCCCACAGCACGAGCCCCGTGCCACCGATTACGTGCCCCAGATGCTCAGCATGATTGCTACCTTGGAGCAAAAAGGCCTGGCCTACCGTGCGGGCAACGGCGATGTGAATTATGCGGTGCGCAAGTTCCCGGGCTATGGCAAGTTGTCAGGCAAGTCGCTGGACGAATTGAACGCCGGTGAGCGCGTTGCCATCGAGACCGACAAGAACGACCCGCTGGACTTTGTGCTTTGGAAGAGCGCCAAGCCCACCGAGCCCGAAGACGTCAAATGGGGCAGTTCGTTCGGCACGGGCCGCCCTGGCTGGCACATTGAATGCTCTGCCATGGCTTGCGAGCTGCTCGGTCAGACGTTTGACATCCACGGCGGCGGGGCCGATTTGCAGTTTCCGCACCACGAAAACGAAATCGCGCAAAGCGAAGGCGCCAACGGCCAGCCTCTGGCGCGCTTTTGGATGCACAACGGCTTCATCAATGTGGACAACGAGAAGATGTCCAAGAGCTTGGGCAATTTCTTCACCATCCGCGATGTGCTCAAGGCGTTTGACGCCGAGACCGTGCGCTTTTTCATTGTGCGCAGCCACTACCGCAGCCCGCTCAACTACAGTGATGTGCACCTGAACGACGCCAAAGCTGCCTTGAAGCGCCTGTACACCGCGCTGCAAGCCGTGCCGCCCGCTGAGGTGAAGATCAACTGGGCTGACCCACTGGCCGCCCGCTTCAAAGCCGCCATGGACGAAGACTTTGGCACGCCCGATGCGGTGGCGGTGCTGTTTGAGTTGGCAGGCGAGGTCAACCGCAGCGGTTCGACCGAGCGCGCGGGTTTGCTCAAGGCGCTGGGCGGCATGCTGGGTTTGCTGCAGACCGACCCCACCGTGTACCTGCAAGCGGGTGCCGGTCTGGACGAAGCGGCCATTCAGCGCCAAATTCAGGCCCGAGCAGACGCCAAAAAGGCCAAAAACTTCGCCGAAGCCGACCGCATTCGCAATGACTTATTGGCCCAGGGCATTGTGCTCAAAGACTCTGCCAGCGGCACCAACTGGGAGGCGGCCCCGTGAGCGCTGAGATGCCCGCTGTCACACCCGCTTATTGGGCGCAGGCCTGCGCGCACTTGGCCAAAAAAGACCGGGTCATGAAGAAACTCATCCCCCAGTTTGGAGACGCCATTCTCGAAACCCGGGGCGATGCTTTTGTGACCTTGGCGCGCTCCATCGTGGGTCAGCAAATCTCGGTCAAGGCGGCGCAGTCGGTGTGGGACCGTTTTGCCGCTTTACCCAAGCGCATGACGCCTGCAGCCGTCCTCAAGCTCAAGGTCGACGACATGCGCGCGGCAGGTTTGTCTGCGCGCAAGGTCGAATATTTGGTCGATCTGGCGGTGCACTTCAGTTCGGGCACGGTGCACGTGCAGGCTTGGCATGAGATGGACGATGAGGCCATCATCGAACAGCTGGTGGCCATCCGGGGCATTGGGCGTTGGACGGCCGAGATGTTCTTGATCTTCCACCTCTTGCGGCCCAATGTGCTGCCGCTCGATGATGTGGGCCTGATCAACGGCATCAGCCGCAACTATTTTTCGGGTGAACCGGTCAGCCGCAGCGACGCCCGAGAGGTGGCGGAGGCCTGGAGTCCCTATGCCACTGTGGCAACTTGGTATATTTGGCGCTCGCTGGACCCCGTGCCGGTGGCGTATTGAAAGGTGGGCAAGCCGTCCACCCGCAGTCGAACAGAGGAGTCAAACTTGGCCAAAAAAACATTTCTCGACTTTGAGCAACCCGTTGCCGAACTCGAAGCCAAGATCGAAGAGTTGCGTTATGTGCAGTCCGAATCGGCGGTGGACATCACCCTTGAGATTGAACAGCTGAGCAAAAAAAGCCAGCAACTGACCAAAGACATCTACAGCGACCTGACGCCCTGGCAGGTCACCAAAATCTCGCGCCACCCCGAGCGGCCTTACACCCTGGACTACATCAAGGGCATCTTCACTGACTTTGTCGAGATGCACGGGGACCGCCACTTTGCCGACGACCTGTCGATTGTGGGCGGCTTGGCCCGCTTCAATGGCCAAGCTTGCATGGTCATTGGTCAGCAAAAAGGCCGCGACACCAAAGAACGCACGCTGCGCAACTTTGGCATGAGCAAGCCCGAGGGCTACCGCAAAGCGCTGCGCCTGATGAAAACCGCCGAAAAATTCAAGCTGCCCGTGTTCACCTTTGTGGACACGCCTGGCGCTTACCCCGGCATCGACGCCGAGGAGCGCGGACAGTCCGAAGCCATTGGCCGCAACATCTTCGAGATGGCCCAGCTCGAAGTGCCGATCATCACCACCATCATTGGTGAAGGCGGCTCGGGTGGCGCACTGGCCATTTCGGTGGCCGACCAGGTCTTGATGCTGCAGTATTCGGTCTATTCGGTCATCAGCCCTGAAGGCTGTGCCTCCATTTTGTGGAAGACCAGCGAAAAGGCCGAAGTGGCGGCCGATGCATTGGGCATCACGGCGCACCGATTGAAAGCCCTCGGCCTGGTTGACAAAATCGTGAACGAGCCTGTGGGCGGAGCCCACCGCGATACCGAGCAAATGGTGGCCTTTCTCAAGCGGGCATTGGGTGACGCATGGCGCCAAGTCGCTGACCTCAAGCCCAAAGAGCTGCTCGAGCGCCGTTATGAGCGGCTCAACAGTTACGGCCGATTCACCGACACCAAAGTCAGCAAGTAAACCTCGCGGCTGAACCGCCAAGGCTTCACCGATGGCGATCGACCTCCCACAGGCCCTGGCTGCGTTCAGCCCGGGCCTTCCTTTTGCCGTGGCCTACAGCGCCGGGGCCGATTCCACTGCTTTGCTGATCGCCTGTGCTCGGCGTTGGCCGGGGCAGGTGAGGGCGGTGCACATTCACCACGGTCTGCAAGACGCTGCCGATGCCTTTGAGTCACAGGCCCGAACACTTTGTGCCTTGCTGCAGGTGCCACTGGCCGTTCGCCACGTCAAAGCGGCACACGCCCCAGGACAAAGCCCGGAAGACGCAGCGCGCCAGGCCCGCTACAGCGCCCTGGCACAGGCCGTGCAAACCGAATGGCCCGAGGTGCAGGACATTGCCTTGGCGCAGCACGCCGACGATCAGGTCGAGACGCTGCTGATTGCCTTGTCCCGCGGTGCCGGTTTGCCTGGCTTGGCCAGCATGCCAGCGCATTGGCAGCGGCTTGGCCTGCACTGGCACCGTCCATTTTTGGCGGTGCCGGGCGCCGCAGTGCGTCAGTGGCTGACAACCCATGCACCCGACACAGGACCACAACCGTGTTGGATCGAAGACCCCACCAACGCGTGCGAGCAATTCACCCGCAACCGCATCCGTGCCCGCGTGATGCCGGCTTTGGCGCAGGCCTTGCCCGGTTTTCAAGATACTTTTGCGCGCAGCGCAGCCCATGCCGCTCAGGCACAAGAGGTTCTCAATGAGGTTGCGGCCCAAGACCTGGCGCAGATCGGCGTGCCCCCCCGCATTCAGGCCCTGCAGCAATTGAGCTCGGGCCGCCAGGCGCTGGTGTTGCGCCATTGGCTGCGCTTGCATCACCAGACCACGCCAAGCACAGCGCAACTGACTGAACTGATGCAACAAATTGCCGCCTGCACCACCCGAGGCCACCACCTGCACCTCAAGTCAGGCTTGGGCTTTGTTCGGCGCCAAGGCGCTTTTTTGGTCTGGTCACCCACCTGAGCGCGCGGACCAAGCGTGGCTTGCGCCGCCATGCCAGCCCAGCGTCTTGTGGTCTTGGGCCCTGGAGCCCTTGTTACAATGATGGGCTTTGCTGAAAGACATTTCAGCGCCGTTTTTCCATCCATAGAACTCTCACATGGCTTTGATCGTTCACAAATACGGCGGCACCTCGATGGGCTCGACCGAGCGCATCCGCAATGTCGCCAAGCGCGTGGCCAAATGGGCGCGCGCTGGTCACCAGATCGTGGTGGTTCCCAGCGCCATGAGCGGCGAGACCAACCGCCTGCTGGGCCTGGCCAAAGAGCTGGCCCCCGCCAAACCCGACACCGCCTACAGCCGCGAACTCGACATGCTGGCCTCCACCGGCGAGCAAGCTTCTTCGGCTCTGCTGGCCATTGCGCTGCAATCCGAAGGCCAGCCTTCCGTCAGCTATGCCGGTTGGCAGGTCGCCATCAAAACCAACGACGCCTTCACCAAGGCCCGCATCCAGTCGATCGATGACCAAAAGGTCAAGGCCGATCTGAACGCCGGCAAGGTGGTCATCATCACCGGCTTTCAAGGCGTGGATGACAACGGCAACATCACCACGCTGGGCCGTGGCGGCTCAGACACCTCGGCCGTGGCTGTGGCTGCGGCCCTCAAAGCCGACGAATGCCTGATTTACACCGATGTGGACGGGGTCTACACCACCGACCCCCGCGTCGTGCCCGAAGCGCGCCGGCTGCAAACCGTGAGCTTCGAAGAAATGCTCGAGATGGCATCCCTCGGCTCCAAAGTGCTGCAAATCCGCTCTGTTGAGTTTGCGGGCAAATACAAAGTGCCCATGCGTGTGCTCTCGAGCTTCACGCCCTGGGACATCGACATCCACGAAGAAGCCGCATCTGGCACCCTGATCACTTTTGAGGAAGACGAACAAATGGAACAAGCCGTCGTTTCCGGCATCGCATTCAACCGCGACGAAGCCAAAATCTCCGTGTTGGGCGTGCCCGACAAGCCCGGCATTGCCTATCAAATCCTGGGGGCTGTGGCCGATGCCAACATCGAAGTGGATGTGATCATCCAGAACCTGAGCAAAGACGGCAAGACCGACTTCAGTTTTACAGTCCACCGCAACGATTACGCCAAAACCATCGACTTGCTCAAGGAAAAAGTCCTGCCCTCCCTGGGCGTGGCCGAAGTGTCGGGCGACGCCAAGATCTGCAAAGTGTCCATCGTCGGCATTGGCATGCGCAGCCATGTGGGCGTGGCCAGCAAAATGTTCCGGGCCCTCAGCGAGGAGGGCATCAACATTCAGATGATCTCCACTTCCGAAATCAAGACATCGGTCGTGATCGATGAAAAATACATGGAGTTGGCCGTGCGCGCGCTGCACAAAGCCTTCGATCTCGATCAGGCCTAAGTTATAATTTGAGCCACTGGAAACGTGACCGAGTGGCCGAAGGTGCTCCCCTGCTAAGGGAGTATGGGGTGTAGAGCCTCATCGAGGGTTCGAATCCCTCCGTTTCCGCCAACCCCTGAAAAGCCCGACCTCAACCGTCGGGCTTTTTTTCGTCTTCAAGCCCCCAACCCCACAGCTTCTTCGGCCGCATGCCTTTTGCATGGCGGCGCGGACAGGCGCCATCCTCATGTTTTCAATTGCGGGAGTATGCGGTGCTGGAAAAAGGGCGGTGAAAGGCAGACGACCTCACCATTGAAATCTGTTGCCACCCTATGCGTCGATGACATTTACTTAAAATGAATACAATAGTATGTTTTTTGTGTCATGCACATTGCTTTGTTGGAAGATGAAATCAGCCTCAGCCAAGAGGTCATGGATCTGCTGTCACAAGCAGGTCACAGCGTGGTGCGCTTTGCCGATGGTCACCAGATCATGCAAGGCTTGCGCAAAGACACGTTCGACCTTTTTGTGTTGGACTGGCAAGTCACTGGTCCCACCGGCCTCGACGTTCTGAACCACGTGCGCAAGGTGCTCAAGCTGACGGTTCCGGTTGTTTTTTTAACCAGTCACAGTGCTGAGGAACAAATCGTCCAGGCCTTGACTGCTGGGGCTGACGATTACTGTTCCAAGCCCCTGCGTGCCTTTGAATTTTTGGCCCGATTGGGCGCATTGCAACGCCGCTTGTCCTTGACCCAGCCCATAGACCATGACGGTGAGTTGTTGCCCGGCTACGTGTTTGACAGCATCAACCGCACTGTGACTGTGCGTGGCCAATTGGTCAGCCTGACAGAAAAAGAATACCTGCTCAGTCGTCTCTTTTTTTTGAACGTCGAACGCCCCATCGCCCGCAACAGGCTGATGAAAGACATTTGGGGCCATGAGGAGTCGACACTGTCGCGTACCCTCGATGTGCATATTTCCTGGATACGCCGCAAGCTCGACATCGGTGCCAATTCTGACCTGGTGCGCCTGGTCGTTGTGCACGGATTTGGTTACCGTTTGATGAAGATCCCCCCGAACATGGGGGCTAGCCCATGATCGGCATTTCTTCAGGTCGCAAGCCAAGGTGCCGCTGGTCAACCCTTGGTGCGCTGGCCTGCTTGATGGGTGGCAGTGCTCATGCTATGGCCAACACCCTGTCAGACGATGCCTCTGTCGCTTACATGGTGAAAGCAGGTGACATGTTGTCGGTACTGGCCCAGCAATTTTTGCAAGATCCTGCTGCGCTGCAAACCGTGGCACGCATCAACCGCATTGCCAATATTCACCGGGTCTCTGCAGGAAGAGTCATCAAAATTCCTCGCGACTTGCTCAAATACGTGCCAGCGAATGCCCAGGTGACCCATCTGCGTTGCACAGAAGTTTTGCGCTTGGACGGACCGGCTGCGCAAGAGATTCGTTTGGGCAGCACGCTGAGCGAGGGAGCTGTGCTGCGCATCCCTCCAGGGTGTCAACTCACCATGACGCTTGAGGACAACGCGAACGTGCGGCTTTTGTCCGGAGCCGTGGTCCGGCTCACCACACTCAGGCGCAACGCTTTCGACCCATCGCCAGAAGTCAAGATTGACCTCCTCGATGGCCGAGCCTACATCAATGTGCTGCAAAAACGTTTGCCCGGCGATGCGCCTTTTCGGGTCTTGACCCCGACGTCGGTTGCGGGCGTTCGCGGCACACAATTCAGGGTGGGATTTGTCTCTGAGATTCGCAGCAGTCAACTCGAAGTCATCTCTGGGGCCGTGGCTGTTCAAGGTCGCAGCCATCCCCTGGAGCGCTTGTCCGGTGCCGATCATGGTGTGGCCACACCGGCCAATGGCATGTCCATGCCGGTGGAGTCCTTGCTGCCGGCCCCCCGATTTTCAAGCGTCGCCAAACAGTCGCAGGGGCAAGCCCTCTTGGTGTTCAAAGCCCCTGATGTGGCACAACAGTTTCATCTGAGCACCGCTGACGAGGCCAATTTCAACACCGTGCGAACCGAGGGCTTGACGACCCAAGCCCAAGTGCTGGTGCCCGAGTTCAATGCTCAGGCCCGCTTTTTCAAGTGGTCCAGCATCACCGAAAGTGGATTGTTGGGGCATGCAGCCGACTACGCCATTTGCAAAGGGTACCTCTCTTCCAACGCCCTGAGATGCAACGTGCCATTCAGCTTTATAGGGTTCAGCAAGCCGCATTTTCAGCTGCAAAAAGTCGATGCCGGTGTAGTCCGGACGGTGATGGATGGGCCGGTCAGCCGTAATCAAGACCATCTTTTGGTTTTCAAGGGCTTGCCTTCCGGTCAATACCGATGGTCCATCGAATATGAATTTTTGCCCGGTCAGAAAACGCGTATCGACGGCCAATTTGAGCTGATAGCCGACTCTGGGTACCATGCTTGAGAGCACTGCTGCACCGATCCTGGACGAGCGCAAGTTCTGCCGGGAGTGGTGGCTCATCAGTGTGCTCGCCATGGGGACACTGCTGCTCATGACGACTTTGAAATGGGGGCAAAGTCCTGGTCAGCTGATTTACGACCAATTTCACCGTTGGCAGTCTGTCCAGGCAGACCCGCAAATCGTGGTGGTGGCCATTGACAACACCACTCTGGATGCCTTGGGTGGCTGGCCTCTGAATCGCCGTCACTATGCCCAGTTGCTCAGCCTGCTGGCCCAGCCGTCACACCAACCTCGTGTGATAGGGCTCGACTTGTTGCTTCTCGACCCCAGCCCTGCCGATGAGCTGCTGGCAGTGCAAATGCACAAGCATCGCGTCGTCTTGGTTGCAGAGCAAGGGCGACATCCCGTCGATTCCAGCCAAAGACTGCCCGTTTTGACCCTGCGCCAGGCAGCCAGTGCGCTGGCGCACATCAACGTCAGCTTTGAGTCCGATGGTGCCATGCGGGGCGTGCATTTGCGAGAGGGGATGTTTGAACATCTGGCCCTGGCGCTCTCTGGTCATGAGCCCGAGCGCTACAACAGCCATGGCAGTTATCGGCGCTTTATACAAGTCAACCCCCTCACAGGATTGCCCACAGTCAGCTTGTCCGATGTCTTGTCCGGCCAGTTGCCTCTGACGCTCTTCAAAGACAAATACGTGCTCATTGGCGCCACATCACCCAGCCTGGGGGACCAACTGCCAGGTGTATTTGCAGGCCAGCAAAATGCCGGGACGCCGGGTGTGGTCATGCATGCGAGCGTCTTGTCTGGCTTGTTGCAGGACCAATTGATCACGCCCGTGCCCAATGGTTGGCAGCATGGCCTGAGTGCCATGGCCCTGGCGACCGTGTTGTTGGCTTTGCTGTTGTTCAGCCCCAGGATTGAACTGGCCGTCACCTTGGCTGTCGTTGGCATTGCCCTGACCCTCAGTTGGGCGTTGCTGCGTTATCAGCATGTGTGGTTTGACCCAGGTTTACCGATCATGGCCATTGCCCTGGTCAAACCTGCTTGGGCTTGGCGGCGCAGCGAAATGGTGCTGTTTTTTCTGCGCCAAGGCGTCAACAGCTTGGGACACCCGGGTCACCATTTGCGCTTGCCCAAGTTGACTGAAGCCGGTGAGCATTCGCGCTGGTTTTTGCGCAGCAACACCATTCAGCAAAATGTCCGCCTACTTAAGAACGCCATGCGACGGACGCAATCGCAGTTGTTGTTCCTGAACAGATTGGTGTCCGAGGCGCCCAGTGCCTTGCTGGCGGCAGGTTCAGAGGGCCTGATCACCTTGGTCAACCCCCGCATGCTCGAAAGTTTGCCCGCAGGTTTGCTGCAAAAGGGCGAACCGGTGATGTCCTTGCTGTATTACCTGGGGCTGAGCAAAAACCAGCAGCTTCAGCAACTCACGGGCAAAGACCAATACGTCAGCGCGATAGATAACCAGGCACGGCTGCGCCATTTCATCTTTCACCTGACCGAGGTGGAAGGCGACGAAGCTGAGCCCTGGTGGATTGTGGTCCTTACCGACATCACTGAAATGCGCCACTTGCAATTGGGTCGGGAAAAGACCCTGCAACTGCTCTCGCACGACATGCGCACCCCTGTGGCTTCGATACTGGCCTTGACGCGCCAAAAAACCTCTGCGCAGCCATGCATCGACCCGGGTCAGGGGAGCCTTGGCTCATTGGGCCGGATAGAGCACCATGCCAACACCTTGCTGCACATGATAGACGACTTCATTTTCTCCGTCAAAGCAGAGGCCGACGAATACGTCTTGGTCGAATCCCTGGTGGACAGCCTGGTTGACGAAGCCGTTTACCAAGTCAAAGACCTGGCTCTGGGCCGTCACATGTCCGTGTCGGTGAAGTTTCAAGATGAACCGCAATTCATACTGGCTGAACCCCGTTTGCTGACCCGCATGATGGTCAATTTGCTGGTCAATGCCGTGCGCTATGGACAGCCCAACACAGAAATCGCCTTGAAGCTGGGTCACCAAGGCGCTGGGGCACCCCACTCGGGGGGCTGGCTGCTCATCAGCCTGAGCAATACGGTGGGTCAGCCGGACAAGACGGCGCAGCAGCACCCTGCGTTCATGCATGGTTTTGGTCTCGGGCTTGAGTTTGTCAAAAACGTGGTTCACAAACATGCAGGGCAAATCCACTTTGACCTGCCAACCCAGCCTGGCGCGATGGCCCATGTGCACTTGAAGTTGCCCCTGGTGGATTCGCGCTGAAGCCTCTGAGTTGGGGGGGCTTACTTCTTGACTTTGCCAACATCGTGGGTTTCACAAATTTTTCAATTAATTACATTTAATTGACATTTAATCTAATTTCAAAGCTTACATGACTACTTTATTGGCATAATTCAGAAATTGAAATTCATTTCTGAATTCTTTGGTGCAATAAAGAAAGTTATTTGTTATGAACGCGCATTGTTTCAAAACCGTCTTTTCCAAACGCTTGGGTGCCCGTGTGGCCGTTGGTGAACACGCCAGCAACCAGGGCAAAGCCACCGGCGCCAGCGCCCCGGTGCACAGCACCCCCAGCACCTCTGGCGCCGCTTGGGGCAGCGGCTTTTGCGGCGCCCTGAGCACCACCTTTGCCTTTGTCTCCCTGGCCTGGGCCAGCCCCGCTTGGGCCCAAGTTCCACCAGCCCCCCACGCCCTGCCCACCGGTGGCCAAGTCGTCCAAGGCGCGGTGCAGTTCAACACCCACGCCCAGCAACTGAACATCCTCCAAGGCTCCGACCGCGCCGCCGTCAACTGGCAAAGCTTTGACATCGGCGCTGCAGCCAAAGTCAACGTGGTGCAGCCCAGCGCCCAATCCGTCTTGCTCAACCGCGTCGGCGGCGAGTCGCCCAGCCAGATCTTTGGTCAGCTGCAGGCCAACGGCCAAGTCATTTTGGTCAACCCCAACGGTTTGGTCATCGGACGTGACGGCAGCGTCAGCGCCGCAGGCTTTACCGGCTCGACCCTGAACATCTCGGACGCCGATTTCATGGCGGGCCAAGCCCGCTTCCATCGCAGCG
>Ga0315902_10000173_pt1 | contig 108223 bp, 94 predicted proteins | sample LakEriMetagenome_9_FD_203523 | JGI IMG/M metagenome (GOLD analysis project Ga0315902, IMG submission 203523) | Freshwater fungal communities from buoy surface, Lake Erie, Ohio, United States - Buoy 12 MA117 | ecosystem: Environmental > Aquatic > Freshwater > Lake > Lake biofilm | place: USA...
ACATGGATTTTATTATATAAATAATGCTTTCAATTCGGTTGCATCGTGTGGTTTCATTTTTCCGGCCAAGACCAAACTCAATTGTTTTCTGCGCAAAGCAGCATCATATCTAGCTTTTTCTTCTTCTGTTTGAGGTTCAACTTGTGGTACAGGAACAGGATGTCCCATATCGTCAACAGCTACAAAAGTATAAATAGCTTCATTTGCTTTTGTTTTTATCCCCGATTCTCTATCTTCAATCCAAACATCTAAAAATATTTCCATAGAAGATGTAAATGCGCGAGAAACTTTAGCTTCGACTGTTACAACACTTCCCAACGGAATGGCACGATTAAAAGCGACGTGATTTACAGAAGCCGTGACCGTAATTCTTCGCGAATGTCTTCTTGCAGCAATACTGGCAGCTCTGTCCATTCGGGCTAACAACTCGCCTCCAAATAGATTGTTTAAAGGATTGGTTTCGCCAGGTAAAACTACATCGGTTAAAATAGTCAAAGATTCAGAAGGATGTTTTGGATTCATATGGTTTTTTTTACTTTGTACAGTTCGCTCGTCTTTATAACAAGACTCGGATGCAAAGGTACTTACAGAAAACAAAAAATCCCGAGAAATCGGGATTAATTTATTATTGTTCGATCAAAAGCCAAGCGTCTTTGTTCTCTAATTTTTGAATGTCTTTCATCGCTTGATGAGCTTCAGTGTATGTCGAATAACTTCCGTATAACACAGGAAATAATCCATGCTTGTTTGGCGCTAATCTTTTGGCCTTTTTAAAGCCTAATTTAAGTAACCTTTGATATTGTTCTTCAGCATTGCTTTCTATTCTAAATGCACCAGCAACGACACAGTAAGGTAGTTTTTCCGAAGGAACTGTTAGCGTTACTGTTGGTAACGGATTTGAAATATAAAAAGTAGCTTCCTGAATTTTTTGATTTACCTTTTTCTGAACATTAGTCTCAACGATTAGCGTTTCTTGAGCAATTTGTTTTTCGTAATATTTGTAACCAACAGTTCCTGTGATTCCGGCTGATAACAAGAAAACAGCAGCATATTTTAAAACAGAATAATTTCTTTTTTTCTCCGGAGTGAAAATAATTGGCGCCTTTTCTTCTAGTTGTTGGATTTCATCTTTATATACTTCACGTTTTACAGAAGGTGAAACAAAGGAACTTAAACCGAAGGATGCAGTAAGATAATTGATTTGATCAATGGGAACAAAAACAATATTTTTTTCTGAATTCAATGAAAAATCTCCAACATTTTTTACTGAAAAACTACCAAACTCTAGAATTTTTGTCTTCCAATGCGATACTTCATTCTGAATAATATTTACAGCAGTTTCATAGGATATTTTTTCTGCTTGAGCCAAATGGTTTGCCAATAATCCATCATTGTTTTTGATAAACGGATTAAAAGAAATCATTTTTTTTGGAGGATAAAAAGAATGGCTATTTTCATCCAATTGTGCCGACTGAAATTCAGTCAGAAACGCACCAAATCCTGGTACGGTAACACATTGATATCGATATAATAATTGGGAAATGTATTGTTCAATCTTCATATTGACAAATTTAGATAAACAATAGAACTATCAAATAATTATTCGCAATATTTATTAACAATCCAAAGAAAAAATAATTATTTTTGTAGTAAAATAAGCACATGAATTCAACAGAACTTTTTAACATTTTGGCATTATTAAAAGTTGATGGAGTTGGAGACGTTATTGCTAAAAAACTAATAAATCATTACGGATCAGCCGAAAATGTTTTTAATTCTAAATCACAATCATTAAAATCAATTGATGGAATTGGAGCTGTTTTAATTAAAAACCTCAAGGATAAAACCATTTTTGAAAAAGCAGAAAAAGAAATAAGATATATTGAAAAGGAGAAAACAACCATTTTATATTACCAAAATGATGATTACCCCAACAAGCTAAAGCACTGCATAGACGGACCAGTTTTGCTTTTTGGGTCTGGGAAAATAAACTTTGAAAACAGAAGAATAATCAGCATAGTTGGCACAAGAGAAGTAACATCTCACGGAGTAGATTTTTGTAAAAAACTAATTGAAGATCTAGCTATTTTCAATCCAATTATCGTTAGTGGATTTGCTTATGGTGTTGATATTGTAGCCCATCAAGCAGCTATAGAAAATGAGTTGCAAACTATTGGGGTTTTGGCGCATGGTTTAAACCAGGTTTATCCAAAACCACACAAGAAATATGTTGCCAAAATGGAAGAAAACGGCGGTTTTTTAACCGAGTTTTGGAGCAATTCAAATCCGGATAAAGAAAATTTTGTAAAACGTAATCGCATCGTCGCCGGAATGAGTGAAGCAACAATTGTAATTGAAAGTGCTGAAAAAGGAGGTTCATTGATCACAGCAATGATGGCTAATGATTACAATCGGGATGTGTTTGCTGTACCGGGAAGAATTTCTGATAAATTTAGTCAGGGATGCAATAATTTAATCAAAACACAACGTGCCAATTTAATGACTTCGGCAGCTGATTTGGTTTATATTTTAAATTGGGAGATTCATTCGCAAGCTCAGACCCAAGGCAAAGCCGAACTGAGCGGAGCTAATGACAATAAGGTAATTCAAAAACAACTATTTGTTTTGTTAGATAATGACGAACAAAAAGTTTACGATTTTCTTCAAAAAAACGGAAAACAATTGTTAGACATCATCGCTCTAGAATGTGATTTTCCAATTTTTAAAATTTCGACTTTGCTCTTAAATATGGAATTGAAAGGTGTAATTCGACCTTTGCCAGGGAAATTGTTTGAAGCAGTGTAAAAGCTATTTTTCTATAGCTAAAATAAAATCTAACTGATTCCTTTCTTCTCCTAAACCTGCGTTTAATATAACGGAATAACCATTTTTGATTTCAGATAATTCAGCAAATTCTATATTAATCAACGTTTCAGTTTTAAAAAGTCGGGTTGTGATTTCCTTTCCATTTAATTGAGTAACTGAAATGTATAATGATTGTTTTGCACCTTCTGGATTCTCATTTTTAGTATAACCTAAATCATTGTTTATTACATATGCTTTTAAAAGTTGTGTTTTAAATCCAAATTCATTTGTTGAAACCAATTTAGCCAACATTTTACTTAATTCAGGATTTTTAACTTCAGTGTAAGTAATAGTTTGAGAATAAGTTTTAGACACAAAAAATGACAATAATATAAATAGAACTGCTTTTTTCATTTTAAATAGATTTTTATCAAATGTATAAAATTTATTCAAACCCCAATTTGACACGTACTTTTTTTAAGACTTCATTAGCAATTGCACCTGCTTTTGCAGCACCTAGTTTAAGCAAAGCATCAACTTCAGAAAGGTTATTCATATAGTAATTGTATTTTTCTCTTTCGGTTTTGAAGTTGGTAACAATTAATTCAAACAATTCCTGCTTGGCATGACCATATCCAAAATCTCTGTTGACATTGGCATACTTTGTTTTCATCACGGCGATTTGCTCGGCAGTTGCCAATAATTTATAGAGTCCAAATATTTTGCAGGTTTCTGGGTTTTTTGGTTCTTCTAATGGTGTGCTATCGGTTTCAATGCTCATGATTTGCTTCCGCAGCGCTTTATCATCCAAAAAAATATTGACAATGTTGCCACGGGATTTACTCATTTTCTGACCATCTGTTCCCGGAACATACATCGTTTCTTCCTGAACTTTAGCTTCAGGAATTACAAAAGTTTCACCCATTTGATGATTAAAACGGGAAGCTACATCACGTGTAATTTCAATATGTTGTAACTGGTCTTTTCCAACAGGAACAAAATTAGCATCATACAACAAAATATCTGCTGCCATCAACATTGGATAAGAAAACAAACCCGCATTTACGTCTTCTAATCTATCAGCTTTGTCTTTAAAAGAATGCGCTAATGTCAAACGCTGAAAAGGAAAAAAGCAGCTTAAATACCAAGATAATTCAGCGGTTTGAGCCACATCGCTCTGACGATAAAAAACAACTTTATTTACATCTAATCCGCAAGCCAACCAAACCGAAGCTGTGCTATAGGTATTTTGACGAAGCTCATCTCCATTTTTGATTTGAGTTATCGAATGCAAATCGGCAATAAAAAGGAACGATTCGTTACTTGGGTTTTTTGACAGTTCAATAGCAGGCATAATGGCACCCAATACGTTTCCTAAATGTGGTGTTCCTGTGCTTTGAATTCCGGTTAGTATTTTTGACATGGCATTTTTGTTTCAAACGCAAAGTTAAACGTTTGTATTAAAATTTGCATACCTTTCATTACATTTGACAATATGAGAGCATTGAAAATTGTTTTTTGGATACTTTATCGCGTTTGGTTTTACGTTTTAATGGCTATTCCCATAATTGTTATGTTCCCGTTTCTTTTTGTTTCTATTCTTAAAGAAAAATGGTATCCTTATTTTTTTGTGCTGGCTCGAATTTGGGCTAAAGTCATATTATTTGGAATGGGTTTCCGAGTTAAACTGGAAACGGAAGAAGCAATCATAGAAGGCAAAAGCTATATGTTTGTTGCCAACCACACTTCGATGACCGATATTATGCTGATGCTTTCGGTGGTAAAAAATCCTTTTGTTTTTGTCGGAAAAAAAGAATTAGCAAAGATTCCACTTTTTGGGTTTTTCTATAAACGAACCTGTATTTTGGTAGATAGAAGTAGCTCCAAAAGCAGAATGGCAGTATTTGAAAGAGCTCAAAAAAGACTAAATCAAGGATTAAGCATTTGTATTTTTCCCGAAGGCGGTGTTCCTGATGACGAATCAATTGTATTGGATGAATTTAAAGATGGCGCTTTTCGATTAGCAATAGACCATCAAATACCTATAGTTCCATTGTCTTTTGCCGATAACAAAAGACTTTTTTCTTATACTTTTTTTAGTGGAAGTCCAGGTTTGATGCGTGTAAAAATTCACCGTTTTTTGGATACTAAAAATCAATCAGCAGATTATAAAAAGACTATAAAAGCTCAAGTTCATCAAGTGATTTTAAAGCAGCTTCAAGACTATAACCCATAAAAAAAGAGTCCTGAATTTCAAGACTCTTTTCCGTTATTACTCGAAAGCAATAACAACTTCTAACTAATTTTTAAAACAAACCTAACTAAAACTTGTAGCTGATTCCGCTGTAAACTCCAAAGATATAAGGTTTGAAATTACCAGCGTTTGAGCTAAATGTGTTCAATTGATATTTTATTGTTGGCTCTAAATTGAATTCAAATGATTTCATAAACCCATATTTTATTCCCAATCCAAAATTTGTGCTAAAATGAATATCGTTTAAGTTATTTGCTCTCCCAAGCAATACATTTTTTTCCTCGGATACAATTGTAATACTATTGTCTTGAAGAAAAAGAGTGCTAAAACCACCAATAATTTTTAATCCAAATTTTTTATCAAAAAGAGAATAAGTCATTTCAATAGGCATTTCTAAATAGCCAATTTCTTGTTTCAGATAGCCTGTATTTTCAAGTAATAATGTATTTTCAAAAGGCAATAATCCGTTTTCTGAAGGAGTATTTGAAATACTACCGTTTAATGAATTAACATTTATCATTGAACTCGAAACTGTTGGTGTAACATTAGTTAACATTTTGGCCTGAATTCCGGTAAAGAAACCAATATCATTGGTATTATAGCTTATGTCAACTTTGTTTATACCTGTTCTAACCGTTACTTTTTTATTTACAACGTAACTAACACCAAGTCCAAAACCGACATTAGTATTATATGATTTTGAATTTTTGGTAAGTGTTGAATCAATTGGAGAACCATTAGAAATAGAACCTAAAAAAATAGGGGCAACATTTGAGGTAAGTTGCCACCTATTTCTTTTAGATTCCTGCTTCAATTTGCTTTCTTTTTCATTAAGCAATTCTTCCAATTCATTATTAGCGACACTAATTTTAGAAGCTGTGTCGTTTACTTTCTTTTCAATTCCTTTTGTTGCAATTTTTGAATTACTACTTCCTTTTAAATCATCAAGATTGATAGGGGCTTTAGCTCCGCTCTGTTCGCCATTGGCTCGAGTTTCAGATGCGGATGAATTAGTTTGTTTGTTTTTCGCTTTCAAATCTGTTTGAACAATTTTTTTTTCAACTGTCGATGGATTGTTTGTTGTTTTTTGAGCCACTTGTTTTTGAGCCACTTCAAAAAGCGATTCAGCGGCAGCATTTTTATTTCCAAAAGCATTTGATTTGTTTTTCAAAGAACGATGGGAAGCCGATGCTTTTTCGGCAACATCAGATTTAGATGAAACTATAGCTTTATTTGTTTTATTTTCTTCAGGAGCAACACTACTATCAACTGTGTTTGAATTCGAGACTACAGCTTCAGCAGATGAACTATTGTTTTTCAATTCATTTTTATTCAAACCTGCTTTAATGTTTTGTTTTTTTGTTTTGTTGGAATTGGTCTCGTTAACAATCGTATTTTGATTAGCAGGGGCATTACTACTCGGGCTGGATTTAATTTCTGAATTGTATATGAATTTAGTGAGTAAAAAACCAAGAATAAAAACAGCAGCAACGCCTGATAATTTCCACCAAAACGGAATTATTCTTCTTTTCTTTTTTTCGTCAAGTTTTGCTTCAATATTGGTCCAAACTGTTTCGGGTGGATTAACCTCTAGGTCTTTGAACTTTTCCTGAAAAAGACGATCTATGTTTTTTCTTTCACTCATTTTGCAGAAGGGAATGTTTTATTTAAATCGTTTTTGTATTCTTCTATTTTATTTTTCAAAATCATTCGTGCACGAGATAAATTTGATTTAGATGTTCCAATATTGATTGATAGCATTTCGGCAATTTCAGCATGCGAATAATCGTCATTAACATATAGGTTGAACACTAATCGATACCTGTCGGGCAATTCCTGAATAATTTTTAGTAAATAATCTAAAGATATATTCTCGTCATCAATCTCAATTTCTTTATCTTCTTGAAAATCTTCATTTACTAGACTTAAAAAGGTTTGGGTTCTATATTGCTGTAAAACATTGTTAATCATTACCCTTTTTAGCCAACCTTCAAAAGAACCTTTAAACGAGAACTGTTCTATTTTATTAAAAATTAGTATAAATCCATCTTGTAAATTGTCTTGTGCCTCAGTATAATTGCGCGAGTATTTTAAGCAAGCTGCAAACAGTTTAGGTGAATACAATTTGTATAACTGTTCTTGTGCTTTTCTATCCTTGTTTTTGCAATCATTTATGAGTTGATTTAAATCCAATTTTCAAAAATTGATTGTTATTTAATTCGTCACAGGCACTTCATATTCTAGAAAAATATTATTCCCTTGGTCGTCTTTCCCTTGATAAAATTTAAAAATATAGGAACCATTGCTAGTTACATAAAAATTGAATGTATAGCTCGTTGCCCCGCTAGTAGGAGTCAATTCGCTGCAATTATTTCTTTGTGCAATCGCATTTTCAACGGCTATAGTTCTTATGTTTAAATCTTTCTCGTAATATAAAGAACTGAAGTTGTAACAACTTGTTGGCATTGTATAATAAACAGTTATTGGGTAGGTTTCCCCTAAAGTAAATTCAGTAGGGATATCTACACTTTCTATTGGCATTAACTTAAATGTATAATTTGTATCATCACCTGGAGAACAAGAATTTAAAATAAAAAACAGCGCTAAAAGTGAAACTATTTTTGTACTCATGATGAAATATTTTTGGTATGCTTGACCTGAGCCAAAAAAACAAACTGAGGTAATAATCTTTGCTTTCATAATAATAATTTTGTTGTTAGGATACTTTTTAATAAAAAGGGTTGCGTTAAGGCAATAAAAAAAACATCCCATTAGTTATAACGGGATGTTTAAGTTAATTAAGCATTGCTTTGTTTAATATGATCTTTAATTTTTTGTTCTAATTCATCGGCTAATTCCGGATTATCTTTTATCAAGACTTTCACAGCATCTCTTCCTTGCCCTAGTTTTGTATCACCATAGCTAAACCAAGAACCAGCTTTTTTGATGATTTCAAACTCAACAGCCAAATCCAAAATTTCACCTGTTTTTGAAACACCTTCTCCATACATAATGTCAAACTCTGCGGTTTTAAAAGGTGGCGCAACTTTGTTTTTTACCACTTTCACTTTGGTTCTATTTCCAATTACGTTTTCTCCATCTTTGATTTGAGATGAACGACGAATATCTAAACGAACAGAAGCATAGAATTTCAATGCATTTCCACCTGTTGTGGTTTCAGGGTTTCCAAACATAACACCAATTTTTTCTCTCAACTGATTGATAAAAAATACGGTGCAATTTGTTTTGCTGATAGTTCCCGTTAACTTTCTTAGAGCCTGAGACATTAAACGAGCATGCAATCCCATTTTTGAATCACCCATTTCACCTTCAATTTCGCTTTTTGGAGTTAAGGCTGCAACCGAGTCAATGACAACAATATCAATAGCGCCAGAACGAATTAAGTTTTCAGCAATTTCCAAAGCTTGCTCTCCGTTGTCAGGTTGTGAGATGATTAAATTCTCAATATCTACACCTAATTTCTCTGCATAATTTCTATCAAAAGCATGTTCCGCATCTATAAAGGCAGCAATACCACCCGCTTTTTGCGCTTCAGCAATAGCATGTAATGTTAAGGTTGTTTTTCCCGAAGATTCCGGACCATATATTTCAATAACTCTACCTCTTGGATAACCATTTACGCCTAAAGCTAAATCTAAACCAAGTGAACCAGAAGGAATTGTTTCAACTTCTTCGACCGCTTTGTCCCCCATTTTCATTACGGTTCCTTTTCCGTAGGCTTTGTCTAATTTATCAAGCGTTAATTGTAATGCTTTTAATTTGGCTTCTTTTTCTGAACTCATTTTTTCTAAATTTTGTGGCATAAAAATAATGCTTTTTTTGATGTTATAGGATACAAATCAGAGGAGTTTTGAACAAATTATTTTGACACTTTGATTATCAATAAAGATATAAGGGTTTGTTTTCAAATAGGTATACTAAAAGTGTATATTTTTTTAAAATTTTAAATAGTATTTTTAATCTCTTTTTATATTTCATCCCCTTGATTTTTTATATTTTTGTTCTCTATTTTTATATCATGGAAAAGCTTATTTCATATCCAATTTCAGTCTTATACTATCTTTGTTTTGGATTGTGCCTGGTTGTTTTTCATCCCATTCAATGGATTTGTTTCAATGTTTTTGGCTATCAAGCTCACAAAAAAAGTGTTGACTATTTGAACTTTTTTTTGACCAAATGCACAAACATTTTAGGGACAAGATATACTTTTGAAAACAGAGATACTATTCCAAAAGGCGTCCCAATTATCTTTGTTTCCAACCATCAAAGCTTGTATGATATCATTGGGATTATATGGTATTTGCGACGATTTCACGCCAAGTTTGTAAGCAAGAAAGAATTAGGAAAGGGCATTCCAAGTGTTTCTTATAATCTTCGTCATGGCGGTTCTATTCTTATTGATAGAAAAGACCCAAAGCAAGCCATTCCGCTTATAAAAGAATTGTCTGAATATATCGAAAAAAACAAACGTTCTGCTGTCATTTTTCCTGAAGGCACTAGAAGTAAAGACGGAAAGCCTAAAGAATTTGCCCAAAGCGGCTTGAAAATTCTATGTAAATACGCGCCTTCAGCATATGTTGTGCCAATAACCATCAATAATTCATGGAAAATGGTTAAGTTTGGAGTTTTTCCAATGGGTTTGGGAAATAATTTGCAATTTATAATTCACGAAGCGATTGCTGTAAAAGACTATCCATTTGAAGAATTGATGGAGAAAACACAAAAAGCAGTAGTCCAATCTGTTAAAATTTAGACAATGTCAATACAAAATATTCGACTAGAAGTTATGCAATTTCTAGAAAACAAAGTAGAAGGGTTCATGGATGAGTTTTTGATTCCTATTGAAAAAATATGGCAACCATCAGATCTTTTACCTAATTCTGAAGATGAAAATTTCTTTGAAGAAGTAAAAGAACTAAGAGAAATTGCCAAAGACTTGCCTTATGATTTTTGGGTAACACTTGTAGGCGATACCATTACCGAAGAGGCTTTGCCAACCTATGAATCCTGGTTAATGGATGTTGATGGTGTAGGACAGGTTGAAAATAACCCTTGGAGCAAATGGGTTCGTCAGTGGACTGGCGAAGAAAACCGTCATGGAGATTTGTTGAACAAATATTTGTACTTATCAGGACGTGTAAACATGCGCGAAGTTGAAATTACAACGCAATATTTAATAGCCGACGGATTTGATATAGGTACAGGACGTGACCCTTATAAGAATTTTGTTTACACTAGTTTCCAGGAATTAGCAACTTATATTTCACACAATAGAGTTTCTCAAATCGCAAAACAATATGGCGACAAGAAATTATCAAAAATCTGTAAAATGATTGCTGGAGACGAAATGCGTCATCATCATGCTTACAGCGAATTTGTAAATCAAATTTTTAAAGTTGATCCAAGCGAAATGCTATTGGCCTTTAACTATATGATGAAACAAAAAATTGTAATGCCAGCTCAATTCTTAAGAGAATCTGGCGAAAAAATAAGTTCAGCATTTTTAAATTTCTCAGATTCTGCTCAACGAATTGGCGTTTATACAGCAGCGGATTATGTTGATATTATGCAAAAGCTAATCGAAAAATGGGAAATCGATAAACTTTCCGGCTTAACTGATGAAGCTGAAAAAGCCAGAGATTATCTAATGAAATTGCCAGCCAGAATGGCAAAAGTTTCGGAAAGATTAGTTATTCCTGCTGAATCGACAAAATTCAAATGGGTTGAACCGGCGATTATAGGATAACCTATGTCTATAATTGATAAAACCATTCTTTTTGTAAAACAAAAATTGGAAAATGCCGAAGGCGGACACGATTGGTTTCACATTGAACGCGTTTACAAAAATTCACTTTTAATTGCTCAAGAAGAAGATTGCGATTTAACCGTTGTAAAACTTAGCGCACTACTTCACGATATTGCCGACAGTAAATTTCACGATGGAGACGAATCCGTTGGGCCAAAAACTGCTCGAACTTTTCTGGAAAGCGAAAATATTTCCGAAGAAACAATAGCTCACGTAGTAAACATCATTGAAAACATTTCATTTAAAGGCGGAAATTTTGAAAAGAAGTTCACGTCCAAAGAACTTGAAATTGTTCAGGACGCAGATCGTTTAGACGCTATTGGCGCTATTGGAATTGCAAGAACTTTTAATTATGGAGGTTTTAAAAACAGGGCTTTATACAATCCGGCAATTCCCCCAAAATTTAATATGAGCAAAGAAGAATACAAAACTTCCGAATCGCCAACATTGAATCACTTCTACGAAAAACTTCTTTTGTTAAAAGACAAAATGAATACGCCAACAGGTAAAAAAATAGCTTTGGAACGACATCTTTATATGGAAAACTTCCTTTCGCAATTTTATGCTGAGTGGGAAGGCGAAAAGTAATTTAGAATTTACAGACGCAGTATACAACTATACTTCTGTGACAGAAGACTGCAACTGAGTACTAACTATTTTCCAGTAAACTCAGCCTTTCTCTTTTCTAAAAAAGCAGTTGTACCTTCTTTAAAATCTTCGGTGCCAAAGCATTTTCCAAAGTTTCTGATTTCTGTTTCAAAACCATTTACACCGTCTTTAAAGTTGGCATTTACACATTTTATAGCTCTACCAATGGCAAAAGGTGAGTTGCGCATAATTTTAGCAGCGATACCTTTTGTAAAATCTAAAAGTTCGGCTTGTGGCACTACATAATTTACCAATCCGAAACGATGTGCTTCTTCTGCAGAAATCATTCCGGCTGTCATTATCATTTCCATGGCGCGGCCTTTGCCAATTAATTGTGGTAAACGTTGCGTCCCGCCATATCCTGGAATTACACCAAGAGAAACTTCAGGCAATCCCATTTTGGCATTGTCGGAAGCTATTCTAAAGTGACATGACATCGCTAATTCCAATCCACCACCAAGGGCAAAACCATTTACAGCTGCTATTACAGGTTTTTTCAGGTTTTCTACAAAATCAAAAAGCAATGCTTGTCCCTGAGCTGCTAATTGAGCACCTTCTTCTATTGAAAAATTAGCAAATTCTGAAATATCGGCACCCGCTACAAACGCTTTTTCGCCTTCACCTGTGATGATGATAACCCTAACATCAGTATCGTTTTCCAGACTTTCAAATGCATTGTGCAATTCCTGAATAGTTGCCACATTGAGCGCGTTTAATTTTGATGGACGGTTAATGGTAATTTGTCCTATCCCATTTTCTTTAGCAACAAGTATGTTTTCAAAGTTCATAATTATGATGTTTTATTTAACAATAGGCAGCGAAACAAAAAACGTAGTTCCTTTGCCAAGTTCTGTTTCAAAAGTAATAGTTCCTTTGTAATTTTCTATGATGTTTTTTATTATTCCTAAGCCTAATCCCATTCCGCTTGTTTTGGTTGTAAATTTAGGTTCAAAGACATGTTCTATGTTATCAGATTCAATACCAATTCCATTATCTTCAACGGTAATGATAACATCATTTTCCACTTCGTTAACCGAAACTAAAACTTTCTTTTCTTCTTGTTCATCCGGTATGGACTGAATAGCATTTTTAACCAAATTGGTGATAATACGAATTAGTTGTGTTCTGTCGATTTTCGAAATAACATATTCTTTGTTGCTTTTAAAAACTATAAAATCTTCATTGAAAATATCCAAAGCCAATTCTACAACTTGCACTACATTAAGCGTTTCATTTTGTTGAGCCGGCATCGAAGCAAAGTTTGAAAATGCAGAAGCCACAGCACTCATAGTATCAATTTGTTGGATTAATGTTTTAGAATAATCATTTAGTTTTTGTTTCAATTCGGGGTCATTGACATCAAATTTTCGCTGAAAACTTTGCACGGTCAAACGCATTGGCGTCAAAGGATTTTTGATTTCGTGTGCGACTTGTTTCGCCATTTCGCGCCAAGCCTGTTCACGTTCGCTTTGGGCAAGCATAGTAGCGCTGTCTTCGAGTTTATCCACCATTTTGTTGTAGGCATTTATCAAAGAATTAATCTCACGGCTATTGGCTTCAATGACGATTTTTTCGTTCTTTTGATTCAGGCTTGTTTCATTGATTTTATCCGAAATAGTCTTTAACGATTTAGTAATATAACTCGCTAGAAAATAAGCTAATGCAAAAGCTATAATTAACATAAAAGAATAAACTTGACTCAAACGCAACAAAAATTCCTGCAATTCTGTTTCATAAAAACCATCATCCTCAACATAAGGAATATTTAAAATGCCCAGTGGTTTGAATTTGTCATCCTTGATTTGACTGTAAGATGAACGGTTTTTTAACCCATTAACAGTCTTTATGTCTACATATCTTTTCTCGACAGAAGACTGAACGAGTTTCAGCACATAATTTGGAATTGGCGGCGCTACTTTATCAACAGAGAAGGAAGCTTTAGATGATTTCAGCAACTTCCCATTCAATCCATATATGTTAATTTCAAGGTTATGAATGTCTGCGAGTTCGTGAATTTTATCCTTAAAAATCAAAGGAAGATTTTTCCCTGTAAGTGGATAAGTGGTGTTTGAAAGCACATAATTGATATGTTCTTTTATTGCAAACTCTTTTTGATCTAATCGCTTTTGATGGTAATCTTTGGCTTCGTTTTTAAATTGAATAATCGAGATTGAAGCCATTAAAATTGAAGCCATTAATATCAATATAATCATCGATAGGAAAATCCTAATACGTAATGATAACATTGACATTTTAAAGTTTTTGACCATTTTAATTTTTTACCACAAAGACACAAATAAGGCACAAAGCGCATAAAGTTTCATAGTGTTCTAAGTGCTTCCTTAGTGGTTAGATTTTGTTTCGCGAATTCTTTTATAAAACTTAAATCCAAGCATTATCAAAATCGAAAATAAAACAATTCCGATTACACCATAAATCCAGTTGAAAGCATTTTTTAAAATTACTAAAAAAACAACGGCAAAAAGAATAATTGTTGCGCCTTCATTCCATAATCGCATGAAGTTAGATGAATAATTGAAGATATCGTTTTGTAATTCTTTATAAATAAGATGACATTTTATTTGGTAAGCAATAAGTAAAACCACAAAACCCAATTTGACCTGCATCCAAGGCATCTGTAACCAAGCGGGCATTAGAATCAAAAGCCAAAAGGCAAATAAAGTTGCTAAAATAGCGCTTGGCCAGGTAATTATATACCACAAACGATAGGTCATTATTTTATATTGCTTTTGCAGTATTTCTTTCTCAGGCGAAGGTTTGTCGTTGGCTTCAATTTGATATACAAACAAGCGGACAATGTAAAACAAACCCGCAAACCAAGTGATGACAAAGATGAGGTGAAGCGATTTTATGTAATTGTAAAGTTCCATTTTTAATCTTACTTAGACCAATCTTTAATCCAATTTGCAACAGTCCCACACCACTCGTCGTCATCATTCATACAAGGAATTGCTAAAAATTCCTCACCACCATGATGCAAAAACTGTTCGTTGGCTTCCATAGCAATTTCTTCCAATGTTTCTAAACAATCTGACACGAAAGCAGGTGTTACAACGGCAAGTTTTTTAATCCCTTTTTCTGGCATTTTGTTGACTTCAACATCGGTGTAAGGTGTTAACCATTTGTCTCCTGCTAAACGTGACTGGAACGTTTGGCTATATTTACCATCAGGTATTCCTAATAATTCGACTACTTGTCTTGTGGTTTCATAACACTGATGGCGATAACAAAATTCGTGAGCAGGTGAAGGAGTAACACAGCATGAACCATCAATTTTGCAATGTGATTTTGTAACATCTGTTTTACGAATATGACGTTTTGGAATGCCATGATACGAAAACAATAAATGATCATATTCAAAACTATCTAAATGCTTTTTGATAGAATTGGATAAGGCTTTGATATAATCAGGTTTATTATAAAACGCAGGAACATTCGTGAATGTCATTTCAGGAAAAAACTGCTGACGCAATTCTTCGGCCAATACCAAAATAGTTGTGGTTGATGCCATAGCATGTTGTGGATATAAAGGTAAAAGCATCACTTCGGTTACGCCTTTATCTTTCAATTCTTGCAATCCTTTTTTAATCGTAATCGTTCCATAACGCATGGCTAAAGCAACAGGAATATCAACTAATGAGGCTACTTTTTTATGCATTCTTTTTGAAATCACAATTAAAGGAGAACCTTCACTGGTCCAAATTCTAGCATAAGCTTCAGCTGATTTTTTAGGACGAGTTTGCAAAATGACACCTCTAACTAATAATGCACGCAATAAAAACGGGACATCAATCACGTATTTATCCATCAAAAATTCATCTAAATAAGGCTTTACATCTTTTGCAGTTGGACTTTCGGGAGAACCCAAATTGACTAATAATACTCCTTTCATACTTTTCTTTTTTTGTCATTCCGAAGAATGAGGAATTTTAATTTTTATGTTTACTTTTTTTATAATTATTTGATTAAGAACTTTGGTTTAATGACATTAAATATTTTTTTGGTGTTGTGGAAAACTTCTTTTTGAAAGCGGCAATAAAATGGCTTCCCGTGCTATAACCAATTTTTAATCCAACTTCGTTCACATTATAAGAACCACTGTCTAATAATTGTCTTGCATAATCCATTTTGTAGTCAAATAAATAGCCATAAACGGTATCGCCATAAATTTGCTTGAAGCCCATTTTTAGTTTTTTTAAACTTAAACCTACCTTTTCGGCAAGCTCCTCCAAACCTGGAGGTTCTGCCATATTTGTTATGATAATTTCTTTGGCTTTTCTTATTTTCAACACGTTTTCTTCATCAATCAAAAACGGACATTGTTCCGCATCAGGATCTTCGGAACGGTTAAAATACAAACTCAACAGTTCATAACCTTTACCTTTATAATAAAGATTTTTTATTTGTGGATTTAAGTTGTAATGAAATAATTGACTTAACACAATTGCCATAGATGGACTTATATCGTTCTCCTTATAATATTTTCGGTCTTTATTTTCTTCGCTTAAAAAAGGAATATGATTTGCATCGTTTGAGAACAATCCATGAAACTTTTGTATGGAAATAATAACTGAAATTACCCAGGAATTAGGCGCTAATTCTAAATTCAATGGCAATTCTTTTTGTGGATTGTAAAACAAAAGCGATTTTTCTTCTTTCAAATCTAAGGCATAAGTTCCCTCATTAAAAACAAATTTAGCTTTGCCCTTAATTCCAAAATGAAATTGTAGCAATCCTTGATTGATATGTTTTTTCACGTGAAAACTTTCATTTTCATCACTTTGAAAACGAATTAGGGTAAAATCACTTTCAATGGTTATTATTTCTTGAGAACCCATAGCGATATTTTTTTTGTAATTTTTTAAATCAATTCAAAACATTATTTAGAATCAATCTATATAATAAAATTGTGAGCACTTGATTTCAGTACAAATTTATAATAAATATCGCTAAAAAGATATTTAGTAAACAAAATATCTCACAGCGACACAAAAAGTCCTTTAAGCGTTACTTTTATAAAGTAGATAATAATAGTTTTGTTGAACTTTTTAAGGAAAGTAAACTATGGAAAATTTTAACATGACGAAACATACTTCATTTTACGCCATCGGATTAAGTTATAAAAAAGCAGATGCAAAAGTAAGAGGTAAATTTAGTTTGGACGCCAATGCTAAATCGACTCTTTTAATGCAAGCCGAATCCGAAGGAATAGAATCGTTAATTGTTACTTCAACTTGCAACAGAACTGAAATCTATGGTTTTGCTAATCATCCTTATGAGTTAATCAAATTACTTTGTGAAAACAGTCAAGGATCAGTTGAAGAATTCCAAGAAGTGGCTTATATCTATAAAAATCAAGCAGCTGTTAGCCATATTTTTCGTGTTGGTACAGGTTTAGACAGTCAAATTCTAGGGGATTTCGAGATTATTAGTCAATTAAAAATTGCATTTGCCCAAAGTAAATCATACGGATTAGTAAATTCCTTCATGGAAAGATTAGTCAATTCGGTTATCCAGGCCAGCAAAAAAATAAAAACAGATACCGACATTTCTACTGGCGCTACTTCTGTTTCATTTGCATCGGTTCAATATATTATCAAAAATGTTGAAGACATTGCAAATAAAAATATCCTCCTTTTTGGTACTGGGAAAATAGGTAGAAACACTTGTGAGAATTTGGTAAAACATACAAAACACGAGCAAATCACGTTAATCAACAGAACGAAAGACAAAGCCGAAAAATTGGCTAAAAAACTTGATGTAGTTGTAAAAGATTACGCCGATTTACAATTAGAATTGCAAAAGGCTGATGTAGTAGTAGTGGCAACAGGTGCTCAAAATCCAACTGTTGACAAAGCCATATTAAATCTAAAAAAACCGTTGTTGATCTTAGATTTATCAATTCCGAAAAATGTAAACGAAAATGTTCAGGAAATTGAAGGCGTGACACTGATTCACTTAGATCATCTTTCTCAAATTACAGATGAAACTTTAGAGAATCGCAAACTTCATATTCCACAAGCTGAAACTATTATTGAGGAAATAGAAGGAGAATTTACGGCTTGGACAAAAAACAGAAAATTTGCCCCAACCATTCAGGCGTTAAAAGAAAAATTAAACGCCATAAAAGAAAGTGAGTTGAATGCACAACGTAAAAAGAATTCAAATTTTGACGAAGAGCAAGTCGAATTAATCAGCAATAGGATTATCCAAAAAATTACGAATCATTTTGTAAACCATCTTAAAGATGGCGATTCTATGGATGAAGGAATTGAGTGGATTGAAAAAGTATTTCAATTAGAACAAGAGAAATCATTCTTTTAAAAAGATACTTTTTACCAGCTAAACCAAACAAAGTGACTCAAAAAACCATTCGCATAGGAACCCGTGATAGCCAATTAGCACTTTGGCAAGCTCACGCTGTTCAAAAACAACTTCAGGATTTAGGCTATAAAACCGAGATTATTGCCGTTAAATCGGATGGTGATATTATTCTTGACAAACCGCTTTATGAACTTGGAATCACCGGAATTTTTACCAAAACTTTAGATATTGCCATGATAAATGGACAGGTCGATATTGCAGTGCATTCTATGAAAGATGTTCCAACGGCTTTGCCAAAAGGAATAGTGCAGGCAGCAGTTTTAGAACGTGCGAATGTATTAGATATTTTGGTACACAAAGGAAACTTGAATTTTCTTGATAAAGATGGAACAATTGCCACAGGAAGCTTACGTCGTCAAGCCCAATGGTGGAATAAATACCCAAAGCATTCGGTTGTCGATTTGCGTGGAAACGTAAATACACGAATGCAAAAGCTGAAAGACAATGAATGGAACGGAGCTGTTTTTGCAGCAGCAGGTTTGGAAAGAATCAATCTAAAACCAGATAGTTTTATCAATTTAGATTGGATGATACCAGCACCAGCACAAGGCGCAATGGTTGTTTTAGCCATGGAAAACGATGGCTTTACCATTGATGCTCTTTCGCAACTCAATGATATTGAAACGGAAATCTGCACCTATATAGAACGTCAGTTTTTAAGAACACTCGAAGGCGGTTGCACGGCACCAATAGGAGCTTTAGCAAAATATAACGAGCATAATGATACTATAGATTTCAAAGGTGTTTTGTTATCAATAGATGGAAAACAAAAACTGGAAGTAGAAAAAGTAGTAGACATTTCGGAGTGGAAAAAATTAGGATTTAATGCAGCCAGCGAAATTTTAGAAAATGGAGGAACTGTGTTGATGACAAAAATCAAAAACGAATTGAAAAAGTAATGCAAAATCAAATTCGCATAGTATCAACAAAGAAGCTTTCAGAAAAACAAAAGCAACAATTGTTGAGCGCGGATTTTTCGGTATTTGAGGAAGATTTTATAAACATTCAAAACAAGGAATTCGAAATAGATTCAATCAATGACTACTTAATTTTTACTAGTCAAAATGCAGTCGAAAGCGTTCTTAGAAATAATAAAAATCTAGAAATAAAAAGCAAAAAATGTTTTTGTGTTGGTGAAAAAACTAAAACATTATTAGAACAAAATGATTTTGAAGTTATAGAATATTCAGACTATGCAGCCGAATTAGCTTCGAATATTTTTAACCACTATTCTAAAAATAGCTTTACGTTTTTCTGCGGAACTATTCGAAGAGATGTTTTGCCTGATGCTTTGCAATTAGCAGAAATAAAGTTAGACGAAGTTATGGTTTACGAAACAATTCTGACTTCTCATAAGATAGATTTTGCACCTGATGGAATTCTGTTTTTCAGCCCATCAGCAGTAGAAAGCTATTTACAGGAAAATAAAATTGAAGATGAAGTTTGTTTTTGCATTGGTAATACTACAGCTGAAGCCTTAAAATATGCAACACCAAATATAATTATTGCGAATCAACCCAATGTTGAAAGCACCATAATAAAATGTATAGAATATTATAGATAATAAAAATGATTAAAAACGACCTATTTTTAAGAGCCTTAAATAACGAAACAGTTGAACGTCCACCTGTTTGGATGATGCGTCAGGCAGGAAGATATTTACCCGAGTTCAGAGCTTTGCGCGATAAATACGATTTTTTCACACGTTGTGAAACTCCAGAATTAGCAGCTGAAATCACTGTTCAACCAATTAGAATTGTTAAGCCAGATGCAGCAATTTTGTTTTCGGATATTTTGGTAGTGCCGCGCGCAATGGGAATTCACGTTGAACTAAAAGACAATTTGGGACCAATAATTCCAAATCCAATCCGAACCATGGAAGACGTAAATAGGACTTTTGTTCCGGATGTTCATGAAACATTAGGTTACGTTTTTGATGCGATAAAATTAACCAAAGAAATGCTGAACGATGAGGTTCCATTAATTGGTTTTGCAGGTTCTCCATGGACAATTTTTTGTTATGCCGTAGAAGGAAAAGGCTCCAAAAGTTTTGATACCGCTAAAGGATTTTGCTTTTCAAATCCGGTTGCAGCGCATACATTATTGCAAAAAATTACCGACACTACGATTTTATATTTAAAAGAAAAAGTAAAAGCAGGTTGCAACGCCATTCAAATTTTTGATTCGTGGGGCGGAATGTTATCACCAGTTGATTATAACGAATTTTCATGGCCATATATCAACCAAATTGTTGAAGCTTTAGCCGAAGATACAAAGGTTATTGTATTCGGAAAAGGATGTTGGTTTGCACTAAATGACATGGCAAAATCAAAAGCATCAGCGCTTGGTGTTGATTGGACATGTTCGGCTCGTAATGCCAGATATTTATCAGGAGGAAAAATTACTTTGCAAGGAAATTTTGACCCAAGCCGTTTGCTTTATCCAATTCCAACCATCAAAAAAATGGTGCATCAAATGATTGATGAATTCGGTAAAGACAATTACATTGTCAATCTGGGTCACGGAATTTTACCAAATATTCCAGTAGATCACGCTAAGGCATTTATAGAGGCCGTGATAGAATACAAGCAGTAATGAAAGATAAGTTTTTAGCATACATCCAAAACCTTCAAGAACAAATCACCTCTAAATTGGAAGAAGTTGATGGTGAATCCAAATTCCGAGAAGACATTTGGACTCGACCAGAAGGCGGTGGCGGAAGAACACGTGTTATTGAAAACGGAAAAGTTTTTGAAAAAGGTGGTGTAAACATTTCGGCAGTACATGGAAAATTACCCGAAAGTATGCAGAAACTTTTCAATGTTGGCGAAGCCGATTTCTTTGCTTGCGGATTGAGTTTAGTTATTCATCCTAAAAGCCCAATGGTGCCAACAGTGCATGCCAATTGGCGCTATTTTGAAATGTATGATACTTCGACTGCGCTCAGTACAGGTTCACGGAAAGTAATCAATTCGTGGTTTGGTGGCGGACAAGATTTAACGCCTTATTATCTTTTTGAAGAAGATGCGAAACATTTTCATCAAATGTGTAAAACCGCTTGTGACAAACATAATCCAGAATTTTATCCAAAATATAAAAAACAATGTGACACCTATTTTTGGAACGCACACCGAAATGAAGCGCGCGGAATTGGCGGTTTGTTTTTCGATTATTGTAAGGAAACTGAAGCCATGAAAATGGAAGATTGGTTTAACTTTGTTACCGAAGTTGGCAATAGTTTCCTTGAAGCATATGTTCCAATTGTGGAAAAAAGAAAAGAGTTGAATTATACAAAAGCACAAAAAACTTGGCAGGAAATCCGTCGCGGCCGTTATGTCGAATTCAATTTAGTTCACGATAAAGGGACGTTATTTGGACTAAAAACCAATGGCAGAATTGAAAGTATATTAATGAGCTTACCACCAAATGTGCAATGGGTTTATGATCATCATCCGGAGCCAAATTCTGCAGAAGAAAAATTAATCAAAGTATTAGAAAATCCTTTAGACTGGATTTAAAATTAGTTAAAATAAACATCGCTTTGCGCCTCTGCGTCTTAGCGAGAAAAAAATAAAAATTATGTTCCCATTACAAAGAGGCAGAAGATTACGCGTTAACGAAAGCATTCGTTCCTTAGTTCGCGAAACAACACTAAGTCCAAGCGACTTTATGTTTCCAATGTTCATTACAGAAGGCGAAAACGTAAAAGTAGAAATCCCATCTATGGTTGGAATTTACCGCCGTTCTATCGATTTAACAGTGAAAGAAGTTAAAGAAGTATTTGCTCTGGGAATCCGAGCTGTAAACATCTATGTAAAGGTTGATGAAAGCCTCAAAGACAACACCGGAAAAGAAGCTTGGAATCCAAACGGATTGATGCAGCAAGCCATAAAAGCAATCAAAGCCGCTTGTCCTGAAATGATTGTAATGCCTGATGTAGCTCTCGATCCATACTCTATTTACGGTCACGACGGAATTATAGAAAACGGAGATATAGCTAACGATGCAACAAATGAAGCATTAGTTAAAATGGCAGTTTCACACGCTCAAGCTGGAGCCGATTTTGTAGCGCCAAGCGATATGATGGACGGAAGAGTTTTACGATTACGCCAAGGATTAGATGCAGCCGGATTTTCAAATGTTGGAATCATGAGTTATTCAGCTAAATATGCTTCGGCATTTTATGGTCCGTTTCGTGATGCTTTAGATAGTGCGCCAAAAGATAATAAATCCAATACTGAGCCTGTCGAAGTGCCGAAAGACAAAAAAACCTACCAAATGGATTACGCCAACCGAATCGAAGCCATCAAAGAAGCACTTATGGATGTAGAAGAAGGCGCCGACATGGTAATGGTTAAACCCGGAATTGCGTATCTCGATATCGTTCGAGAAGTCAAAAACGCAGTCAATGTTCCGGTAACGGTTTTCCACGTTTCGGGCGAATATGCTATGATTAAAGCCGCTTCCGAAAGAGGTTGGCTCGACCACGACAAAATTATGATGGAGCAATTAATGTGCATTAAAAGAGCAGGAGCAAGTTTGATTTCTACATACTTTGCAAAAGAAGCAGCAATTCTTCTCAATAAATAATGTCATCCTGAGCATAGTCAAAAGAAGGAGCAAAGGCTTGGGCTTTATCAGTTATCCATGTTCCCGCTTTTCGTTGCAATCTTTTTTTGTCACCCTGAGCGCAGTCGAAGGGCTTTAACTTAAAAAAAAGGATTTCCACTCCAATCGGGGCTAAAAGAAAAACGTTTTGAATTTTGTAAACTATGAAAAATCTTTATTTACTATCCATAATTGCAATGTTAACAATAGTGTCTTGCAAAAATGACAATCCAAAAAATTTTGGAAAACCAGCAAATAACGAAACAACCAAAATTTCCGGCCAAGAACTTTTTGAAGGAGAAGGAAATTGTATCGCTTGCCATAAACCCGATCAGAAAATCATCGGACCAAGTTTGCAAGACATTGCAAAAGTCTACAAAGAGAAAAACGCAAGTATTGTGCTATTCTTAAAAGAAGAAAGCGAGCCAATAATTGACCCTAGTCAGTACGACATAATGAAAACCAATTTCGCCATCACCAAAAGTATGAGCGACGACGAATTGAAAGCGTTGGAAGATTATATCTATAGCTTTTCTAAGTGATAATAGATACGTCAGTTCGAGTGTTCCGATTTTAATCGGAATGTATCGAGAACATATACTAACTTTATCAAATGGAAACCGCCTTTATACAATCACCACTCGGAATCACTAAAATCATTGGAAATGAAAACGATATTTCGGAAATTTCTGTTTTAAGCGAAGGTTCAGTTTCGAAAAAAATTCCAAAACAACTCAAGGAATGTGCTTCCCAACTTGAGGAGTATTTTAATGATCAACGTAATCATTTTGATTTCAAACTCAATCCACAAGCAACCGATTTTTCAGTAAAAAGGGTGGCAGGAATTATTAAATATTCCTTTCGGAAAACCATGTCATATCTCGATTTATCCAAAAAACTTGGCGATGTAAAAGCCATTTGCGCGGTAGCTTCCGCCAATGGAAAAAATCCACTTTGGATTGTTGTTCCGTGTCATCGTGTTATTGGAACAGATGGTTCGCTAACAGGCTACGCAGGCGGATTGTGGCAAAAAAATGGTTGTTGGAACATGAAAGTCCGTCAAAGCAACAATCACTTTTTTAAAATTTTTCTTTCATATTTCGTTTGCATTGCTTAATTTTAAGTCCGTAAATTCCTAAATTTATTTAAGATGATAGAAAAAATAAACCTCAATAACATCCTTTTTCTTGATATTGAAACGGTTCCCGAAGAGGAAAATTTTCTTTCTTTGGATGATGACATGAAACAGCTTTGGGAACAAAAAACGCAGTACCAAAGACGCGATGAATATACACCTGATGACTTTTACGACCGCGCCGGAATTTGGGCAGAGTTTGGAAAAATCATTTGTATTTCTGTTGGATATTTTGTAAATAAAGGAGACATTAGAAATTTTAGAGTCACTTCCTTTTTTGGCGATGAGAAAAAGATATTAAAGGATTTTTCTAATTTGTTGGAAAATCATTTTAACCAAGCACAACATTTACTTTGTGGTCATAATGCAAAGGAATTCGACATTCCGTTTATAGCCCGTCGAATGATTATCAACCAAATTGCTATTCCGAACAAACTTAATTTATTTGGTAAAAAGCCATGGGAGATTCCACATTTGGACACATTGGAATTATGGAAATTTGGTGACTACAAACATTTCACATCGTTAAAACTATTGACTAAAATTCTCGGAATTCCATCACCGAAAGGCGATATAGATGGAAGTCAGGTAGCACATGTTTATTATGTGGAAAAAGACATTGATAGAATTGTTACTTATTGTGAAAAAGATGTAATTGCCGTGGCTCAAATCTTTTTACGCTTTCGAAGAGAAGATTTGTTAATTGAAGACGAAATTATTCATGTATAAAAAAAAGCTTCCATAATTGGAAGCTTTTTGATTTGTTATTTAGTTTCTTTTAAGAATTATTTTCTTAGTTATCGAACCCTCTTCATTTTCTATATTTACTAAATAAATGCCGTCTTGAAGATTTTCAATCTCAAAAGAAGTATTTACTTGATTGGTTTCTTTTGAGAGAATTTTTCTTCCTTGAATATCAAATAAATTTATAATTGCTTTATCCGTTAATGCAGGGATAGAAACATTTACAATTCCTTTAGTTGGGTTTGGATAAACACTACTGTTCGTTATTGGGTTTGTAACAACAGACAAAGCATTTTGGACATTACAAATATTTAAACTGAAACTATTTATAGCCCCACCATCTTCATTATTAAAGTCAAAAACTCTCAATATCCATACACCATCTGCAGGTAATGTATTTAGAGAACTCAAAGAATCCACAGGCGCGATTAATCCTGTAATAGCAGGATTTCCAGCACAAGCGGGAATTGCTCCATTATCATCCATAGTACAATTAATATTTTGAAAATCTCCACAAGGAATATCTAATAAAATTATGCTTGGACTTCCAATTGATGCTGGTCCTTCAAGTGTAACTCTGATATCTCCAATCCATTCATGAGTAATATTCATACTAACTTTTAAATCACCAATGGTATATCCACCTGTAACTGTTACCGGAACAGTTGCTTCAGAATTTGGCACGGTTGCTATCACATTGTTTGAAAAATCAGTAGCTGTGAAAGTATTGTTACAAGCTAACGTTCCTGTGGCAAATGAATAAACAATGGCATTTGATGCTAGTCCATTTCCACAAAAATTAGAAGGAATTATTCTCCAATAATATCTCGTAGCTTGACTTAATCCATTTAATGTAAACTCATTTTCAGTAGTAACTTCATTAGATATAAAAGAAGAAAACTCTGGATTTAAAGATACTTGAACATTATAGCTTTCAGCATTAAATTGGCTTGCCCAAGTCAATTGAGTTATAGTAGACAAAGCTTGTTGACCATTTGTTGGGTTTTGCAATGCAACCTGTTGGAAATTTCCATTGTAAATCCTTAATGATTTGTATCTTGTTTCGGTATCAGTTGCACTAGTACCTTTTATTCCAATAAAATATTCATTAGGTATAACATTAGATAATCCAGCAATTGTCATCGTAACCGTTCCGTTACTATTCAAAGACGTAGGAGAAAATGAAGCAGTAGCTCCAGCAGGCAAATCTACTGCAGAGAATGTCGTTGCTAAAGTACTAGTAGGTGCTTGTGTATAGTTAAACGTATAAACAGCATTTTGATTAGAGCATAGTTTTAAGTTATCTGAATTAGAATTTAATGCAAAAGAAGAACTTAAACCAGTGATTATTAAGGAATATCTTTGACTACCTGTAACAAGTGCTCTTTTATTTGTAACAGTTATTGTATACTGACCTGCCGGCGGATTGTCTATTTTAACTAGTTCAATATTATCTACTGCATTATCTCCCGTTCTAATTGCAGGGCTATCAAGATCTGGGGTTAATTTCCATGGATAATAGGTGGTTCCATTTCTTGTGATTCTAATATCTAAATCGTTCACTAAAACAGGAATTGGGCTATTAACTCCAGCATTTCCATTATTAGGCGCTCCTGGAAGATCAGTCCAGCTAATTGAAGCTATAAGAGGAGTCGTTCCATTAGAATTTACATTCATTGTATACGTCTGGCCTGATAATAAATTTTCTTCTGAAATCCATGAAGTTAGTCCATTATTTGTAATTGTTTCAGCAGCAAATTTTGCATTTAATAATCCCCAACCAAATACAGGATCTGGGCCAATTAATCCGGCATCATCAGCAGTATGAGAAGCTAATCCTTTCAGAGTTGCCGCACGCATAAAACCATTAGTTAAATTTTTAAAATGTTGTTGCAACAATATTAATGTACCTGCCACATTAGGAGAAGACATTGAAGTTCCAGTAGAAGTTCCTGTTGCAGTATTGCTAGAATTACCCGTTGAAAGTAATCCTGTTCCGTTTCCTGTAATGTCAGGTTTTATCCTAAAATCATCAGTTGGTCCTTGACTACTTCCTGGATTAATAACAATATTTGATAAAGCTACTGTTCCATTTGTTGCAGTTGTAACATCTTGACAATTAGCAACTATTAAAACGTTTTTAGCTGTTTTATTTGAAGTAAGTTTATCATATCCAAAAAAAACAGGTTCTGGGTTATTATTATTTGTACCATCATTCCCAGCTGACATTACTGGTAGAAAATAGGGAGCTTCATAGGCAATGTCATCCCAAGCAGCTGCATCAGAAGAATAGGCTCCAATAAACCATGAAGGCAATGTTACATTATTAGAAGGATTCGTTACAGGAACTCCATAAGAATGATTAGAAATAAGCATACCGCCAATAGCTTCAGAAATAGCTTCAGATTCGTCATCGGTCCAATTAAAAGTTCGCGCATTGGCCTGAAAAGCCATTCCTTTAATACTTGCCGGACTAGCACTAGCAATCATAGTACCCGTTACATGTGTTGCATGGAAAATATTTGCTGGATTTGAAGCATCATCACCAATCGTTACTCTTCCGCCAAAAGCAGTATGAGTAGCCCTAACATTTCCACCGTCCCAAACTCTTACGGTCATTCCTTGACCATTTAAATTTAATCCAAGTGAACCATTAGTGTTTAGATGATTAGTTCTAGTAGATCTTGCAGCATCAACATTGTTAGTAGAGTAATAAATTGGCAAGCCTTCCGGGGAAAGTTTCATTAATTCAGAAACACTTCCATCATCTTTAACGGTATAAATTGGCCAGTTTTTGGTCTTAGCTACTGCTATTGCTTTGGCTTTATCTTCTTGAGCTTTTTTTCTATAAAAAGCTTCCATTTTATTAAGCTTTGCTATATCATAATTTGCAATAATATTTTTAATATCAGCCTGTGATTGTCCGTAAAAGTTTAACGAAACAAACAAAATTGACAGTAATAAGAAGTAATTCTTTTTCATAAATTTTACAGAAATGAATAATTTGTAATTAAAAGTCAGCAAATATATAAACACTAGAATAAATTCCGCGTTTTTTTAACAAATATTCATTAAAAATTATACTTTGTTTATCACATCTTTAAAGCAGAAATTAAAAATCGACTTTTATTTTTTAATTCAAAATTGATAAATGTTATATTTACAAAAAAACAAGGTATGGTTTTAAGTAGATTTTGGCTAGCTATTTTTGTTTCATCTATAGCATTTGTAATAGTTAGTTTGAGTATTGGGAACAGTTATTCAATTGATAATGTTTTGAATGGAAAAAAAGATGATCCCATTTTAATTTCTGAAAAATATTTGGAACAAGTCCCGAAATTTATCATAGACAGCATCAAAAAAGCGCCTGAACAAACCATGATTATCAACAGAGACACTTTGAATGCTGATACCACTTATGTTTATAAAGCTAAAACTGTTAAAATCTATTCAGGTGTTCAAAAGTCGGATGGATTATTACCAACTTGCAAAAACAGCTTACTCGATTTAATTCTTCCTTTGATTGCCTATTTGGCATTTTTCTGCGGATTAATGCAATTGCTGATTGACTCTGGAGCTTCTGAAAAATTGGCCAAAAAACTAAGCCCTGTTTTTGTTAAAGTCTTCCCGACAGTTCCAAAAAATCATGAATCCATTTCCTATATGACTTTGAATTTTGCCGCTAACTTTTTGGGATTAGATTCAGCCGCAACACCTTTTGGATTAAAAGCCATGCAGAGCTTACAGGAAATTAATCCCGAAAAAGACAAAGCAAGCGATGCCCAAATTATGTTTATGTGTCTGCATGCTGCCGGATTAACATTGATTCCAACCTCTATCATTGGATATCGAGCTGCAGAAAATGCAAGCAATCCTGCTGATGTAATGTTACCTTGTATTATTACTTCATTTATCGGTACTATTGCAGCGTTTTTAATTGTTGGAATCAGACAAAAAATAAACTTTAAAAGTGCTTCTTTAGTCATTGCCTTAATGACCATAATTGCAGCTATTGTTGGATTACTTTTTTATGTAAACGGATTGGATTTGATTGGCAAAAATGCTTTTACTTCTAATCTTTCTGGATTGATGCTTGTTGCGATAATAGGTTTTACACTGATATTTTCTTTTATTCATGAGAAAAAATTCGTTGAAAAAAACACGACTATTTTTGATGCATTCGTAACTGGCGCCAATAATGGTTTACAAACCGGTGTTAAAATTTTTCCTTATGTGATGGGAATGTTGGTGGCGATTTCCTTCTTTAGAAATAGCGGTTTGTTTGAAATTATTAGTGACGGAATTTCGATTGTATTTTCTAATATTGGCGTTAGCAAACAAATTACAGATTCGCTTCCGGTTGCAATGTTGCGTCCATTTAGTTCTGGCGGTTCACGTGGATTTATGATTGATTCGATGCGAACTTTTGGACCAGATTCTTTCACCGGAAGATTGAGTTGTATTTTCCAATGTAGCGCCGAAACCACGTTTTATGTGATTGCGGTTTACTTTGGAAGTATTAATGTTAAAAACACACGTTACACGCTTGGCACAATGCTGTTGGTTGATTTGGTTTGCGTGATTACGGCTATTTTTGTGGCAAGTTGGTTTTTTTAAAATTTAAATAATTATTTAATGTCGTTTATCGAAACCTTCAACGATTTTTATAACAATGTCAAAGCAAGTTTGGCTGATGGAACTTTCGCGAAATTAACGTTAGCAAAGACTATTGGAAACACTGATTTGATGAATATTTATGTTCGTCCAATTGTTGAAAACGACATTTTGAAATTGGAACTTAAATACAAATTCCAGCAGGAAGAAATAATCGAAATTCATACGATTGATGACGCTCGTGACAAGCTGGTTCACTATATCAATAATCCATTTCTATCGGCAATATTATTCACGACAGAATATGATTTGACTTATAAACTAAATAAAAAACGAGCAGTTAGCATCACTGAAAAAGTGAATACTTTTGGGAATGCTAATGAAATTTTACTTGATTATTTGATGAGTAAATAGTGATTGCTTTGTCATTTCGACGAAGGAGACTCCTGCGTCGGAATGACAAAAAACTAGTTAATAACCATCTCCGGAATTTCTCCTTCAATAATTAAATCGGCTTCAGTTGAAGCAATGATATGCTCTACAGTTACGCCTGGCGCACGTTCTAAAAGTTTGAAACCTTTTGGTGTTATTTCTAAAACAGCAAGTTCAGTAACCACTTTTTTAACACAACCAACTCCGGTTAACGGTAGCGTACATTTTTTCAAGATTTTGCTTTCTCCAGCTTTGTTCACGTGCATCATGGCTACGATTATGTTTTCGGCAGAAGCCACTAAATCCATAGCGCCACCCATTCCTTTTACCATTTTTCCGGGAATTTTCCAATTGGCTATATCACCGTTTTCGGCAACTTCCATTGCGCCAAGAATGGTTAAATCTACTTTTTGACTGCGAATCATTCCAAAACTAAAAGCTGAGTCGAAAAAACTTGCTCCGGGTAATGTTGTGATGGTTTGTTTTCCGGCATTAATAATATCGGCATCTTCTTCGCCTTCAAACGGAAATGGTCCCATTCCTAGAACGCCATTTTCACTTTGAAATTCAACTGAAATATCATTGCGAACATAGTTTGCTACTAAAGTTGGAATTCCGATTCCTAGATTTACATAATAGCGGTCTTTTACTTCTTTGGCAATTCGCTTTGCGATGTCGTTTTTGTCTAACATAATTTGATGATTTGAAAATTTGATGATTTGAAAATTATGATTTCTTACTTGAAGAGATAATTTTTGATAAAATCAAATTTATAGATTGTATTTCTTTATGTAATTCTTCACTTGGATTAGGATAAGATTCAGATTCCTTACATAAGGCTAACCAATACAGGACTTCATCAGCTTCTTTAGCTGCGATTTTAAATTTATGAATAAAATCAGCTTTACTTTCTGCATTTTGTGCTTCTCTTATATTAGCCCCTATTGATGTTCCACTTCTGAAAATTTGAGATGCCATTTCAAAACGGTTGGTTTGACGAATTTCTTCAGAATAAGCAACTATTTTCAAAGCAAATTCGAAACTTAGTTTTACGATTAAATTGTCTTTGTCGTTTCTCATCTTCAAATTTTCAAATTAACACATTTTCAAATTTAACGTTGTCTAACGGTGCGTTGCTCAATTCTTTTCTCAAATTTTTCACCCTTAAAGATACGTTGTACCAAAATTCCGGGAATATGTATTTGATTTGGATCAAGCGAACCTACAGGTACTAATTCTTCTACTTCGGCAATGGTAATTTTTGCAGCACCGGCCATACAAGCATTAAAGTTTCGGGCGGTTCCTTTGAAAATAAGGTTTCCGGCTTCATCGCCTTTCCATGCTTTTACGATGGAGAAATCAGCTTTATAGGCCAATTCCATTATGTGCATTTTTCCATTAAATTCTCGAGATTCTTTTCCTTCCGCGACTTCGGTTCCAAAACCGGCTGGTGTGAAAAAAGCTGGAATTCCGGCTTGAGCGGCACGGCATTTTTCGGCTAACGTTCCTTGTGGAGTGAGTTCTACATCTAATTCTCCTGAAAGCATTTGGCGTTCAAACTCGGCGTTTTCTCCGACATAGGAAGAAATCATTTTTTTGATTTGTCTTTTTTGAAGCAATAAACCCAATCCAAAATCATCTACTCCTGCATTATTGGAAATACAAGTTAGTCCGGTGGTTTCTTTTTTTACTAATTCGGCTATACTGTTTTCGGGAATACCGCAAAGCCCAAAACCACCAAGCATAATAGTCATATTGTTTTCAATGCCTTGCAGTGCTTCTTGAACGGAATTTACTTTTTTGTTAATCATGGTTGTCTAAATATTCTGTTTCTAGCCCTGATGGTAGCGGCATCCTTTTTCTCGTTTCTTTAACGAGGAAAAGATATAGCGGACAGCAGGAATTAGCTTCTAAATTTTATAATCCAAACTCTTCAGTGTTTTGTTCTTCTTCCGGAGGAAGTGCAGTCGAATCGACTTCGACTTTTCTCGGCGTCCAGCAATCTACTTTTATGGATAAATTATCGGGTCTTTCAAACGGATCTTTTGAAATCAGCAAATCTTTATCTTCATAACATTTTTTCATCATATAACCCCAAATTGGTAATGCTGCTGTTGCGCCTTGACCATAAGTGATTCCTTTGAAACGTGCCGAACGGTCTTCGCAGCCAACCCAAACACCCGTAACTAAATTGGGAACCATTCCGATAAACCAACCATCCGATTGATTTTGGGAAGTTCCTGTCTTTCCCGCAATTGGATTCGTAAACATATATGGATAACCTGTCCAGCGATTATCACCACTTCCGCCACCTTGTGTTCTGAGTCGAACTCCGGAACCTTCTTCGGTTACACCTTCTAAAAGTTTGATAACAGCATAAGCGATGTCTTTATTCAAAACATCATGGGTTTCAGGAACCGGTTCGTAAAGCACGACACCATTTTTATCTTCAATTCGGCTGATGAATTGTGGTTTGATATACACACCTTGATTTGCAAAAGTGCTGTAAGCTGCAACCATATCTTCTACTGTAATTTCTACGGCACCAAGTGCAATTGATGGTTGTACAGGAATATCTGATTTTACCCCTAATTTTTTGGTCAAGGCAACTACGGCTTCGGGCCCAACTTTATCCATAAGTTTAGCCGAAACGGTATTAATGGAATTGGCTAGTGCTTTTTTCAAAGTCACCATTCCACGGTATTTATTATCCGAGTTTTTTGGTGTCCAAGCTTCGGTAACGTGGTGTCTTCCAACCGGAATTGTAAATGGCGAATCAATTATCGAATCGCAGGGTGACATTCCCAATTGTTCGATTGCCGTGGCGTAGACAAAAGGTTTGAAAGTAGAACCTACTTGACGCGCGCCTTGTCCAACGTGATCATATTGAAAATATTTATAATCGATTCCTCCAACCCAAGCTTTGATATGACCGGTTTTTGGCTCCATTGACATTAAGCCAGCTTGAAGAAAATGTTTGTAATATCTGATGGAATCTGTAGGCGTCATTAATGTATCAACTTCACCTTTCCAGGAAAAGATTTTCATTTTTGTTTTGACACCAAAAGAGGCGATAATTTCATCTTCTGATTTGTCCAAATCTTTCATAACACGCCAACGTTCGGATGATTTCATGGCTTTGTCCATGATTCTTTTGGTTTCCTCTGGTGTGATTTTTAGAAAAGGTGCATTCTTGTTGTCTTTTTGCTCTTCAAAGAACTGTTTTTGCAAATTTTTCATGTGAGCCTGAACTGCTTCTTCAGCATGTTCCTGAATCTTTGAATCTATTGTAGTGTAAATTTTTAAACCATCGCTATAAATATCCCAATCACTTCCGTCAGGTTTTTTGTTTTCTTTTGCCCAATTTTTCATGTATTCACGCAGGAATTCTCTAAAATAAGTTGCCGTTCCTTCTTTGTGACTTTCTGGATGAAAATGCAAAACGATAGGTTGTGCAGCTAATTTATCTTTGGTTGCTTTGTCTAAAATACCATTTCTAACCATTTGACCTAAAACGGTGTTTCTTCGTAAACGCACTTTTTCCAATCTGCGTAACGGATTGTATAAAGAAGGATTTTTAAGCATTCCGACAAACATTGCCGCTTCGTCTATAGTTAAATCGCGTGGTTCTTTCCCAAAATATACTTTGGAAGCCGAACGAATTCCAACAGCAGTATTCACAAAATCGGCTTTGTTGAGGTACATGGCAATGATTTCGTTTTTGGTATATTGACGTTCTAATTTAATGGCAATAATCCACTCTTTTACTTTTTGAATAACTCTGAAAAGTTTAAATGTAGAACCTTCACCATGGAATAATAATTTGGCTAACTGTTGCGTTAACGTACTTGCTCCTCCATTGGCTCCTAATTTTAAAGCAGCACCAAAAGTTCTTTTGGCATCAATTCCGGAATGTTCGTAGAAACGCTCATCTTCAGTGGCGACCAATGCTTTTACTAAATGTGGAGGCAAGTCTTCATATTTGATTGGCGTTCTGTTTTCGTTATAAAATTTTCCAATAGTTACACCATCAGATGATATGACTTCGGTTGCCAAATTAGATTCGGGATTTTCTAAATCTTCAAAAGAAGGCATGCTTCCAAAAAACCCCCATGAAGCCAATGTGAAAAACAAAGCCATTACTCCAAGACCATAAAAGAATAACTTCCAAAACTTCTTTTGGTAGTATTTAATATCTTTAACTGCAGTATTACTTTTTTGTGCCATAATTTTATTCTGTTGTTTCTATTCTGAATCCAACATCAGTAATGCCTGGAAGTGCTGTAACACCTTCAATTTTACCAGTTTGTCTTGTTGCTTGTTGTATGTAAACTTTATAAACTCCTTTTTGGGAAAAGTTTGTTTTTCCTTTATAAAAAAGTTTATTTTCTTTAACATCTGAAAAGCCATCTCCTAGAAGTGTTCCGTCAGGATTTGTCATTTGGTATTCTAATGTGTCAACTTTTACCTTCCTATTGGGTTGTTCCAAAGAAACAATTAGAAATAAATTATTGAATGGATAATCATCGTTATCTCTAACATTCACATACAAATTAAAGAACTTTTTAGGATCCAATTTTGGCAATTCAAAAGTTACGATGCTGTCTTTATGCCAGGTTTTTCCAACCGATTTATATTCGTCAAAAACGCTGCGTTTATCGCACGAAATAACCAAAAGAAGTATTAAAATAAAAAGGATGCTATTCTTTATTTTCATTCTTTTTGATGATTATAGGTTTTTTATTTTCCGGTTTCTTGCTTTGACCTTGACCTTGTTCCTTTTTCTGATTTTGGTTTTGGTTTTGGTTTTGATTCGAATGTGTTCTATTCGGTTTTGCTTCGTTTGAATTCTGATTTGGATTTAACTTCGCTCCGTTCGGCTTCGCTTCGCCAGTTCGCTGACGATCTTGTGCCTCGGGTGAAACCTTGTTTTTATTCTTGTTTCTGTTTTTGTTTTTGCTCTTTTTGGGTTGGTCAAATCGAGTTAAACTCTCTTGTCCCATAGCATTGTTAAAATCTTTTTCAGGTTCAGCAACCGTTTCAATTGCAAAATCTTCAAGAGAGCTTACTTTTTTGTTTTGTTTGTTTTCAGCAATTATTTCTTTAACTTGTTCAATGTTCAATACGTGCCAATTAGCGAAATTATCGGTATAAGCAAACCACATCAAGCCTTTGAAAATATCTTGTTTTTGGCAAATGGCATCGCCTTTTTCTGTTTTTAATTTGGTTTCGAAATCAGGGAAACCTTTTAAGGCATCTAAATAAGTGTCCAATTCATAGTTTAAACAGCATTTTAATTTACCGCATTGTCCGGCTAATTTTTGCGGATTTAAAGACAATTGTTGGTAACGAGCAGCTGAGGTATTTACGCTACGGAAATCTGTCAACCAAGTAGAACAACACAATTCTCTACCGCAGGAACCAATGCCGCCAAGACGAGATGCTTCTTGTCGCAAGCCAACTTGTTTCATCTCAATTCTTGTGCTGAATACGCGCGAATAATCTTTGATTAAAAGTCTGAAATCAACTCTGTCGTTTGCAGTGTAATAAAAAATAACTTTGGAACCGTCACCTTGAAATTCTACATCTGAAATTTTCATTTCTAATTTGTGAACAATAGCTAATTCTCGAGCTTTCACCTGCATAGCAGCTTCTTTATCACGCGCATCACTCCAAATATCGATGTCTTTTTGGGAAGCTTTTCGGTATACTTTTGGGATATCTGGACTTGCGTGATTTACCCCTTTTTTCTTCATTTGAATTTTAACCAATTCTCCTGTAAGTGTTACAATTCCAACATCGTGGCCAGGAGAAGCTTCGGTAGCAACAATATCTCCAATGCCAAGTGTGAGTTTTTCGGTATTGCGAAAAAATTCTTTTCTTCCATTTTTGAAGCGAACTTCAACACAGTCGAAAGCAGTTTCTCCATTGGGTAAACTCATATTAGCCAACCAATCAAAAACCGTTAATTTGTTGCAGCTATCGGTGCCGCAAGTACCATTATTTTTGCATCCTTTAGGTGCGCCACCATCAGATGTTGAACAACTTTGACAAGCCATAATTATATATGTAGTGTTGCAAAAAGCAACTTATAATTCATAAAACCATTAATTGGTAAAGATAGTATTTTAAAAAAATAAATTCCAATAAAAAAATTCCAAATTCTAAGTGCATTTTTTCACCTGAATTTGGAATTAATTGTCTTAAAAAACAAAAAAGTTTATGGGATAATTTTAAACAATTTATCCGACAATCTAATCCGGAAAGGCAAACTCATAGTGACTTTATCTCCGGTTTTTGCCAAAGTATTTTCACTTCCGTTAACGAACATTTTTTCGATAATAATTTCTTGGTTTCCTGTAGTTTGTCCCGAAATTAAGATTTTATCGCCAATAGTTAATTCCTGATTTTCTATAATGAAAAGCCCAACTTGCGCTTTAACATAATAATGCTCCGCTTTACCTATTAAAACTTTTTTGATTTTTATTTTCTGACGGATATCTGTTTGCTTTTTGGCGATAGCCAATGATCTATCTGAAAGTTCTCCCGAATGTTTGAACAACAATTTATCCGATTTCCCTTTTCTGAAAATCATATTTCCGTTTTTCACACCGCGACGCAATTTTACTTGGTCAACCAATGACATGTGAATGATTTCCTGACATTCAGTTGAGCAACAGTTTTCCATGGCAGCTTTACATTCATCACATTGAATAAATAACAAATGGCAACCTTCGTTCTCACAATTGGTGTGATTATCGCAAGGTTTTCCGCATTGATGGCATTGAGAAACAATATCATCAGTAATTCTTTCGCCTAGACGATGATCGAAAACGAAATTTTTACCAATGAATTTACTTTCTAAACCTTCTTCTTTGATTTGCTTGGCATAATTAATAATTCCACCTTCAAGCTGATATACATTTTTAAAGCCCTGATGTTTAAAATAAGCCGAAGCTTTTTCGCAACGGATTCCACCTGTGCAATACATTACCAAGTTTTTGTCTTCTTTATGATTCTGAAGTTGCTCATTTATTATTGGCAAACTTTCTCTGAAAGTCTCTACATCTGGAGTTATTGCACCTTTGAAATGTCCAATTTCGCTTTCGTAATGATTTCTAAAATCGACTACAATGGTATTTGGATCCTCCAAAATCTGATTGAATTCCTTTGCTTTTAAATGAACGCCAATATTGGTTACATCAAAAGTTTCGTCATTCAATCCATCGGCTACAATTTTGTCACGGACTTTTATGGTTAGTTTCAAAAAGGAATGGTCGTCTTGTTCAACAGCTACATTCAGACGAATACCTTTCATGAAATTGTATGCTTCTAAAGTTTCCCTAAAAGCTTCAATATTTTCGGCAGGAACCGACATTTGGGCATTGATTCCTTCTTTGGCAACATACGTTCGGCCAAGGGCATCGAGCTTGTTCCATTCGATAAATAAATTGTCGCGAAATTGTTTTGGATCTTCAATTTTGGCATACGCATAAAAAGACAAAGTAAGTCTTTGTTTGCCGGCTTGATCAATAAGTTCGGCTCTTTCTTCTGCGCTTAAGGTGTTATACAGTTGCATGCTATAAACGTTTAAGTGAGAAATATGTTGTGAATTCTAATTGGAAGAATTCGATGGCAAAATTACATTTTTTTTGAAATAAAAAAACCTAATCAATTTATCAATTGAAAAGGTTTCTTCTTCATAACAATTCTCCCTTTAATTTATTACCACACAAGTTCCGTTAACACATTCAACAGTAGTTGGCGGTAAAACAACAGCACAATCAGAAATAGCATTAGTTAGAATATTAAATTGGTGCTCCATTTCATTATATTCTTCGACCAAGCTCTCTAACTGAGCTAGGTTTACCGTACTTGAAAAAAGCAAATATTCTCTTGGTCCACCGCAAGGTTTTCTTCCAAAAGCAATATAATTACAACTGCCTGAACAAGAGGAATTATTAATTAATGCCAATACTTCTGCTTTTTTTACATCAAGCATTTCTTGTGTAATCATTCTATTTACTTGATTAGTATTATTGTCTGAACTTGTACACTGCGCAGATAAAAACGCAATTGAAATCATAAAAAAGGTAAATAAGTTTTTCATAAAAAAGAAATTAAATTTTACATTAAAAACAAATGATAGAAAAACAAAGAATAGGTTGCGTATTAAAATAAAAAAATCCTTTCTATTTGAAAGGATTTTACATTTTAACAGAATTCTGCGTAAGCGTCTCTAAGGTTTTCTGCAATCATTTCTGCAGGACGGCCTTCAATGTGATGGCGCTCTAACATGTGGACCAATTCACCATCTTTAAATAATGCCATACTTGGTGATGATGGAGGAAAAGGAAACATGTGCTGACGCGCTGCATCAACAGCTTCTTTATCAAGTCCTGCAAAAACCGTCACCAAATGGTCCGGCTTTTTGGCGCCATCTAAACTCATTTTTGCTCCTGGGCGCGCGTTTCTTGCAGCACAACCACAAACCGAATTTACCACTACAAGTGTTGTTCCTTGTGCTTTGATTGCGTTTTCTACGTCATGAGCAGTATGTAATTCTTGAAAACCAGCCTGTGAAAGTTCAGCTTTCATGGGTAATACCATTTCTTCTGGATACATAATTTTTTATTTATGAATTAGGAATTGCGAATTAGGATTTAAAAAATCCATTACAAAGATAATGAGAATTCTATTTTTAATTTTTAAAGAAATCATAAAGATTTGTTATCCTTTCATAGAAAAGTCAGCGACCAAAAATTCTCCCAAAAAAAGCTCTTATAAAAAGTCCTTTCGGGCATTTCCAAATGACTTGTAAATCTTCCCAAAGTGATGTTTCTTCATCTAAAAATTTGAAGATTAGAATTGGATTTCCTTTTTTGAAAAGTGCTGAAAATACACTTGAACCTAAGTCATTTCTTCGGTTCAAAACGTCCAAAAACAATAAATCATAGAACCAGAATTTATCTTTTTTATGAAACTTTCTAAAGTCAGTTTCAGCTAACAAAAATCGCACTAACGCCTTTGATTTTTTTGTTGCATTTTTAAAAGTATAACCAGTACTGGCTTTGGTCCAACCACCAGCCGAACCAATATTTAAAATATTTTTGGAATTGTGTTTCCAGAACGGATAACACGTCATCGGAATATTTCCTTGTTCTTTATCAATGATTTCGTAATCAGTTATTCCTAGTTTTTGAATGTAATTTTTGATTTCAGTTTCGTATTCTTTTATTGATAATAAATCTTTAGAGAACAAGGTATATTCAATCAAAGCTTCGTTTTTTGAAGTTGGAAGCACATACATAAAACGGGTATTGCCATTTTGCTCGACAGAAAAATCCATGAACGTGGCACAATCTTTATTAAAAACAGCTTCTTTACTTTTAATAAACCAACCCATAAAATGCTGGTGCAAAAAAGGAAATTTGGATTGTTTTTTTACTGTTTCAGGATTAAAAATAGAATTAAAAATTTGATTGCAAGTAAAACTTTCTATTTCTGTTTTAACGATACAATGATTCCCTAGTTCCTTATAATTAACAACTTTTTGATTGACAAAATGAATGTTCGAATGTTTTGAAATTACATCAAAAACCATATTGTAAAATTCTAAACCCTTCACCATTTTGTATTGATAAGGTTTGAGGATTAGCTCTCTAGTTATGGTTTTGTCGGCAAAAAGTGCGGCACCCCATTTTTTAGAAACGACTTGTTCAAACAATTTTTTTTCATCCCAAAAACACCAAGTTCTATCATTGCTTTTTTTAGAATTTTCATCGATTAACAGAATCGATTTGTCAGTAAATTTTCCGGAAACCACCATTTCATAAACCGTCATCAATGCAGATAAACCTGAACCCGTAAAAATATAATGGTAGTGTTTCATATTAAATTCGGAAAGAAAAACCGATGGCAATATAATGCTCTGGTGCATTGTTAGTAATGCCAATTCCTGAAGACAAATCTAACATAAAATTGTTGTTTATCAAATAGGTAATACCTCCATCAAAACTATGGTTAGCTTTATCATTTTCTGGTGCGAATCCAAATAATTCTATATACGAACCCAATTTGTCAGTAAATGAATATCCTGTAGTAACGGTATAAATAAAGGTAGCTTCTGGAGAAATCCCATCCCATTCGGCCCCAAGATTGTAACTAAAAGACATTTTTTTTGATAAAGTATGTTGCATTACAAATCTGAATTCTGGAGCAAAATAATCAGATTTAAATTGTGTTGAGGCCATATTTGGAAGCAAAACGTGGCCTATAAAAGAAGTTTTCGGAAAAATTCCTTTTTCATCTGAAATTTTTATTTTACAACCAATGAGTATTGGATTTAATCCCGAAAAAGTTCTGTCTTCAATTTTATCGGAAACAAATTCAGTTATTAAGCGGAGCTCAAAATTTTCATTTACTCCATATTTCCATAAAGTGGAAGGTAATGTATTGGTGTTATTATTTCGATTGTTTTTTTGAAAAGAAAATCCTGTTTCAACTTGAAACATCCCTTTTGGAACAATAGCTGGCGTTTCTGTTTGGTCAGGACGATCTGTTTGAATTGGTTCTGCTTCTTGTGAATAACAGGATAAAGAAAAAAATAATAGTGAAAAGAGCGCCGTATTTTTCATAGTTTTATATTTTTAGACAAAGCTAAAAAAATATTTACCCAAATCAAATTTATTTCTATTTTTGCTAAAAATGTTATACTATGAGTAAATCTCTTGAAGAAGTAAATCAATCCATTTCAACAGAAGGGAAGAAAACAGGATTTAGAAAAATTTTAGCTTTTCTAGGACCAGCTTACTTGATTAGTGTTGGCTATATGGACCCAGGAAATTGGGCAACTGATATTGCTGGAGGAAGCCAATTTGGTTATGCCTTACTTTGGGTTTTACTAATGAGTAACATCATGGCGTTGCTTTTGCAAAGTTTAAGTGCACGATTAGGTATTGTAACCCAACGTGATTTGGCTCAAGCATCACGAGAGACTTATTCTCCTTTTATAAATTACATTCTTTATTTTTTAGCAGAAATTGCTATCGCAGCTTGTGATTTGGCAGAAGTTCTTGGAATGGCAATTGGTTTGAATTTATTGTTTGATATTTCATTAATTAACGGCGTAATTATTACCGTTTTAGATACTTTTTTATTGTTGTTTTTAATTAATAAAGGAATGCGAAAAATGGAAGCCTTCATTATTGCATTGGTACTCATTATTGGGATTTCCTTTATTTTTGAAATGATTTTTGCTCAACCAGAACTGGGCAAAGTTTTGACAGGATTAATTCCATCTTTGCCCAATTCAGATGCATTATATATTGCAATTGGAATAATAGGAGCAACGGTTATGCCTCACAATTTGTATTTACATTCTTCTTTGGTACAAACCCGAAAGTTTGATAGAAGTAAATCGGGAATTAAGCAAGCGTTAAAATATAATTTTATTGATAGTACCATTGCTTTGAACTTAGCTTTTTTTGTCAATGCTGCTATTTTAATTTTAGCCGCATCTACATTTTATAAAAACGGATTATTTGAAGTAGCCGAAATACAAGATGCTCATCAATTATTAGCACCACTTTTAGGAACACAATGGGCGCCAATACTATTTGCAGTTGCCTTAATAGCAGCCGGACAAAGCTCTACGATTACAGGAACTTTAGCCGGTCAAATTATTATGGAAGGCTATTTGAATTTGAGAATTCAACCATGGGTTAGAAGAATAATAACAAGATTAATTGCCATTGTTCCTGCAGTAATTGTTATATCTATTTTTGGAGAAAGCGTTACGGGAAAAATGTTGATTTTAAGTCAAGTGATTTTGAGTTTGCAATTGGGATTTGCCATTATTCCGTTAATTCATTTTGTGAGTGATAAATCTAAAATGAAAGGATTTCATATTAGTAAAACTACTCAAGTGGCTTCTTGGTTAATAGCTTCCATCATTGTTTCCTTGAATGCCAAATTGGTTTTTGATGAAATTGTTGGCTGGTTAGAAACTTCTGAAAACCCTATTGTTTTGTGGTTAACCGTTGTGCCTTTGGCATTTGGTTTTTTACTTTTATTATTATACATCGTTTTCAAACCATTATTATCTAATACTAAAGTTGGGATAGAAAATCATTCGCCACATTCCATTGTACTTAAAATAGGAAATCAAAAAGTACAAGCTAAAAAAAATATAGCAGTCACCGTTGACTTTTCTGAGGCAGATGAAGAAGCGTTGCATCACGCCTTTGAACTCGGTGGAAAAGAAGCCAATTACACTTTAATACATATAGTAGAAACTGTTGGGGCTATAATGTATGGTAATAAAATTAGCGATCACGAAACATCAATAGATGAAAAAATGTTGTTGGAATATCATGATTTGTTAAGTGAAAAAGGATATCACATTAATTCCAAGTTAGGATTTGGTAAACCCGGAAAAGCAATTCCAAAAATCATCAACGAAGGCGATTATGATTTATTAATTATGGGAACACACGGGCATACCGGTTTTAAAGATTTATTGTTTGGCACTACAGTTGACAATGTTCGCCACAGTATTTCTATCCCATTATACATTATAAAAAACAAAGCCTAATGACTTTTTCAGAAGAGAATTATTTAAAAACGATATATCATATTACAGCTGCATCCGGTATTGAGGTTAGTACCAATTCTATTGCAGAAAAAATGGAAACAAAAGCTTCTTCGGTGACTGATATGTTGAAGAAATTAGCGGATAAAGAATTAATTGTTTATAAAAAATACCAAGGTGTTTTATTGACTGAAAAAGGAAAACTTTCAGCTAAAATGATTGTTAGAAAACATCGTTTGTGGGAAGTTTTTTTAGTTGATAAATTGCAGTTTTCATGGGACGAAGTTCATGATATTGCAGAACAATTAGAACATATAAAATCAGAAAAACTAATCAATAAACTAGATGATTTTTTAGGCAATCCAACTGAAGATCCGCATGGCGATCCAATTCCCGATGCAAATGGTAAAATCAATAAAACTGAAAAATTGGTGTTGGCTGAACTCAATGAAAAACAAATAGGAATTTGTATTGGTGTCAAAGACTCATCAACACAATTTTTAAAATATTTAGATAAAAATCAAATTACATTAGGTAGTAAAATAGAAGTTTTAGCCAAAGAAGAATTTGATTTGTCGCTCAGAATAAAGGTAGATGAAAAGGAGGTTATGATTTCTAGTATTATAGCTAATAACCTTTATATAAAAGTGGTTTAATGACAACCACAATCATCATCACCACAGTTTTTCTTTGATTTTTTACTGACAATAAATTTTCTGCATAAGAAGGCAATGGCAGCAATTACTGTTATATAAACTAATACTTCCTGAATTTTCATACTACAAATGTAAAAAGGTTCCCAACGAATTGAGAACCTTTTATGATTTAATTATACTAAAACTTAGCACCTATAGAAACATAGAAAGTTCTTCCATCTCCAGGTAAAATTCCTGGACCAGGATAACCACCAGAACGGCGTGTTGCATAACTTTCATTGGTTAGGTTATTTATTCCGGCTCTAAGATTATAGTTTTTCAAGAATTTATATTCAGAAGAAAAATCTACAATTTTGTAGCCATCTAAAATTCCTGTTTGTCCATTGGGAGATGGTGTAACAGTATTGTTAGCATCAGTAAAAATCTTACCAGACATTTTGTATTGAACAGTTGCTGAGAAGTTGTTATTTCCCCATGACATTCCAAAATTATGAATATACCTTGGTGCATTTTCTACTCTGTTTCCAGCCAAGTTGGTTTCGGTAATAACAATATTTGGGGCAGTTCCTGTTGTGGTTCTGGTTTTAAAATCAACGTATTTACTATCAATAAAAGACATAGAAGCAAATATATCTAAATTGCCATAAGGCTTATCGATTCCTAACATTTTCGTGATGTTTAAGTCAACAAAACTTTCTATTCCTTTGTTTCGGGTTTCTCCTAAATTGGTTCTAAATAAGTAAGTGCCTTGAGTTGGGTCGTTATTAATAAATTCTCTAATTCCACCAACACGGTTGTTATAACTCAAATAGAAAACGCTAACATCAAAATTTAAAAATCTTTTATAAACGCCACGATAACCTAAATCAGCATTATAACCATTTGCATCTTTTAAATTTGGATCTATAACATCTATAACAGCAGTTGGCGTTAAATCTCCAAATAAAACGGGGCGAAATGCCTGAGAAATATTAGCATAAAAGTTTGTATTCATCCATTTGTATTCTAATCCAAGACCAAAAAGGGATTTGTTTCTGACAATATTTTTTTGGTCAAAATTCATATTGTTTCCAGATACAATATCAATTCTCCCTTGAGCCGTTGAATTAATATGTTCATAACGAATTCCAGGAGTAATACTAAACTTATCGGTTATTTTAAATTGATTTTCGGCAAAAATTGCTGCATTTTTTGTTGTAAAAGATAAATCAACAGGATATTCTCCTTCAATTGACATATCAAAATCGCTTCCCGTTGTACCTTTCCCTTTTTGAAAACGGGCTGTATTGGCTTGATATAAACGTATTCCAAAAGCAAGATTTTGAGTGGTTTTGCCTAGTTTGTATCGGTATAAATTTCGGTTTTCTATACCCAGATTTTTGTATTTATCACTATCAACTCTACGATTAGCATATTGATCAGTAGAAGTGTTTATAGCATCTACAAGATTGGCAGCTTCTATAAAACCAACGCTATTTCGTTCGCCAATAAGTCCAAATGCTTTTACATTGACATCAAGATTGGCAGTAACTTTTGTATCAAAATTTATGGCAAAAATATTCCAAGGCACACCAAACCAATTTCGATTTCTAAATGATTCTCTTGGGTTTGCCTCAAATTGAGCATCAGTTAAACCGCCAGGTTGTTGCATTTCATAATCTGAATTTGTGTATTCAGCATTGATTTTTGTTTTCTCAGAAAAACGATATTCTATAAATGCATGTGTGTTTCTGGCTTGAAAACGATTATTTTCTCTCCAGCCTTTTGCGTTTCGTGAGTGATTATAAACATAGTAACTCCACTTTTTATATTTTCCGCCAATGGCATTAAAAGAACTCACTAATCCATAATTTCCAACAGTGTTTTGAGTTTCAAACGAAAACTGTTTTTCTTTTTCTCTTTTTAGAATGTAGTTTAGCATGCCACCAAATTGAGGGCCGAATTGTAATGAGGCTCCACCGCGAACCATTTGAATTGTTTCCACAGCTTCTAATGGAGGATTATAATAGGCTTCGGGATAACCAAAAACATCAGAAGACATGTCTATACCATTTTGGCGTGTGTTCAATTCCCAACTTCTATTTGGACTTAAACCTCTAACGCCCACATTGATTTGCAAACCTGAACCTTCGTTTTCCCATACGGTTACACCAGGAATACGTGCAAAAATTTCTCTTGCGTTATTATTTGTTAAATTTCCATTAATATTAGAAAGTTTTAATACTTCATTTTTTTTCCCCGAGAATAGTACATTGTCTTTGGTTTCGGGCATGCGCTCTGGACTTTGTTGTTTAATTACTATGATGACTGGAGCAAGTTTTTTGATGGTGTCATTTACTTCATTTTCGAAATTGTCTTGTGCTTTTAAGGAGTTTGCAATAAGCAATAAAAAAAACAGGAAATATTGTGGGCGCATATATTATTTAGATTAATTCTACGCGGCAAAAATAAACATTATTTTTATTTAGACAAATTATAAATAATAAAAAATTAAATTATTTACAGAAGATTTATTTCAAAACTTGATACGCAATAAGTGCTGTTAGATAAGCAAAACTGCTCATAAAAACAAGCTGAATTATTGGCCATTTCCAAGAGTTAGTTTCCTTTTTAGTAATGGCAACGGTACTGGCACATTGCATTGCAAAAGCATAAAAAAGCAATAAGGAAACACCAGTTGCAAAGTTGAAAATTTTACTTCCATCACTATGAACATCGGCTTGCATTTTATTTTTTATAGTACTATCGTCATCATTGTTTTCAACACTATAAATGGTTGCCAAGGTTCCGACAAAAACCTCACGAGCGGCAAAGGAAGTAACAACAGCTATTCCAATTTTCCAATCATAACCCAAGGGTTGTATAACGGGTTCAATAGATTTTCCAATAATTCCAATATAAGAATGTTCTAATTTATAGGTGCCTACTTTACTTTCAAGCTGGTTTTGGTTAAAAGTAATACTTTGATTTTTTATATTGTCCGTAACAATTTTTTCTGCGTTTTTAAAATCTTTTCCCGGACCATGTGAGCCCAGAAACCAAAGAATAATTGATATGGCCAAGATGATTTTTCCTGCCCCAAAAACAAAAGATTTTGTTTTTTCGATTACGTTTATCGCAACATTTTTAAAAAGCGGTAATTTGTAATTTGGCATTTCAACCACAAAGTACGATTTGGTTTTAACCTTTAAAATCTTGTTTAAAATATAGGCAGAAAAAATCGCCATTCCAAAACCTAAAAGATACAAAATCATCAAAGTAGCACCTTGCAAACTGAAAACACCAAATAAGCGTTTGTTCGGAATTATCAATGCAATTAAAATAGCATAAACCGGTAAACGAGCAGAACATGTTATAAAAGGAGTAACTAAAATTGTAATTAATCGCTCTTTCCAATTTTCTATATTTCGAGCACTCATAATTGCCGGAATCGCACAAGCTGTCCCCGAAATTAATGGCACTACGCTTTTTCCAGAAAGACCATAACGGCGCATGATTTTATCCATTAGAAAGACAACACGACTCATATAACCACTTTCTTCAAGAACTGAAATAAACATAAAAAGAAACGCTATTTGGGGAATAAAAATTACGATACCTCCAATTCCAGGAATGATTCCGTCGCCAATTAAATTAGAGAATTCTCCAGCGGGAAGATGTGTTTTGGCATAATTCGCCAAGTTGGCAAAAGTAGCGTCGATAAAATCCATCGGAATGCTAGACCAATCAAAAATGGATTGAAAAATAAGCAGTAAGATTCCAAAGAAAATGGCGTAACCAAAAATTTTATGCGTTAAAACTTTGTCTAATTTAGAACGCAAATCCGTAGCGTTTGTGGAGTCAATAGTTTGCCCGACTTTTAAAGTATCATTAATGAATTGGTAACGTTTAATTGTTTCTTTTTGTTGTAAACGTTTTAAATCGGAATGCGATTTTGTGAAGGTATTTCGTATTTCATTTCGTTCCAAATTCAAAAAATTCACATCTTGTGTAATCACTAACCAAAGTTTATACAACAATTGATTGGGGAAAGCTTTTCTGAGTTTATTGAAATATTCTTCATCAATATTTGAAGCGTTCAAACAAGGTTCGGTTGACAATGTTTTATAATTGACAATCTGATCTTTTAAATCATCAATTCCATATCCTTTTCGCGTACTAACCAAAACAATTTTGGTTTTTAATTGTTCTTCAAGATGCGGAATATTGAGTGAAATTCCTTTTGGCTTCATTCTATCCGCCATGTTAATGACAAGAATAGTCGGAATTTCTAAATCTTTTATTTGGGTAAAAAGTAAAAGATTTCGTTTTAAATTTTCAACATCAGTAATAACAACGGCAACATCAGGAAAGAGTTTGTCGTTTTTATTGAGCAGTAATTCAATAACTACGTTTTCGTCAATTGAACTTGCATTTAAACTATAAGTTCCAGGTAAATCTAGAATATTGGCTTTGATTGTATTGGTTAATTTACAAAACCCCAATTTTTTTTCAACAGTAATACCCGGATAATTCCCAACTTGCTGCTTCAAACCTGTCAATTGATTGAAAACCGAAGTCTTTCCTGTGTTTGGATTACCAATTAAAGCAACAGTGATATTTTGGATGCTCATTTTTACTTATTTCTTCTCAATTTCAACTTCAATCTCATGAGCCATTTCTTTTCTGATTGCTAAATGAGAACCATTATTGACATTTAAATAAATTGGATCTCCAAGGGGAGCAATTTGGATTATTTCCACTGTGTTGTTTGGGAAACAACCCATTTCTAAAAGCTTTAATGGGATTTTGTCCAAATCAACATTTGTGATTGTGGCGATGTCTCCAATTTGTAATAAATCAACTGTGGTTTTCAATACTTATTTAGATTGAATTAAGATTACAAAAGTAACCATAAAAAAAGAATTAGAAACGATAATTATTAGTTAAACTACTTTTTATCATTTTCACAAAGCCAATTGATATCTTCAATTAAGCGATTGATTTCTTCTTTTTTGGTTCCGTCATAAAAACCACGAACTCTTTTTTGTGCATCGACAAGCACAAAATTTTCGGTATGCACCATATCATACAATTCATTTGGCTTGCCCAATTTTACAGCTAAATAAGATTTTCGCGCCATGCTGTAAATTTCTTTTTTATCACCAGTAACTAGGTTCCATTTGCTATCAACAACGCCTTTTTCGAGAGCATATTTTTTCAAAACAGGAACGCTATCAATTTCAGGAGTTACGGTGTGCGAAAGCAGCATCACTTTTGGATTGTTTAAAACAGCTTTTTGAATATCAACCATATTAGTGGTCATAATTGGACAAATTGATTGACAGGTTGTGAAGAAAAAATCGGCTACATAAATTTTGCCTTCGTAGTCTTTTTGTGTAATTACTTTTCCGTTTTGATTAATAAAAGAGAAATCGGAAATTTTATGTTCTCGAGCTATATATTGCACAGTTGAATCTACCAATTCAGGATTAACATCTGCAGGGTTGTATATAGGCAGTGTTTTAGTTGGTTTTAAAACATTGTAAAACAACGAAATAGTTATGATTGAGAAAACAACAAAAGTTCCAATGAAAATTCTGTATTTCTTTATTAAGTTGAGCATCCTTTTTTTGGCAAAAATACAAAAGCAGATTATTGTATGTAACATTTAAAATACAATAAAGAAATTTAAATTTGTTAAAAAACCTTTTCTTTCAATAGAAAGAATAAATTTGTATCAACTAAAAATAATACATACTATCTATGAAGTTCACAATTCTTTCAAAAACATTGCTGACAGCAGTTTTATTTACAAGTACATTCCAAATCAATGCACAGCAAAAAACACCAGGAATTAATATGTCTTTAATGGACAAAACAGTGAGTCCAAAAAATGACTTTTTTAAGTTTGTTAATGGAACATGGTTAAAAAACACAGAAATTCCTGCAGATAAAACCCGTTGGGGAAGTTTTGATGAATTGCGTCAAAACACAGATAAAGATGCATTAGCCATTTTAAATGAGGCTACAAAAAACCCAAAATATGGCTCAAATACTGATCAAGGGAAAGCCATAAATATGTATAAAGCAGCAATGGATACTGTAGCAAGAAACAAGTACGGGATTGATCCTATTCGTCCGTATTTAGCAAAAATTGATGCAGTTAAAAACGTTTTTGATTTGCAAAAATTGATGATGCTGGAAGAAGCAAAAGGTGGTCGCGTTGGATTCTTTGGCGTTGGAATAGGTGCTGATGACAGAAACAGTAATCGAAATGTGGTTAGTCTTGGACCTGGCGGATTAGGATTACCTGATAGAGACTATTATGTTTCTGATGATAAAGATTCAAAAGAAAAAAGAGAAAAATACGTTCTACATGTAGCAAGAATGTTACAGTTCATAGGCGAAAAACCAGAGCAAGCTAAGGCAAATGCGGCTAAAATATTAGCTTTAGAAATTGCAATGTCAAGTCCAAGATTGGACAGAGTTGAAAGAAGAGATGCCAGAAAACAATACAATCCAACAGCTATTGCAGATTTGCAAAAAATGGTTCCGGCAATTGATTGGAATACTTATTTAAGAGAAGTAGGATTTAAAAAATTAGATACTATTATTGTGAGTCAACCACGTTATATGGCAGCTTTGCAGACCATTTTTAAAGATAATAAAGTAGAAGATTGGAAAGAATACATGCGTTGGATGTTAATAAGAAGTTCAGCATCGACCTTATCAACTGATATTGAAAAAGCAAACTGGGAATTTTATGGAAAAACATTAACTGGCGCATTGAAACAAAGACCGCGTCATGAAAAAGCTCTTCAGGTAGTTAACGGAACTCTTGGAGAAGCCTTAGGGAAATTATATGTTGAACAAAAGTTTCCAGCAGAAGCAAAAGAGAAAGCCGCCCGAATGATTAAAAATGTTATTCGTGCTTATGAAAATAGAATTAACAATTTAACATGGATGTCGGCTGAAACCAAATCAAAAGCTATTCAAAAATTAAACGCTTTAACCATCAAAATTGGATATCCTGACAAATGGGAAGACTATGCTACATTAACTATTAAAAGTCCGGATGAAGGGGGAAGTTTTTTTGAAAATGGTAGAAATGTAGCAGCGTGGAATTGGAAAAAAGACCTAGAAAAACAAGGCAAACCAGTAGACAAAACAGAATGGGGAATGTCTCCTCAAACAGTTAATGCTTATTACAATCCATCTTACAACGAAATTGTTTTTCCGGCCGCAATCTTACAACCTCCGTTTTACAATTATCAGGCAGACGAAGCTGTAAATTATGGAGGAATAGGCGCGGTAATTGGACATGAAATTTCACATGGTTTTGATGATGAAGGATCAAGGTTTAATGCTGAAGGCAATCTTATAGATTGGTGGACTGAAGGAGATTTAACACAATTCACAGCATTAGGAACAGCTTTGGCAGATCAATATTCTGCTTTAGAGCCTTTACCAGGAATTCATGTTGATGGGAAATTTACTTTAGGCGAAAACATAGGGGATTTAGGCGGAATTAATGCAGCTTATGATGGTTTACAGTTGTATTTAAAAGAAAATGGTAATCCTGGATTAATAGACGGATACACACCAGAACAACGTTTGTTTATCTCTTGGGCAACTATTTGGAGAAGCAAAATGCGCGATGAAGCTTTAAAAAATCAAGTAAAAACTGATCCACACTCGCCAGGAATGTATAGAGCCTATGTGCCGTTATTGAACTTGGATACTTTCTATAGTGCATTCGATATCAAACCAGGAGATGGAATGTATGTTGAGCCAAATAAAAGAGTAAAAATTTGGTAATCTATTTATAAAAACAAAAAACCCAGTTGAAATACTGGGTTTTTTTGTAAGTTTAAAATAGCAAATAATATCTATCAAAAAATGAAACCACAAACGGCTATTTTACAATTCATAGGAATAGTTATAGCAATTATTCCAATAAAAAATTATAGTCAAATAGCTGTAACAAATGTTAGTGAGATAGCCAAAATAAAATCTGGCACTACATTCTTTGCCATGAATAATCCAGCTTCTCCAAAAGCGGCTGCTTATGTTGATGCTATCAAAAAAAGCTGGACACTTTCAAAAGTCAAATGCATAAAATATACAGATGTAGAAAAAAACATTGCTCCTAATAATAGCTTTGTTACTATTAGTGCAAATATGACTAGTTCCAACAGTACAATGGAAAATACGGAAACTCGAATTTTCCTGGAACTTTGGACAACAAATGGGAAATTTACTTTCGACCCAAAAAAGAGAAAACATTTTAACCAAACCGACAAAATCTCACTTGCTACCATTGAACTTTTTGCCGATTTTACAGCACAAAATTATCCAAGCAGTCTTTACAAGATGGACTATGATGCCAGTGGATATCTTGAAAATTGGAGTGCAGGTATACTTGCCAATTACATTCAGCAGTTATCAATTTTGCTGACTAAAGCAGAAACACGCGAAGCGAAATCAATCTTTTATGTCAAGGACGAAATCAAAAAGCTAACCTCTGAAACGCTATTCATCCCCGATTATGTAATGATTAAGTTTGCCAAAAACTCAGATGACGAAAGCAAAAAATATGAAACTAAAGAAATTTTTGATGGTTTCAATCTCAATTACAAACTAATTTCATTGGAGGAACTTAATGACAAAATCTTAAACAGTCAGACTCCATCCTATTACGTATTGTTCATCAAAACGATTAACGAAAAATATATTACAGTTACCAATTCTAAAACAGGAGAGATTATCTATTCTGATTATTCGAGTTCGCCTTCTAATTTTAAATCAAGCGATCTAAAAGAATTGCAAAAAACGATTCAGAAAAAGTAAAACGATTATTCTTCTAATAACATGGCGGCTAATTGCTCATCTCTTTCATAAATATCTTTATAGAAATTGATGTTGCCGTCACTATCAACCCAAGCAGTAAAATATCCGATATAAACGGGAATTTTATTTTTTAGTGTATACCAACTTTCTTTTCCCTTGTTCATTGCGGCATCTATTTTTTCCGGTGTCCAATTAGCTTCACCTTCTAAAATTAAATTAGCCAATTCTTTTGGTTTTTCCACTCGGATACAACCATGACTAAAAGCTCTTTTTTCTTGATTAAAAAGTTCTTTGGCAGGTGAGTCGTGTAAATAAATATTATTCGTATTTGGGAACAAGAATTTAACCAAACCTAAGGAATTATTTTTTCCAGGTTTTTGTCTGATGTTTGCTCCATTCCATTCCATATTATGCTTTGCCAGATAGTTTTTATTCTTCTTAATTCCGGGTAGAATTTCCTTTTCTTTTATACTTGTAGGAACATTCCAATAAGGGCTAAACACAATATAGCTCATCATTCCACTAAAAACAACTGTTTTATTCATTGTGTTGCCGACGACAACATTAGAAATCAGGGCTACTTTTCCGTCTTTGAAATACGTCAATCGATAAGATGGAATATTGACCACGATAAACTCTTTGGCTTTGCTAACTTCGGTAGAAACCCATCGGCACCTTTCCATATTAACAATAATGGTTTTGATGCGACTACTTATAGGCACATTCATTTCATTTATGTGCTTTGGTAAAATAGTTTTGTCTAATGCAAACCCGTTGCGTTTTTTGTATTTCAAGATTGCTTGTTGAAGCGCAAATCCATATGTCTTTTTGCCCGAATCAACATCAATATCTCCAGTTAAAAACAATCGTGTTCTAATTTTAGCTACAACTTCAGAACTGTCACCGGGTTTTATTGACACAAAATCTTTAGGAACGGCAATGGTATCCCATCCTCCTTTTTGTTCGATAGCTCTATATTTTTTTAAAACCGCTTTGAGTTTATAATATTGCTCAATATGCTGTTCTTTTTTGTCTATGAGTTTTGGGTCAACTAACAATGAATCTAAATACGTTACATAAGATTGTTTTTCTCGGGGCAAATACCATTCTAATTCGTTGGATTTTGTGTCGTCAATTCCTTGTAGTACTTTATTGGTATAGTAAAAATAATAGTTAGATAAAAACAACTCTACTTCAATATCGGGTTTTGCTGAAGTCTTTTCAAATAAACCGTCAAGTGTTTCTTTATAGGGTACTTTACTAATTACACCATCTTCAAAGAGGTTATTTATTTTATTGAATATGACATCAGCTGTTTCTTTCCTTCCTTTTTTATTATACCAAATAAAATCATAGTTATTTTTTTGGTATAAGGAAACCACTTGCTTTTTGTACAAAATCAATTTCGGATATTTGGCATAAAATGTCTCTATCAAAGTACTGTCAAAAGACAAGGAAAAAGTTTCCTTCGTATTTTTGTTAGCGGCAATTTCTTTGCCCTCTTTGTTAGCGCAATGCCAACTAGTCAGAGAAATACTCAGTACAAAAAGCATCAGTAAAAGCCCGTATAACCCTGATTTCCTCATTAAATCTTTGTTTATTTAATTTATAAAAATACAAAAAACTTATAGCATAGTATGCCATTCGTAAATACTATATTTACTTTATTTTTCGAAACACAATGATAAGCTAAACCAACAAAGCAATTCTTATGAAAAAATTACTTCTTTTTATACTATTCCCATTTTTGGTTACCAATGTTACAGCTCAAGACAACCTCAAGACTCAAATCAATATGACGCTTGATGCTTGGCACAAAGCTGCTGCCGAAGCTAACTACAAAAACTACTTTGATGCCATGACGGATGACGCAGTTTTTATTGGAACTGATGCTTCCGAGAACTGGAGTAAGTCTGCTTTTGAGGCATTTGCCAAACCTTATTTTGATAAAGGAAAAGCATGGAGTTTTACCGCGTTAGAAAGACATGTCTACTTTAGCGAAGACGAAAAAATTGCTTGGTTTGATGAATTACTTGACACTCGAATGAAAATCTGTCGAGGTTCTGGAGTACTAGTCTTTGCAAATAATAAATGGAAAATAAAACAGTATGTTTTGTCTATGACAATTCCAAATGACAACACGGATGAAATCATAAAAATAAAAACACCTATAGAAGATGCTTTTATTATAAAACTAAAAGAAAAATAATATATTACTTCAAATGATCTAACATCTCTATGGTCATTGAATCCAAATCAAATTTATGCTTCCAATTCCAGTCTTCTCTGGCATAACCATCATCAATAGAAGCGGGCCAACTATCGGCAATCTTCTGGCGGAAATCAGGGTTGTATGAAATTGTAAATTCTGGAATGTGTTTCTTAATCTCTTTAGCGATTTCAGCTGGTGTAAAACTGATTCCTGACAAATTATAAGAAGAGCGAATTTTAATTGATTCTGCTGGAGCCTGCATAATTTCTACAGTAGCTCTTATTGCATCATCCATATACATCATTGGCAAGGCGGTTTGCTCAGAAAGAAAGCATTCGTATTTTCCATCTTTCAAAGCTTTGTGATAAATATCAACCGCATAGTCTGTAGTTCCGCCACCTGGTTCAGTAGACCAACTTATCAATCCAGGATAACGAATACTTCGCACATCAACACCATAAATATTATGGTAATATTCACACCATCGTTCACCAGTTTGTTTACTAATTCCGTATACGGTAGTTGGTTCCATAATAGTGTATTGTGGTGTATTGTGCCTTGGCGTTGTTGGTCCAAAAACCGCAATACTCGATGGCCAGAATATTTTCTTTATCTTTTTGGCTTTCGCCAGATTCAAAACGTGAAACAACGAATTCATATTCAAATCCCAGGCAAATGCCGGATTCTTTTCTGCCGTTGCCGAAAGTAGAGCCGCCATCAAATAAACATCAGTAATTTGATATTGCTCGATTAAATGCTCAATCTGATTGTAATCTAAAGCATTGATTACTTCAAAAATACCATTGTTTACAATATCATTATTTAGTTTTCTGATATCGGAAGCAATAACATTATCATTGCCATAAATGCTTCTAAGTTTTTGTGTAAGCTCGGTTCCTATTTGCCCACAAGCGCCGATGATTAGGATTTTTGTGATCATACCAAAGTTTTTTGTTTGACAAAGATAGATTTTCAACTAAAAAAGATGACTTTTTTTAAAAGTTTTTAAACTTAACGCAATAGTTACTACTGTTTTCTTATTTTAGCAATGTTTTTAATTTTCCATTATTTAATACAATTAATGATCATACTCTTTCACAATAACAAGACGGTAACGGATATTTTTTCTAAAGACCATAATTCTATACCATACTCAAAGAAAGACTTTATTGTTTTAGTACTATTTCAAATAGCAAAAAAATATCCTGATGAAAAAATAGTATGGTGTCATTATACTATAGAAAATCATTTAAACACGGATTTTATTGAAAATAACGAAGCATTTAAAAACACTATATTTTCTTTTAATCCAACATCTTCAAATTACTTTTCCAATGCAATTGGCTATGTAGAAAGCAGCCCATTTATTAATATAAACAAAACAATTACTTATCCAACTTGGCAAATGTCTAGTTCAGTTGGTTATGCCCATGCCTCTGTTTTTTTACAAATCAAGGATAGCATAAAATTTACTTCAAACTTTGATTACTTTTTAAATTCAATGACTAAATCCTATTTAGCATTGGGGTTATTATGTTATTCTGAACCAAATTTACTTAAAAAAAATATTTCTTTTAATAATTTTAAAGCACCAAAAGCAAATCAATATGATCTTTTCAAATTTATTAAACAACATTATCGAAAAAGATGGGTTTTTCTGGCACTATTAGATTTATTAGTCTATGAAAAACGACTCCATTTGTTGCCGTTTTTATTTTCTTTTGGTTTTGGAAAAATAAAACCTCAAGAATATGATTTAACTAATGTTACCTATTTTAATAATCCAGGAGTTGATGTAACTGATACTATAGATGTTTTGATTCCAACTATTGGCAGAAAACAATATTTATATGATTTTTTGCATGATTTAAAAAAACAAACAATACTCCCGAAAAACGTTATTATCGTTGAACAGAATGCCGACCCAAATCTTGGTTCAGAATTAGATTTTTTAACTAAAGAAGAATGGCCTTTTATTATAAAACATACTTTTACTCATCAACTTGGAGCTTGTAATGCTAGAAATATTGCACTAGATCAATTAGAAAGTAAATGGGTTTTCTTTGCCGATGACGATATTAGAATTGACCCTTCTTTTTTGACTGATTGTATAAAGAATTGTAAAAACTACAACAAAAAAGCTATTACCCTTTCTTGTTTGCAAAAAGGCGAGGAATTTATTAAAAATCAACCCTATCAATGGACTAGTTTTGGAACCTGTAGCAGCTTTGTTGATGTTGCTATTATTAAAGAAATCAGATTTGATTTAGGTTTCGAATTCGGATATGTAGATGACAGAGACTATGGAATGAAGATTCGATACACAGGCACTGATGTGATTTTTTTCTCAACACCTAGAGTATTCCATGTTAAAGCTCAAATGGGAGGACTTCGGACCAAATTCAAATTCGAATGGGCTTCAGAAAAAATATGGCCAAAACCAAGTCCAACAGTTATGCTATATAAATTACTATACGATACAGAAGAGATGATAAATGGTTATAAAACGGTATTGTGTTTGAAATATTATACCGGGCAGCCCATTCGAAACCCTTTTTCTTTTTTGAAAAGTTTTAATAAACAATGGAGTAAAAGTGTTTTTTGGGCAAATAAATTAAAGGAAAGAATGTAACAAAAAAATACTAATACAAACTTTTCGCCCCACAGATTTATAATTTTACCTTTGTACTTTTACATCATAAATTTATCCCAATGGTAAAATCTTTTTCAGTCCTACTTTTAATGCTACTATTTTTCAGTTCCTGCCAGGAAGATCCAAAAGTTCGTGCCTTGGAACAAGAAAAAGAAACACAGAAAAGGGAAGCTATATTTACCTCTATCAATAAAGGATGGAACTTCAATTCACAACCCATAAACGAAACCTCAAGAGAATTAACAACTAATTGGGCTGAATGGCGTGTGTTTCTAAATGAGTTAGGACAAAAACCCAAAAGTAGCATTGGGGCTTTTCAGCAAAAGGCCAAAACGCTTTCTATAAGAGCTGCAGAATTAAACAACAATATTCCAATAAAATATAGTTTGCCAGAAATTAAAAGTAGAATTGCCGTTATTACAACCAAAGTTAATTTGGTAAATTTATACATTCACTTGAATCAGATTCCTGACAATAAAATTGTACAATTAGTTCAGGAAATTAATACCGAAATTACTTCTATGCAATTTCAATTAGATGAAATCAAACGTAAAAGCGAAATCAAAATGGAAGAAGGAGAAGGCGATATGATACGAATGTTAGATACAACAAGAGCTATCCCGAACAATCCAGAACCAAAAATAATCAAATAAGTTTTGAGTATAACTTCCTTACACAACGGTTATCTCCATTCGACGAAAGTCAAACAAATAACAGACACACTTGGCAAGAGCGTAAGCGAACTGGCGGAGCAAAATAATTTAAGCAAAATACAGTTAAAAGGGCTTTTAGGCTCGTCTTTCTCGTTTGTATTCAAGGCAATTTTCAAGCAAAGCGACAAACCTTTCCTGTTAATTTTTAATGAAAAAGAAGAGGCCGCCTATTATTTAAACGATTTAGAACAAATGATTGGCGCTAATGATGTATTGTTTTATCCAAGTTCTTATCGCCGTCCATATCAAATTGAAGAAACGGATAATGCAAATGTTCTATTGCGTTCCGAAGTATTAAACAGAATAAATTCGCGTAAAAAACCAGCTGTAATTGTTACTTATCCAGAAGCGCTTTTTGAAAAAGTAGTTACCCGAAAAGAACTCGAAAAAAACACATTAAAAATTTCCGTTGGCGAAACAGTTACCATCGATTTTATTAATGAAGTGTTATTTGAATACGAGTTCAAACGCGTCGACTTTATTACTGAACCTGGAGAATTTTCGGTTCGTGGCGGAATCCTGGATGTGTTTTCTTTTTCGAATGACAATCCGTATCGTATAGAGTTTTTTGGTAACGAAGTAGAGAGTATCCGAACCTTTGATGTCGGAACACAACTTTCGCTCGAAAAGCAAACCAAAATTACGATTATTCCTAATTTGGAAAACAAGTTCGTTCAAGAAAACCGTGAAAGTTTTTTAGATTATATAAGTGATAAAACCGTTTTGTGTATCGAAAATACTGAGTTTCTGATTTCACAATTAGACAAACTTTTTGGCAAAGCAATTGAGACTTTTGACAAACTTTCGAAAGACGTTAAACACGCCGAACCAAAACAATTATTCCTGAATCAAGAAGGATTTTTGCGTAAAGTTTTGGATTTTTCCATAATTGAATTATCGAACAAACCGTTTTTCAAAACGAACAAATCTTTTGAATTTCACATACAACCTCAGCCTTCATTTAACAAGCAATTCGATTTGCTGCTGAACAATTTGAGCGACAATCATTTTAACGGATATACCAATTATTTATTCTGTTCCAACGAAGCGCAGGCCAATCGTTTTCATGATATTTTTGAATCGATAGACGAGGAAAACAGCGAGAACATCCGCAAGCAATATAATACGGTAGTTTCGCCTTTATACCAAGGTTTCATCGACGAAGAAAACCAAGTTGCCTGCTACACCGACCATCAAATTTTTGAGCGATACCATAAATTCAATATCAAAAACGGCTATTCCAAAAAGCAAACACTTACGCTAAAAGAACTGAATTCATTATCCGTTGGTGATTATGTAACGCACATCGACCACGGAATTGGAAAGTTTGGTGGATTGCAAAAAATACAAGTCGAGGGCAAAACGCAGGAAGCGATAAAGTTAGCTTACGCCGATAACGACATCGTATATGTGAGCATTCATTCACTGCACAAAATTTCAAAATACACTGGAAAAGACGGAACGCCACCAAAGATTTACAAGCTTGGTTCGAATGCATGGAAAACCTTAAAACAAAAAACCAAAGCGCGCGTCAAACACATTGCGTTTAATTTGATTCAGCTTTATGCGAAGCGACGTTTGGAAAAAGGTTTTGCCTGCGCACCTGACAGTTATTTGCAAAAGGAATTGGAAAGTTCATTTATCTATGAAGATACACCAGACCAAATTACGGCAACACAGGACGTAAAAGCCGATATGGAAAAAGACCGCCCGATGGACCGATTGGTTTGTGGCGATGTTGGTTTCGGAAAAACAGAAGTCGCCATTCGTGCCGCATTCAAAGCGGTTGATAATAGCAAACAAGTCGCGATTTTGGTTCCGACAACAATTTTGGCATACCAACATTATCGGACTTTTACCGAAAGGCTGAAAGATATGCCGGTTAATATTGGCTACCTTAACCGTTTCAGAACTGCCAAAGAAAAAGCAAAAACCATAGAAGATTTAGCTTCGGGAAAATTAGATATTCTAATTGGAACACATCAATTGGTGAATAAGAATGTAGTCTTTAAAGATTTAGGTTTATTGATAGTAGACGAAGAACAAAAGTTTGGCGTAAACGTAAAAGACAAACTAAAAACAATTGCTGCTAATGTTGACACATTGACTTTAACGGCAACCCCAATTCCAAGAACTTTGCAGTTTTCATTGATGGCCGCTCGGGATTTATCGGTAATTACAACGGCTCCGCCAAACCGTTATCCAATCGAGTCAAAGGTTGTTGGGTTTAGCGAAGAGTTAATTCGCGATGCGGTTTCGTATGAAATTCAACGAAACGGACAGGTTTTCTTTATCAATAACCGAATTGAAAATATCAAAGAAATTGCCGGTATGATTCAACGATTGGTTCCCGATGCGCGTGTTGGTATCGGTCACGGCCAAATGGAAGGCAACAAACTGGAAGAACTGATGCTCGGTTTTATGAATGGTGAATTTGATGTTTTGGTAGCAACTACAATTATCGAAAGTGGTTTGGATGTGCCCAATGCGAATACGATTTTCATCAACAATGCGAATAATTTCGGATTGTCTGATTTACATCAAATGCGAGGAAGAGTTGGACGAAGTAATAAGAAAGCATTCTGTTATTTTATTTGTCCTCCTTATTCGGTGATGACTGATGATGCCAGGAAACGTATTCAGGCATTAGAACAATTTAGTGAATTGGGAAGCGGATTTAATATTGCCATGAAAGATCTAGAGATTCGTGGTGCCGGAGATTTATTAGGTGGCGAACAAAGCGGATTTATCAATGAAATTGGTTTTGAAACCTATCAGAAAATCATGAACGAAGCCATTGAAGAATTGAAAGAAAACGAATTCAAAGCCCTATATGAATCTGAAAATGATGTCGATACTAAAGAATACGTAAAAGAATTGCAGATTGACACCGACTTCGAATTGTTGTTCCCGGATGAATACATCAACAATATTACCGAGCGTTTGAATTTGTATAACGAACTAGGAACTATAAAAGATGAAGCTGGTTTGTTGGCATACGAAACTAAACTGATTGACCGTTTTGGGGCATTGCCAAAAGAAGCAAAAGCGCTCCTGAACAGCATCCGAATCAAATGGATTGCGACTCAAATGGGTATCGAAAAAATAATCATGAAGCAAGGTAAACTGATTGGTTATTTTGTAGGCGACCAACAATCTAACTATTATAACTCAAGGCAATTTAGAAGTATGTTGCAGTTTGTCCAGCAGCATGGAAACATTTGCAAAATGAAGGAGAAAGACACCAAAAATGGTTTGCGATTGCTTATCACCTTTGAGAATGTCAAATCCATCAACAAAGCATTGGAGTTTATGGAGTTAATGAAAAAATAAAAAATCCGTATAGTTTTTGTAAACCAGACGGATTTTTTATTGAACTCATTGTAAAACTACATTTTTAAAATCTTGAAATTAGCTTCTTTATCAATAATTTTCAATTTAAAGAAATACGTTCCTTTTGCAAATTGGGAGATGTCAACATTGGTAGTTAACTCATTCATTTTTTGGTTATATAACAATTGGCCTTGAACGTTATAAACGGCAACTTCTGTTATGGCATCTTTAGATTTTATTGTAACATTTCCGGTTGTTGGATTAGGATAATAGCTATAATCCAAGAAATTTTCATCTTCAATTCCTAATGTTCCTGTGCAAACTATTAATGCATTCCATCCAGCTCTAACTTCTGCTTCATCAGAAACAAATTTAACTGTTAGTGAACCATCTGTAGCAGTAGAATTAAAAATTCCAGGATTTGTAGTTCCTGTTAATCCTCCAGTTGTTAATTCTGGATAAGTTTCGTCTGGGCCATTATAAATATATAAATAGTCATAGTCAGCTTCTAGATTAAAACTAGTAAAGTTAATTCTTATTTTTAGTCCAGGATTATTTGGCTTAAACGTTCTTGTCCAAGATTCCATATTGGTGTAATTCCTAGAGGTTCCGCCAGTATCTGTAAATGATGTTTGAGAACAATCGTTCACAGCTGAGGTTAAAATAATATTTTCCATTTCGGCAGGTTCTATTCCGTTGCAAAATGGTCTGACTCTTACTTCATAATACACATTAGGATTTAAGCCTGTAGCTGTGTAACTATTCGTTGAGACCGTATTCCAAACGATATTGGTTGATGAAAAAGGAGTTACAGAAACCTGCCATGCCGTTGTTGACCCTATATCAGTCCATGAAATTTGAACGGATGAACTTGTAATATTCGACTGAGTCACTTCGGTTATTGTATTAGGACAACTACTCAGACAGTCAAAAGCCAAACACGTTTTACTATTTACATTGTTAAGAATCAATGCACTTGGCTGAGGTCCAAAACCATTAGTAAAAGATATTCCAACACCCGAGATTAAATGACAATAACTCATTATCGTTCCTTTCTCTGTTGCAGAAGGTATTGGACCAGTACCACAATTTCCTTCTGAAAAACCTGCTTGGGTGCCACAACCATCAATCGATGTGTTATTTCCATTCCACGAACATCTATGTGTGTGAGGTGAACCAAGAGAATGTCCAAATTCATGTGAAATTACTTGCACAGGCCAAGAATAATTGGGTACTGTTGAAAAACTAATTGCATTGATGTCTGAATAACTATAATTATTTTGTGTACACAAAGTGTTCAAAAATGCAACACCGCCAAGTCCACCAGGATCTATTCCGATTAATTGTCCGACATCGCCATCAAAAACGGGTCTAGTAGTTCTAAATGTAGTTAAATAAGTACTTGAAGAAGTTCCAACTCCTTCATAAGGATCAGCATCAGTCCATATAAAAATTGATTTTAATCCCGTTGAGATTCCATCATTATCAAAAATCGTTTGTATATTATTAAAAAGAGAAGTCATCCAATTGGAAGTAGTTGTGGTATTACTTCCATTTTGTATGTAAATATTGTTGTCTATTTCAAAATAAAACGACACACATCTTGCACTATTTACAACATTTCCATTCCGGTTATTATCTTGATGCTTATCGATATTATTATAAATACTTTCTTCTTTAACATGACAATCAAAATCATTTAAAACTTTCATTTTAGCATCGGAGTAAACAATGTAATCCGTTTGGTTATTAATTTTATTTAATTTACCAACAACAATGTTTCCTAATTCCGAACTGGAAATGATTCCGTTAAATTCTCCATTAAAGAAATTGAAAGCTGAAACAGAATGAGTTTCACCTTTTATAATACCACGGTAATAAACTCCTTTTTGGTAAGCGATATCTTTCCCTTTATTAGTATCGACATGAAATCCTTCAGCAAATGGATTTACTTTATATAAAAGCACTGAAATATTTTGATTTTGATATGGAATCTCCAATTCAATTGTTCCATATTGATTAGCAACTATTTCATTGACTTTTTCAAAATTAATCGATGCCAATGTTGCATCTTCAACAACTTTGTTTACATCGCTATCAATAGTTTTTTGTGTTGCAGATAAAACAGAAACTGAAATAAAACGAGATTTTAAGCTTTGTAATTCTGACACTTTTTCGGCTACTTTATTTTGTGCAAACAAATTTGCCAAACAAAACAAAGAAGTTATTAGCAGGCATTTTTTCATAGTATAAAAAGGTATTTTTTGTAAAGTTATTGAAATTCAGTATAAAATTAATTTTGTTCGATTTTTTTAAGATTTTTTTAATCAAAAATGGTAAAAAGCATCTTCAATATGTTCTATATTATAAGTATTGCCTTCTTTATTTATTGCAATTATGTCAAAGCGTACTTCAACATCTAAATCATTAGAAACTATGTATTCATTTACGGCTTTAACTAACAATTGGATTTTCGTTGGTTTTACAAAATCCTGAGGCAAGCCAAACTCGATACTCGAACGTGTTTTGACTTCAACTACTGTCAGAATATTATCCTTTTGAGCAATGATATCGATTTCTGCTTTTTGAAATGTCCAATTGGTTTCCAGAATGTCATAGCCATTTTTTTGTAGAAATTCTACAGCCAATTCTTCGCCAAATTTACCAAGTTCGTTGTGTTCTGCCATTTACTCAAAAACTACTTTGCTTTCTTTGTCATTAACTTCCATCGAAACCTGTCTTCCAAAAATCAAAGCCCGATTGTCTCTGATATGTCCAGCCGGGAAATTGTAAATGATTGGTATGTTTAATCCTTTCACGGTATCTTCAATAATTTCCAGAGCATTTCTTCCCCACGGAATGTCGTTATCTTTCATTTCAGTCATTGCTCCAACAATAATACCCTTCAGACTACTCAAACACCCGTTGCGTTTTAGGTTCATCATCATTCGGTCTACGTGATATAAATATTCATCCAAATCTTCAATAAACAATATTTTATCATTGCAATCAATTGCCGATTCAGAACCTAATAAACTGTATAATATTGAAAGATTTCCTCCAACCAATTCGCCTTTGGCTTTGCCATTATGATTCAAAGCATCACAATCTAAAGTGTATTGTAATTTGTCTCCAAACAAAGCAGCGCATAACGAATTTTTAGCTTCATCAGTCGCCCTAGGAATAGCAACGGGCATCGTAGCATGTAGAGATTCAACACCCATTCGGTTTAAATGACTATGCAAAACAGTTACATCGCTAAAGCCAACAATCCATTTTGGATTTTGTTTGAATTTGGTAAAATCCAATTTATCAATAATTTTCACTGTTCCATAACCGCCACGAACACACCAAATCGCTTTGATGTTTGGATTGTCCATTTGCTCCTGAAAATCTGCAGTACGTTGTTCTTCAGTTCCTGCCAATTGATAATAATCTAAACCAATTGTGCTTCCAAGTTTTACTTTCAATCCCCAACCTTCGAGCAAATCAATGGTTGGTTTTAAATTGTCGTCAATGTTTTTTCTTGCGGTAGAAACGATGGCAATAGTGTCGCCTTTTTGGAGATAAGTTGGTGTAATCATCTTTTTTTGAGAATGAAGATTTAAAAAGAATAAAGATAATAGAATATAGAATATAGATTTTTTGTTCATTTTTGAAAATGATATGAGCAAATATAATCAAATTAAAGTTTAAGAAAACCAATGTCCTAGCCCTGATTACTTCATTAAGTGTTAATTTTCAATTGTGTTCAGTGAACTGCGTTTGTAGTGAAAATCCTTTTTGAAATGTCACACTGAGCTTGTCGAAGTGTTACATTTCAAAAAAGATTGAAACGGATAGCAGGAAATAGCTTCAAATAAAAAAGCTATTGCTTATTTTTGCAAATTACATACTGAATTTTATCATGTTAGAAAATCCAACCCGAGGCTTTGCCGAACTGAGTGAAGCTAAAAGATATACCATCACTGCTGCTTTGCCTTATACCAATGGTCCAATTCATATTGGCCATTTGGCAGGCGTTTATGTGCCATCAGATATATATGCTCGTTATTTAAGATTGCAAGGAAAAGATGTTGCCTTCATCTGCGGAAGCGATGAGCATGGTGTTGCCATTTCTATGAAAGCCAAAAAAGAAGGCATTACACCGCAACAAGTAATTGATAAATACGACGGAATTATTCGTCAGTCTTTTATCGATTTTGGAATTTCGTTTGATAATTATTCTAGAACATCATCCAAAATTCATCACGATACGGCGCAAGAATTTTTTAGGAAATTATATGACAAAGGTGACTTTATTGAACAGGAAACCCAACAATTATTTGATGTCAAAGCCAATCAATTTTTGGCTGATAGATTTGTAATGGGAACTTGCCCAAAATGCGCTAATCCTGAAGCTTATGGTGATCAATGCGAACGCTGTGGGTCAACATGGAATGCTACCGATTTGATTAATCCAAAATCAACAATTACTGGCGATACGCCAATATTGAAATCAACAAAACACTGGTTTTTGCCTTTAGATAGATACCAAGATTTTTTAACTCAATGGATTTTAGTTGACCATGCCAAAGACTGGAAAGTGAATGTTTTGGGTCAAGTAAAATCGTGGTTGGATGACGGATTAAAACCTCGTGCCGTGACGCGTGACTTAGACTGGGGAATTGACGTTCCTGTTGAAGGTGCCGAAGGGAAAAAATTATACGTTTGGTTTGATGCACCAATTGGTTATATTTCTGCTACCAAAGAATGGGCGGCACGCGAAGGAAAAAATTGGGAAGATTACTGGAAAAAAGGCGATACGAAATTGGTTCATTTTATAGGGAAAGACAATATCGTTTTTCACTGCATTATTTTTCCGGCGATGCTAAAAGCCGAAGGCACTTTTATTTTACCAGACAATGTTCCGGCAAATGAATTTTTGAATTTGGAAGGCAACAAACTTTCCACTTCAAAAAACTGGGCGGTTTGGTTGCACGAATATTTACTGGATTTTCCAGAAAAGCAAGATGTTTTACGTTATGCTTTAACTGCAAATGCTCCTGAAACAAAAGACAATGACTTTACTTGGAAAGATTTTCAGGCGAGAAATAATAACGAATTAGCGGCTGTTTTCGGAAATTTTATCAATCGCGTTGTGGTATTAACAAATAAATATTACAATGGTGTTGTTCCTAATCCAAATGAATTTACTGAAATTGATACAAAAACACTAGCCGAATTAAAAGCCTATCCAGCTGTAATTTCAAGCTCGATTGAAAGATATAGATTTAGAGAAGCGCAAGTTGAAATGATGAATGTGGCGCGTTTAGGAAATAAATATCTTGCCGACGAAGAGCCATGGAAAATGGTAAAAACCAATCCGGAAAGAGTACAGACACAAATGTATGTGGCGCTTCAGATTGCTGCCGCATTACAAGTTTTGTGCGAACCATTTTTACCATTTACAGCAAGTAAGTTATCAAGTATTCTTGTCATTTCGACGAAGGAGGACACGAGCGTTAGCGAATTGGCGAAGCAATCTCATATAAATTGGACTTCTGTTTCTGAAACATCCGAATTATTAAAACCAGGTCACCAAATTGGTGAAGCGGAAATACTTTTCGCCCAAATTGAAGATGTCGAAATCCAAAAACAAATAGACAAACTAGAAGCTACTAAAAAAGCTAACGTTATGGATAACCAAGTTATAGAACCTCAAAAGCCAACTTCCACATTTGACGATTTTGCAAAATTAGATTTGCGTGTTGGAACGATTGTAGAAGCCGAAAAAATGCCAAAAGCCAACAAACTATTAGTATTAAAAGTAGATACTGGTTTGGATGTTAGAACTATAGTTTCTGGAATTGCAGAACATTTTTCGCCAGAAGAAGTTATCGGAAAACGAGTTACGGTTTTAATTAACTTAGCTCCAAGAGCTTTGCGTGGCGTTGAAAGCGAAGGCATGATTTTGATGACAAACAATGCCGAAGGCAAATTGGTTTTCGTAAATCCGGATGCTGATGGTGTGGATAATGGTGCTTTGATTAGTTAAATGAATTGGAAAAGAATGTTAAAAAAACTAAACATAATTGGCCTTTATTTCCTGGCTCATTGCTTTAGTTATTTGGCAGCTTATTTTCAATTCTCATCTTATTGTTTCTGAAATCCTTTGGGAAATACATACTATCTTTACCAGTGTAATTTTATTTTATCTGCTATTGAATGTTTTTGTAAAAGACGAAACATTAGATTTCATCAAAATTTGTTTTCGCATAGTCTTTAAAGTTTGGCTGATTATTTTTATTGCCTTTTCGATGCACAACTCATTTAATCAAAAATGGTTTTGTCTTGACATCGACATTTATTTTTCGTTATTTAGAAGGTGTGATAGATGTGAATGCTTGGCTTAGAAATAAAAAATTTGATGTTGGTTCTAGAATAGGAATAGAAGTTAAAACAAAATCAGATACAATTGGATTGAGTATTATTGCTATTTCAATCGTTCATCTTTTATGTGCTTTTATCGCGTACCTTTTTTTTAATATTGATTAATATAACTTCATGAAAAACCTAAAAGTAATTGCTTTCGATGCTGATGATACCTTGTTTGTCAATGAACCTTATTTTCAAGAAACAGAGCAAAAATTCTGTGCTATGATGAGTGATTATTTATCAAAACAAGGCTTATCACAAGAACTTTTTAAAACAGAAGTAGACAATCTGCATTTATATGGATATGGCATCAAAGGATATACACTATCCATGATTGAAGCGGCCATGAAAATTTCTAACAATACATTATCTGTTGAAGTTATTGGAAAAATTATTGATTTTGGAAAAGAGTTATTGCAAAGACCAATCGAACTTTTAGATGGTGTAGAAGAAACGTTAAAAGCACTTCAGGGAAAATATAAATTAATTGTAGCGACCAAAGGCGATTTAAAAGACCAACAAAGAAAACTTCACGACTCCGGACTTGGCCCATACTTTCATCATATTGAAGTGATGGCTGATAAACAGGAAGTAAATTACGAGAAACTTTTAAAACGGTTGGAGATTGAATCAAAAGAATTTTTTATGATTGGAAATTCGTTGAAGTCGGATGTTTTGCCTGTATTAGGGATTGGCGGTTATGCTGTTCATATTCCGTTTCACACAACTTGGGAGCACGAGAAAATTAGTCACACAGTCAAACATCCTAATTTTAGAACATTGGAAAAAATTTCGGATGTTTTGGAGATTTTGTTATAAATAAAAAAACGGCAAAAGTTGAACTTTGCCGTTTTCCATTGGTATTTAAAATTACTATTTCCCCAACAATAGAATATCATTAACAACTACTTCGGTAACATAACGTTTGTTCCCTTCTTTGTCGTCATAACTTCTATGAGTTAGTTTTCCTTCAATGGCAACTTCTTTGCCTTTGGTCACATACTTTTCGATGATATCGGCTACTTTTCCCCAAGCGGTTACACGGTGCCATTGAGTGTCTTCTACTTTTTCACCTTTATCATTGATGTAATACTCATTAGTAGCGATAGTGATGTTGGCTACTTTTTTTCCTCCGTCAAAGGTTTTAATTTCTGGTTCTTGTCCAACGTTTCCGATTAACTGTACTTTGTTTTTTAATGCATTCATGGCTTTTAAAATTTAAATGTTATTGTTAAAAATAGTTTTGTTGTTTGAGATTGTTGTATCAAATCAACGATGCAAAGTTGTGACAGCTTTCAAAAATTATTCGGTTACTAACCATTTACTTTCGGTTGTAATTGTTTGTAAACGTTTGTAAACGGAAAAATTTTATTATATTTGAATGAGAAAAGGCTGACAAATATAAAAGACAATTCCTGTCTAGCCCTGATGGAAGTGGTCTCGTCTTTTAAGACGAGAAAGAACGGACAGCAGGAACAAGGAAACCAAAAATGCCCGAGCCTTTCGCTCCTAAATACTATAACAACAATCAAGAATGAGATTAGCTTTTGCTCTATTCGCTGCGCTCGAGTGTTTTCGTTCTTTTCAATGACAAAAAAATGAGTAAAGTCTGTTTAGAATGTGGTGAAAAAATTGTAGGTCGCGAGGACAAAAAGTTTTGTAGCGATGGCTGTCGTAATGCCTATAACAATAAAATTAATAAAGACAGCACAAATTATATGCGTAACATCAATAACAAGTTACGAAAAAATTACCGAATTTTGTCAAACCTCAATATGGAAGGGAAATCAAAAACCACTAAATCTAAGCTTTTAAGCAAAGGTTTTGATTTTGATTTTTTTACCAACATACTAAATACTGGAACTGGCAACACTTATTATTTTGTGTATGACCAAGGTTATCGTTATTTGGATAACGATTTTTATATGTTAGTAAAAAAAGAACATTAATTTTATCTCTATGAGAAAAAACAATACTTCCATTTATTCCCTAATAGTACTTGTAGCATTGCTGTTTGGCATTTTCTTTTTTATGATGCCGCAAAGTTATGATCAAACGGAAGCACCTCTTTCAGAATTTTCTACAAAAAGAGCTTTGTCAATCGTAAAAGAAGTTTCAAAAAAACCTCATTTTGTTGGCTCCAAAAACCACGAAGTTATTGCCAATTATCTTCAAAAAGAATTACAGAATTTGGGTTTAGAAACATCGGTTCAGGAAGGTTTTACCATGACTGAAAAAGGAACCTTGGTCAAATCAAAAAACATCATTGCTAAGATAAAAGGCTCAAAAAATAGTAAAGCGTTGCTATTACTTTCTCACTATGATTCGGCTCCACATTCGTACTCAAAAGGCGCGAGCGATGATGCTTCAGGTATTGCAACAATTTTGGAATGTGTTCGTGCTCTTCTACATAACAAAACATCACATAAAAACGACATCATCATCTTGTTTACCGATGCTGAAGAATTGGGTTTGAATGGCGCAGCGCTTTTTGTGACAGAGCATAAATTGGCTAAAGAAGTTGGTTTGGTTCTCAATTTTGAAGCGCGCGGGAGTTCGGGACCAAGTTATATGCTGATGGAAACCAATGACGGAAATGCTAAAATGGTCGATGCGTTTAAAGCAGGCAATGTCAGTTATCCCGTTTCTAATTCACTTATGTATAGCATTTATAAAATGCTTCCAAACGATACCGATTTGACGGTTTTTAGAGAAGAAGGAAAAATTCAAGGATTCAATTTTGCGTTTATAGACAGTCATTTTAACTATCACACGGCTCAAGACAACTATGAAAATCTTGATCCAAAAACCTTGGCACATCAGGGAAGTTATTTGTTTCCGCTGTTGAATTATTTTTCGAATGCTGATTTGACTGATTTTAACACAACTGATAACAAGGTTTATTTTAATGTGCCATTCAGTTTTGTGAGTTATCCATTTGGATGGATTTTCCCGATGCTGATTGTGGCTTTTGGGTTGTTATTGCTATTTGTTTTTGTTGGATTGGGGAAACGTGCGTTACACTTGGATGAAATCATTAAAGGATTTGTGCCGCTTTTAGGTTCGATTGTTACATCAGGTTTAGTAACTTATGTAGGTTGGAAGTTGCTACTTAATTTTTATCCTCAATACAACGACATTCTTCACGGATTCACCTATAATGGGCACGATTATATATATGCCTTTGTGAGTTTGACTTTGGCAATTTGCTTTTTGTTTTATCACAATGACGGCAAACGAAACCCGGAAATGAGCCAAATGGTGGCGCCATTATTTGTTTGGCTACTAATCAATTTTGGCATTGCTTTTAAATTACAAGGCGCCGGATTTTTGATTATTCCGGTTATTGCCAGTACGTTTATGTTAGGATTTTATGTGCTTTCGCAAAAGTCGAGTTGGATTTTGAATTGTCTTTTGACTTTACCAACACTAATAATTTTAGTCCCGTTTATTCAAATGTTTCCTATTGGTTTAGGATTAAAAATTTTGGTTGGAAGTGCCGTTTTAACAGTATTGACTTTTACGTTGTTGTTACCCATTTTTGGTTCGTTTGCTAAAAAAGGAATATGGGCAATTCTTTTCATTTTGGTTTCGATTGGTTTCTTTATAAAGGCAAATCTATCTTCAGATTATACAAATGAAAAAGCAAAACCAAACAGCTTGGTTTATATTTTAGATACCAATATAAAAAAGGCTTATTGGGCAACCTATGATACCAATCTTGATGAATGGACAAAAACGTATTTAGGCGAAAACCCAAAAGTAGCAACCGCATTAAATTCGAATAAACTGTATAGCAAATACGGTTCTCAATATACTTTTATAGCTAAAGCACCGATGAAGAATATTCTGAAACCAACTATTGAGTTTCTGAGAGACTCTGTTAAAGGAAATCAGCATTTTTACAAAATAAAAGTCACACCAAACCGAGATGTAAATCGGTATGATATTTTTGTAAACAACGATTGTCAAATCAATAATTTGAGAGCAAATAGTGTACAATCGATAGATTTTAAAAGTAATATCGCCTCCAAAACAGCAGGTAAATTATTAACGTATTATGTTGTTGACAATCTTCCGTTGGAAATGGAATTCTCAATTTCAAATTCAAAAAAACTTGATTTAGATTTAATGGAAAGTTCATTCGACTTGCTGGCAAATCCTTTGCTGAAAATGATTCAAAGAAAACCTGGAATGATTCCAACTCCTTTTGTGTTGAATGATGCTGTTATTATCAAACAAAAAATAAAACCAACACCAAAAGCTGCAGCAGAAAAGTCGTCATTCAGAAGATTTCCAATTCAAAGAGATAGTTTAGCAGTTGCGGTTGATAGTCTAAAACGATGAAGCAAATCTCTATTTTAGGCTGTGGTTGGTTAGGAATGCCTTTGGCGAAATCTTTTCTGGGAAAAGGGTTTTCGGTAAAAGGCTCAACAACTTCTCAGGAGAAAATTTCAATATTGGAAATTAATGGAATTCAACCCTTTAAAATTGAATTATTAGAAGCTGAAATCAAAGGAGAGATTAATTCATTTCTTGCAAATTCAGAAATTCTGATTATTGATATTCCACCAAAACTGCGAAGTGCTTCAAACGAAAACTTTGTCAAAAAAATTGAAAACCTGATTCCGTTTATTGAAAAAACAAAAGTTGAAAAAGTTGTATTTATAAGTTCAACTTCAGTTTATGGTGATGACAATGCTGTCGTTACCGAAACAACAAAACCAAATCCTGATACCGAAAGTGGAAAGCAATTACTGGCAGCAGAAAACCTTTTACAAAGCAATAAAAATTTCAATACTACTGTAGTTCGCTTTGGCGGATTGATTGGCTTAGACCGACATCCGATACACTTTTTAGCAGGAAGAAAGAACATTGAAAACCCTGAAGCACCAATCAATCTTATTCATCAGGAAGATTGTATCGGAATCATTGAAGCAATTGTCAAACAAGATTGTTGGAATGAAACTTTTAATGCAGTTGCGCCATTTCATCCAACGCGAAAAGCATATTACACTCAAAAAGCTTTGGAACTAAAATTACCGCTACCTGATTTTGAACAAACAAAAATTTCGATTGGAAAAACAGTTTCATCCGAAAAGGCCGAAAATTTTTTAAAATATAAATTCAGCCCACTATAAAAAATTTATCTTTGAGATACTTTAACACTAACCATTATGAACTTAAAACAGTTTTTTTTAGTCCTGCTATTTCCAACAGCATTAGTTTTTGGACAACAAAATAAAAATCTCATTGTCCCAAATGAAAATTTAATTACCGAAAACATTCCGGAAATATCAAAGGATTTAGCCAATCAGGTTAAGAAATATACTGAAGCTCGTGGTGCTTCTTTGACTGCAATAAATCCTTTGAAAGATGAAATTCTAATTACAACACGTTTTGGTTCGACACCTCAATTTCATAAAGTTTCTCAACCTTTAGGAACAAGAAAACAAGTTACTTTTTTTGACGAACCAATGAGTAATGCGCAGTATGAACCAACAAAAGGGGATTATATAATTTATTCTAAAGATGTTGGAGGAAACGAATTTGGGCAACTCTACAGCATGGATTTAAATACCTTACAATCAACTTTGCTAACTGATGGAGGAAGATCTCAAAATGGTAATGTAGTGTGGAAAAAAGACGGCTCCGGTTTTTTCTTTACTTCAACAAAAAGAAACGGAGGCGATCGCGACATATATTATATGAATGCTAATGATCCAAAAAGTACCACTTTAATTTTACAGGTTAAAGGCGGCGGTTGGGGAATTGGCAATCTATCTTCAGATGCAAAAAAACTATTGATAGAAGAAGGTATTTCTGCAAACGAATCGCATCTTTGGATGTTGGATTTAGAAACCTCTAAATTATCCGAAATCACTAATAGAACAGATAAAAGCATTGTTCAAAACAAAGCCAGGTTTTCATCAAACCCAAGCGAAATATGGTTTGTTACCGATCGCGACAATGAGTTCCAACGCTTGGCAACTATGGATATATCATCCAAAAAAGTAATGTATCATACTTCAAATATTCCTTGGGATGTTACTCAATATGTTTTGACAGAAGACAAATCAAAATTGGCTTTTGTTACCAATGAAGGTGGTTTGAATAAAATGTATTTGATGGATACCGCGACAAAGAAATATAACGAAATAAAAAATATTCCGATAGGATTAATTGGCGGACTTGAGTTTACAAATAATGGAAATTCTCTTTTCTTTACTCAATCTACTGCTGATTCTTCTTCAGATGTTTATCAGCTAAATTTAAGTTCAAACGAAATCATCCGTTGGACAGAAAGTGAATTAGGAGAAATGCGAAAAGAAGATATGTCGAAACCCAACTATATCGAGTGGAAGAGTTTTGATAAATTAAAGATTTCCGGATTTTATTATCCGGCATCTCCAAAGTTTACAGGGAAACGACCTGTTTTAATTTTGATTCATGGTGGACCTGAAAGTCAATCATCGGCTTCGTTTTTAGGGTCAAATAATTTTTATACAAACGAAATGGGCATTGCCATTATTTTTCCAAATGTGAGAGGTTCATCAGGTTTTGGGAAAACTTACATTGCAAAAGACAATGGCTTTTTAAGAGAAGATTCTGTAAAGGATATCGGTGCACTTTTGGATTGGATTGCTTTGCAGCCCGAATTAGACAAAGACAGAGTTATGATAATGGGCGGAAGTTATGGAGGTTATATGACATTGGCAACAGCATTCCACTTTGCTGATAGAATAAGATGTTCCGTTGATATTGTAGGTATTTCAAATTTCAATACTTTTTTAAAAAACACAGAAGAATACCGTAGAGATTTGAGAAGAGTAGAATATGGTGACGAAAGAAACGAAAAGATGTATGCTTTTTTGGAAAAAATAGCACCTTTAAACAACACCGATAAAATTAAAAAACCAATGTTCATCATACAAGGAACAAACGACCCAAGAGTTCCGTTAACAGAAGCACTACAAATGCGTGATAAATTAAAAGCGCAGGGGAATACCGTTTGGTATCTTGAAGCAAAAGATGAAGGACATGGATTTAAGAAAAAACCAAATGTAGATTTCCAGCGTTTGGCTGTGATTAAATTCATGGAAGCTTATTTGCTCAAATAATCATGAATTCAAATGATATTATCGGAACTGTCGGTGTTGGATTAATCCTGATTGGCTATTTTCTAAATATTTTTTCACTGATAAAAAAAGACGGGATTCTATTTTATGTTTTGAATATTCTTGGTGGAGCGATTGCTTGTTTTTCTTCCTATCTGATTCGGTTTTGGCCTTTTGTTATCCTTGAAGGAACTTGGGCAATTATAAGTATAATAGGTTTACTAAAAAGCATAAAAAAACCTCAAGAATAACTTGAGGCTTTTTTTATATTATAATTTGATTACCAAATTTTCACTCGCTTTTCAGGAGCAAGATATAAGGAATCTGTTGTTTTGATTTTGAAAGCTTCATAGAATTCAGGAACATTACGTACAACACCATTAATTCTGTATTTTGCTGGAGAATGTGGGTCGCCAGCAATTTGACTACGAAGCGCTGCTTCTCGTGTTTTTTCTCCCCAAACTTGTCCCCAACCTAAGAAAACACGCTGCATGCCAGTGAAACCATCCATAACTGGAGCTTCTTTTCCATTCAAAGTTGCTTTGTAAGCTTTTATAGCAATGCTCAATCCACCAAGGTCACCAATGTTTTCTCCTAATGTAAATTCGCCATTCACATTCAAATCAGGGAATGCCTTGAAGCTACTGTATTGTGCTATTAAGGCATTGGTCTTTCCTTTAAACGCTGCTAAATCTGCTGGCGTCCACCAGTTTTTTAACACGCCATCACCATCAAAAGTACTTCCTTGATCATCAAATCCGTGTCCGATTTCGTGTCCAATTACAGCACCAATACCTCCATAATTTACAGCATCGTCAGCATTTAAATCAAAGAACGGAGGTTGCAAAATTGCAGCCGGAAATACTATTTCGTTCAACGATGGATTGTAGTAAGCATTTACGGTTTGTGGTGTCATGCCCCATTCGGTTCTGTCAACAGGTTTCCCAAGTTTGTTCAAATTTCTTTGATATTCAAACGCGCCAGCTCTTTGTGAATTGCCATACAAATCATTTTTGACAATTTTAAGTGATGAATAATCTTTCCATTTATCAGGATAACCAATTTTAATCATGAATTTATCCACTTTTTTAAGGGCTTCTTTTTTGGTAGCCTCACTCATCCAATCAAGTTTTTTGATACTTTCAGCATACGCTTTCAAAAGGTTTTTAACCATACCTACCATACGCTCTTTAGCTTCAGGAGAGAAGTGTTTTTCAACATATACTTTTCCAACCACTTCACCTAAACCGCTATTAACAGTATTCACAGCACGTTTCCAATCTTCTTCTTGTTTTTCTGTTCCATATAATGTTTTACTGTAAAATTCAAAATTTTGTTTGTCTAATTGTGTAGTTAACAACGAAGCCGATCTGTTAATCAATCCCCATTTTAAATAGGTTTTCCAAGTATCAATAGGTGTTTTTTTGATAACATCATTCAAGTTTTTAAGATAATCTACTTGTGTAACCACGATATTTTTTTCTTTCTCAATACTTGCTTTTGTAAGCATAGCTGCCCAGTTAAAATCGGGCATCAAAGTTTTTAAATCGGCGGTTGCATATTTATTATACAACTTCTGCGTATCTCGAGTATCTTCTTTTTTCATGTGATACGTTGCAAATGAAGTTTCCAGTGCTAAGATTTTGGCCGCGTTTTCAACAGGGTTTTCTATTCCTGCTAATTGCAACATCTTTTCAATATGCGTTGCATATTTTTTACGAATGTCTGCCATCTTTGCATCTGTCGAAAGATAATATTCTCTTTCAGGAAGTCCTAGTCCACCTTGCCATGTGATTAGGATGTATTTCGTTGGGTCTTTGAAATCAGTGTAAACAGAAATATTAAACGGAATGCTAATCCCAGTTCTGTTTGCCGTTCCAAAAAATGTTGCTAAATCATTATAATTAGCAATTGCATCAATAGTTTTAATTTCATCCTGAATTGGAGTTACACCTTTGGCATCTCTTTCTTTTCTATTCATAAAAGATGCATAGTAATCACCAATTTTTTGTTCATCTGAACCATTGGCAGCATTAGATTTTGCTGCTTCTTCAATAATAGCTTTTACATCTTTTTGAGATTGGTCATAAAGCAAGTCAAATGCACCATAGCTTGCTTTATCTGCCGGAATTTTGGTGGTTTTATACCAAGTACCGTTAACATAATTGGCAAAATTATCGCCAGGATTTACTTTAGTATCCATATTTTTTTTATTGATACCTGAAGTAAGTTCTTCTTTTTTAGTACAAGATGCTACGAGAACAACTGCTGCAAGAAGTGTCATTTTTAAGTTTTTCATTGATTCATAGGTTTGATTAAAACGCTAAAGATAATTAAATATATATAGCGGATAAAAGTTGAAGAAATGTTAGACTTCAGAGGTTTATAAATTGTTACACGAAAAACAATAAATTACCAATAATGAGTTTTTGTCGTTAAGATATTTATATCTTTGTTCGTTCCTGTTGGTTTTAAATCAATAATTGAGACTGATTTTTAATTAAAATTATTAAATGAAACAGATTGATTTTTTAAATCCCCCTCGAATAGATCAAGTTGGGATTGAAGATAGAATTGCCAGAATTACTGCTCGAAGTATTAAAAAAGAATCAAAAATGCAAGGCTTACTTATGGCTTTGAACATGATTGATTTAACTACCCTAGAAGGTGCTGATACCGATGAAAAAGTAAAGCAACTTTGCTTCAAAGCACATCATTTACATGATGATTTGCCAGGATTACCAACTACTGCAGCAGTTTGTGTGTATCCAAATTTTGTCAAACTAGCAGTTAATGAACTCAAAGGAACCGGCGTAAAAGTAGCTTCGGTTGCGACAGCTTTTCCTAGCGGACAATCAAGTGCTGAAATTAAATTGTTAGATACAAAAATAGCTGTCGATGGAGGCGCTGACGAAGTGGATATGGTAATTAGCCGTGGAAAATTCCACAGCGGAGAATACAATTTTGTTTTCGATGAAATTGCGATGATCAAAGAAGCTTGCGGTAAAAATGTTCGACTAAAAGTTATCCTTGAAACAGGAGAAATCGGAACATTGGATAAAGTGCGTCAGGCTAGTGATATTGCCATGTATGCTGGAGCTGATTTTATCAAAACCTCAACTGGAAAAATAAAACCAGCAGCAACATTACCGGTAACTTTAGTAATGCTCGAAGCTATACGTGATTATTATTATAAAACCGGAATAATGATTGGAATGAAACCTGCAGGTGGAATTTCAAACTCAAAATTAGCCTTGCACTATTTATTAATGGTAAAAGAAACACTTGGCGGGAAATGGTTAAACAATGAGTATTTCCGTTTTGGAGCCAGTAGTTTAGCCAACGATGTTTTATTACAAATTGTAAAACAAAAAACAGGCATTTACCAATCAAACGATTATTTTTCTAAAGTTTAATTCCAATGAAGAAAACACATAAAATAGATTTTAGTTCTGACTGGAATTTAGCACCAGCTCCAGAAAGTACATCCCATTTTAAATTAAAGGATACTTACGATTTGTTTATCAATGGTAAATTTGTTGCTCCTAAATCAGGCAAATATTTTGATACTATAAATCCGGCAACAGAAAAGGTTTTGGCAAAAGTTGCCGAAGCCAATGATGCCGATATTGATTCAGCTGTAAAAGCAGCGCGAAAAGCATACGATACCATTTGGTCAAAATTATCCGGAAAAGAACGCGGAAAATACATTTATCGAATTGCCAGAATCATTCAGGAACGAGCCCGTGAGTTTGCAGTAGTTGAAACCTTAAACGGAGGAAAAGCCATTCGTGAATCACGTGATGTAGATGTTCCTTTGGCAGCAGCTCATTTCTTTTATTATGCCGGATGGGCCGATAAATTGGAATATGCTTTCCCAAACAGAAAACCAAAAGCACTAGGTGTTGCTGGACAAATTATCCCATGGAATTTCCCTTTATTAATGGCTGCCTGGAAAATTGCACCAGCTTTGGCTGCCGGAAACACTGTCGTAATAAAATCTTCTGAAACGACTCCATTAACTTTATATTTACTAGCCGAAGTTATTCAAGAAGCAGGTTTGCCTGCCGGAGTTGTGAATATCGTTTCAGGTGCCGGACTTACAGGTGCACACATTGTAAATCATCCTGATGTAAATAAAATTGCCTTCACAGGATCAACCGCTGTTGGTAAAATAATCATGAAAGCCATTGCCGGAACACCTAAAAAATCTACAATGGAATTGGGTGGAAAAGCAGCCAACATCATTTTTGAAGATGCAGCGCTAGACCAAGCTGTAGAAGGAATTATAAATGGAATTTTCTTCAACCAAGGTCACGTTTGCTGTGCAGGTTCTCGTTTGTATGTGCAGGAATCAGTGTTTGATGTTGTTGTTCAGAAGTTAAAGGACAGAATGAACTCATTAAACGTTGGAGACCCATTAGATAAGAATACAGATATTGGCGCTATCAATTCCAAAAAGCAATTAGACACTATTAGCAAATATATCGAAATCGGAAAAGCTGAAGGTGCCGAAATGTACCAACCAACTTGCGATTTACCGGCTAAAGGATTTTGGTGCAGACCAACAATTTTCACAAAAGTGAGCCAATCGAATAGAATTGCCCAGGAAGAAATATTCGGACCTGTTTTGGCAATTCAAACATTCAGAACGGTTGATGAAGTGATTGAAAAAGCAAACAACACACCTTACGGATTATCTGCTGGTGTGTGGACAGATAAAGGTTCAAAAATCTTCAACATGACATCACAGTTACGTGCCGGAGTTGTTTGGGCGAATACTTTTAACAAGTTTGATCCGGCATCGCCATTCGGAGGTTATAAAGAAAGCGGCTTCGGTAGAGAAGGCGGTTTACACGGATTGGAACCTTATTTAAAATTTGAATAAAAACGAACATCATGTCAAGAATAGAAGTTTTGAAAACCTATAAAATATATATCGGCGGAAGTTTTCCAAGAACCGAATCGGGGCGTTATTATCCACTTATCGTTAACAAAAAAACGGTAGCCAACATGTGTCTGTCTTCCGTAAAAGATTTTAGAAATGCTGTAGTGGCTGCTCGAAATGCGCAAGGCGGATGGGCTCACAAAACAGCTTACAATCGCAATCAGATTTTGTATAGAATTGCAGAAGTTTTGGAAGGAAGAAAAGCACAGTTTGTATCAGAATTAGAACTACAAGGAATCACTAAAGCCAAAGCTGAAAAAGAAGTAGATTTAAGCATCGACAGATTGATTTATTTCGCAGGCTGGTGTGATAAATATACACAACTTTTTAGCAGTGTAAACCCTGTTTCGGGAAGTTTCTTTAACTTTTCAGTGCCCGAACCAACTGGAGTTGTAGCAGTATTTGCGCCTCAACAAAGTAGTTTACTTGGATTGGTAACTCAAGTTGCAAGTATCATTGCCGGTGGAAATACTTGTGTCGTATTAGCATCCGAAAAATTAGCTTTGTGTGCTGTAACTTTTGCCGAAGTATTAGCAACATCAGATGTTCCGGGCGGCGTGGTTAATATCCTTACGGGAAATCAAACCGAATTACTAACGCAATTTGCCGCTCATAAAGATATCAATGCAATTTTATATTGTGGTGCAGCTGCTGATATGATTGCAAAAATCCAAGATTTAGCTATAGAAAATTTAAAGCGTGTGGTGCTTCGTGAAGACGGGGATTATTTTGATGACAAACACGAATCTCCTTATTTGATTTTTGACTTCCAAGAAACCAAAACAACTTGGCATCCAATTGAAGTTATTGCTGGTGCCGGGGCAGGATATTAAAATAAAGTAGTTTATTAACTATTTAACTTATAGTTAAACCATTAAGGTATTAAGAAAATTAAGAAATAAAAATCTTAATGAAACTTAATACCTTAATGGTTTTTTTGTATCTCTTGATTTCAATTATCTTTTAAAATAAAGATTTTTCATTTATTTAACAAGGAAATTATGAATTTATAGGTAAACTAATTATTAAAAATGAAAATAAAATACCTTTTTTAACAAAATAAATGAAGTATTATTTTTTTTATCGTAAATAATTAATCAAATTAGCTGTCCTAAAATTTTCAATTTAACTAATAACAATAAGAATTTCAATGAAATATTCAGCAATTCAGAATTACATCGGAGGCAAATTTGTCGATGCATCAACCTCAAAAACAATGGATGTAATTTCGCCTTTAGATGGGAATCATTTATCAACCGTTCCGATGTCAAGCTCGAAAGATTTGGAAGATGCTGTCAAAGCGGCTCAAGCTGCATTTCCGGCTTGGAGCAAAACACCAATAAAAGAAAGAGTTCAAGTTTTTTTTAGATATAAAACCTTATTGGAAAAAAACCTAAAAGAACTAGCTGAACTTTGTAGCGAAGAAAACGGAAAAACTATCGGTGAATCTGTAGCCGAAATAGAAAAATGTATCGAACTCACAGAATTTGCCACATCATTACCTCAATTAATTACGGGAGAATTATTAGAAGTAAGCAAAGGCGTAGAGTGTAGAACAGAACATGTTCCACTTGGCGTTGTAGCGTCAATCGTTCCTTTCAACTTTCCATCAATGGTTCCAAACTGGACGATTCCAAATGCAATAGCTTTAGGAAATTGCATGATTATAAAACCTTCCGAAAAAGTGCCATTAAGCTGTGGAAGATTAGCAGAACTTTTAAAAGAAGCCGGATTACCCGATGGCGTTTTCAACGTTGTTCATGGTGATGTAGATATCGTAAATGCTATTTGTGACCATCCAAATATTGAAGCAGTTTCATTCGTTGGTTCAACCAAAGTGGCAAAAATTGTTTACCAACGTGCGACATCCAATTATAAAAGATGTTTATCTCTTGGTGGTGCCAAAAATCACTTAATGGTATTACCGGATGCTATTCCAGATATGACTGCTCAAAACGTTGCAGCATCCATGTCAGGTTGTGCCGGTCAACGTTGTATGGCAGCTTCAGCAATGATTGGTGTTGGAAATGTTGATGCTATTGTTGCCAAAATTTGTGACGAAGCGCGCAAAATAATTCCAGGCGTAAACTTGGGTGCAGTTATCAATAAAGAATCACAAGACAGAATCGAAAGTTATATCAGTCAGGCGGAAAAAGATGGCGCCAAAATATTAGTTGACGGTAGAAATACTAAAGTAGCTGGAAAAGAAAAAGGAACTTATGTTGGGCCAACGGTAATCGACTTTGTAACACCTGAAATGAGTGTGGCAAAAGAAGAAATCTTTGGACCGGTAATATCTATCATTAGAACCAAAACGGTTGACGAAGCGTTAGCTATCGAAAACAAAAATCCATACGGAAATGCTGCCAGTGTCTTCACCCAAAACGGTGGAATGGCACGATATATTATTGACAAAGCCAGCGCGGGAATGATTGGTGTAAATGTTGGAGTTCCTGTTCCAAGAGAACCTTTCAGTTTTGGCGGTTGGAACGAAAGTAAATTTGGAGTTGGAGATATCACTGGAAAAAGTTCCATTGAGTTTTGGACAAAATTGAAAAAGAGCACAATTAAGTGGAATGCCGAAGCAGGCGTAAACTGGATGAGCTAAGAAAGAATAAAGAAGCAAGAGACAAGAAGCAAGAAATATAGAAAAGAGAAATATGGTTACGAAAGAACAAGAGATGACAAAAGAAGAAATCATCAACGATAGCAAAAAATACAGTTTGTTTTCATGGTCGGCACAAGCAACTGTGAATCCAATTGCTATTGAAAGAGCAGAAGGCGTTTATTTATACGATTACGATGGTAACAGAATAATCGATTTTTCTTCGGGCTTAATGTCGGTAAATATTGGTCACGGTGACCAACGTGTAACAGAAGCTGTAATGGAACAAATGCAAAAAGTTAGTTTTGTAACACCATCATGTACAACTGAAGTCAGAGCAAAATTATCTAAAAAATTAGCCGAAATCTGTCCGGGCGATTTAAACAAAGCTTTCTATACTTTATGCGGAACTTCGTCAATTGATAACGCTATCAAATTAGCAAGATTATACACAGGAAGACATAAAATCATCGGAAGATATAGAGCATTTCATGGAGGTTCAATCGGCGGAATGACCGTTGGTGGCGACCCGAGAAAATTAGCAAATGATTCCCAACAAATGCCTAATGCTGTGCATTTAGATGATCCGTATTATTTCTTCGGAATGAAAGATTTAGACAATGCAACAAAACTTAGTTTAAGTCTAGAATATGTCGAAAGGGTAATTCATTTAGAAGGCAAAACCAATATTGCAGCTTTTATTTTTGAAGGAGAAAGTGGCTCTTCGGGTTGCCTTCATTATCCAAAAGGTTATTTAAAAGGAGTAAAAGCACTTTGCGAAAAATACGGAATTCTATTTATTGCCGATGAGGTTATGAGCGGTTTTGGTCGTACCGGAAAATGGTTCGGATTCGAAAATCATGATATTGTGCCAGATATGGTTTGTATGGCAAAAGGATTGACTTCTTCCTATTTGCCTTTAGGATGTCTAATGGTTTCTGACAAAATTGCCGAAAAATACGAAAACACTCCAATGATGATTGGTTTGACCTATAATGGTCATCCAGTAGCCTTAGCCGCTGCTTTGGCAGTAATCAACATCTACGAAAGTGATAAATTGATCGAAAACACACGTCAAATGAGTGCTTATCTCGAATCAAGAATCGAAGAAATGAGAAGCCAACATCCTAGTATGGGAGCGTTCAGGAATACGGGACTTTTAGGCTGTTTAGATGTCTTAAAAAACAAAACGACTGGTGAATTAATAGCTCCTTATAATGCTGCAGGCGATGATTTGAAAGTTACCAATCAAATTGCAGCTAAAGTTCGCGAATTAGGTTTGTACACTTTTGTCCGATGGGGTTATATATTCATCGCGCCGCCATTGTGTGTGACCAAGGATCAAATCGATGAAGGATTAGCAATTATTAGCGAAGCCTTAAAAATCGCAGACGAAGCTTTAGTATAAAAAAAAACCAACCAACCTTAAAACCAATGAATACAAATTCCTCTTTGTATAGCGAAGACTTGGCTCCAATTTCGAGTGAAAAGCGAACTTGGACAACATGGAATTATGCTGCGCTTTGGATAAGCATGAGCCTTTGTATTCCAACGTACATGCTTTCGAGTTCATTAATAGAAGGCGGAATGAATTGGTGGCAGGCAATCCTAACAATATTTTTAGGAAACACTGTTGTTTTAATTCCGATGATTTTAAACGGTCATGCAGGAACCAAATATGGAATCCCTTTTCCGGTTTTTGCTAGAGCCAGTTTTGGAACAATTGGAGCCAATATCCCAGCGTTGCTTAGAGCAATTGTAGCTTGTGGCTGGTTCGGAATACAAACTTGGATTGGCGGATTTGCAATCTTTCAAATGGCGCGTTTGTGGATTCCGTCAATTGAAACCTTACCTCAAATTTTCCCTGATTCATGGGGATTACAAACCGGACCTGCAATATGCTTCATTTTGTTTTGGTTGTTGAATATGTATGTGGTTTATTTGGGCGTAGACAGTATCCGAAAATTATTGGTTTTTAAAGCAATTTTTTTACCTGTTGCAGCATTGGCATTATTATTTTGGGCATTAAGCGCAGCGCATGGTTTGGGACCAATATTAGACACGCCATCCAAATTTAAAAACACAACTGATTTCTTCCATTTCTTCTTTCCTGCGCTAACTGGAATGGTAGGTTTTTGGGCAACGTTATCATTAAATATACCTGATTTTACTAGATACGCAACATCACAAAAAGCACAAATTAAAGGACAAATTTATGGTTTGCCAACATCGATGACTTTGTTTGCTTTTGTTGGCGTTGTAGTAACATCTGCAACTACAATTGTATTTGGTACAATGATTTGGGATCCAGTTGTTTTAGCCGGAAAATTTGACAGTAAATTATTGGTAAGTATCGCCATGATTGCTGTGGCAATTTCAACATTGGCGACAAACATTGCTGCTAATATTGTTAGTCCAGCAAATGATTTTGCTAATCTGTCTCCAAGTAAAATAGACTTCAGAAAAGGCGGTTATATTACGGGAATTATAGGTGTCTTAATTTTTCCTTGGAAGTTAATTGCTGACCCAACAGGTTATATTTTTACTTGGTTAGTTGGTTATTCAAGTTTGCTTGGACCAGTGGGCGGAATCATGATTGTCGATTATTATTTTATCCGAAAACAAACATTGGTTGTTGACGACTTATACAATACCAAAGGAGTTTATGCTTTTTCAAAAGGATTTAATTTCAAAGCGATTATCGCTTTACTGATTGGAATCGCACCAAATGTTCCTGGTTTTTTTACCACTATAAAAGTATTTCCAGCAGACCTATTTCCTAATTGGTTAATCGGATTATACAGCTATGCGTGGTTCGTTGGCTTTGCCTTAAGCGGTATTGTTTATTGGTTATTGATGAAAAGAAAATAAATTATTTAGAATTTAAAATTTAAAATAACAACTATGAGTATTTTAATTAAAAATGGAAGAATAATAACCGCAACTGATGATTATGTTGCGGATATTTTTATTGAAGGCGAAACAGTTTCGGCTATCGGTAAAAACTTAAATGTGACCGCTAATGAAGTAATTGATGCCTCTGGAAGATTAGTTATGCCCGGCGGAATTGACCCACACGTGCATTTAGACATGCCGTTTATGGGAACCTATTCAAGCGACAATTATGAAACAGGAACACGAGCCGCACTTTATGGAGGAACGACTACGGTAATTGATTTCATTCTGCAAACACAAGGCAAAAGTCTGCAATCGGCTTTAAAAGAATGGAAAGGTAGAAGCGATAATAATGCTGTTGGTGATTACAGTTTCCATATGGCTGTGACCGATTTTAATGACGAAACCAAAAAGGAAATTCAGCATTTTATAGAAGTCGAAGGCATAACATCGTTCAAAACTTTCATGGCATACAAAGGTGCCTTGATGATAAACGACAGCCAAATGGTCGGTTTGATGCATGAAGTCAAAAAACACGGTGGATTAATTAATGTTCATGCTACTAATGGTGATATGATAGATTATTTAATCGCTAAACATAAATCGGAAGGTAAACTTTCGCCATTATATCATTACCTATCACAACCCGAAGTTACTGAAGCGGAAGCGAGCAGTCGTTTTGCTGATATGGCAGATTATACAGGCTGTCCGGGATATATTGTTCACTTAACTTGTGAAGGAGCACTAAATGCTGTTCGATTTGCAACCCGAAGAAACCAACACGTTTTTGTAGAAACTTGTATTCAATATCTAATCTTAGATGCGAGTTTGTATGAGCAAAATTTTGAAGGTGCTAAGTGGGTAATGTCGCCGCCACTTCGCGAAAAGAAAGATCAGGAAACACTTTGGGCAGGATTGAATCAAGGATTGGTTAATGTAGTTGCCACCGATCACTGTCCGTTTATGTGGGAACAAAAACTAATGGGTAAGGATGATTTTTCTAAAATTCCAAATGGTCATCCGGCAATCGAAAATCGTATGGAATTGCTTTTCAGCGAAGGTGTAAACAAAGGCAGAATTACTTTAAATAAATACGTAGAAGTAGCTTCAACTAATGCGGCAAAAATCTTTGGAATGTTCCCGAAAAAAGGAACGATTGCCATAGGCAGCGATGCCGATATTGTGTTGTTTGATGCCAATGAAAAGCACACGATTTCTGCAAAAACCCATCATATGAACGTAGATTACAGCGGCTATGAAGGTTGGGAATTGACGGGAAAAGTAAAAACCGTTTTGCTTCGAGGTAAAGTCGTAATAGACAATAACGAATGTAAAGTACAAAAAGGCTACGGCCAATTTGTGAAACGAAATAAAGTAGACGGAAAAATCTAAAAAACTATTTTAAATTCTAAATTTTAAATGTTGAATTATTAAGCTTCATTTATAATTTATAATTCAAAATTTAAAATAATAATTATGGCTCGAATAGTAAAATCAGGCTTGATTCAATTGAGTTTAGCTAAAACAGAAGGCGAAGGAACCATTCCCGAAATCATGGAAGCTATGGTGCAAAAGCATATTCCATACATAGAAGAAGCAGGAAAACAAGGCGTTCAGATTTTGTGTTTCCAGGAAATTTTTAATACGCCTTACTTTTGTCCCGGACAAGACAGCGCTTGGTATGCTTCGGCAGAATCAGTTCCTGGGCCAACTACAGAAAGAATGCAAGTCTATGCCAAGAAATATGACATGGTTATCATTGTTCCAGTCTATGAAAAAGACCAAGCAGGCGTTTTATATAATACCGCTGCAGTAATTGATGCCGACGGAACGTATTTAGGTAAATACCGAAAAAATCATATTCCTCAAACAGGTGGTTTTTGGGAGAAATTTTTCTTTAAACCAGGGAATTTAGGTTATCCTGTATTTCAAACTAAGTATGCCAAAGTTGGCGTTTACATTTGCTACGACAGGCATTTTCCTGATGGTGCAAGATGTTTGGGCTTAAACGGTGCCGAAATCGTTTACAATCCATCCGCCACAACTGTTGGACAATCCCAAAATTTATGGAAATTGGAACAACCTGCACACGCAGTGGCCAATGGCTATTTCATGGGATGCATCAACCGTGTAGGAATTGAAAAGCCATGGAACTTAGGGCGCTTTTACGGAACGTCTTACTTCGTGAATCCGCTGGGAGAAATTTTCGCCTGTGCATCCGAAGACAAAGATGAACTTTTAGTAGCCGAATTCGATTTAGATTTAATCGAACAAATCAGAAGCAAATGGCAATTCTACCGTGACAGAAGACCTGAAACCTATGGAGAAATTACAGCACCATAAACAAATATTTACAAACTTGTCATCCCGACGAAGGAGGGAACTCAGAGATTCTTCCTTCGTCAGAATGACAAAAATCAAAAAACCAACCAAAATATGAGCATAAAAAACAACCGATTAACCACAGCCGAATATCAGGAAAACTTTGCCGATATTCATCCGCCATTTGAAACTTCAGATGCGGCTTTGGTAGAAGCAAACCGTTGCCTGTTTTGTTACGATCCGCCTTGTATGAAGTCGTGTCCAACATCTATCAACGTACCAAAATTCATCAAACAAATTGCCACTGAAAACATTAAAGGTTCTGCCCATACCATTTTTGCTTCCAATATTATGGGAGCAGGATGTAGTAAAGTGTGTCCTGTAGAAAAGCTTTGTGAAGGTGCCTGTGTCTATAACATGATGCACGAAGAGCCTATTAATATTGCACGTTTGCAACGTTATTCAACTGAAAAAGCAATGGCAAACAAATGGCAATTATTCGATAGAAAACCTTCAAAAGGGAAGAAAGTAGCTATTGTTGGTGCCGGTCCAGCCGGATTAAGTTGCGCACACACATTAAGCCGTGAAGGAATCGATGTGACGATTTATGAAAAAGAAGCTAAAGGAGGCGGACTAATGACTTACGGTATCGCAGCCTACAAAGTAACGCCCGAATTCTGCGAAGATGAGGTAAATTATATCACGTCTATCGGTGGAATCGAAATCAAATACAACCAGGAATTCGGAAAAGACATCACTCTTGAACAACTTCAAAAAAACTACGATGCCGTTTATATGGCTTTCGGAGTTGGATTGGCGCGACAGTTAGACATTCCAGGCGAACATTTAGAAGGTGTAGAAGATGCAATCAAATTCATTTACGAATTGCGCAATAACGATTATTCCAAAATTGCTGTTGGCGATAAAGTAGCCGTAATCGGAATGGGAATGACCGCTATCGATGCAGCAACCCAAGCTAAAAGATTAGGAGCAAGCGATGTGACTTTGGTTTACCGAAGAACACAAGCCGAAATGCCGTGTACTCAAAAAGAATTAGACATTGCCAAATTAGACGGTTGTAAAATAACTTGGCTAGCATCTCCAAAAGAAATCATTGGAAACAACGGAAAAGTATCTCAATTGGTTTGCGATGTAATGAAATTAGGAGAACCTGACAATAGCGGAAGAAGAAGCCCTGTTGTTTCAGGAGAAACATTTACATTGGATGTAGATATGGTCATCAAAGCAGCAGGTCAAATGCCCTTTTCAGAAATGGTCAACGCGGAAAATCTACAAAACAACAATGGAAAAATTACTGTCCAAGGTAAATCTAAAACAAACTTCAATAATGTTTTTGCCGGTGGCGATTGTGTTAACGGCGGAAGAGAAGTTGTAGATGCTGTTCAGGCGGGGAAAGACGGCGCAGCAGCAATATTAAAATACATAATAGGACCAGATTATATAATCGAATCCGAATTAAAACCAACCTTTAATAATTAAAATTATGGCAGATATATCAACAGATTTTTTAGGTATAAAATCTCCCAATCCATTTTGGTTAGCCAGCGCGCCACCAACAGATAAATTAATCAATGTTGTTCGTGCTTTTGAAGCAGGTTGGGGCGGAGTCGTATGGAAAACTTTGGGCTCACAAGTCAAAAACGTTTCCTCTCGTTATTCTTCTGTGAATTATGGAGGAAAACGCATGATGGGTTTCAATAATATCGAATTAATCAGTGACCGACCTTTAGAAATTAATCTAAAAGAAATTTACGAAGTCGTTAAAATGTTTCCTGACCGAGCAATGATAGTTTCCCTTATGGCGGATAACGATAGAAAATCATGGCATGATTTAATCATGAAAGCCGAAGATGCCGGAGCAATGGGATTCGAATTGAACTTTGGTTGCCCTCACGGAATGACCGAAAGAGGCATGGGAGCAGCAGTAGGACAAGACCCGGAAATTGCCAAAATGGTAGTTGAATGGGTAATGGAAAAAGCTACAATTCCCGTAATTACAAAGCTTACGCCAAATGTACATTCAGTGGTTCCAACGGCAAAAGCAGCTGTCGAAGGAGGAACCAATGCGTTGAGTTTAATCAATACCATTCAAAGTGTAACCGGAATTGATTTGGATACTTTAGTGCCAAATCCATACGTAGCTGGGAAAAGTGTTTTCGGAGGTTATTGTGGTCCAGCCGTAAAACCAATTGCCTTAAAAATGTTAACGACTGTGGCACAAGACCCAATTGCTTCAAGAGTTCCTGTTTCAGGAATAGGCGGCGTTAGCACCTGGAAAGATGCTGTCGAGTTCATGCTTTTAGGAGCAACTTCAGTTCAAGTTTGTACTGCAGCTATGAATCACGGTTTCAGAATCGTGGAAGATATGTGCGAAGGTTTAAATAACTGGATGGACGAAAAAGGATTCGAAAAAACCACTGATTTCATCGGTAAATCAGTAGAGAAAATCACCCATTGGGAAGATTTAGACATCAACTACCATCACATCGCCAAAATCGATCAAGACAAATGCATTCATTGTGGTTTGTGTTACATCGCTTGCGAAGACACGTCTCACCAATCGATAAATGTCGAAAGAGGAAATCCGTATAACAATTACACCGTAAAAGAAGAGGAATGCGTAGGCTGTAATTTGTGCAAATTGGTTTGCCCAGTTGACGCCTGCATCACGATGGAAGAACACAGAGTTGCTCCTGAATATGTGAACTGGAAAGACTGGCAAAGAGAAGGTCGCCCGTTAAACGATCATTAAAAGATAATAGAAGTAAGATACAAGAAGCAAGATTTTTTGGGCGTGCCCCTTCGGGTCGGGCTTTCCGTTCCAATCTTGTCATTGCGAGCTTGCGAAGCAATCTCACAATAACAAGGATTTCCACTGCAATCCCTCACGCTCACGTAAAAAAAGAAAACATACATGAAAATAAACCCGTCAAGACTTCAATCTTATTTCGAAGCAATGTCTGAAATAGGCAAAATTGGTGAAACAGGAACCTGCCGACCTGCGCATACAGCCTTGGAAAAAGAAGGTTTTGAAATCGCCGGTTCCTGGATGAAAGAAGCCGGAATGAAAGTGCGCATCGATAATTTTGGAAACCTTATCGGAAGATTAGAAGGTAAAAATCCGAATTTGCCCGTTTTAATGATGGGTTCACATCTCGATTCTCAACCTTACGGCGGAAGATTTGATGGCGTTGCCGGAGTTTTAAGCGCCATTGAAGTTGTTAGAACATTGCACGAAAATGGAGTTGTACCAGAAAGACCAATTGAAGTTATATCGTTTGCCGATGAAGAAGGCTGGCGTTTTAATAAAGGACTTTTCGGTTCACGTGGAATCTTAGGCAAACTAGAAGAAGGCGAACTGCAACGTAAAGACCAGGATGGAATTACTCGTGAACATGCGTTAACCGATTTTGGTTGCGATATTACTAAATTCAAAGAATCAGAATATAAACCGGGAAGCATTTTTTGCTTTTTAGAATTGCATATTGAGCAAGGTCCAGTTCTCGATATGGCAAACAAACCAATCGGAGTAGTTTCTGGAATTTCGGGACCATTATGGTGGACAGTCAAACTCAAAGGAATGGCAGGTCACGCAGGCTCAGTTCCGATGCCAATCCGGAAAGACGCTATGGTAGGCGCTGCTGAAATTATTGTCGCTTTAAACGAAATCGCGACTCAAGTTCCGGGAAATCCAACGGTAGGAACTGTGGGAACGCTTACCGTTTTTCCAGCTTCAAGAAATATTATTGCTGAAGAAGTTACCATGACTGTTGATTTACGCGACATAGATTTGGATAGAAGAAACCGTTATGAACAACAACTTCGCGACAAAATTGAAGCGATTTGCGCCAAACATAAATTAGAATATTCCATTTCAGAAGACACCAAAAGCGACCCACGCTATTGTGCCGATTGGATTAAGGAAATTATTCATGCCGAATGTGACAAACTCAATCTTAATGCAATAGAATTAATGAGTGGACCATTTCATGATGCGTTAGCTCTTTCTTATGTTTGCGATTACGGAATGATATTCGTGCGCTGCAAAGACGGAATCAGTCACAATCCATTGGAGTATTCTTCCTATGAAGATTTGGCGATTGGAGCCAATGTTTTATTGGGAACTGTAATCCAAGTATTGAAAAAATAAAAATCTAATTTTATTTACAAACTGCCGTCGTGAGAAATTTGGCGGCTTTTTTTATTCTGTTTCAATAAATAGTATCTTTACTTTTTCAACACAAAACTATGTCCATTAAAGACACTAAAATACTTCATATCGACAGCAATCATCCATTGTTGTGGGAACAATTAGAACAAGCCGGTTTTCATAACGAGGCCGATTTCACTTCATCCAAATCTGAAATAGAAGCCAAAATCCAAAACTATCACGGCATTGTTATCCGCAGCCGATTTAAAATAGATGCAGCATTTATTGATAAAGCCACAAATCTAAAATTTATTGCCCGAGTTGGTGCCGGTTTGGAAAGTATTGATTGTGATTATGCTTCGGCTAAAAACATTCATTTGATTGCTGCTCCAGAAGGTAACAGAAATGCTGTTGGCGAACATGCCATAGGAATGCTTTTGTCTTTAATGAACAAACTAAACCGCGCCGATAAATTGGTTCGGGAAGGTAAATGGATTCGCGAAGGAAATCGCGGTCATGAACTCGAAGGCAAAACCATCGGGCTTATTGGTTACGGAAATATGGGGAAATCATTTGCTAAAAAACTACGTGGTTTTGATGTTGAAGTTTTGTGTTATGATATACTTTCAAGTGTTGGAGATGAAAATGCCAAACAGGTTTCATTACAAGATCTTCAACAAAAAGCTGATGTGCTGAGTCTGCATATTCCTTGGACTCCTCAAACGGATATGATGATAAATACTAATTTCATTAATGCCTTTGCCAAACCGTTTTGGTTCATAAATACTTCACGAGGAAAAAATGTGGTGACAGATGATTTGGTTACTGGATTAGCTTCAGGAAAAATTCTTGGCGCTGGATTGGATGTTTTAGAATACGAAAAATTGTCATTTGAAAACCTTTTTATCCACAGTGAAAAACCCAGAGCATTTGAGTATTTACTCCAATCTGAAAACGTTTTACTAACTCCACATATTGCGGGTTGGACATTTGAAAGTCATCAAAAACTGGCACAGGTAATTGTAGATAAAATCATTAAATTATATGAGCAATAGCCACTTGATAAATAAAATTGAACTTTGGAAGCCTATTGATAGCGCTTTCTTATAATTTTTTATATTTTAGACGAATAAATAAAAAACATAACCAATAAAAATCAAACATATTATGGACGCACAAAAAGTTGACATGTTTATGATGATGAATGCTAAATATTTCGAAAGCCATCATTTAAATGCCGTTAGAGAAAAATTATTGACTTTGGACGAATCAAAATGGGGATTAGTTCAAACCATGCAGTTTAAAGAACCAACAACTTCATTAATTGTATCGCTACTTGGTGGGCAATTAGGAATTGACCGTTTTATGATTGGCGATACCGGTATGGGAATTGGAAAATTGTTAACTTGTGGTGGATTAGGAATTTGGGCAATCATTGACTGGTTCTTAATTATGGGCGCTACCCGTGAAAAAAACATGGAAATTTTCCAAAATTCATTTTATTAATAAATGAACAGAAATAAGTTATATTCCTTGTTGTTTATAGCTTGTTTAGCAGGACTTTTTTATCTATTTTATCATATTTATACTTTACAAAGTCAAACATTTCGAGTTTGTATCATTAAAAATGTGACAGGTTATCCTTGTCCATCTTGCGGAACGACTCGGGCTGTAACTTTGCTTTTAGAAGGGAAAATTATAGAATCGTTACTTCTAAATCCGTTTGGAATAATAGTTGCTATCGTGATGACAATCTTTCCACTTTGGATATTAATAGATATTATTCTCAAAAAAGAAAGTTTTTTTAGAATTTATAAAAAAGGAGAAACCACGATCAGAAAACCTTGGCTTGCCTCAATTTTAATACTGATAGTACTTCTTAACTGGATTTGGAATTTATACAAACACTTATGATACAGGAAACCACTTTTGCCTATAAACCGGGCGAACATGAACGCGAAAAAGCATCCAATAGTTATTTGATGTCTTTGGTAGCGCTAATTGCCGGAATGCCATTGCCAATTATTAACTTATTTGCTACTTTCTTTTTTTATTTAGCCAATAGAAAAGGAACTTATTTTGTACGTTGGCACTGCACCCAATCTTTATTTTCCCAATTGGCGTTATTAGGAATAAACAGCGCTAGTTTTTGGTGGACTGTTTCCATCATTTTCACAGATGAAAAAGTAAGTAACCAATACTTTGCTTACATTTTTACCGTGATTTTATTCAATCTTTTCGAGATTTTCTCTACGATTTATGCCGCAACTCAAGTCCGAAAAGGGAAACACGTTCAGTTTTTGTTCTTTGGAAATCTTACTAACTTAATTTGTCGAGCCTAATGATAAAGAAAACCTTTTTACAAGCAGTAATTATACTATCAGCATTTTTTCTGATATGGTTTGGATTTTCCCAGCTCGATTTTATGAAGTTCTTCAAAGTAAAAGAAAGAACCGAAAATTTGGAACAAAAACTTGGCGATTTGATTTGGAATCAAATAGAGGATACCGAAGACATCATTACTAATGATACTATAGTTAAATCATTGGACAAACTGATAAAACCTATATGTGATGCAAATGCTATTGACCGCGATTCGTTAAAAGTGCATATTGTAATAAAAGATGAAATCAATGCATTTGCGTTGCCAAATAATCATTTGGTGGTATACACTGGGCTGATCGAAGATTGTAAACGACAAGAAGCATTACAAGGAGTTTTAGGACATGAGATTGCTCATATCGAAAACAAACACGTAATGAAAAAGTTATCCAAAGAAATTGGCTATTCCGTATTACTCACCGCTGCAGGTGGAACAAAAGGAGGACAAATGGCACGTGAGATTTTGAAAACGCTTTCTTCATCTGCTTATGATCGATCTTTAGAAAAAGAAGCGGATATCACTAGTGTGAAATACTTGCTAAAAGCGAATATTGATCCAAAACCTATGGCCGATTTTATGTATCAGATGGCGCAAGATAGTAATATGGATAAAAGTATGTATTGGATAGCAGATCATCCGGAATCGGAGGAACGCGCCAAATATATTTTGGAATATATTAAAGGAAAGAAATTAGAAAGCAAAGCTACAATTTCTGAAAATGACTGGAGAGATTTTCAGGAACTAGTTAAAAAGGAATAAAAAAAGAGCAACTCATTGAGTTGCTCTTTTTTTATTACAGATGCTTTTCCTTACGTTCCAATTCCGCTTGAAATTCTTCCATTACCGGTTTAACAGTACTTTCGGGCAAATCGGCAATTCGGATGTACATTAATCCATCAATTGCGTTGTTAAATAGTGGGTCAACGTTAAAGGCAACTAATCTAGCATTTTGCTTAATATATTTTTTTATTAGTACCGGAAGACGCAAACTTCCCGGCTCTAATTCATCAATGATTTTGTCAAATTTATTCAAATCAGCTTCCGCTTCATCGAAGATAAAATCTTTATCAGCATCTTTTAATTTAACTTTAAATTCTTTTTTAGGCTTAATATACTGTGCGATATAAGGGTCGTAATAATTAGATTTCATAAACTCAATCATTAATGATTTTGAGAAATCGGTAAACTGATTACTGATACTTACACCACCAAGCAGGAATTTATGTTCAGGATAGCGTAATGTTGTATGTATAATTCCACGCCACAGTAAGAACAAAGGCATAGGTTTTTGTTGGTATTCTTTAACAATAAATGCTCTCCCCATTTCAATAGACTGCTTCATCATATCGTGCAATTCAGAATCAAATCGGAATAAATCATTCAGATAAAAACCTTCCATGCCATATTTAGGAAAAATCTCCGAACCTAATCCCATTCTATAGGCACCAGCAACTCGTTTCGTGTCTTCATCCCACAAAAACATATGATGATAATACTGATCGTATTTGTCTAAATCGATAGACTCGTTAGTTCCTTCGCCAACTTCACGAAACGTAATTTCACGTAATCTTCCTATTTCATGAAGGATATTTGGGATTTTATGTGCTTCGGTAAAGAAAACTTCGTAGTTTTTGCTTTGAAAAAATCTACAATCTGTTGCTCTCAACTTTTCCACTTCTTCTACCATTTTTTCATGATTGGCAGGGAAAACAATTTCTTTTGGAGCTTTTGGAGTTTTTAAATTTAGGTTTAAGTTTAGATTTTGAGAGCTCAGCAACTTACTTTCTTCATTAAAAGAATTAGCCAGCATATAAGTTTTCTTTCTCAAAAATTCGGAGTATTCTTCAATGCTTTTGTGCTCGTTTTGCTCGGCTACCGAAATAGGTTTTCCAATACGAACTTTAATCACTCTATCTTTTTGTGTCAAAAGTTCTGATGGCAATTTTGCAGTTCTTAGTGTTGGATTTATTTTAGATAACAAGTAGAAAAAACGACTGTTTTTGGCGTGAAAATAAATTGGAACTACAGGCACTTGAGCTTTTCGAATTACTTTTATGGCGCCTTCTTCCCATGCTTTGTCAACTACCAATTTACCATCTTTATAGGTTGAAACTTCTCCGGCTGGAAACATTCCTAATGGTTTCCCATCACTCAAATGTCGCAAAGTTTCCTTAATCCCTATCACACTTGATTTAGCATCTTTACGATCTTCAAAAGGATTTACCGGCATGATGTATTGTTTCATGGGCTCAATTCGGTGCAACAGAAAATTGGCTATAATTTTAAAGTCGGGTTCTCTTTCGAGCATCAATTTCAATAACAATATGCCATCAATTCCACCTAAAGGATGATTGGAAATAGTGATATAAGCCCCGTCTTTTGGTAAACGTTTAAAATCTTCTTCCGGAATTTCAAACTTGATTTGGAATTCATCCAAAATAGCATTTAAAAATTCTACTTCGCTCAAATGTTTATTTCGGTCGTAGATTTTATTTAAAGTCGAGATTTTCAAAGCTTTCATTAGTAACCAGCCACAAAAAGTACCGAAAACCCCGTACTTATCTGCGTTTATTGCTTTTGCAACTTCTTTTGCGGTAACTAAACCCATGTATAGCTTTGATTTTTGAGTAAGAAACAAAGATAGTAATTCTACTGAAATAGGGTAAACAAAATGAGGAAATCCAAAAAGACTTTTTAATCGTCATTTCGAGTATTTATTGTTAATAGCTTCTCGATACTTTTCATCTCGTTGCGATAACAACGAGATGAAAAACTCGAAGTGACGTAAAAAACAAAAAAAATATATAGAGAACTTTATTGTTGATTTTGAGTTTCACATGTTTATGTTTTTATTTACATTTGGACAAACTCTTAAGAACTTTTAATGAGAATTATTTCATATAACGTTAATGGCATTCGGGCTGCTATTACAAAAGGATTTTTAGATTGGTTGCAACAGGCCAATCCTGATGTTATTTGCCTCCAGGAAATAAAAGCCACTGAAGACCAAATTCCAATAGAAGAAATTACAGCAGCTGGTTATCCGTATCAATACTATTTTTCGGCACAAAAAAAAGGATATAGTGGTGTTGCAATTTTATCCAAAATAAAACCCAACAAAGTGGTTCATGGTACAGAAGTGACTCACATGGATTTTGAAGGAAGAAATCTCAGAGCAGATTTTGATGATATTTCTGTGATGAGTTTGTATTTGCCTTCGGGAACAAATCTGGACCGTTTGGACCACAAGTTCAAATATATGGATGATTTTCAGAATTATATAGATGCTTTAAAAAAGCAAATTCCAAATCTTATTATTTGCGGCGATTACAATATTTGCCATGAAGAAATTGACATTCACGACCCAATTCGAAACAGAACCGTTTCCGGATTTTTACCAGAAGAACGCGCTTGGTTAGATAAATTCATGAAAAGCGGTTTTATTGACAGCTTCCGTCATTTTAATAAAGAACCTCACAATTACAGTTGGTGGAGTTATCGAGCAGGAGCTAGAGGAAACAATAAAGGTTGGCGGATTGATTATAATTTAGTCAGCGAAAATTTAAAAGACAGAATGAGCAGAGCAGTAATTTTGCCCGAAGCGAAACATTCTGACCATTGCCCAATTTTAGTTGAAATAGACTAAGTGAAGCAAGAAGCAAGAGACCCGAGGTGTAGCCGAATTGTATGGAGCGTAGCGTAATAAAAAGAACATAGAAAATAAAATATAGATATGATAAAAAGAATAGTTTTTTGCCTGACAATAATGATTTTGATGACATCGTGTGTTTCTAAAAAAATCTATAATGATTTGGAAAACAAATACACCGATTTAAAGAAGGAAAACCGATTTTTATCGGATGAAAATGATGAACTTCATAAAGCAAATGCCCAGTTTGATTCGGTTAATAAAGCGCTGACAGCTGAACGGGACCAACTGAAAGCTGACAGAGACAAACTGCAGACAGATTATACAGCAGCAAGCAACAATCTGAAAGCGTTGCAAGAATCGTATGCGGCATTGGAGAAAAACAGTAACGATGCTTTGGAAGCCAACATGACAAAAAATCGTGATTTGTTAGCACAGCTTGACGCTAAAGAAAAAACAATTGCGGCGGAGCAAGACCGATTGAATAAATTGAGCAGCGAATTAGCATCCAATACCAAACGATTAAACGAATTAGAAAGCATGATTGCAGCGAAAGATGTCGCCATGAAAAAACTAAAAGATACCTTGTCAAAAGCATTGAACGCCTTTGAAGGGAAAGGCTTAACTGTTTATCAAAAGAATGGGAAAGTGTATGTGTCGATGGAAAATAAATTACTTTTCCAAACAGGAAGCTGGGCTGTTGGTTCAGAAGGAAGAAGCGCTGTAGTTGAGGTTGGAAAAGTCCTAGCTCAAAATCCGGACATTACCGTTTTGATTGAAGGACATACGGACAATGATAAAATCCTAGGAAATATTGGTGGCGGAATCGAAAACAACTGGGATTTATCTACTAAAAGAGCCACAGCTATTGTGAACATTTTATCTGAAAACAGCGGCATCAGAAAGCAAAACTTAACGGCTGCCGGTCGTGGCGAATTTGCTCCGTTATTGAGTAACGATACCAACGAAGGCAAAGCCAAAAACCGCAGAATTGAAATTATTTTAACGCCAAAATTGGATGAAATTTCTAAGATGTTGAATGAGTTTTAAGAAATAGCCAAAAGCCAAAAGAAAATAGTTAAAGGTATGGTTTAGGTTTTGAATCTTTTTTTATCGTAAACGTTTCCAAAAAATCTGTTAATCGGTCAATTAAAACGCTAACAATATTTTACTTTTGTGCCATAAAAACAGACTTGAATTCCCAAAAATGAACTACACGACTTTACCCAATACTGATATAAAAGTTAGTAAAATTTGCCTTGGCACTATGACTTTTGGAGAACAAAACTCAGAAAGTGACGCGCATTCTCAATTAGATTATGCTATTGAAAAAGGAATCAATTTTATTGATACTGCCGAAATGTATCCAATAGCTGCTCGAGAAGCCACTCTTGGAGAAACCGAAAGATATATTGGAACTTGGTTAAAAAAATCTGGGAAAAGAGAAAAATTGGTCATTGCTACTAAAATTGCTGGACCAAACAGAAAAATGGAGTACATCAGAAATCCGTTAGATTTTTCAAAGAAAAGCATACACGAAGCAGTTGATTTGAGTTTAAAAAATCTTCAAACCGATTATATCGATTTATATCAAATGCATTGGCCAGAACGCGTAATGAATATGTTTGGAAAACGCGGTGTTTCAAATATTGATAATCAATGGAAAGAAAATTTCTTTGAAGTGTTGAGCATTTTTGACGCTTTAATCAAAGAAGGAAAAATCAAACATATAGGCGTTTCCAACGAAAATCCATATGGTGTTATGAAATTCATCAGCGAAAGCGAGAAACATAATTTACCAAGAATCATTACGATTCAAAATCCGTATTCGTTGCTAAACCGTTTGTATGAAGTTGGCCTTTCAGAAATAGGAATGCGTGAAAATGTTGGTTTGTTGGCTTATTCTCCTTTGGCATTTAGCTTTTTGACAGGCAAACATTTGAATGGTATTTCACCAAATTCACGATTAGAATTGTTCCCTCAATTTTCGCGTTATTCAAATGAAAATTGTCATCGAGCCACAAAACTATATTTGGAATTAGCACAAGCAAATGGTTTGACATTAACTCAAATGGCTTTGGCTTTTGTAAACCAACAGGATTTTGTGACTTCAACTATAATTGGCGCGACAACAATGGAACAGCTTCAGGAAAATATTGCAGCTTTTGAAACTGTTTTAACCCCGGAAGTCATAAATGAAATTAATAAAATTCAGGAGTTAATTCCGAATCCTGCGCCTTAACTATTCTACAACCAATTTAGATTGAAACAAATTTCCTGGTTGAGTTTCTATTTCTACCAAATACAAACCTTTGGCAATAGCCGAAATATTTATGGCGTTTGTATTTGTATTTTCAAGGATTTGATGAAGAATAATTTTCCCAGTTAAGTCAATTATTTTGAAAGATTTTAATGCAATGTTATTATCATTTTTAATAAACAATTCCGTATTTGCCGGATTGGGATAAAAACTTAATTTGCTTTTGCTAAAATCATTTACGTTAACCGAAGTGTCGATTAATTTGTGTATTATACTGCCTGTAGACACATATAACTCTCCATCTTTGTCCTCGCCAAAAGACGTAATGAAGCTAGTTGAATTGTAAGACCAAGTTATAGCACCGCCAGTATTTGAAACATAACCAATATCGCCCCAACAATAATCAGCAACTACGTATTTGTTTTGCAAATTTGAATACAAACTTCCAGTATAAACATAACCTCCAGTAATGGAAGTACAAGGTTCTTGAGAATTATATGGATAAGTTGAGACAGGCATAGTCATAGTATTTTGTGCTACACATCCTGAAGTATTATATGTTGCATTACCTTCATAACATCTCCATCCAAAATTTAAACCCGTGTTAGGTAATGGAGCCGCCACTTTACTAACTTCTTCGAAACCTCCTTGACCCACATCGCCGATCCATAAATCGCCGTTTACTCTATTAAAAGAAAACTTCCAAGGATTACGTAATCCACGTGCCCATATCTCTTGTTTTCCTGCTTCTGTTACATAAGGATTGGTTGCAGGAAAACCATAATTTAATGCTCCTGCGGTAGTATCTACATCAATGCGTAACATTTTTCCTAAATAAATCCGACTGGGATTTGCTGTAACATTAGAATTTGTTAAACTTAAATTTTGTGAATAGCCTTGAGGGTCACCACCGCTTCCACCATCACCCATTCCAATGTACAAATAGCCATCAGGACCAAATACCAATGATCCACCATTGTGATTTGTATATGGTTGATTAATATTCATTAAAATAGTTCCAGTAGTATTTGCTATATTAGGATCAGCACTTACTGAATATCGAGCAATTATAGTATTTCCGGTAGTGGTGTCGGTATAATTTACAAAAAACAAACCATTGGTTGCATAATTAGGATGAAACGCTAATCCTAACAAACCTCTTTCACTACCCGATTGACTCACAACGGATGCTAAATTTATAAAAGGCGTTGAATTTACCGTACCGTTGGCATTTAAAATTCGAATTAAACCTCTTTGTTGAACAATAAATAACCTACTATCATTAGGTGGGTGTACAATAGCAATTGCACTAGAAAATCCTGTAGCAAATTGTTGTAAACTTATGGATTGACCAAAAAAAAGTGTAACAAAAAGTAAATTGATAAAAAGTATAATTTTTTTCATAGCAGGTTTTTTTATTTCGCGTAAAGTTAGAAATAAAAACTTTTAAATCAAATGGTTATATATAAAACGCAATTAGGGGGATTCTTTTCTTAATTTCTATCTAACCTAAAACTCAAACTCATCTACCGAAATGCTATCAGTCTCAGTATTAGTCGGTTTTTGTTTCAGAAAAAATTTGGCTGCACCTGAAATTGCTAACGGAAAATTTCCAATAGTATCATTTGACATCAGAAGACCGCGTCTAAACATAAGGTTGGTCAAGAACTTTTCTGTCTGTTTGGCATAAGGCTTCAATTGGTTAGTAGCATCAAAACGATACATAAATTTTTTTGGACTCGGAATAATAGTTGCCAAAAATAGGCATTCATTTACATTCAAATCAGAAGGCCTTTTTTGGAAATAAAAATGAGAAGCTTCACCTATACCATAGATATTTGGTCCCCATTCGATGACATTAAAATACACTTCCAACATACGGTCTTTAGAACTGATATGGTTGTTTTCTAAAATATAAACCAAAAGGATTTCTTCTAACTTTCTTGAGACCGTTTTTTCTCGAGTTAGAAATACATTCTTTACTAATTGCATGCTAATGGTACTAGCGCCACGAGAGAATTTTTTGGTGCGGATATTCTTGGTAATCGATTGTTTAAATGCTTCATTTATAAATCCACGATGAGTCATAAATGAAGGATCTTCACTAGTCAAAACACACTTTTGTAAATAGGGTGATATTATGGACAAAGGTGTAAAATTTGGATTAGAAGCTCCAACTAAAATGGGTCTTTGAAAAACACCTTTATCAATAGCGCGATAAACAAATTCTCCATTGATTTTATTCAAATCGGCTTCACCATATTTTGTAATTTTTAAGCCTTCAGGTTTGAGTTTGCTTTCAAAAACAACATTATTTGGTTTGTGATTGTTGTATTCAAAATTCAAATCATAGCTAAAATTTCCTTGAGCTTCCATGCCTTCAAAATGACGAAAAAGCCCAGTTGGTAGGGATGATATAAAATCCTGCGCTTTCATTTTTGGAATTTTCAATTTAAGCGTATAAACTTTATCCTTTTCGTTAGTATACGATAGAGAAGGTTGACATTTAATGCTGTTTAATTGCACTATTGATGAACTATCCAAAGCAATAAATCGTTCGCCAACTATCAAATGATAATCAAAACGAGCATTTTTTATAACAACATCTTTACTGGCAATTTTGGGATGATTGACAAATAAATTTTCAATAGAAGAATAACCATCAATATACAATTCGCCACTATTCATTGCTAAATTTTCCAGATTAAAATGAATCGATTTGAAGCCAGTTTTTAGGTTGAATTTTTTATCAATATATGGAATTCTAATAGTATCGTTTTTGGTATTGGCAAAAGTCAAATCGGCTTTTCTATCTCTCGGATCGGCAAAACCATTAATACTCCATTGTTGTAAAAACTTGTCGGATGTTACCTGAATTATGGTGTTGAGTTTTTTATTGGTTAACGTCAATTGATTAAAATCAAAAACTACTTTGTTACCATTATCGTCAATTTTGAATGCAAAGCCTTTAACTTGCATATCTGTTGGAACCAAATCCATTAAATTAGAACAAATACGATTTAAAAGTTTGGCATAATTCACTTCAGCAGTTGAATCTTTCTCTTTTTTAGAATGCAGGAAAGCATCGAAATTACTTCCGTTTTTGGTTTTCACAAACTGGACAAATCCGTTGTTTATTTCCAGTTTCCCTAATTGAATATCGCCAATAATCAGCTTCCAGAAGCTAACTCTGGTCTTTAATTCTTTTATGCTTAGTAAAGTATCTGCTTGTTTAGGTACCAGAGAAATTTGTTGAAATTCCAAATTAGTCAAGCCTCGAAATTCGGCTTTCTGAACGGTAAAATTACATTGATAGTCGCTTTCAAGTTTTGCATCGATGCGATGAATTACCTTATCTAAAATTGTATTTCGAAAAGCAAAAAGCAATACTAATCCCAACAGCAGTAGAACGCCAATTATCTTGAGGGAAAGAATTACTTTTTGTTTAATTTTTTTCATTTTACGCTATCAACATTCAGCCCAATTCCGATTACATTAGGAAGATATGGCCCTTCAAAACTATGCGAAAAGGTAATTTTATATTTTCCTTTTTGAAGTTTAATTTTTTCTTGAAATTTATAATTAAGGTCGCAAATATCGCCGGCACATTCACCTAAATCTTTCCCGGAATCGTCTTTAATTGGAACGTCTATCTTGAGTTCTTCTTTTTTACCATCGGGACTTTCAATGACAGTAGTTAATGGAATAGAGGCAAACTGATAGCCATAAACATGACTAACACGGAATACAAGATTGTATAATTTGGAATCGTCGGTTATATCAAATTCAAATGTTTTTGCATCTGATTTTGTCCAACGGTTTTCTTCGCCAAAAGTATCAAATTGACTGAATTGGCTTTGCTTAGAACAAGAAATTAAAAGTACAAATAAGGAAAGTAAGAGTAAAGCCTTTGTTTTCATAATAGAAGAGTTTTTATCTATGTAGAACGATTTATTTTGACTTTTATTGTAATGGTAAAGGATTACCCAAACAATTGCTCCACGACTTCTTCAATTTTAGAAACCAAAACGATTTTTATCCCGGGAAACTTGGTGGTAATTTTATTGTATTTGGAAACAAAAATGGTTGAAAATCCTAATTTTTCAGCTTCCTGAATGCGTTGCTCAACACGGTTTACTGGTCGAATTTCACCCGAAAGCCCAACTTCGCCTGCAAAACAAACATCTTTGCCCACTGCAATATCTTCATTAGAAGACAAGATTGCAGCGACAACAGCTAAGTCAATCGCCGGGTCATCAACAGAAATTCCGCCCGTTACATTTAGGAAAACATCTTTGGTTCCAAGACGAAAACCAGCTCTTTTTTCCAATACAGCCAAAACCATATTCAGTCGTTTGGCATTATAACCTGTGGTGCTTCGTTGCGGTGTTCCATAAACTGCAGTTGAAACTAATGCTTGAATTTCTATCATTAATGGTCGCATGCCCTCAAGTGTTGAAGCGATTGCCGTTCCCGAAAGTTCTTCTTCACGATGTGAAATTAAAATCTCGGATGGATTCGAAACTTCACGCAAGCCTGAACCTTGCATCTCATAAATTCCCAACTCTGCAGTAGAACCAAAACGGTTTTTGAGCGAACGAAGTATTCGGTAAACATGATTTCTATCGCCTTCAAATTGCAAAACCGTGTCGACCATGTGCTCCAAAATTTTTGGTCCTGCAATGTTTCCGTCTTTGGTAATATGACCAATAAGAATAACCGGAATATTAGTTTCTTTAGCAAATTTTATTAGCTCCGCAGTTGTTTCTCTGATTTGAGAAATGCTTCCTGCTGTTGATTCTATATAATCGGTATGTAATGTTTGTATCGAATCGATAATGACTATATCAGGTTCGATTTCTACAATATGTCGAAAGATATTTTGTGTTTTAGTTTCGGTAAGAATATAACAGTTATCACTGTTTGGATTGATACGTTCTGCACGCATTTTTATTTGTTTCTGACTTTCTTCGCCCGAAACGTATAAGGTTTTATAAGGTAATTTTAAAGAAATCTGCAATAGTAAAGTACTTTTTCCAATCCCTGGTTCACCACCTAAAAGGATTAAAGAACCTGGAACAATTCCTCCTCCAAGAACACGATTTAATTCGCCATCGGTTGTGTCCATCCGTACTTCCTGAGCGGAATCAATTTCTTTAATACGGAGCGGTTTTGAAACTCTTTTAGAGTCAGTATTCGAAGGTTTCCAACTGGTTTTTTCTTCTTTTTGTATAATTTCTTCAGCAATGGTATTCCATTCTTTGCAAGAATTGCATTGACCTTGCCATTTTGCATATTGAGTGCCACAATTTTGACAAAAAAAAGTAGTTTTTACTTTAGACATTATTCTTTCTTTTTCTCTTCAGTTGCTGGCGTATCCGTTGGTGTATCCGTTGGTGTCTCTTCAGTTGGAGAATCGGCTGGTGGGGTTTCTTCTGCGGCAGGCTTCCCGTTTTTTCCTTTTTTAGGCAATAATTTTTTTAACTCGTCTGCTCTATCAATCATCATGTCTTTAGTTAAATCACCAATTTCTTCTCGTTGGAAAGCCATCATATACGATTTAACCGCCTTTGCATTCTCCCCTGTTTTTTCATACATCTGTCCCATTTGATAATCAGCAAGCATTGATTTAGGATAATTCTTTTTGGCTAATTGTGCCAATTTATCAAATTCATTGTAAGCTTTGTTTTTTAGTATGGCAGCTTCAATTGCTTTAAAATCATTTAAACGAATTGGTAATTTTAGAGCAAAAGATTTTTCAATCACATCATATTTTTGAGTTAAATAATCGACATATCCAGAAGGTAGCACAGCAATTTTTTCGTTAAATTCTGTAGTTGAAATAGGTTGGTAAACAGAAAATATTTGATATAAAGCACTTGGAATAGAATTCAAAACTAATGAATAATGAGAAGCTCCTTTGAAATCGTCAAATCTGTAATTAAGTGAAGGTTTGTTTATTTTTTTGGCAACTTGATCCAAAGCAATAATTCGGTTTCTCATTTTTTTCATATCGCCATCACCTGTAGAATGATAGTAAAAAATTGGCTTTTCAATGGCCGCTAATCTTTCTGGGAGTTGTTCTTCCATTCCTGCCGGGAGTTCAGGACTCATTGAAATATAGGCATCAAAAAGCGGAACGTCTTTATAGAGATAACAATTCAAAAACCCGGCGGTTGTATCTAATCCGGCAATCATTTTAAATGGAGCGGTTCTATATTTTTTTTCAATGTAAGGTAATAACTCCAGCCCGATAAACTCAAAAAAAGCTTCTCCTTTTTCAATTGGCAGACCATTTTCTTCGTCAACAGCGCAGTCGGTTTCGCGTTCGTTATTTTTATTTTGAGTAATTCCTACTATAATTACTTCGGGTAAATCGTCCCAATAGTTACCATAGCTTAATGCACCTTGAAAAGCATCAAAAAGAAAATCGCCATCCAATAAAACTAAAACCGGAAATTTTTGATTTGGATGTTTTTCATATGATGGTGGTAAACCAATGGTAATTTCTCGATCTTCGTTTAGTCTTTTAGATGAAATGGTATCGGTTACTTTTTGGGAAAAAACAACATTGGAACAAATGAAAAATAAAAACAGTATATTTCTTTTCATGACGGTAGGAATGTATTAAAAAACACTTTTATTAATTTGACTAGCAATATAACAAAATTATTTATTCCTATTTAAAACAGGAAGCAAAACATAGGAAATCAAACCGAGAAGAATTGCCAAAATAGTTTGTGATGTCCAAACCAGCCATCCAAAAGCGGTTCCAACATCTTTTGTGATTCCGTAAAGAGAAAAGATTAATGCTATAGAAAAAGGATAAGCACCTAATCCACCATTAGAAAAACCAACAGCTAGACTTCCAAAAATGAAGCCCATGATTACGATGTCAAAACTGATTTCCGAAGTTTCCGGAAGTGCAAAAATGGCGACATAAAACATTAGTAAATAAGAGAACCATATAAAAAAAGAGTGAAAAATATATTTCCATTTGTCTTTCATTTTATATACGGTGGTAATGCCTTCAACCAATCCAGATAATTTTTTTTTAAGTTTTAAGATTATTTCCCATTCGGCATAAATCCAAATGAAAATAAAAATTAAGAACAAAATTAACCCAACTATAAAAGTTATAATCAAAGATTGAAAAGAAACGTTTTCACTTAAAAGGAATTGATAAATTTTATCAAATTGAGAAACAAATCCAACGATAACTAATAGTAAAAAGATAAGTAAATCAACAATTCTTTCAGCAACTATAGTTCCAAATGCTTTGTCGAAAGGAACATTTTCATATTTTTTAATTAAAGCAGCACGAGAAATTTCTCCCGATCGAGGCACGGTCAGATTTACAAAATAAGAAACGCAAACCGTAAAGAAATTGGTGGAGAATTTTGTTTGATATCCTAAATGGTTTAATGCAAATTTCCAACGATAGGCTCTAGACCAATAGCCAACACAAGCAATTATTAAAGACAATAAAATATAGTAGTAATTTGCTTTTTTAAAACTGATTTTTATCTTTTGGATTTCATCCGAAGTCAAGGTTGTAAATTGATAGTATATAATTCCGATTCCTATTAAAAGAGGAATTAAAATTGTCAACCATTTACCGATGTGTTTTTTCAAGATGAATTATGTCAGTGAATTAGTAGTTTCATTTGGAAAAACCAACCAAGGCTTGAAGTTTTTGGCTTCTTCAAAATCCATTAAAGCATAGGACATAATAATGATAATATCGCCTTTGTGAACTTTTCTGGCAGCTGGACCATTTAGTGTAATATCACCTGAATTTTTAATTCCTTTGATAACATAAGTGTCAAAACGCTCTCCGTTATTGACGTTTACTATAGAAACTTTTTCACCTTCAATCAAATTTGCAGCATCCAATAATGTTTCGTCAATAGTGATGCTGCCAATATAATTTAAATCGGCACCGGTAACTTTTACCCTATGAATTTTAGATTTTACTACTTCAATTTGCATGGTGCAAAAGTAAATTAATTTAATGAAATCGTGTCAATCAATCTAATATTGTTAACAAAAACAGCAATGAAAGCACGATATTTTTTTGTTTTATTTTTTCTGACACATGGAAGTAAAGTAGCTTCGTCGGCAATTTGAAAATATTCTAATTCAAAATGACTGTGCTTCTCAAATATTTTTACAACATATTCGGTCACTGCAGAAGCCGTTTTTGTTTTGAATAAATTCCTGGCGTGCGAAATAGTTTTATAAATGATAGCCGCTTCTTTTCGTTCAGCATCTGATAATCTTTCGTTGCGTGAACTCATAGCTAAACCATTAGATTCTCTATGAATTGGGCAGCCAATTATATTGACAGGCATCTTAGCTTTTCCAACCATTTTTTTAACAATCTGCAATTGCTGAAAATCTTTTTCACCAAAGTAGGCATTGGTAGGTTTTACTATTTCGAAAAGTCGTTTTACGATAGTTCCAACACCGTCAAAATGTCCGGGACGAAACTTGCCTTCCATCTGATTTTCCAATCCCCCAAAATCAAAATGTTGTGAAACTGTTTTTCCTTCATAAATATTATCAACACTTGGTGCAAAGACGATAATTTCATCTGAAACAGTTTTTATTTTTTCGATGTCTTTGTCTAATGTTTTAGGGTATTTTGCCAAATCCTCTGCATTATTGAACTGTGTTGGATTGACAAAAATACTTACTACAACCAATTTATTGTGTTGAAGAGCTTCTGCCATTAATGAAAGATGTCCTTCGTGAAGTGCTCCCATTGTAGGGACAAAACCAATAGAGGTTTGCTTGTTTGAAACAGAATTAAGATGCGATATTAATTCGTTTTGAGTGTTATAAAGGAGCATTGGCTTTCGTTAAATGAGTTGCAAACTTACCATTTTCATAAATAACTGCATAAATTTTTGTACTTTTGCCTGTTTTTTATTGCCAATAAATAAAGTAGATTAGATTATGGAAGATAAGAGGATATTGTATGTATCAT